>Ga0213826_1000164_pt1 | contig 66743 bp, 83 predicted proteins | sample MC6MC0899MG_FD_180668 | JGI IMG/M metagenome (GOLD analysis project Ga0213826, IMG submission 180668) | Enriched soil aggregate microbial communities from Iowa State University, Ames, United States - MC6-MC0899-MG | ecosystem: Environmental > Terrestrial > Soil > Unclassified | place: USA: Iowa...
ATACTAGGCGGCTTGCGGTACAACGTGGGGCCATAGCTCAGCTGGGAGAGCGCCTGCATGGCATGCAGGAGGTCGGCGGTTCGATCCCGCCTGGCTCCACCACTTCTCCGGACACAGGCCGTCCGATAGAAGCCAAAATTCGGTTTAACGCGTCCCCATCGTCTAGAGGCCTAGGACATCACCCTTTCACGGTGGCGACCGGGGTTCGAATCCCCGTGGGGACGCCAGCTTCAGACAAACAGCCCTGACCTCGGTCGGGGCTTTTTGTTTGACGACCCTCTTCCCATTCGGCAAGACCGCCGCTATGATAGGCGGCTCGCAGCGCAACTGTGGGGCCATAGCTCAGCTGGGAGAGCGCCTGCATGGCATGCAGGAGGTCGGCGGTTCGATCCCGCCTGGCTCCACCACTTCTCCGGACACAGGCCGTCCGATAGAAGCCAAAATTCGGTTTAACGCGTCCCCATCGTCTAGAGGCCTAGGACATCACCCTTTCACGGTGGCGACCGGGGTTCGAATCCCCGTGGGGACGCCAGCTTCAAACAAACAGCCCTGACCTCGGTCGGGGCTGTTTGTTTATGGGGCCTACGCCACCACCTTCGCCATGCCCACCGAGCGCGGCGCGGTCACGGTGAAACCGAACTGCGCATACAGCCGGTGCGCCTGGCCATCGGCGATCAGGCTCACATACGCACCTTGCGCATTCGCGTGCAGCCAGGCATCGAGCTCGGCCATCACCGCCTTGCCCAGACCCTGCCCCTGGCGGTCCGGGACCACGGCGATATCCACCACCTGCAGGAAGCAGCCGCCGTCGCCGATGAGCCGGCCCATCGCCAGCAACCGGTCATCCTCGCGCAGGCTCACCCCGAAGACCGTGTTGGGCAGGCCACGCGCCGCCGCCTCGGCCGTTTTCGGGCTCAGGCCGGCCAGCACCCGCAGCGCGCGGTATTCCTCCACGCTGGGCGCCAGGGGGATGCAATGAACACCAGCAGGCAGCGACATGAGACGGGTCCGGCAATGAATGGACGCTCAGCATGCCCGAACGTATTCGCAGCATGTGCGACCCACCGGCCTATCCTGTCCCCCTGCCCACCCTGTTCCGTCGCCATGTGCTATTCCGCCCAGATCCGCGCCGATTACACCAAGCTGGTCCGTGAGTACGGGGCCATGCTGTCCCTGGACGAGTTCGCCCAGCTGTATGCCCACGACGCCGGCAAGCAACGCCCGAAAACGCCCAAGGCGATGGACGATGGCTTCGCCGGCGCGCGCACCGCGCAGGGCCAGGAGATCGTGGCGCGAATACAGCAATGGCATGCCGAGGAGATGCAGGCGCTGGATGAGGAGGTGCGCCTGCAGAGCGCCCGGCGGAAGGCGGCCGAAGAACACCTGGCCGCACGTCCCACGCAGAAGGCGCGCAATGAACTGCGCGTGGCGGGCAACCGGATTGAACGTGCGCAGACGCGCCTGTCCGATCTGCAGCGCGCCGGCCTGGTGCCGCGCGACAGCCGCATTTTCCCCGGCGTCTATGCGCCGGTGATCGTGTCCGAGCAGGGCCAGCGCGTGATCAAGCCGATGCGCTACCAATGCCGGCTGCCGGACAAGCCCGCGCGCAACGACGTGTTGTATCCCGGCACCTACAACGCGCGCCGCGACAGCCTGGAGGCGTACTGGAAATCCGCGTTCGGCCACCAGCATGGCGTGGTGGTGGTGCAGTCGTTCTACGAGCACGTGCCGCGGCATGCCCTGGAGCAGCGGATGCTGTCGCCGGGCGAGAAAGCCGAGAACGTGGTGCTGGAATTCAGCCCGCAGCCACCGCGCGATCTGTTGATCGCCTGCCTGTGGTCGGCGTGGGAAGGGCCGGAGGGCCGGCTGTTGTCGTTTGCCGCGATCACCGACGAGCCACCGTCCGATGTGGCACGCACCGGGCACGACCGCTGCATCGTACCGATCCGGCGCGAACATCTGGATGCCTGGTTGAACCCGGACCCGCACGACCTCGCTGCGCTGTACCGGATCCTGGACGATCGCGAACCGGTCACACTGGCGCACGCCGAAGCGGCGTGAGAGCTGCTCAGCCGACGACCGAATCGCCTATCCGTGCCCGCCCCAGCGCGGCATTCAACTCGGCCGTCAGGTAGGGCTTGGTCAGGATGATGCCTGCCCGGAAGGCTTCGGGGAGGTGCTCGGTCGCCATGCCGGTGGCCAGCACGAAGGGAATCTGGCGCGCGGCCAACGCCGCAGCAACCGCTTCACTGGTTTCATTGTTGGCCAGGCGGTAATCCAGCAGCACCACCTGTGGCTGGGTCTCGCCGAGCAGACGCAGCGCCTCGGATACCGAGGCCGCCAGCCCCACCACCACCGCGCCGGACTGCACCAACTGCATCTGCAGCAGGGCGGCACTCATTTCGTCGTTCTCGACCACCAGCACCCGAAGATCCTGCAGCGCGCTCATGACGACTCCCTGTATGGTTCAGCGCGATGAGTATAGCGTCCTGCGTAGGTGAAACCCTGACAGGAACTTAAGCATTCAGGTCTGCACAAACGTCGACATCTTGTATACACTACGCGGCCAGCCAGCCGAAGTGGCGGAATCGGTAGACGCAGCGGACTCAAAATCCGCCGCCCTTAAAAGCGTGTGGGTTCGAGTCCCACCTTCGGCACCAATGGTTTGCGGGTTTCTGGATGGTCAGAACCGCTCCGCAAAAAACGATGCGCTCCGCAATTGCGGATTGAGACCTCGCCTTGGCGAGGTCTTTTCGTTTCAGGCGGCCTCGTCGTCTGACATCGGATCGAAGCGCCTGGCAATCCCGTCGAACCGCGCGGCCTCGGAGCGGAGGTGGTCAGCGCTGCGCCGCCGAGTCGCCCTCGCCCGCCAGTCGCCACCTCGCTCCAGGTCCAGAGCATCCGCCTGCTGCCAGAGGGATGCAGCCTTTGCGCGCGCCCAGCGCGCCTTTCCGTCGGTCGCTTTCGTCATGGCCGAGATGATGAATGCGGGCGGTCGCAGGGGGCGATACGGAGGCAACGGCACCTGACCACGGTCGCGTCACGCGCGACTTGTTAGTAATTGTACTAACATGCCCGCCGTCTCCAACGGTGAGACACCTACCGGCCAGAGTTCGCCCCCATGCAGTCCATCACCCCACCCCACACCCACGCTACCTTCATCGGGCCCGCCTCGATCGATGGCCCGGCGCATTTCGTACCCTTGGCCGGCGTGCGCGCTCGGCTTGGATTTCCCTCACCCGCCGATGACTTCATGGACGAGTCGATCGACCTTCACCGGCTGCTGGTCCGCAATCCGTCCGCCACGTTCCTATACCGCGCCGATGGCTGGTCGATGCTGGGCGTGGGCATCAGCGACGGCGATATCTTGGTGATCGACCGCTCTGTGACGCCGCAGGGCGGCGACCTGGTCATCGCGGTCTGGGATGGCAACCAGCCAACCTGCAAGGTGCTCAAGACCTTCGAACACCACCTCGAGCTCCACTCGGCCAATCCCGAGTTCCCTCCCATCGTCCTGGACCAAGGGACGGAGGTGGAGGTCTTCGCGGTGGTGGGCGTGGTGCGCCAGATTCAGCGGAGGCGCGGCCATGTTCGGCCTCGTTGACGGCAACAACTTCTACGCCAGCTGCGAGCGCGTGTTCCAGCCCAAGCTGCGCGGCGTCCCCCTGGTGGTGCTGAGCAACAACGATGGCTGCGCCATCGCTCGCTCGGCCGAGGCCAAGGCACTGGGCATCAAGATGGGTCAGCCGGCCCACGAACTGAAGCACCTAGTGCGTCGGCACGGGCTGCAGATGCGATCGGCGAACTTCGGCCTCTACGGCGACATGAGCGCTCGGGTCGTTTCCATCTTGCGGGAGGCAGCGCCACGCGTGGAGGTCTACAGCATCGATGAGAGCTTCATCGACCTGACAGGCGTGCCCGGCCGCGAGGCCTTCGCAAAGGAGCTGCGCACCAGGGTGCACCGCTGGACCGGCATACCGAACTGCATCGGCATCGGCCCGACAAAGACGCTGGCCAAGCTCGCCAACAAGGCGGCGAAGACCGGCACGGGCGTGGTGGATCTCGGCGACAGGGCGGCCCGTGATGCCCTGCTGCCGAAATTTCCAGTGGAAGACCTATGGGGCGTCGGCCGGCGCTTGGCGCCGAAGCTGGTGGCGATGGGCGTCCGGACCGCCGCAGATCTCCGGGATGCGCCAGCGGATGACATCCTTGCCAAGTTCGGGGTGACCTTGGCGCGCACGCAGCGTGAGCTCCAAGGCCACCCGTGCATGGAACTGGAGGAAGTGGAGCCCGATCGGCAGCAAATCATGGTGAGTCGCTCGTTCGCTGACCGGGTGCACGACCACGAGGCCGTGGCCCAGGCACTCGCAACCTTCGCGGTGCTCGCCTGCGAAAAGCTGCGCGCTCGCGGCATGGTCGCTTCCAGTCTGTGGATCTTCGCTCACTCGGACGCCTTCCGCCCGGAGCTGCCACAGCACACCGCCAACCGGACGATAGCTCTGCCGGCGGCGACCAGCGACACGATGCTCGTGCTGGGGATGGTTCGCCGCATGCTTCGCGGCCTGCTGCGGGAAGGTATCGGGTACAAGAAGGCGGGTGTCGCCCTGCTTGATCTAGCGCGACCGGAAGACGTTCAGCAGGACCTGTTCGCGCCAGCGGTCGCTGGCGACCAGAGGCTCATGGATACCATCGACCAGATCAACCGTAAGTTCGGCCGCGGCGTGGCCGGCTTGGGTGCTTCGGGCTGGAAGGACAAGCCGGCTTGGGGCATGCGGCAACGCATTCTATCGCCCGACTACACAACGTCCGTTCACGAGCTGCCTCGAGCCTACTGTTAGCACTGCAGCAGTCACGGCAGTGGATCTCTGAAAATTTACGAGCTTTCGCCGTCAGCAGCCTTAGAGGCGCGATTAGAACTGTTATTACTCAAGCGGAAAACTTCGTTATTGATTTTGAGCGCAGTGTCAATGATTCGGCGTACACGCTCGATTTGACCGGCCACCTCTGCGAGACTGACCGCATCATTCATGCGGTAATCTGCCCGCACTCTCGCATCACGCGCAGCGTCCAATGCCGCTAACATCTGATTTTTCAGTGGAACCAAGCACCTTAGGTCAACCCCAAGCGAGTCCGTGCGCCACTCCCTGAGCCGCTCAAACATCTCAGTGTGTGAGATGTGGACAGAGTTAGCGGGACATTTTCGCGACTTTGGCAGCTGATCAACAAACGGATGGAGCACATGAAAAGCCGCGTAATAGGATCTACTACACGCTGCGCGTAGCGTTACTTCGTCCGATTGCGAACAAGCATGCCTCTTCGCAAAATCTCGCAAATTCTCAGGCGATATTGGCATCAGCCGCCTCGGCCAACGTTGGAAGAAACGCCAAGCTCGCCGCGCCGGAGCTAACTGCTGAGAAGTTCTCCATTGCAAGACGACCGTAATAATCCCATTCCGCTTCAGTGCAAAGACTTGGAGTCGTTGCGACCAAGATTTGAACGTGAACCGTCGCCGGGAGGTTATCGTGCGGAACAAATGATGATTTCACTGCAACTATTTTCAAGCGCTTTTCGCGCAAGAATTTAATAGCACAACCCACCGGCTCGGACCAGGCGTCACCTTCCAATCCATGCGCCGCGAGCAATGCAGTCGCATCATCAGCGTTAACCGCATAGTTGCTACAAGGCAGCGGCTCCTCAAATTGGAAAAGATCCGAAGGAATCACTTCACCCACGACTTGAGCGGAAGCAATACCTAGATCTCCCTGAAATTCGTCCTCCGGGACGTCGCCACCAATCGACACAAGCTCCTCACGCAAGCTATACGCGTCATATAGAAGGCCAACATAACCAAGCAAGCTCGTAACAGCGCGCATTGCTGGGAGGTTTCCCTCTAGTGTATGGCGATACTCACCAAACTTGGCTTTGACCTTTTCGACCTGTCCAGTTACGCAAAGCATTGCGAGCCACCGAACGATGATATTTGGATCGTTCGGGAGAATTCGCAACGCGCGCGCGAAATTCTCATCGGCATCATGAAATTCATTTGCTATCGCAGCAGTGTAGCCACGAAGCTCCCACGCACCAGACGCATCGATTGATACCAGATCATCAATCTTCTTCTGGAGGCGGCGCTGACTCAACAGATCGCTTGCACCGGTCTTCAGCGTTTCGAACGCATCGGCCAAGGTATCGTTGAATATAGTTTTCGGGGAAGCGCTGGCTGACACAGATGCGCGGCCGATGGGCAGAGGGATCCAGCATATCACCCCCAACCGCCCGCTGTGACGAGGGGCTGCTCCCCAATTCGTGTGATCGATACGGGGCAGTCAACAGGATCCTATTCATGTCGGGCCGATTCGCCTAGACCACGATTCAGACGCCACGGCACGTCAGTGCGATGCAAAGTTGCCGGCGGGCCGCTGCTCAGGCGCACCATCACCCGGGCTGAGCTGCCTGCGGCTCCCGGATCCGGCATGTCGATGATGGGTCGCGGCGCAGCCGCGGACCATAGGCCAACTGCGTAAGACAGTGTGGGCGCTGCCCTACGCCGCCAGCCGATGCTCGTAGAACGGATGGCGCTTGTCGTCGAAGATCGCGTAGAGCGCGCCCAGGTCGGCCGGGTTGGGGTTGAGCCAGGCATCCACGTGCTCGGGCCTGATGTTGATAATCGTCCGGTCATGGCCAGCCTCGGCGACCTCGGGCTCGGGGTCATCGGTGATCGCCGCGAAGGACAGTAGATCGGGCTCCTTGCCGGCCGGATCCACCCAGTGGGACCACAGGCAGGCCACCAGCATCGGATCGCCCGTGCGGGGTCTGAACTGCACCACCTGGTTGCCGCCGTCCGGCCCCTCCACGTTCTCGTAGAAGGTATCGACCACCATGAGCGCGTGCGTGTACCCGAAGGCCGGCCGCCAGAAGCCCTCCAGGCTGTCGCGCCTGGCGTTGTAGGTGCCGGGATAGCGCTGGTCGTAGCTGGCCGGCTTCCCGGCGAGCCGGCACTGGTAGCGCATCGGCTTCACTACTCGCTTGCCGCCCTCCGACACGATCACGGTGCCGTACACGCCGGGGAAAATCCGCGAGTCTCTTGCCACGTGGTCGGTGCGCCGAAGGTCGGCCAGCTTGCCTTGGGCCCGGGCGATCTTGTTGGTCGCCACCCGCACGTCGTTCTCGGCCTTCTTCGTGACCTTGGTCTGCAGCGCGCGCTCGGCGTTGACCAAGCGGGTCTTCTGGGTGAACAGCTCCTGCTCGAAGGCAGTGGCATCCCCGGAGTTCCAGCCCTGGATCGCCGCCCACACCGATCGCTCGGCAGGGCTGCGGCCCGCGGCGAACGCATCGTCCATGGTCTTCGGCGTCTTCGGCCTCTTCTTGCCCGGATCGTGGGCATAGAGCGCCGCAAACTCGTCCATAGAGACCACCGCCCCGAACTCGCGCACGAGCTTGTGGTAATCGGCCTTGATTTGAGCGGAATAACACATGGCCGGATTACACCACGGCCCGCTCAAGGATCCGTGAGCGATGAAATCTGCCAAACCTTAACAAGCGGACGACTATGATTCACGTTCGAGGCATGCCGGCCCCGTCGCCAAGCACAGAGGCCCATGCCCAACACCGGACAGTTCTATCTCGTTGACGTCGCTGGCCAAGCCGATGAGGCTGGGCGGCTGCTTGAAGTAACGAGCGTTCAGTGCCGATGCCTGCCGTGCGGCTGGTCGTTTGATGCCTTGCCTGGCCGGGGCCTGATTGCCATTGCGGGAGGAGCCGTTCTCGCCTGCCCGCATTGTGAGAATCGTCAGGCCGTCAGCCTGGCTAGATTTTCTGAGTTCATTGACCGCGTTGGCAGCGGGTCTCGCCCAGCACCCACGGATGCCGATCACCTGAGCCACTAGGGGGCTGAGACGGTTGCAATGCTGCTGGCCAGCAAGCGATGGAGGCCTACCGCGTCGGCAGGCGATGAACAAGCCAAGCAAGGAGCTTGAGGAACCCCTCGAGGCTCGGATTCCATCCGAGGCCGCGCTATTAAAGGTGGCCAATCGTCTCCGATGGCCACCCATGTGAAGCCTATTGCTATCAGCCTACATCTGCTGACCGCACTCCAAAGTGGTTTCTTGTGGTCGCCAATCGCAAGCAATGATCACATTGTCGTTGCCACCGCCGCCGATCCCGTGAAAGCGCGCACCGATGTCCAACAGCGCACCGAGGAAGTCATCGAGACTGGTTCCGGCACTGAACGTCCACGTGCCAGCGTATTCCTGCGTGTTCTCAGCGGGCAGAACTTGCCCGTCGGCAAAACGACCGCTTCCAGGAACATAGCTGTAGTCCCCAAATACTGACGACTTAACAAAGGTGGACCGGCTTCCATCGTCACCTTTGATCACCACCTTGACTTGGAACGTCGCTTGGTCCCCAAAGAGGTTGTTCACCAAGTAGAAGACGCGCTCCATACCTGCTTTGAATCCGTCACGAACGGAGATCCGGCTGTCAATCCTGGTCTGTATAGCAGCACGGATGTTGACGTTACTCTGGATATCGTACGCAGTGATGCTGGGATCAAGCCAAGGAGCCTGGTCTCGAATTTCCTGAATTGGAATCTCGATACTCATGACCATTGGCTCGCCATATATCTGTGCGGCGGCCTGCAACTCTTGCATTGCAGCTTGCTCTGCGGGCGATGCCTCTGCCTCTACCACATTCATCTCCTCACCAAATTCAATGGGAGACTCGCCCCAGCCCGACACTTGATAGTGCCGAAGAATGCCAGCGCTGACGTTGTAAATGGTGTGAGAACCGTCGCCCGAATACATGGCGAGCTCTCGCATTTGGTAAGCGTCACAACCATCACATGGCAACGTAACGGCTTCCACCGGAGCGGAATAAAGCGCCAACCCCGCGACTACCGCCAAAGCACTTACACATGATCTAATCATGCTCATTCGACATCACTCCTTGATCTAAGACAACTCTCGATTGAACCGCTCATGAATGTGAGCCAATCGTTTGTCTCATAGATGTCATGTGCTCGCAAGAACACCTGTCACAAAACTCGAGGCACTCGCTCCTGCGTCATCAGTACGTTGAGCATGCTCATCTTCTTCATTTACCACCACATGCCGGCGTGGTTGAAGGCGAGCCAGGCCGGTGACTGGTTGGCGGCCGATCAATGCGATGGCGATGCTGCTAGCCAATAAGCTGCGGTCCCCACCCTCCCCGGAATTGCTACCCCGGCTATTTGGGGCAAAACTGTCTAGAGCAGCGTGCGACGCCGATCAACGAGAAGAGCTGTTCACAGAGCGGGCTACGCGGGAGCTTTCGACGTCGCCCTATTGGTGGCGACGATCTGCTTGGCCAGAGATTCTGCGGCGGTCAATGCATCTAGGCATGAGGACGCCCGCCAATTGACTTGCTCAGCCACAACGTCCCCGACCTTGAGTGAAAGCAGCGTCCAATCAGCTTGGCTGCTGCGCCAGAGCTCTGCGGAATAGCTATATGCATCAATGGCGAGCTATACCGTGAAACATGCATCATTTGATCGAGTTGCCATCGGTCTCCTTCGCGACGTCGCGATCCGAAAGGCGTGTCGTCGTCCTTTTCCTGTGTCGCCTCCAAGCACGCTCGGCCAAGCCGGCAAGACCCAAAAAGCAAGCAAACAGCAGTGCAAGTTCCAGCAAATTGATCAGCAAGTTCATGGGGGCGCCTCGTGGCGGCAACTACGCTTCAAAAAACGAAATGGCTGTGCCCCCTGCACACGAAAATGTAAGTCCCGGGTCAATTGGAAAACTGAGACCTACATCACCATTTCTCACCTGCAATACGACTGGACGTCAAAGTTTCGACTCAGGGATCGTCGTTCGTCTCATAACCGGATGAACTTCCAGGGCTTTCGCCGGGTGCCGCGATTCGGAGGTGTGAAACACGCCATCCTCCATGCGACCTAAAACGACCGCTGTCTCCAGTGACTGCGTACCTCACAGCAAGCAATGCGGCTTTCCCCTTACCGACGTGCCAAGCCCGAATCTTGTCGTAGGCATATTTGTAACGCGCAACATGCATCCGCATCTCGTCCATTCTTTCGTTAAGCACCGGTCGAGAATAGGCGAGCTTCGACGCATATTGATGTATCGGAGCTAACTTCCGTCAAAACTTTGACACGGCATCCGATCCTCCGGCAGGTCTTGGCAACAGGTGGCGAGAGCCGTGCGATAGCGATGCTGCTGGCCAGCGAGCCTCCTTCCACGGAGGCATACCGGGTCAGGCGCGCGGCCAACATGCCACGCAATAACAGGACGGAAACGACCACAGCGCCAGTGATTCCGCTTTCGCCGACAGCGATCAGTACAAGGTGATCCCCCGCGACGCCATCCGTGAGCGGGAGCGTGCGTACACGGCATCCAGCTCTGCCTGTGTCAGTGCGCGATCGAAGACCACCAGCTCCGCGTGGGCCACCGAACCATCGTAGGGAGTCGTGCTCGACACGTAGTAGGCGTTGCCCAGGGCCAGGTTGCGTGCGGACTTCGCATAGGCCTGCGCGAGGACGTTGGAGACCATGCTCGCACCACCCACGTACGCCTTCCACGCTCTCGATCCCACCTCGAAGGTCATCGCCATGAAGATCCAACCGCCGCGAGCACCTGCGATGTTTGCAGCGGGCATGAACGTGACGGTGCCATTCGGTCGTGCCAACAGCTGGAACGTATCCGATGCACCGCCACGGAGAATGCCAAAGCCCTTGCCGTCACCGGCTCCGCCCTGAAGCGTACCCGCGATGATCGAGCCTCGGCCATCCTGCCCGTCGTAGCGCATGACTGTGCAGACAGTGAAGGAATCAGGTTCAGGAAGGCTGCTGACCAGCCCATTTTGACCACCCGCCGCTGTATGCAGGAAGGCATTGGCGTAGGAAGGCGGAGCGCTGGGGTTTGCCGGGGCAAGGGTCAGCCGTCCCTTCAGGCCAATCAGGGACGCGTCACTGCCGCCGAAGAGGAAATGGTCGATGGCGTCGGCCTCGGGGAGATCCCCGAAGACCGGTGACCAGCGACTGGACGAGAGCGCGGGCGCGCCGGCCGGAGGGGCGATGCCCTCGACAGTGGGAACTTGTACGCGCATGGGATCAGGCTCCGATCGTGATGAACTGGTGGCACAGCGGCTTGTACATCTGACGCCCGCCGCATTCGGGGCTCCATTGGCCGATGGATGTGGTGGATCGGACGGTAGAGCGCGGGATCGTCTCCGCCGCGCGGTCACCGGTGGACGGATGGGTGACCAGGGCAGCGTTGACCTGCGTTGCCGCATTCGCGTCGGCAACCGTCAGCGTCATCTGGCTGCCGGTCACTTGGACGTTACTGACGGTGGTGCCGGTCACCGTGATGCCTGCGTTCTCGATCGCTGCCACCAGCCAAGCGACATCGATCGTAGCGGGCTCGCTCAGCTGCACGACGATCTGCGTGCCGCCGGACCGTACCGCCGAGACCATATGCAACGGTTTCCAATGCCCGGTCTTCTCCACCTGGCTGATCGCCGCCTCGAAGAACTCACCCTGCATGGCGTGCCCGAGGCTGCTCTGGTGAAGATAGTCGGTGTGGAACGGATAGGGATAGGTCGGGCCCGTGCAGAAGAAATCGCCCCACTGGGCGTAGACCTCCAGCGCCTTGGCCAAGATCGAACGGACGGCTTGGTTGCCGCCGCCGCGGAAGCTGGACATCTGGCTCGCCATCATCCGCAGAGGAACGGTCTGCCCGGTGATCGGGTAGAACTCGGTCTGGTAGCTCTTCAGCAGATCGTAGGTCTTCTGGCCCAAGGCGCTATCACCCGAATCCGTCTCGCTCATCTGCCAGTTCAACCGGCTGAAGTCAGCCCTTTCCCCCGTGAGCGCGAGACCGTCCACCGTGCGCTGCAGCGCGGTGCGGAGGTTCGCGAAGTTGAAGAATCCCGCCGGTGGCGACTTCACCATGTTCGCGATGGCCTGGCCGCCCTCGCCCACCGAAAACACCACCATCTTCGGCACATAACCGGCGCAAGAAGCCGCAGCGCGCGTGGACCAGCGGCGTGCCGCAGCCTCGACGCCGATCGTGCCGTGCTGGTTGGTGGGCGCGATCGATCCCCGCAGGCGAGCAATGCCGGTGATGGAAGATGCCAGCAGTTCGGTCGAGGCGCCGCCCTGCGTGGGCGTGCCCATCCATACGTTGTTGGCAGCGGTCGCTGGCATCAGAACCCGATCCGGGTAGGGATAGAACTCGCCATACACCACGGAGCGGCTGGAGGTGCCCGCCTGGCCGGGTGCGTTGGACTGCCCGTTGTCCACCATGATCGCCACCCGATCGAGCGGGAAAACCTCACCGCTGCCGATCCCAACGACCGCCGCGTGCGTGGCGCCGCCGCCGTCCCGGAAGACGCCACGCGCCACATCGTTCGTGGTCTGCACCTGCACCCAGCGGCGAGCCGAAACGTCGTCCAGCAGTCGATCCCCGGCTGGCGTAGCGGCGCGCAGGGCGCCGTCCAGCACGTAGCCAAGCGAGCGGCCCGTATCGGCCACACCACCACCCCCGGAGCCGCCATCGGTCGGCATCACCCGCTGCGCCGCCACGTCGTACCAGACAAGCGGATACAGCGCGCCTCCATACCTCGTCAGCAGAAGGGGAATCACGCCGTCAGGCCCCACATCGTAGAGCGCGAAGCCATCGAAAGGCTGCTTGATCGATGCCGCCTCGGAAGCAAGATCCAGCTTCGTCTGAACCTTGTCCGCCTTCGTCTCCAGCGTGTCCGCCCGCATCCACTGCCAACGGCCGCCATTGGCGCGGTACTGGCCGCTGTTGCTGACCGTGGCGCCGGTGATCGGATCAACGTGCGTGCCGGCATCGCCGATCACGTCCGCTGCGAAGCCGTCGTGTCGTGTTGTGTCCGCCTGCAACGCGGACCAGGTCTGGTAACGCTTCAGCCCGTTGTTGGCAATGAATTGGTCGTACTCGGACTCCAAACCAGCCCAGCTGCGCCGCTGCACGCCCCTGCGGTCCTGCCACGTTGCCGACGCCCCATTGATGCCCGCATCCAGGTTCTCGGCGTTGTCGTACAGATCTTTGACCGCAGTCGACGGCACCGGGTTCCCAGTGTTGAAGGTCGTCATCTTGATGTTTCTCCGTTGGTGTTACGGCGCGGCCGCGTCGTCGTACTGGTAGAAGGCGGGGTCGTACTGCAAGGCGGCGAGCTCTACAGAGCCGTCTTCGCCCGGTGTCAGTTCAGTGAGCACTGCGTCGTAGCCCGCTCGCGAGCTATCACAGAAGATCAGCTCCGGCGGATCGACGGTCGGGTCGGTCATTACCCATGTTGTGAACGAGTGCTCGCCGGGAAGGGCAGAGGCGGCGATGCTGAGCCGGTGGTCATCGATGCGGGTGGGGAGGATCACCCCTGACAACGAACCATCCTGAAACCGGATCAAGCAGCGCGGGGCGGCCATGCTCCAGTCGAGGAACTCGCCGACTTGGATCACCAGTCGAGTCCCTTCGATATAGGCCTCCTCGATCATGGCGCTCATCGTGCTGGAGCCGGGGATATCGTCGAACAGCTTCACCCGATCGCCGTACTGGTAAATCAGACCCATCATCTCCGTCTTGGTCGTGTAGGTCAGGCGCTGCCCCTGGTGCTTCAACAGCCGACGCATGCCGATCCGGTACGCACGATCGCGAGTACCCACACCCTGCAGCTCGAAGTTCTCCACCTTCCAAGGCGTGCCGCCATCTGGCAGCCGGCACTCCACCGTCTCGGCTGCCCACGTCACCTCGTCGATGTAGGTCACGTCCACGCCGTCGAAATCGTCCGGACCTGGCGAGGTGAAAGCAGTCGTCAACGGTTCCAGCTGACGCTGAGGCGAGATGCCGCCACTCCAAGTCTTGATCCCCTCTCGTCCAGCCGAGCACATCGAATCGATCAGCAGGAAGTACCCCATGCCCGCCTGCGCAGCCATCTGCAGCATGTCCAAAGCACTGCTGCCGGACTTCTCCGCGCTGTAGTCGAAGAACTCGCCGCGCGGGGTCCAATAGATGTTCTCCAGATGCGTCAGGGTCTCACTGTCCAGCTGGTCAGCTGGCAGGCCGAGGGATCGCACGATGTGCGTCATCGCCCCGCTGATGCTGCGGGGTGTGCCATCGTCGTAGAGCCGTGTTGCCTCGACGTTGAACCGGCGGTCCGTCTGCGCCGCCAGCTTGGTGCCGGTGGTCACCGTCAGGCCGATGGTCGTAAGGTCGTCGTAGCGCGTGGGCCGCTGCGGCAGTCGCGCGCGCAGGCCCTGCCAGAAGCAGGCATCGCGCGCCGAGTTGCCGCCGCGCTCGGTCACCCGGCGCACGCGCACTTCGATCTGTCCCGGCGTGCCCAGCGTTATGCGCTCGGTGAAGCCCAGCGAATCCTCGGAAGTGGCCGTGTAGGCGTGGGTGCGTACCGACCACGGGTCGCCGGATCCGTACACGCGCCATCCCACTCGCACTGTCACGGTGAAGGTGCGCTTGTTGCCCTTGTCCGTGTACCAGATCAGGCCGCCGGGGAAGTTGAAGTCGTACTCGAAGGCGTCGGTGGTCTCTCCGTTGGGGCACACCAGGAACGGCCCAAGCCATTCTTCGCTCTCCTGCAGGCCTGTTGCCCTGTAGTCGGTCGCGGTCCGTGAGGTCCAGCCCGGCCAGCTGGTATCGACCACGCCGCCCTCGGTCAGCCGTTGGACCACCAGGGTGAGGCCGGAAACGGCAGTGATGCGGTACTCGCTCTGCCCACACGACATGGCCAGTGAGACGCTGCCCGGCGGCAAGCCGCCGAAGGCCGTCCCGCCGGGGCCGTCATAGGCCAGCGTTACGCGGGGCAACGTGGCAGGCGTGCCACCAGTGGTGGCCACACCCGCCGTGGCCGCCGGGCTGGGGCCGAACACCGCCGCCGGCAGTCCGCTGAAGGTGATGCTTCCGCCGGCATACGGGCTGGCCGCCTCGGCGATGGTGACCACCCCGCCCGATTGCGTCGCCACCAAGCCGCTGTCAACCAGCTGATCGTTGATCGCGGTGAGCAGCACGCCCAGGGTGATGTAGTTGGCCACCAGCGCCACGCTGTAGCTGGTGCCGCGCCAGACAACGCCGAAGGTCGCCGGGGTGCCGCTGAAGTCGAAGCCGGTGGCCGCAGCCGAGCCAGTGAGCAGCGCGGGGCTGCCGCCGACACCGGGCACGGTGGGCGAACCGGGCGCGTAGCTCGCCACGAACAACCCATAGTCGGCGCCGTTGTAGGTCAGCAGCACCGGCATGCCCACATACGGGGCCAGCTCGGCTACCGCGCTACCGGCGATGACGGAATAGAGACCGCTGGTGGTCGCGGTAAACGTCGCCGCCACCTTCAACGTCAGCACGGCGCCGACGGTCCAGGACGCCGGCACAGACGTGGCCGGCCGTTCCTTGCCGTTCGCATCGGTGACCGTCGCGTTGTTCAGCGTCAGCACGTTGCCCGACACGGTAACCGAATCGGCATTGAGACTGGTGGCCACGTCCGCCGTGTCGCTCAGGTCCAGGCCGGCTGTGCCCGAGGCGGTGGCGCCGACCTCGGTCGAGTTCACCCAGTTCTCCGAGCGCACGTCGCCGCCCACGTCGGCGCCCGGGGGGTAGATGGTCATCTCCACGTCGCTGCCGAAGGAACTCAGCGGGGTGTTGCCGAGCCTCGCCGAGCCGAGCGGGATCACGTGCCGGCCCTTGCCGACACAGACGAACATCTGGGTACGGTAGGTCTTGCCGCCTACGAAGCGCGAGACCGGCTGCACCAGATAGTCGGCCCACACCCGGCATCGTCCCAGAACCTCCCGTACTGGGCTCCCAAGGCGCGCAGTGTTGGCCCGTGCCGTATCCAGGCTCAGGCTATCGCCCTGACCGTAGCGGTTGCCGGAGGGCATGTTGGCGGCCATATAGATCGCGTACGCGGCCATGACGGCCACAACGACCCAGTAGACGACCGCGGCAGCGCCCTCGTAGTAAGGGATCGGGTAGATGCGCACATCGCTGTCGGCGTCGATCCAAGTGGTCGCCCAAGCGTCCGCCGGCACAGGTACGCCACACACCTCTATCTCGATCGGATGCGCACCCTCTCCCGGGTAACCCGGCACGTTGGACCGCAACCAGCCATCGATCGTGGTCCTGCCGTGGCAATGGGTCTCCAGCGCCTCGCCCGGCACGCGTGAGGGGAAAAATAGGATCACGAGTAGTACTCCACCCGATTGAATCGGCGTTCGAAACGCCCAACCGGAAGAACCGTGACGTTACGGCCGTCGTTGCACTCCAGCGCGCTCATGCGGCCCTCGACCTCCACCAGCACCGCCACGTGGGTCACCACGCTGCCCTGATAGCAGAACGCGACCGCACCCTCCACGAGGTCGCTGCCGGCGTGCTGCAGGGCAGCCTCGTTCGCCAGGTCAGCCAGGTCAGCGCGCGTCGCGCCCGGGTACTCGTCCCATGGCGCGAGGCCAAGGTCACGCCGCACCTCGTTGACGACGCCGTAGCAATCCAGCTCCGGGAACTTGCGGCCACCGCTGACCCAGACCACGTCCAGGTACTTTTCCAGATCGATTTTCATGAGATGTATCGCAGCCCCGGGTGTTTTTTGAGGTTGAAGCGGTCACGCGGCCAGGCCGTGTCGAGGATGTTCATAAAGCCGGCCGTGATCTGGACCTCCGTCGCTGACCATTGACCGCCCTTCACCACCATCGACAGCGGCTTCTTGACCGGCGCCAACAGGTCGTTGCTGAGGTACACCCGCAAGGTCACCAGGATCTCCAGCCGGGAAGCGAGTGCCGCACGGATCTCTGTGCTCACCGCGCCATCGATGTTGCTCAGCGCGAAGCGAAGGTCCTGGACCCCGTCGGCATTGCGCGCCGGCTTGGCCACATCCATGCCGCAGGCCTTGAAGGTCACCGCCTGCCCTGTCTCCAGCACCGCCGTGATGTCTTCCCAGCCCTTGGTGAGGTAGTGCGTCTGGTCGCCAACGGTGATCGCCAGCGTTTCGTGCTCCACCTCCGAACCGCCGGAGGCGTACAGCCGTTCAAGAATGCTCATGGCCTAGGCCACTCCCTGTTTGCAGCCAGGTCAACGATGTCCGAATGCAGGATCGCGTCGGGGTAGGCGGTTGAACCGTCAGCCAGCAGCGGCCGGCGGAACAGCTCCAAGGTGGCGCTGATCTGCCAGAAGTCGCCCTCAACGAGCACGGGGCCGTCGTAGAAGTCCTCAGTGAACTTGGAACGGTAGTAGTCGACCCCGATTGGTGTTTTCAGCTTGCACAAGAACCACGCGGCGCCGTCCGACAGGTCCTCCTGAACCCACTTCTCGAACAGGGCCGCCTGGATATCAGTGAGCAGCCAGGTCAGACCGACACGGCTAGGCGTGCTCGTGGCTTTCCTTCGGTTGATGGTTGCACCGCTGACGAACCGCGGCGATACCAGAGGCGACACGGGCTTGAACCCGTAGCCGGCGCGCAGCGGCATCGGCAGCCACGACGGATAGGGGACTGCTGCTGCCATGAGGGACCTCAGTTGAATTGCGTCGGGTTATCGGACGCGGCGTTGAACGGTGTTCCCATTGCGCAGGCCTTTGGCGACCCGGCCCTGCCCGGTGGCCATCTCCGTTGCCACGCGGTCATAGGTCTGGGTCATACCGCGGCGCACCGCGGTTTCGACCAGCTGCAGGGTGCGAGCATCCGGATCACCGTTTATGTAGATCTGCGGCGAATAGGTGTTTCCGCCGGAGCCGCCTGCTGCAGCGCCGCCTGCGGCGATTCGGTCAAGCGTTGCATCGAGCTTCGCGCTGGTCTGGTTGGTCATGACACGCTCGCCCTTCTGCAGCAACCAGGTTCCGTCCTGTGGCACGGAGTCGATGCCGTCGTGCGCCATACCCACGGCTGCGATGTTCGAGATAAGCCCCGCCGTCGCCGCCGCAACCGAGGCGATTGCCGCGAGATTGGCAGGCCACGGGTTCTTTGCCGCCTCGGCCATGCCAGCCTGAATTGCGAGAGTCGCCTGGGCGATTGCCGCCGCCTTCTGGACCACGAACGCCGCCTTGTATAGCGCCGACTGCTCGCTGAAAGAGGTCTTCATGACGTCGGTGACGGCAGCGAATCCCTGCTCCGCAGTGGCCAGCATGACGCTCTGGCGCGCGCGGTCGATCTGATTCATTCCGTCCACGTAGGCCTGGCGGTCAGCGAGTGCCTGCTGGTCGTACAGCGCGTTGACAGACGATTCGCTGTCCCGGAACGTCTGCAGCATCACGAGCTGACCGGCATACCACTCTTCGAGCGCCTTCTGCTGCTGCCCCAGCTTGTCCAGCTCGCCCGCCCCGCCGCCGTACATCGCGTCTACGCCCGTGACCTTCGGGGCCGGGCTGCCGGCCGCTAGGATCTTTGCCAAGGTGGCGTTGTAGTCATCGCCGGTAATGACGCCCTCGCCCTTCGCCTCGTTCAGCACCTTTAGGCGGTCCTGTGCCAGGGAGAGGCCGGTACGGTCCTGCTTGTTGAGATCAGCCTGCAGCTTGGCCAGATCCTGCGAGACGGTCTTTTGCCGCTCCTGCGCGTCCAGCTGCGCTGCTTGGCTCAGCAGCACTTCAGCCAAATCAGACCTCAGCCCGCGGAGGTTGCCTCGCTCGATCTGATAGGCAGTCTGCGACAGCCGCGACTTATCACCGTACAGCGCGATCTGCTGGGCCATCTGCTCGTTAAGCGATTCGTACGCACGGGCAAGCGCCTTTGCATCCTTCTCCGATTTACTCTCCGGCCTCTTTTCCGACCGGTTGAACTGCTTGTCGATGTCCGCATCCGAGCGGGCGATGAGTCGCTCCATAGACCCATCCAGCAATCTGCTATCCGGCGGAAGCTTCTCTCCGTCGATGTCGTATGTGTCCACATCTAGCTTGTTGTAAAGCTCGATGATCTTGTTGCGAGCCAAAAGCTTGGACGCTTCCCGGTCCAGCCCTGCGAGGCGCCCTTTCAGTGCCTCATCGGCAGCGGCGCGCTCCCGCGCCATGTCTCGCTCGGTTTTCACGACGTCTCTGTCGTGCTGGTCGATCTGCCCGAGAATCTTGACACCATCCTCCAGCTCCTGCTTCCACTGGCTCAGCTGCTCGATGCGCTTCTGCATCTCCTGTACGCCCGTGGCACCGCGGCGGGCGTCCCCGGGAATAGGGCTGCGCTGCAGGGTCTGGAAGAACTCCAGATCATCCTTCAGGCGCACGATCTGGCTGTCCAGGTCGTTGCGGCCGATGGACTTGATCTCCTCCATGGTGCCCCGGAAGGCTGCCAATGCGCCCTTCCATGCCTGCTCGACCACGCCCGCGCTCTCGGCCATGTCCTGGGCACGCTCGCTGATCACGTGCTCGAACTGCTCCAGGGCCGTCTGTGTTGCGGCATAGTCCCCGCGCTGTTCCCGGACCGCTTCGATGTGCCGATAGATCTCGGGGGTGAAGAAGTTGTAACGGTCGTTCAGCTTTACCAGCGCGTCAGCACCGCCCGTGGCCAACGCCTCAATCTCGTTGACCGTGCTGCTGATGGAGCTGCCGGTGAGCGCTGAGAGATTCATTGCCGACGATGCGATCAGCTCCAGCGCCTGGCCACTGGTCCGGCCTTCGGACACCAACATGCTGATCGCCGCGGTAGCGTCCTTATAGTTGCCGGTCGCCCTACCCAGCTCGGTCCGCATGTTCATCAGCTGGCCGGTCGTGAATCCGCTAGCGTTGCCGGTCGCGGTCACGATTCCCTCCAGCTGCCGCATTTCCATGTAGCCCTTGGCGGCGACCACGCCCAGCGCAGCGATACCGGCGACCGTGCCGCCCACCGCCAACCCCGTGGCCGTCAGCATGCCGCTGAGCGCACCGGTCCGGGCTGTGAGGGAGGCGATCGAGGATTGCGCCTGGCCGATGTCGCCCGTCGCCAGAGCACGCATCAGTGCGACGACCGACTGCTGCGTCTCGATCGACTGCAGGTTGAGCTGGCCAAACTGGCCGGTCAGGGTGCCGGTGCCTTGCGCGGCGGCCAGCGTCTTCGTACGGGTTGTCTCCAGCTGCGTCTGGTACTGCTGGAACACTTGCGGCTTAAGCAGCCCCAGATCCCGGGCCTTGGCCAACCGATCCTCTTGTTCGGCCAGCCGGTTCAGCGCGGCCACGGTAGGGTCGATTTGCCCCAGCAGCTTCTTCAGGTTCAGCTCCTGCGCCTGTGCTGCCCGCGCCGCATCCTTGGCCTGCTGTGCAGTGCGCGCCTCTGCCTGCTGCAGTGCATTCGCCCTGGCAACCATGCGCTCCTGCTCGGTGCCGGCGTTGGCCATCACGGCAACGCGCGAGTTGAGTGCGGAGGTGCTTTCCCGAGCCGCCTCGGCCAGCGCCCGCTCGGACAGGTTGGCCCCGCGCATGCTCTCAGCATAGGCCACAGCCTGCTGCGCGATGGAGCGGAACCTCGCCTCCTGTGCGGCGATGTCCTGCTCCAGCTGCCGGCTCGCGGTGGCCACCTGCTTCTCGGTTGCCACGGCATCTTTGCCGGCCGCGCTGTAGGCCTGCAGCGAGGAAGCAGCGCCGGACAGTCGCGCTTCCAGCCCGCCGAGCATGGCAAGCACCTCGCCCTGCGTGCGGTTGAGCATCTGCAGTTCGCTCACCACACTGGTGGTGCCGATGCCGATGCGGTCCAGGGCGCCGCCGAGGCGGTCACCCAAGGCGCGCGAAGACTGCTCCACCGACCGCGACATCGACTGGTACTCCTTCTCCAGCCGAGCGGCGGCGTTGCCGGTCTTCTCGGCCGCAGCGGCGTTGTCGTCCAGGGCCTTGGTGCCCTCGACCAGTCCGCTGCTGTCGATCTTGTAGCCAAGCTCGGCAATATCAGTCATGTCACCTGTTTCCCTTGTTCGCTTCGAGCGCGCGGGCCCGTGCGGCGGCCTGGTCTTCCCGCACTGCAGTGAGGTAGCGATCGTCCATCGCCATCAACATCTCGACCTCCTCCCGGAGAAGGTCGTACATCAGCAGCCGTTGCCATTCGCCGACGTCAGCAAAGGTCAACGGCTCCGGGCCGCTGCGCCTGCGGGGGCAAAGCTCCCAGAACCAGTCCCACACGTGTTCCCCTTCCTCGGGGACCTCGACATCGGGGGATTCCTCACCGAACCGCGTATTACGCTGCCGGCGGGTCTCCCCTCTTTCGTCCGGGGTGTCGTATCGCGCCGTCAGGTAGACGGCATCAGCCAGCTGCTTCGTGAGCGCCGCGAAAGAACTCGGCGCGGTCGCCCAACGCGACATCGACCTGCTCGCTCACCCACGGCAGCTCCTTGAACAGCTGCCGGAGGGTCTTTTCGCTGAACTCGGGCTTCTCCCCATGGAAGGTGAGGTCACCTTCCCAACTCCACCCCCCGACAGATGCCACCAGGAGCTCCGTGCGTCCGGCCTCCAGCTTCTCGGCGGTGATCTTGCCGCGGCTCAGCATCCGCTCGTTGGTCGCCTTCCTCGACGCCGCCCGGACTTGCGGGTGGCTGTCCGGGAGAATGGTCAGCACCAGGCCCACCGGCTCATCGGTGGCGGGGTGCTTGATTTCGATGCCGCGCTCGGTGGCGACGATGCTGCTCAATTCGGTCATGACTTTGATCCTTGATTTCGATCCGGAAGAAGAGCCCGTGGGAAACCGGCTGGATCAGATCCGGCTTGTCAGGCGGCCGCCCTATCCCACGGGTGTGCGGTTACGGGGTGACGGGCGCCACGACGATGACCGGTGGCTGGTTCAGCGCTACGGTGAAGTTGTTGAGGCGGAAGTCCTCATTGCGGCCGCCCGGGACGTTCGGGCCGGCGACCAATCCGCGCCAATACTCCAGCGTGCCGTCAGAGCGCTCGATCTTGAACGCGTAGTTGTCCTTGACGAACGGCGAGCCGGCGGCGCGCATCGCCGTCTGGCCCGGATCGGTGAGGTCTTCGGCCACTTCCACGGTCGGGTCACCGGCGTTGGTGATGCCCTTGCCCTTCAAGGACACGACGGTGTCCAGGGTGTCGTAGCTCACCACGTTTGTGTTGATGCCTCGCTCGCCCAGGCTGCCTACCTTCTTCACCTGGACGTAGGTCAGGGCGGCGAACTGCGTGGCGGTGAGTTCTTCGTTCTGCGGCAGTGCGCAGATGTGCAGCTTGTCGCCGCTGTTGGTTTGTGCTTCGGGCATGGCTCTATCTCCTCGCGATGGGCATAAAAAAACCCGCCACGGGGCGGGGTGTTGGGGAACGAAAAGGCCCGCTGGTCAGCGGGCCTTGGGCATTTTTGATCGGGAACCTTGATGAGCTACCGGTTTCGTGTCATCGGCTCGATCTTCTTGAGAATCTCCGGAAGCAATTCGCTTCTTGTGTAGATCAGGATGCCTGTCTCTGGGTCCTGCCGAAGGTTCCGGGAATACTCATCATTCATTGCGGCAAAGAGACGGTTGAACCTAGCGCGCTTTATAAAACCGAGCCGCTGGACGAACGAATCCCTCTCCATCAACGTAGGCAGTTCAGATATCCCCCCGTCGGGGCGGTCGAGTTGCCGAAGAACCCACTCTCGAAGCGGAGCGGCACTTTCGTTGAACTCCTTGCGCCGATCTCGGCCGATCGCAAGCCAGTGGCCTAGCAAAAGGCCTAGAAAGAAACTCAGGGCACTCCACGCCAATACCGACATGTCCACCCTACTTTGGCGCCGGGGCCAACTTTGCCGAGACCAACTTCAACGCCTGGTCCCGGGTGAACCCGACCTCGACATAAGCCAAGAACTCATCCCGCAAGAATCGGGCCTGCTCCCGATTGAAGGAATCGAGCAGATGGCGGTTCTGCCGCATCCGGTCAATGGCGTCGCGCAGCTGTTTCAATTCGCCCTCGTTGGGCGGAGAGTCACTGCGGACCAGGTGTAGGGCGGGCGGCTTAGGGCTCATAGCTGGATTCTAACCCGACACGAAGCCCCGCCAGGGGATGGTTACCGGATGCATGATCCGCTCGGGATCCTGGATGATCGAGCTGGTCCACGGTTTCCGATACACCCGCACCCCGGCAAAGGCGGTGCCCTTGGCGAAGGCGACGATAATCTGGTCAGTGATCTTGGTGCCCACGATGATGCCGCCGCCCGGCCGGTAGCAGGCCGACAGCTTGCCGAAACCCTGCAGCAGCGAGGGACCGTCGTCGCCCATGCCGTAATTCTGCGTCTGGTTGGGGAACCACTGAAGCTCCAGCCACGGGCCGTTGGCCGGCGGCGTGAAGCCGAGGCCGGGATAGGAGCACGGGAGACCAATGGCGGCAGCGAACTCGCCGACCAGCCCTGCGAAGGCGTCATAGATGGCCGTGTCACTCATTTGATCCGTTCCCTCACGTCCTTTGCCACCCTGTCCACGGTGAACGCCCAGTTCTGTGCAGCGGAGCGCATGAAGCCCTTGCCGGACTGGGCATAGACCCTGCCGAGGCTGTCCTCACCGTAGAAACCGTGTTCCATGCGAAGGGCGTAGGAGGCAGTCCACCCCGCCCACACCGACTGCCCCAGCTCGACGCCGGAGAACACCAGCGAAGGGTCACCGCCGCCGCCGTCGGGCGGGCCGGCCGTTGATGCAACTGCCGAGTTGCGAAGGAAGCCGGTGGCCACGGGCATCTTGCCGCCCTCGCCCTCCGGGGTGCTCGCATCTTCCATCACCGCCTGCGCCGACTCACGGAAGATCGCCAGCTGGCGCTGTTTGGCCTTCTCAGCGAAGGCCTTCGCCTGGTCACCGAACTTGTTGGCCACGCAGCACCTCCGCCGTCATGTCGATCCGGTACTGCTTCATGCAGCGGCAGCCGATGGTCTCTTCCGCACCTGCACCGAGCGAGCTGTCGCCGGGGTAGTTCATCTGCGCCCCGCTGGGCGTCACGAATGGCTCGCCGAACCGGCGCCGCTGGCCGTTCATCGCCGCGTGGCTGTGCCGGGTCTGACGGTCACCGGTAGCCGACCAGGTGCAGGTGACGTTCTCCGGGGCCAGCTTCCCAGCAGCGATCTGCTGTCGGTACGACTCCTCCCGGCCAGCATTCATCGCGGTGATCGACTCCGTACGCGCGATCATCTCGCCGCGCAGCGCCAGCAGCCGGTCTGCGTAGCGCCCTGCGATCTTCTCGATGTCGGCCTGCGACACGGGCTCACCGGCCGCGATGGCGCGCTTGACGATGCCGTCCAGGCGCTTGTCGCGGCGCTTGCGGCCGAAGTAGGCCGCCATCTGATTGGGGTCGCCGCTGGCCAGCTGCGCGCGCACGTTGGCTACGAACTGGCCCTGCTGAGCAGTGAGGCCCACGAGACCACCAGCGCGGCGGCCGCTCTCGCCGACCCTTCCCACCAGGTCCAGAGCGGTCTGGCGGGGATTGCGCCCCACGGCCATGCCCTGATGCAGCGCGCCCCGCACCAGCGTCCGCTGGTCCTCGATGATGCCGGTGATCAGCTGCGACGAGTTGTCCCGCAGCCAGCCCTCGGCAGCAGGGTTGCGCAGGTCGAACGATGGCCGGAGCGCCGGCGATGCGGACCGGGGGCGATACCGCCCGGTGATGATCGGGTCCAGAGACAGACGAAGCGGCGGCATCTCGCTGAGCCCTGCATCAGCACCAGCGACGAAGGCCTGCCGGATCGCCTCTGAGAGCGGCGAGAAGCGCGCAGCGTCCAAGCCCAGCGCCTCGAGCACCGTATCGACCTGGCCAGCACGAAGCAGGTCCGCCACCAGATCCAGCGGCGCCTGCCGTTGCACCTCTATCAGCGCCTGCACGAAGGCACGGCGGATGGCCGGCTCCAGCCGGATGGCCAGCTTCTCGATCTCGCGGGAGGATAGGTTGGCCATCAGCGACGGGCGTGGAACTCGTAGAGAAGGACCTGCCCACCGGGAGAGAGCGGCTGCAGGTCAATGAAGTTGTAGGGCACGCCACCCAGCAGGATCCGGTCGTCCTTGACCGGCTCGATGTCGATCGCCGTGGAGATCAGCCCCAGCTTGTCGCCCTTCAGCACCAGCGTGCCGTCGCGGTCGGTGAGGCTGTATTCCAGCTCCACCACTGTGCAGTCGTGGCTGGTGGGCTGACCAGGCTGCGGATTGTGCGGCGGGCCCGTGGGAGGACCTGCGCGCTGCAGCTGAGTGGCATAGCCGTACTGTCCGATCAGCCCCGCCGCTGTGGCTCGCATTCGCTCGTAGAAGGTCGCCATCAGACCACTCTCACTGCAGGCGTCTGTGCCGGCGTCCGCAGCAGAGGCCCGAGGATGCCGTCAATGACCGGGATGGCCGGCCGGTTCGGCGGCTGATCGCCCGCAGAAGCTTCGAGGTAAGTGACCTCGATGGGACCGACCTTCTCCTTGGACACCGCCTCACTGGCGACATAGTCCGGGGAAAGGCTTCCGGGGTTGGCCAGCTCCCGCAGCGCGGCCTCGTAGGAGGCCTGCACGACCTCGACGGGCACCTCATCCGCTGGAATAGGAGCACCTTCGTTGTCGATCGCACGGGTGCGAGGCCACTCGTTCGGCTGGCCCCGCCCGGCAGTGCGCACGCCGGGGAACATCGACGCCCAGCGGCCGGAACGCAACAGGATCCGGTAACGACCGTCGATGTAGTCCGTTGCGCGGATCAGCGCGGCGGTACGCGCGCCCGCTTCACCATTGCCCCAGGCGGCGTTGCCGCGCGTCTGGTGGTAGGTGTCCGCCCCTTCCAGCGTGCCGTACATGGTCAGCCCTCGCCCTTCTTCGCCTCGGCCTCGGCGATGGCTTGCTTCAGCTTGTCGATGCCCCAGTGGCCGCCCACGCCCGGGATGTTGAGCGCCTTGGCCTTCGCCACAAGCACGCCCTTGTCTTCCGGACCATTACTGCCCGCTGCGCCAGCATCAGCGGCGCCGGCCGCGCCTTCGCCGCCCGCATCGGTCGAGGTGGCCGCGCCGCCCTTTTTCGCCTCGGCCTCGGCGATGGCTTCCGAGCGGAGCTGTTCCACCGCGTCGGCCAGCTTGGCCTCGCGCAGGGTGCCGTCCAGGTCGTTCCAGGCTTCGATGGACAGGCCGGAAGCGGTATGCGCGTGGCGAACCACGTCGCCCAGCGACACGGAGACGCCATCGACCAAGTCGATGTTGGCCGGCAACAGGTTGGAGCCCAGCAGGCTCGGCGCCGGCGGCGCAGACGCACTGGCATCCCCGCCGAGGGTCAGGATCTTGGCCTTGATCCAACCCTGCACCACGGTGTTCTTCTTAAGCTGCTCCCAGTTGGCGACCAGCGACGCGATGCCGGGCTGCAGCACGGTGCCATCAGGCAGGCCGAGCGGTCCCTTGTGGTTGTTCATGATTTCCATGCTTTGCTCCCGTTGGCCCCGGCACGAAGCCGGGGCCGTGGTAATCAGATGCCGTCCAGGTAGACGACTTCCTTGGGCAGGCGCACGTCCAGGCCACCCAGGCGCATCACGCCCGGGATGTCCCAGCGCAACGGGCCGCTCTGCCACGCCGGCAGGAAGCGGTGCGGCATGGGCATATGCAGCTTCAGCACCTGCGGATCTTTGCGGTAGGCGACGAGGCGCGTGGTGCCGCCGACACCCGCGGTGTCCAAGCCACGCACGCCGCGCACGGTGAGCTGCTGGCCGGTCTGCACGGTGTACAGGTTGTTGGCCAGATACCACTGCATCACGGTCATGTCGCTGTGCTCACTCATCTTGCGGGTGGCCAGCAGGTTGAAGCGGGACCACGGCAGCAGCAGCGTGTCGGCGATGGAGGCCGTGTTGGTCCCGTTGAAGACGTTCAACAGCGCTTGGTTCAGCACCCCGACGATCAGGTTCGTGTCGGTTTCGACGGTCCAGTTGCCGGTCTGCGCGGCAACCGGGGTCACACCCTGCGCGTTGTACAGGCCGGTGAAGCCCTTGTCGGCGTCGCCTTGCAGTGCAACGCGGTCGATCATCTCTTCCGAGGCCCGGCGGGCGGCATCGGCGTCCTCACTCTGCAGGTTGATGCCCAGCAACTGGGCCCGGCCGATCTCTTCCCAGCCGTAGCCGTAGCCGATACCAGCGGTGTGCACGCCAGTCTGGTGCTGGGCGCGATTGGTGCCGGCCTTCGGGATGTCGTCCGCGTTGCCGTTGATCCAGCCCGCCTTGCCGTACTGGTCGGACGAGAAGTAGGTCACCGAGGTGGCGAACTCGCTGCCGGAGGTGTCGACCGGGATCAGGTCGCGGTACTGCACCGATGGGTAGCGGGTGCGGTAGACGCCCGGTTCGATGATCGATGCCTGGGCGATGACGAAGCCGAGGGCGGCCTGCGCATCGAACAGGTGCATGGACTGTCCATTCATTGGTTTGGCTCCTTAGCCGAGACGGACGACGGCCAGCTGGCCGGCGGCGGTGGTGCTGGTGTCCCAGCGGGCGCCCGCGAAGGCGGTGTTGTCGGTGGCCACGTTGGTGAACGTGCCCGCCTCGGTGACGAAGACCGGATCGCCGGCCTTGACCGCTACCGCAGCGGTGACCCAGACGTCACCCTTGGTGATGACGCGGGCCGAGGAGCGCTGCGCGAAGCTGTCCGGAACGCCATCGCTGCCAACCGCAGAGCGGTCCAGCAAGGTGATGCCGACGAGCTTCAGCGCGCCGGTGCCGGCCAGGACGATGCCCTTGTCGGCAGCACCCTGGGCGACTGCACGACCGAAGCCGATGCCCGGGGCCGTTTCCACGTCACGGGAGATGATGGTGGCCGGCAGCATGGTCGCCTGCGCACCGAGGGTGGCGGCAGGCTGGATGTCGGGGTAGTTGGTCTGCAGTGCCATGGCTTAGGCCTCCTTGTGGCCGGCGGTGCGGTAGTCCAGGCCGGCCACGGACGCGGCATAGCCGTTGTCCTGCACGTTCTGGCGGTGGATGGCGTGGTCACCGAGGGCGGTCACGACCGGGTCGCGCGGCTTGGCGCTGTCGTAGAGGTGGTCGAAGCGCGCCTCCACATAGGCCTCGTGCTTGCCGGCCACGGCTGCGTCGCCGAGCTTGGCGGCCACGGCGATGGCGCGGACCTGCGCATCGGTCTGGCCGCTGTAGTCGGCATCGTGGATGGCCTTGGCCTTGCCGATCAGGTCGCCGCGCTGCTGCACGCGCTGATCCAGCGCCGCGTCGCTCAACACCTGGCCCTTCAGGCCGTCGATCTCGGCGTCGCGCTTGGCGATCTCGGCATCCTTGACCGCGATTGCCGCCTGGTGGGCGTGGTCAGCGGACGCCTGCGCAGTCTGCGCGTCCTTCAGCTGCGCCTGCAGCTTGCCGATGGCCTGTGCGCCGGCGTCGTTGGTCACGACGGACAGCCCATCGACCAGGATGGTCTTGTCGCTCATGGTTGGTTCCTTCTGGTGGTGATGGGGGCCGGGATCCGGAGCACCAGGGGCGCCCCCGTCCCCGATGCGAAACTCATGGCCAGCCCGGCCGAACCGGACCATCGCCAGATGGTTGTTGCGGATGTTTCGCTGGATGGCGTCGAACGGCTCGCCCTCAGGCGTCACCCCGTCAGTCCAGTCGATCTCGGACGAATAGCCCTGCGACAGCTCGCGCTTGCCGGCCTCGTAGTCCGCGATCGCGCCCTGGTCCATCAGCACCAACGGCACGCGCACACGCTTCTGGTCGTGGACGACCTCGTCGCCGGTCTGGCCCACCGCGTACTTCTTCCAGTTCTGCGCGTTCACCTGCTCCGGCGGGTGGTCGTTGGTCATCGGGCGGTGGGCGAAGCTGCGCAGGGTGGCGTCGGAGAACACCTCTTCCGGCGGCCGGTAGAGGCGCACGTTCAGCAGATCGGGGCGGCCCAACTCTTCGCCGAGGTACGTCTGGACGCCCGTGCGTGCGACAAATGCGTCGGCCACCAGGTAGCCGTCGGCGGTGCGGCGGACACCCGACAGCGGGACGCGGTCAGTAAGAAACATGGTTCAGTCCTCGCGGAGCTCTTCGAAGATTTCCGGCCCGAGCACGATGCGGCCTCGGTACGGCTCGACCTTGGAGAGGTCGGTGGGTGCCTTCGTCAGGCTGATGTGCGGGGTGTAGTCCTCGAAGTCGTGTGACCCACCCGCGCGGATGATGCTTTCGTGGCGCCAGACCAGCTGGGAGGAAGCGAACAGGATCACCGCCGACATGCCACCCAGCGGCTCGACTGCGCGCGGGCCACCTTCGGGGATCACGAGCTCGTCCCTGCCGTCCGAACCCCAGTCATTGGCGTTGCCCGCCTTGATCCAGTCGAATGCCTGGCTGGAGTGGACGATGGTGACGTGCAGGTCGTCGCGCAGGTCTGTGATGCCCTGCCCCCTCGCCCAGGCAGCGATCTCGCTGACGTTCTGGACGTCGCGGCGGACATACAGCGAGCGAGGTGCCGCATCGACAACCGGCGTGGCCGCTGCCCGCCTCTCTTCGTCGTCCTCAGGATGGTCGCCTTCGGGCGCCGACAGCTCGTACTCGGCCATTTCCGATTCCAGACCGGGCGCCACGCCTGCCTCGGTGAGCATGTTCACTGCCACCGTGGTCATCACGTCGTCGGGGATCAGCTTCGTCTCCGCAACGATCTTGATGCTCTCGGCGGTGGTCTTGCCGATGTCAGCCCGCTCCTTGTCGGTGGTCTGCCACAGACTGCGCCAGTTGTAGAACACCTCGTCGGGGCGGTCGCCCAAAGCTGAGCGGATCAGGCATTCATCCAGAACCTGCAGTGCCGGGCTCAGCACCAGCTCCTGGCCCGAACTGATCCGGTCGTAGTAGTTGCGCAGATCGCTCTCACCGGTGGCATTGAGGCCCCCGGGTGACTGGCTCATCAAGCGGGTCATCGGAATGTCGGCTGCGCCCGACGCCATCTGCATGAAGGACATCAGCACGTCCGTCAGGCCGCCGAACTGGAGCTGCTTCTGCTCGTACTCTTCGGCGGCATCCATGATCAGGGTGCCGTTTATGCCCTTCGCCATCATGGCCAGCTGCAAGCGCTGCAGCATCTGCTGCTCGAACTCCGGATCCGCGAGCTTCTCCATGAAGTCCGGGATCTTGATGACGTCGACTTTGGCCTCGAACACCATGGACGCGATGTTCGCCGTGGTGGCATCGGCGTCCTTGAGGGCGCGACTGATCGCCATCAGCACTGAATCGCCCCAGCCGTCACCCGTGTCCAGCTCGGGGTCTGGTTTGGGCGCACCGTGGAAGATCACGAGGCGCGAGGGATGGATGCGAATCTGCCCAGCGGTGCCGCTGCTCAGGTTGTAGAAGGCCGGCCGGCCGTACCCGGGGGACTCGGGGTCGCGATCAAGCTCGCCGCCCTGCAGCACCCGCTTAGAGAGCACGTTGAGGTGGCGAATCCCGCCTTTCCCGATGCTCTCCGGACGCAGGGGCTGCATCGGGTCGCTGTTGCCAGTCCCGATGTACAGCGCAGCGCCGCCGGCGAGACGGGCGCGGATCATTGCCTCTAGGGTCTTCTGCTGCAGCCCGAGCCGCTTCTCCTCCGCTTCGATGTCGCTGATCTGCGCCTGGTCGGCGCTCCACCCTCGCCATTTCCGGCAGCTGTCCATGGCCGGAATGTCGATCACCTTGCGAGCCAGCCAGGTGCCGCGGTAAGCGTTGTTGGCGTCCTGCTCTGAGAGCACCGGGAGGCCGTATGCGGTGGAGGCAGCCTTGTCGCGCGGCGTGCCCAGATTGGCAACCAGGTTGACCAGCCCGTCCCTTATTTGTGCGAGCTTGCCCATCAGAGCGCGTTCCCCAGGTTGTAGTTGCTATTGCCCATGGCGTTGAATGCGCGCGCGCACCCGTCCACCTGGTCATCGTTGTTGCCGTTGGGGAACATGCGGAACTCGTCCAGCAGCTTCTCGTTCCACTCGGCCCGGAGCATGCGGACGTTGCCGACGTTGATTTGCGCAGCCAGCGGAGACGCGCGGGTGACCTTGTCACCCGTCTCGGTGGTGAACTCGAAAGGCACCCCGACCAGCTTCTTGCCCAGGTACGCGGCCTGCGCCTTGCCTGCCTGCCCCGGATCCTGCGGCAGCGACTGCTTGCAGCGGTCCGCCTTCGCAGTGTTGACCACCAGCTTCTCCACTTCGTCGGGACCACCGCGCTCTCTGACCACGTTCACGATGTAGACCAGTCCATCCTTGTCGCGCGCCAGCTTCGCACCGGCCGTCCAGTCCCCCGCATCCTTGGTTGCTGCCAGATCCCACCCTCGGAGCATGCGCAGGCCTGTCGGCAGCGCATCCACGATCTCGATCCGTCCGGCCTTGATGATCCCGCCGGCGAGCGGCGAGGGCCTTTGCTGGTACTGCCCAGCGAACACATAGGGCATCGCCTCCTGCATGCGCAAGAGATCCGCCACGTCGTGCTTCTCTGGCCAAAGCGCTTCACCCTCGGCCGACAGCGCCTCGAAGCACACATGCTCCCAGACCTCACCGTTACCGCCGGCGCATGCGGGCTCTCCAGGCTTCCGGCCAAGCAACCAGCCGGCCAGATCACCCTCATGCAGGCGCTGCATGATCACGATGATCGGAGTATCGGCGCTGTTCACGCGCGACTGCAGGGTGTTGTTGAACCAGTCCAGGACACCGCCACGGACCTTGTCGCTGTTCGCCTCATCCGGCTTGTGCGGGTCATCGATGATGATCGCGCCGCCGAAGCCGGGCCGAGGCTTGCCCGCGCCGAAGCCGGTGACTGTGCCCCCAGCGCCGGTGGCGTACACCACCCCGCCCTGCGTAGTACGCCAGTCGCCCTTCGCGCTGCTGTCCTTTCGCAGCTCGACCTCGGGGAAGATCTCCCCGTAGACCTCGTGCTGGACAACCTCGCGGGCGTTGGAGCTGTTGTTGAGAGCCAGCGGCGCCGCATAGCTGATGTGGATGAACTCGGAGTCGGGCACCTTGCCCAGACACCACGCGATCCAGTTCACCACGGCCAGCTCGGTCTTGGAGTACCGAGGCGGCAGGTTGATCACCAGGCGCTTGCACTCGCCGCGGTAGACCCGGTTGAGCGCGTCACACAGCTCGGCGTGGTGCTTGGCCTTCATCCACGGGAAGTTTTTCTTCCGCAGGAAGGTGTAACGGCTGAAGAAGTAGAAGTCCTCCCGCGCCAGCTCGGCCGCAACCAGCTTTTGCTGAGCGCTCAGCTCGCCCACTTCACACCTCCTGCAGCAGCTTCTTCGCCTCCTCTCGGAACTGGCCGGGGGTCATGTCGGCGCTCTGGATCGGCCCACCGTTGGGGCCGCTGTGTTCGACTTGCTGGCGGTTCGTGTACGCCCCGCCTGTCTCCTTGGCCGCCTGCTCGATGAGCTGGGCGGCCAAGGCCATGTTCTTCATCCCTTCGGCCTTGTTGGCCATCCGGTTCAACGCGCGCAGTCGGACGGCTCGGTTGGCGATGGGAATGTCCGCCGTCTCGGCCTTGAAGCGCTCCCGGGTGGTGTTGAACAGCTCGACCCAGCGCTGCGCCAGCTTCCGCCCTGCGTGCTTGGTAGGGTCGTGCGATTCCACCGTCTGGCGGCTCACGGCCTGACCGAACTCAGTCTTGACCGCCTCCACCACCGTGCTGGGCGTGTCGAAGCACGCCAACTGCTGGACGATGAAGGTCTTCACCTGGGCGTCGAGCGCGGGCATCTGTATTCAGCCTTGTCGTGCCAGGTCGTGCCTACGCCGCCCTCAGCAGGCAGGTGCCACACGACCGGGCGATATCTAGTCTGGCCACCTCAGGCGGCCGCTGTGCTGCGTCTACGAGCTTCTGGACCTGTTCCCCTGCCCCATACCTGCGAACCACCCCGACGAACTCTTCCACGTCATGGGCTCGCATCGTCAGGGCGGCGGATCCATCCCTACGGAACTTCGGGGCTCCGTATTGATCGGCCTCTTGGGCAACGTGGTAGAGCTCGTGCTCCACCAGAGCGCAGAACTCCGTGTCGGTGCAGCTGGAGCAGTAATCGGCGGCCAGGGTGATCACCACCTCAGGTACGCGCCCGAACCAGTCCACCATCTGGCGTTCCATCCGGGCCTTCTGCCACCCACCCGCCCGGAGAGCCACTATCTCGGCCTGGCCGACAACGGTCCGGCCCTGCTTGGTGAAACAGGTGCCCGCCCAGAGGATGCCCACGTCTGCACCCTGTAGGTGCAGGTGATCGGGGTTGTGCAGGTTCCCGTCCTCGGACAGCACCTCGGCTTCGATCCACTCCCATACATCCGGAGCAGGCCGGAACCGCATTGCCATGTCCTCCAGATCGATGTCATGTAGGTCGGTCGGGGGCTGAGGCCTGCCCATAGCTACTCCTGCCCTTCGTACTCTCGCACTACGGCTTGGCAGGCGATGACGTGGTCTTGGGCGTCGGTGACGATTTGAAGAGCAGCCCCTGCAACCTCTGGACGTAGTTCGGCTCGCGCATCACGTTCGACGGCGCCGGCGACGGCTTGGGACAGGCGGCTGGTCTCGCAGGTGGCGAGGTCGTCGCGCAGCTGGAGACTGCCATCACGCACCCCAGCAACAACAGCAGCAGGGACGGCCTGGGCCGCAGCGCGATCTTCTTCATGCTTCGCTCCGATGGTGGCCATGGTGTCGGCCTGGGTGTGCTCGGTCGAGCGGGCTTCGTTGACCTGCTCAGCCAATGCGGCGCTGGTGCCGGCCTGCTGCCGGAACTCTGCGCCCTCGGCACGGTCGCCGCGCCAGGACCAACCAGCCCAGAAGGACAAAACCAATGCCGCGGCGGCAAGCAACACATAAAGACGGATCATCACGGCATCTCCGGCGGGATCACGGCGCCGACTTGGCGCATGGCCGATTCCAACGACATGACTCGCAGTCTGAGTCGGTGGGCCTCTTCCTGCGCAGTCATGCGCAATTTGATTTCCTCGGCCAGCTGCAGCGTGGTCGCCGCCTGGGATTCCTCCAGCGACTTCACGCGCTGTACCAGGCCGTTCAACAGGTCAACGTTGGCATCCGTCTCGGTGCGTTCCTTGCGCCGGGAGAGCAGCGCCCCCCACGTTTCCCTTGCCACCCAGAACGCGGCGACACCGCCCGCCATCCACCATGGCACCGTTTCCTCGGTCATGACACGAGCACGCCGCCGGCCTTCCGGTAGGCGGCAAGTAGGTCATCGAGCTTGCGCTCATGTTGACCGTAGCCGGCGCCCGGGAGGCTGGCCCAGATGTTGCGGACGAAGCTGATCGCCTTGACCACCTGACCGGCCTTGATCAGCTCCAGTGCACGGCGTTCCTTGATCTGCTGAATAGCGATCAGGTCCTGACTGAGGGGCGAGAAGTCTTTGAGCCCGAGAAGTCGGCGATATGCATCGAAGTAGCGCGACAGCAGCTGGTAGCGACCGGCGGCCGTCGACTTGATGCCTAGCCGGGGAAGCGAAACCAGCTCGCGCGGGTGGTCGGCATAGCCGGTGAACAGCATGCCTCCCACGATCACGTCATATCCGTGGTCCTTGGTGGGCTGCTTACCGTTGTCGGTGCCCTCGGACCAAGCGAGCATGTCCAGGAACGCCACGACGTTCACGCCGCCTGCTTGTTGGGGGGTGATCCTTGCCATGGTGTGTCCTAAGAGGGGTGCCCGCTCCGCTGCCGGCCTGGCTCGAGGGTTGATGCGATCTGGGAATTGGGCGTGAGATTTTGCGAGCGACTAATTTCACCCGCAGCTGATAGTCAGGTTGCACCCCTTGACGAGACACAACCATGAAAAATATAAGCAGAATGAAGATCACGGGAGTCGGAAGGATCGATCCTGCACCCGGTAATTGCTTCATCTTCGGTGTGGACACCGAAGATGATGGCTTCCTACGTGGCCCATTTAAGACTCTCCACGAGGCCGAAGTGGATCACGAAATATTCCGTGAGGCCGCAGCGGCGTACACAGCGGGCAAGATACGCCGCTAGTCTGTGACTTGTACCAAAAAGCCCCGCCTTCGGGCGGGGCTTTGGCCAAGTTTTTGGCCGGCGGCCAAGTCTCGCGATGTTGTGGATTCTGCCCGCCGATTCGTGGAGTCATCAACTCCACATTCACGAGACCTATGCAGCGCGAGGCTCTTCACCCCAGTCCCGATTGCTTAATGCGCGGGAGAGGTGCTTTGCGGCACGCTCACTGGACTGGTGAAGCTCGCCCAGCAGCCATTCGAAGACGCCCTTCCATCTCTTCGGATAGTCCGAAGGGTCACAGCCCATTGCCAGCGCTCGACGTCGGTCCGGCGTCGGCTCGATTCCGGTGCACCTGCAATCCTTGCAGCCCATGTCGTTGACGATTCCGGCGCCGATGCATGTCGGGCACCGGTTGCCGCTGGCCAGCTCCAGCACCACCGCGTCGACCATGCGGGAGAGGTGCTGATAGGTGTTCTTCGGCCAGGCCTGCGCGCGTGCCCGCTCCACCGCGGCCTCCCGCTCTTTCAAGATACGTCGCTGCGCGTCGGACGGCCTGCGGCGGCTGAGGCTGACCATCTCCTTCGAGAAGTTCAGATCATCCTCGGCCTCTGCCAGCGCCCGCGCGCGGCGGGTGAAGTCAGGGCGCACGATTGCGAGCACGGCCTCGGCCAGCTTGCCGCGGTGCCGGATGGCACCGTCAGGCAAATACACCGCTTCCATTACTTCCCGGCCGAGGCCGGCCGGCACCATCCCCAGCGCTGCGGCGATATCGGACGTGGTCAGGCTGGGAGCGCCTCCACCCTGCCCTACGTCGAAGCGCACGGTCTGCGCGTTCAGTCGGGCCAGCATCTCGCGGCGGTCAACCATTTGTGTTCTCTCCTGGGGTGGTGCTGGTGGTAGAAATGCCGCGCGCGCTCGCCAGTGCGGCGCGCCATCGGTAGGCGGTGGCTCTGTGCATCCCGAAGTCGCCCTGCAGCTCTATGACGCTGGGCAGACGACTCCGGTACTTGTCAGCGATCCGGCAGGCGACAACGAGGGTCACGATCGCCGTCCCGCGCGGCCCGCCAACTTGCTCGGTGTAGGGATTGGCCGTCACGCGCCGATCCTCTCGATCTCGATCACGCACCCGGGCGCGTCGAGGGCATCTGCGCCCTCCCCCGGGTAGCGCTTGGCAGCGCGGCATTCCACGACCCGGGCGTCATCCCGCCAGATCCCGGCGTCGGTCAGCGCGTCCTCCGTCGACCGGACCAGCTTGGAGAGGTCTGGCAGCTTGCAGGGGAAGACCCTACGGCGCTTCGGGGCACTGAGCGGCTTGTGGAGGGTGAACGTCATGCGGACCACGAGGGGCTCATCAAGCATCTGAAGCCCCAGCTGGGCGCGGAGCTGCTGGGCCGCCAGCTTCACGTCCTGCCGCCATGGCCGGACCTTCTTGGACGACTCAGTGAGGATGGCCCGGCCGCTCTTGGCCAGGCCCTTGAACGACTTACTGCCCTGCGGCGCCGGCGAGCCATAGACCACGATCCGGATGATCATGCGGCCACCTGGATCAGGCCCAACTGCCACAGAGCCAGCATGGTGCGCTCGTACCCGCGCAGCCAGATCTCGGCCTTCTCCTCGCGGGTGAAGCGCCTTCCCTGGTCCAGCTCGCGGTGGCAAGGCCTGCAGCCCGCTGCCACGAAGCAGTCGTGCGCCTTCAGTCCGCCGCCCTTGCCGTGCCTACTCTGGTTGCTATGCGCGGGCTCGCCGAAGCCCCCCTCACAGCAGCCGTCGATCTGCAGGGTGCACTCGACCTGGTACACGGCGTCCAGCAGTGCGCGGTCGCGGTAGTTGCCGTGCATCAGACCATACCCCCGCATACAATCGCGCCATTCAGCACAGGGGATGTGGCATGGCGGATCCAATCAATTACTGCAGCTGGCTCGTCAAGAGCTTCTGCGTGACGCAAAGCGAGTGGGCATCTTGGACGCAAGCCGGCGGCAGCATAGTGGCGCTCGGTATCGCTATCGTCGTACCCGTGGTGCTTCATGCACGCGAACAAGTCTCTCAGCGCAAGCGATCGGAGCAAGATCGGCTTGAGCGTGAGCGACTGGCAAGAATTCACGCAAAAGCTGCTGCGTCGTCCGTGCTCCCATTCGCAAGGAGCTTTCTCGGGGGGCTGCAATCCGTAATGTCTCAGATGACCGACGGAGACATCGAGGAGTACAACGACATCGAGGACGTTCGTCTCAATCAGAAGCTGGAAGAGTTTAGAGCGCTCTCCCTCCAGCTCGCGACGATGGGAGACGTAGGGGAGCTGGCTATGGATGCGATTGCGTCCACCGAGCTGTTCCTTCGATCTCTGGGTGATTGGCAGTTCTACGAGCGATACACCAACGATGGGGTAATTGAAGACGCTGCCCGTGGCTACCATGAAGTGTTTGACAAGCCTCCGGAACTGATGCCGATCTTGCGCGCCGCGATAGCTCGCACTAACGCTTTCCTTGGGCGTGCCGACGCAATGTTCGACTGATCTCGTCATGCGGCCTCCACGAAGTCGCGAGGGTTATGGCCCAACCCTAATAGCACTGTGTCCGACCAACGCACCGGCCGTGCGTGCAGGCCCTGCTCTTCTGGGTGGTCGCCAATCTGCACCAGGACGGTGATGGCGTCGCAGGCCAGCGACTTGGTCAGCTTCAGACTGGATCCGCCGAGCATGATGTGACCGGGCGCGCCCTGCCCCCGGTCGATCGCCGGCATCAGGCGCCAGCCCAGCATCGTGCCGGCCACCATGTGGCGCCAGTCGTCCTTGGTCAGGCGCTGCCCGTGCCAGGAGAGCCCGGCGGCCAGGTCGCCGCATATGGCGTTGAGCATGCGCTGCTGCTTGGGGGTCATCATCCCCTCGCCGCGCTCCTGCCAATCGGAAGGCTTGAGCGAGATCATGCCGCGACTCCCAGTTTCATCTCGTAGTCCCGCTGATCCCAGCCGGCCTCCCATTCCTTGCGCTGCAGCCGACCGGACTCTCCCATCTCGAACAGCGGCACTGCGCTGCGCGGCTTGTGGGCCTCGCGCATGTAGCGCCCGGCCTGACGCGCCCGGCACAGCAGTTCCTGGTCGACCTTAGGCTGCATGGCGCACCTCCGTTGTCTCTTCGACGGCGGCGGCCGGCTCGTCCGCGGCGACCGCCACGTTGAGCTCGCGCGCGATGTCGTCCATGTGCTTGGCGACCTGCTCGCGCGTCGCCGGCACTGCCTCGCGCAACTGGTGCTCGATCTCGGCCACCGGTGCCGCCGGCAGCTCGCCGCCGCGCATCACGAATTCCTTTGCCCGGTTGTAGGCCGCCAGCAGCAGCTTGTCGGCCTTCTCGGCGCTCGCCAGCCGATAGCGGTGGCCGTCCAGGTACTGCCACACCAGCCGGGTGAAGCCGTCCTGCTGGCCCGCATCGGCGCGCACAGCGTCGAACGGCGGGATGCCCAAGCACATCATCCGGAACTGAGGCAGCGTCGGCGGCCACGGTTCTGCGGTCGCGATGCAGGCCGCCAGCCCGTCAGCGAGCTGCCGACCCGACAACCCGGAAAGACCCTTCGACCACGTCGCCGCCGCCGCGCCCGCCGGATTCGCCGTGTAGGCGCTGGTCCACTTGTGACCGTAGATCTGAGCCATGTGTTTCCACAGCTGATCCATGGCGTTCTGCGATTGCAGGCGCGGCGTCGATGACGTTTCCGCCCTGCTGTCGGGCGAGGATGAACTGCTCAACTTCGTCGGCAGGTGCGAGGCGACGTGGTCCATGATGGGTTCCGGTGTTTTGCGGGGGTTGCTTGGGGCCTTCGGCATGGCGGGCCCGGGCGGTGGTGATCGCCCAGGCAAAGGGCTTGGCAACCGGTGGAGCACGGCTCAGGCCCTCGGTGACGGTGTCTGCGTAGGCCTCAGGCGTCACACCCTCCGCCAGCCCAGCAAGCAGGTCCGGGTGGCTCGGGTTGGTCGTTGGACATCCGGCCTGGCGCATCAGCAGGCATGCACGCCCCGCCAACGTCGCGACCTCAGAGATCTCTAGTGCTTGCTGAGGTATATCTGGAGTAGTTATCCCTGTCCCTGTCCCTGTCCCTGTCTTAGCCGTGACACGTCCGTGACCTGTCCCTGTGACAGGTGGTGTGACGGGTGGTGTGACAGGACATGTATCTGACGGGTCACCATCGGGATCTTCGGATTGCGGCTTCCCGGGCATCGCTACCCGCAGGCCATGGCGTTCAAGCAGCGCCCGCAGGTCACTCGTTCCGACGTTCCATTTCGGTGGTGCCACCCCAATAGAGCGTAAGGCTTCGAATGCGAGGGAACGCCATTCCCTCTCCCGCCGCTTCCGCTCGTTGTCGTGATCCTTTCCCGCCCGATATTCCCTGCGCTCTGCCCAAGCCTCGATTGCCTTCTCGGCTACCACCGGGTGATACCAGCGCCCATCACTACACAACACGAAACCGCGCATGGCGCCAGCTTTCACCGACTGCCAGCCGCGCACGTCCCGGCCAAAGCCCGCATATGCGGCCAAAGCCTGATCGTTGTCAGGCAGACTCGCCGCCGGCAGCTGGTTCCAGGCTGCGCACCACAGGAGCACGGCAGCACGGAACTCATCGCCGGTGGCCATGATCGCCAGCTCGCTGTCGCGCAATCGCGCCACATCGAGGGGCATGAACGGCATGCCACGAAGGTCAACCTCAGAGGAAACAAGAGGATTCATGTCAGGCAGCCAGAGGAGCCTGATCGGCATCGAACAGCACCGGCAACCAGGTCTGGCAGCGCTTGCCGCTGAGCTTGCACACGCGCGGCGCGCCGTGAACTACCAAGCCATCAGCTTCGAGCTCAGGAAGCCGCCGTGCGACCTTGTGGCGGTCCATGCTCGCTGCATCGGCCAGTTCCCTGCTGGTGAGGCCGGGGTGGCGACGCACAGCCGCAGCGACCTGCGCCTGCTGCTGGGCCTGCATGCCAGACTCCACGATGTCGCGCGCGGCTTCACGGCTGGTGTCCGGATCGGTGTTGCGTGCGGGAAGGTGGATCACTGCTCATTCCTCCGTGCCCACGTCAGGTCGCTGTACTCGCGCACCGTCATGAGCTTGCTGGGTGATGGCGTTCCCGGCCGTTCGATCTGGCCACCCTTGGCCAGGAATACGTCCAAGTCGCCGGCGAGGCGATCGCGCTGCGCCGACTTGGAGCGGATGTCGTTGTCGAACTGGTTCACAGCACGTCCTTCTGGCCCTTCGACTCACGGAGGCGTGTCATGAGGACGATCAGCGACGACTGCACCGCGGTTGCGGCGGTCTGCAGCTCGGAGAATTCGTTGTCGGTGATCAGGCCGTCTTGAAGGCACTTGTGGAGCATTTCCGCGAAGTGGCCCTTACTGGCTGAGGTCGCAAGGATCGTGCTCGTCAGGCAACCGGCATCCGCTGGCGGCTCCAGACCATGCAGGCCATAGCCGTGCTCGGCCGCCAGCGCGACCAGGATCCGGTGGTCGCCCGTCAGACCCATGATTTCGTTTGCCTCGGCCAGGGTGAGCCGGTGGGTCGTGTTGTTCGGGTTGATCTTGTTGCGAAGCACGGCCCCGGACATGGGCTTCTCTTCGCCCTTGTCGTTCACGGTGATCAGCCTGGTCGCCAGCGCCTCGGCGCCGCCCGGGTAGTCCTTCACGGTCTTGTGTGCTGCGTCAGTAATGTTCATGCGGCTGCTCTGTGAACGTGGTTAGGAGCGCTGTGCCGGCGCAACATCAGCGCCATGGACAACAACAACTCAGGGATGGCCGCCAGAAATGGCGTTGTGACGCTGGTGCGGATGTGCGGAAAACCGTTCGTGCTTCGGAGAGTTGATGGGAAGCCAAAAGCCTTCCCTCTCAACGTCCCCGACTTAGGACCAGTCCCTGAGCGCGGCGGCCAAGTCCTGTGGATCGAGGACTACGTCGATGCACTCGCATGAGGCTCGTGGCGTTGCCCGCCAGGCGGTAAGCTGCGGGCACCAAACGCACAGCCCGCCTGGAGGGCAACATGGAAGAACAACGGGACGACACCGAGAACAGCTTGGGCGGATTCATCGGCGGCTCGATCGTCGGATCGACGAGTGCGCTGGTCGCATTGATCGATGCACTCAGCCTGCAGCCCGGCATCGATGCGGAAAAGCTCATAAGGGACTTCATGGACCAGCTTCCGGCCCGAGGGGCCGCGAGCCCGGGCGCCGAACTTGTCTACGAATCGATCGAGGGCTTGTTGGGAAGCGACGACGTAGCGCGTCAACCTCCGCCTTTACAGACCGAGTAATTGCATTTACCTCGTCCTTTCCCGCCGCTGGGCGGGATCGGGCTGCACCCGGCGCCCTGCCCGGCTTCAGCAGACAGTCGCGCAGCCACAGCCTGGGATTCCATCGATCAGGCAGCACGATCCACCTCCTGCCCGGCGTCGTTGGCCGGCGCCGGGCCGAACACCTCCGGGCGCGCGAGCATCAAGTACTGCAGGCGCGCATCGGGAATTCCGTGCTTCCGCCACTCGCTGACGGACGGAGGTTTCACTTTGCAGAGGCGTGCCACCGCGAAGGTGCCGCCGAGAGCGTCGATGATCTTGTTGGCGTCCATGAAGCGGATTATTAGGCATTCCTACGCATGAATGCAATAGGCATTCCTACATGCGATCCTATTAGGCTTGCCTAATGGAAGAATGGGCAGAGAGAATTCATGAGCGCATGACGGCGGCTGGGCGAAAGCCAGTCGACCTTGCGCGCGCCTGTAAGATCAAGCCCGGCTCTGTGAGCGGCTGGTTCGGCCAAGGCAAACCCACCAAGATGATCTCAGGCGACAACCTAGTCGCGGCCGCATCCTTCTTGAACACGACCGCCGAGTACATCATGACCGGGCGTGGCGCGGCGGACCTTCAGTCTCAGTCTATGGGACTAGACCTTGCCAAGCTCTCGACTGTGCTCGCTGTCGTAGAGGGCGCGATCAAGGACAGCCGGAAGCGGGTGCCACCTGAGTTCAAGGCGAGCATGATCCAACGCGTCTATGACAGTCCGCACGCACTTACCGTCGACACCGCAGCAGCGGTGCGGGCGGCGCTTGCTGGGATTCTTGAGACCGTTGGGAGTGATTGATGGATGCAATTGCGCTGTTGCGCGAAGAACTGGCCACGATGCTGGCCGACTCGGGCCTGCCCTCCGCTGATCCCGAAGATCAGCTTCACCCTCCGTTAGACAACTCGCCACGCGCGAGGAAGATGAGAGCGGTAGCAAGAATCGCGGATATGTACGGGTGGAGATCGGCGATCACGCGTTTCCTCGACACGAAGAAGGCCAGCTACATGTCTGACCTAACGGATGTTCAGCTCGATGCCCTGCTGGATGAGATGCACCGCTACGTGGATGCGGCTGAAACCGGATGTGCTTTGCCGGAAAGCCTGCCAGCAAGCTGAAACAACGGACGCGAAAAGATAGGGGGAAGGATGAGTAATCAGCGTTATGGGGTTGGCGCCATATTGGCCACGATGCTGCTGGTGTCACCTGCCGATGTTACGGCAAAGCGCACCAAGCTGACTGATGAGGATCGTACCTACGTCGAGGTGTTCCAGGTCCCTGCCGTGAACAGTGAGCGCATTTTCACTGGTTCTAAACAGTGGATTGCCGAGAACTTCAAGTCGGCCAAAGCGGTCATCGAGTACGAAGACAAGGCCGAAGGCACGATCATTGGCAACGGGTCTATCCGATACCCCTGCAAGGGCGCGTGGGATTGCGTGGCCAAAGAAGATTGGCGTATCCGGTTCACGATGCGCCTTGAAGCTCGCGATGAGAGGTTTCGTGCCAGCTTCACCAACATCACCCTCTACTGGCCTTCGCGGGTCACCAACGGAATTGTCAGTCCAGCGCAAGATGGTCCGATCGCTTTCAAAGAGACAATGGACGAGGTAACTCCTGAGCTCCAGTCGATTGGCAAGCGCTTGTCGCAGAGCCTGACCAACTCCACGCCCGAGCAGGCCTGGTAATGAACCGATAGTCCCGAGCCCCGCAACTGCGGGGCCTTTTGTATGCCTAACTGAAGAAAGTTAGGGATACCTATTGACAGTTAGCGTAGGCATGCCTAACTTACGCCCGTCCCCAGCACTCCCGCTGGGCTACGGAGAGTCAGGATGCTTCGCACCTCACGCCCCCTCTGGTTCTGGATCGGCCTGGTCTACGCGGTCTTTGTGTTCGTGGCGGCTTTCGGCCTGCGCGCAGCGGGCCATTACGTCGGCGGGGGCTGCTGAGCCATGGCCGTCAACCTGCACCCCGAAGCTGAGGTCCGGCGCTTGCGCAAGAACCTCACCACTCTGCAGGGCAACCTGCGCAACACCGGCCTCAACATGCCTGGTGCTGACACCGCCTACCGCGCGGCCATCTTTGTCGGCGCTGATGCCGAGCAGGCATGGGAAGCGGCCCGCCGCCACGAGCTGGTGATGCTGGGCTTTGCAGACGAGATCGAAGAGCCGAAAGGCCTCAGCTTCCCGTCTCCCCGGAACTCGATCGACCAACGCCGCGCGGCACGCCAGCGGCAGATCGATAGCGTTCGCGCCTTGGTCAACCCGTTCTCGCTGGAGGCTCCGGTCAGCCTGGAGCGTGCCGCATGAGCGCCCAAGTCCTCGCCTTCCCTGTCCAGACCAACAGCCAGAGATACCTGCTGGAGAGCGTGCGAGCCGTTGCCGCCCGTTCCGGCCTGGACGTCAACGAGACGGCCCGCGAGTTCGTCGCGGCCGGCTGCTCCAAGGAAGCCCAGAACCGCATCTGGGAGCGCGCGCGCCGCAAGCGCATGGCACTGATCTACGGAGGTGACGCATGAAGACGGATTTCAACCCGCGAGTGGAAGGCTTGAAGGATCTCGGGATCTACCTCGGCATGTTCCTCTGCTGCGCGGGGCTCGGTGCCATCGGATGCCTCATCGCGCAGGACCTGGCAAGGGTGAGCATCCCATGAGCCGCCATCCGATTCGCCTGCTTGTGCCGGCCTTCATCTGCGCCGTGGTGTTCGGCTTCTGCGTCGCGCTCTTGGCCCGCGCCATCTACACCCACGCCGACAGCTTCGTCCTGGTCGGCGGTGTGGGCGCCCTCTTCTTCGGCTGCCGCACCGTCACCGAGGCCCGCCAGGTCTGGCGGCAGTTCGTCGCCCAGCTCCAACAGCGCCGGTCTATGCGCCGCGCAACTCCCCTGACCCGCATCAATCCGCCCAAGGAAGAAACCCGATGAACGATGTCGTCAACATGGCCCCCGAAGAGGGAATGGCCGCGATGATCAGCCGCTCGGAGATCGAGCAGCAGATCAGCACCGCGCGCCGGTTCCCCCGGTCGCTGAAGAAGTTCCGCGACGAGGCGATCCAGATGGTGACGCTGAGCCAGAGCATCGCCGAACAGTGCGTCTATGCCCTGCCCCGCGACGGCAAGACCATCGAAGGCCCGTCTGCACGGTTCGCGGAAGTGATCGCCTCCGCGTGGGGGAACAATCGCGCCGGTGCTCGTGTCATCGACGACAAGGGTGAGTTCATCATCGCCCAAGGCGTGTTCCACGACCTGGAGCGCAATGTGGCGATCACCTATGAGGTGCAGCGCCGCATCGTGGATCGCCAAGGCCGCCGCTTCAAAGCCGACATGATCGGCGTCACCGCCAATGCCGCCTGCTCGATTGCGCTGCGCAACGCCGTGCTCAAGGGCGTGCCGAAGGCGTTCTGGGAGGACATGTACGTGGAGGCACGCAAAGTGATCATGGGCGACATCAAGACCCTCGCCAACCGTCGCGCCGACGCACTCGCGCACTTCCAGCGGTTTGGGATCTCCGCCGAGCAGGTCAGCGCAAAACTGGGCGTCGCCGGCATTGAGGACATCGGGCTGGAGCACTTGGTACTGCTGCGCGGCATCGTGACTGCGATCAAGGAAGGCGACACGACTCCGGAGGAAGCATTCGCCCCGAACGGTGAGGCCGCCATCACCACGAAGAAGTCTCTGCAGGCCTACACCAATGAAGCCTTTGCTGCAGCGCTGCCGCAGTGGCAGGCGGCGATCAACGTCGGCAAGAAGACGCCCGACGGGATCATCGCCATGGCGCAGACCAAGGGCGTGTTGACCGACGCTCAGCTCGCGCAGATCCGCAGCATGGTCCAGCAGCCTGCCGGCGAACCGGACGCAGGCCCGGCCGTTGCCGAGGAGGTTGTGGAATGAAGATCGTCGAGCTGATCCAGGGCACCCCGGAATGGCATGCCCATCGCGCCACCCACCTCAACGCGAGCGACGCGCCGGCGATGATGGGGTGCAGTCCCTACAAGACCCGTGGCCAGCTGGTGCGCGAGCTCGCCACCGGCGCCGCCGCCGAGCATGACGCTGCCACCTTGCAGCGCTTTGCCGACGGCCACCGGTTTGAAGACCTGGCCCGGCCGCTGGCCGAGGCGATCATGGAGCAGGATTTGTACCCCTGCGTCGGCGTCGAGGGGAAGTACTCGGCCAGCTTCGATGGCCTGACCCTGCTGGAAGATCTCGCCTTCGAGCACAAGTCGCTCAACGACGACCTGCGCCTGGCGATCCCGCTGGACGGCGGCGAGGCAACGTTGCCGCTGCACTACCAGGTGCAGATGGAGCAGCAGGCCATGGTCAGCGGCGCCGAGCGCGTGCTGTTCATGGCCTCGAAATGGAACGGCGACGATCTGGTCGAGGAGCGCCACTGCTGGTACGCCCCGAACCCGGAGCTGCGCGCGCGAATTGTCGCCGGCTGGGCACAGCTGGAGGCCGACGTAGCCGCTTACGAGCCGGAGGCGCCTGCAGCGCCGGTCGCCGCGGGCCGCGCACCCGATCAGATGCCGGCGCTGCGCATCGAGGTGACCGGCATGGTCACAGCCTCGAACCTCGCCGAGTGGAAGGATCAGGCGATCGCGGTCTTCCAAGGTATCAGCCAGGAGCTGACCACCGATCAGGACTTCGCTGATGCCGAGAAGACGGTGAAATGGTGCGGGGAGATCGAGGAACAGCTGAAGGGTGCAAAGCAGCACGCCCTGAGCCAGACCGCCGACATCGATGTGCTGTTCCGCACGATCGACGCGATCAGCGAGCAGGCCCGTGCAACCCGCCTCGCCCTGGAAAAGCTGGTCACGAAGCGGAAGGACGAGCGCCGCACGGAGATCGGCAACAACGCCCGCCGCGCGGTGCAGGACCACGTCCGCGCGATCAACGAAACGCTGGGTGAGCACGGTCTGGCGATGCCGGCCACACTGATCGCCGACCTTCAGGCGGCCATGAAGGGCAAGCGCTCCTTTGCGAGCATGCAGGACGCCGTCGACGCGGTGGCCACCAACGCCAAGATCACCGCCAGCCAGGCCGCCGACCGTGTCCGCGCCAACATGGCGATCCTCGCGGCCCACCCGGAACACGCGACCCTGTTCGCCGACCGCGTGCAGCTTTGCAGCAGCAAGGCGCCGGAAGACCTGCGCAACCTGGTTGCCACGCGCATCGCCGAGCACCAGCGCGCGGAGCAAGACCGACTGGACGCCGAGCGAGAGAAGATCCGGCAGGAGGAAGAGGAGAAGGCGCGCCAGCGGGTTGCTGACGCAGAAGCCGCCCAGCAGCAGCGTGATGAGGCGGAGCGCACCGCTGCCGCTGCACCGGTGGCTGTGCAGCCACAGGCTCCGGTGGTCGCAGAGCCAGCCGTGGAATCTCCCACCTCTCCCGCGCCCCCTGCGCCGCAGCAGTCCTACGTGCGCGCCGTTGCAGCTTCGGAACCGTCGGAAGATCGCGCCCCGTGGGCGCCGGAAGGCAAGCGGATCAAGCTCGGCGAGATCAACGCGCTGATCGGCCCGCTGACCATCAGCGCCGAAGGTCTGCGCCAGCTCGGGTTCGAGCCGGTCAGCACCGAGCGCGGCGCAAAGCTCTACGCCGCCGACCAAGTGCCGGCCATGTGCGAGCAGATGATCCGCGTTCTCCGAGGTGCCGCCAACGGCCAGGGCTACCCGCTCGCCGCCTGAGTCCCCTGCCTGTCGCCCGCCTCCCCTGTAGGGCGACAGGAACCCGCGCCGGCCGGGCAAAGCCGGACCTCATTCCAACCTTCGGAGCTACCCATGGCAATGCGCATCGATATGCAGGACGTCGAGTCCTCCCAGATCCACAGCATCGGGCACGACCCGGCAACGAAGACCCTCGCCATTCGCTTCACCAGCCGCAAGGGCGGCGCGGTCGGCCCGGGATCGCTCTACCACTACGAGAACTTCGACGCCGCTGAGTTCGAAGCGTTCAAGAGCGCTGAGTCGCTGGGCACGCACTTCGGCCAGCGCATCAAGGCGTTCCCCGAGAAATACCCGTTCCAGAAGATCAACGAAGCCGCCCAGGCGGCGTAAGGGCGGACCGCCATGAAGAAGCGGCAGCAGCTCGACATTTTCGAACACGACCCAGGACGGATGGCGCTGCTCTACCGGGCCTCAGCCGAAAGCGCCTTGAACGACGTCCAGTTCAGCCCGCCGGTTCGCAAGGACCGGCACGACCACTACATCCGCGAGGCCGAGCGACTTGAGGCGCTGGCCTCGCATTGCAAGGCCAACTACCTCATTGAACGCATCAAAGACCACGAGAAGGGAAGCCAGCCATGACCATCAATCATTCGCTAAGTGCGGTGCCCGACCAGGGTACGAACGTAGTTGTCGCCAAGGCTAGCAGCCACGCTTTCGGCGTCGCTCACCGTAGGGTGTCGCGCGGCAGTTTCGATGGTGCGCAGGTGACTGTTGTCCGGAGAAAAGATGTGGACCACGCCTTGGCAGTGTTGGCCGTGATCGATTGCCGACACGACCAGGCTGTATCCAAGAACTTCCTTTTTGTATGGCATTTAGGCCCCCTGCATCCGGAACCCAGGAAATGTGCCAGCTTGAACCGAGTTGGATACGTGCCAAAAGCTGGGGGCACGCAAGAAGCGGGAGCTACCAGCCACCAAGCTCTGACGGGGTCACTGCAGCGGGCCCGGTCGTTTGAGGCGCTCGCCTTCAATGAGATTAAAGGCCAGTTGATGCGCAGATTGCAGCGCACTGGCCTCCGAGTCAAAGACGACACCAGTGATGTAGCCTCGGGCGCCGTCTTCGATCGCGACCTCCTCCACGCTCACCCCTTGGTCGCGAGTGATTGTGCGCACGGTGTAACGACGGTCTTCAAAGCAGAACCGTTGCTCACTGCGCCGTCCGATGTCTTGCTCACTCATTTGCAGAGCTCTGTTTGCCTGGCTGCCTTGATCCTACAAGGCGACGATTACGTCGAGCAACCCAGACAGTTCGGCAGTGAGCGGGCCACCTTCTCCACCGTCAAGCCGCCGCGTAACCGGCGCACCAGGCTGCGGGAGGACGTGTAATGCGCGAGCGACCCATCCTGTTCAACGGCGCCATGGTGCGCGCCATCCTGGCCGGCCAGAAGACCCAGACCCGCCGTGCGGTGAAGCCCGATGGTGCAGTGGATGTTGTGCGCTTCATCGGCGCAGACAATCAGCCCACTGGCGAGTTCGGCTGGTGCTCCAATCCCTCCCTCATCACGCGCCACATTCGCTGCCCCTTCGGCCAGCCCGGCGACCGGCTGTGGGTGCGGGAGACCACAGAGGCGGATCACGACACCAGTGACGCGGTGACGCTCTCCCGTTACAGCGCGGACGGGGCCCACGTGTGCTACCGGGCCGGTACTGGCGATGGCTTCGATGGAGCGATTCAGCACTGGCGATACAGCCGGAACTCCCGTCCGAGCATCCACATGCCGCGCGACGCCTGCCGCCTGGTGCTGGAGATCACCGCCGTCCGCATCGAGCGGTTGCATGAGATCAGTGAGGCCGACGCCCTGGCCGAGGGTATCGACCACGATGCCATGAATGGTTACGCCCTCGCCGGCATGCACAGATCAGCAGGCTTCGCCTTCCGCGACCTGTGGACCAGCACCGGCGGCGACTGGGACAGCAACCCGCGGGTATGGGTAATCGACTTCAAACTGGTGCCCGCATGACCGTCATCACTCCTCAGCTAATCTGCGTCGTCGAATTTAGGCACTACCCGACCAGTTGCTTGATTGGCGGCGCGCTCGGATTCGCCGGCTATTTCCATCAACATTTGAGTAGCAACTCGCGAGTCCTTCATCCAGCTCGTCCTGCAAGGGGACTTCCAGAGCTGCGCGCGCGCCGTGAACGTTCCCGGCTCAGTAAACCTTCTCGCTTGCCGTGCAACAAAGCCTGCGATCGATACCGCTCCAGTCAAGCGCAGCGCGTTTTCGGAGTCCAGCGCCGCCGCAGAGGCACCAATGGCCGCCAGCTCTGCCTCCAGCGCACTGATCTTCGCTTCGAGCGCGTCCTGCTCTCTTTTTTCGGAAGCGAGAGTGCTCGAACCGAGTGCAAAGGTGATTGTCGAGACCTGCGCCTGCGCTCGGTGAAGTCGTGGCCAGAGTGCGATAAACGCAAGCCGGCCGGCCTCCAACCGCTCTTTTCTCTGCCGGCGCCGGTCGGACCCAGCGAGGAACAAGGCGACAACTGCTGCTGCAAATGCACCGACCGCAGAACCCCACCCAGCAGCTTCTGGTGTCCAGAGCTGGGGGACGCCGATCACGATGATCGCAAGGCCGCCACCCAGGGCGAACGAAACGATTACCACACCAAACAAGTGTTCCCGCGCTCGCTCCAAGATCGACATTTCGACTTTCCGCTCCTTGCCAGCAGCAATTTTGCCATGCATCGAGTTTCGGGGGTCGCATGAACGCAGGCAGTCAAGCCAAGCACACAGCGCGCGTGCTGATCGGCGAGGCGCGCGCCCGCCGGCTGGTGGGCCACGGGTTCTGGTGCATGTTCCGCATGGCCCAGTCCGCCCGCCGCCGCGCCGCCTCCCTTCCCCGCCCAGCCCCGCCGGCACTCCCCGTCCAACCGGAGCTATTTGCATGATCTGCTCTATCGGAGCCGCCTGGCTGGCCATCAAGGGAGACCGGGAGAAGTACCTCGACTTCCTCTACTTCGGCATGTGTGAATTCCTCATCGAGCTGCTCGCACTGGGCGTGGTCCTGGAGACTTCCCATGGCTGATATCCAACACCTGGTCAATGTCTCCGGCGGCAAGGACAGCACCGCCGTCTACCTGCGGGCCATCGAGCTGGGCCGTCCGTTCCGCGCTGTGTTTGCTGACACCGGCAACGAGGATCAGCGCGTCTACGACTACATCGCTGAGCTGCCGGTCCGCACCGGCGGCCCCGTTGTCGAAACGGTCCGCGCCGACTTCACCCGTCAGCTCGCGCAGCACCGTGCGTACATCCTCGAGCGCTGGCCGGGCGAAGGCATTTCGGACGAGATCGTGCAGCAGGCCGCCGCCCTGCACGAGCCAACTGGCAACCCGTTCCTGGACCTGTGCATCAGCAAGGGGCGGTTTCCGTCGCGAATGGCACAGTTCTGCACTGAAGAGCTGAAGACGTTGCCCATCACCTTGCAGGTGGTTGGCCCGATGCTCAAGACGGGGCCGGTCCTGCAGTGGCTGGGCATCCGCGCTGACGAATCCGCCAATCGGGCCAAGCAACCCCGTTTCAACCGTCACGAGTCGGGCTCAATGGTCTGGCGGCCGATCTTTGACTGGTCCGTTGAGCAGGTGTGGGCGCAGCACCGGAAACACGGAGTCGCACCCAATCCGCTGTACGCCTTGGGCATGGGCCGGGTCGGATGCATGCCCTGCATCAATTGCCGCAAGAGCGAGCTGAGGAACATCGCTGACCTGTTCCCCGACCACATCGACCGGATCCGGCAGTGGGAAGAGATCGTGGCCTCGGCCAACAAGCGGCGAAGCGCCACGTTCTTCCCTGCCGTCACCGACCCCACCGACGTGGACCGGCCCGGCAGCTACTCCCGGATCGACACGCTGGTCGAATGGAGCCGAACCGCCCGAGGCGGACGGCAATTCGATCTCTTCTTCCAGGCCCAGGCCGGCGGTGGTTGCACTTCTGACCTCGGCCTTTGCGAAAGGAATGCAGCATGACCCAGCGACACATCAGCCACCCCGAGCCGCTGCCGGCCTGCGCCGCCGGTCACCGCGCGTGCCATATCAACTTGGAGCATGACGATGACCACGAATGAGCTTTGCCTATCCCGAAAGGAAATGCGCGAGCTGTGTGGCACCCCGCTTAAGGACCGCCAGTTCGCCTTCTTGCGGGCCAACGGCATCCGGCACTACAAGGGGCTGGACGACCGGCCCCGGGTGCTCCGCTCCACGGTCGAAGGCGTGGGCGATGAGGCAGCCGCCAAAGCGATCGCCACCTGGAAACCGAACAAGGCCGCGTGATGGGAAGAAAGCCGACCAAGCCGGGGGCCATCCCCCGGTTCCGCGCCCGCAAACAGAAATCGGGCGTGGTGCACTACTACTACGATCTGGGCGGTAAGCCGCGCCGGGAGATGCCGCTGGGCGCCGACTACGGCCTGGCCATCAAGCAGTGGGCCGAAATCGAGGGTGACCGCGATGCGCCCGCCGCCGCCGTGCTGACGCTGCGGGTGGTGTGCGACGCCTATCGCCGGGAGGTGATGATCACGAAGGCGCCCCGAACCCAGCAGGACAACGCGAAGGAGATGGTGAACCTGCTGGAGTTTTTCGACGACCCGCCCGGCCCCTTGGACGCGATCCAGCCGGTGACCGTCAGGCAGTACCTGACGTGGCGGACCAAGGACGGCAAAGGGCTGGTGCGCGCGAACCGCGAGAAGGCCCTGCTGTCGCACATATGGAACTTCGCGCGCGACAAGGGCTACACGGCGCTGCCGAACCCCTGCGCGGGCATCAAGGGCTTTAAGGAGACCGGCCGCGACGCCTACATCGAGGACGACCAGTACCAGGCGATCCGGGCCAGCGCCGATATCGTCGTCCAGGGCGCGATGGACTTGGCCTACCTGACCGGGCAGCGGCCGGCCGATGTGCTGGGGCTGACCGAGATGGATGTCCGGGATGGGGTGATCAACATCCGGCAGGCGAAGACGAAGGCAAAGCTGCGCATCGCGGTGGAGGGAGAGCTGGCCACCCTGCTGGATCACCTGCGCTCGAGGAAAGCTGGACACAAGGTCCGCAGCACACGCCTGATCGTGAGCGAACGCGGGCGGCCTGTGACCGTGGCGATGATGTCCAGGCGGTGGGCCAAGGCATGTGCGGCGGCCGGCGTGACCGGCCTGCAATTCCGCGATCTGCGCGCCAAGGCAGCGACGGACAAGGCAGATTCCGCCGGCGATATCCGTCAGGCACAGCGCCAGCTGGGCCATACGACTATCACGATGACCGAGCAGTACACCCGCCAGCGGAGGGGTCACAAGTCGAGTCCGACGCGATAATTCCGCTCCGCAATAGCTCGGCGCCTATTGTCGCGCAATGCTCCCGAAAGCCTCGCAGATAACCGTTTGCGGAGCGGAAATAGTCACGCAACCCTTGCGCCGTAAAGATTCTTGTTCGGACTCAAAATCCGCCGCCCTTAAAAGCGTGTGGGTTCGAGTCCCACCTTCGGCACCATGGAAAACCAGAACGCCCCGGATCGACGGATCCGGGGCGTTTTTCGTTACCGCTCAGACCAGCCGAAGCGTCGGATGTGCGGCATTGGCCGCCGGTGGCGCAGCCGGTCGCGACGTTCCCGTCGCCCCCGCCACCCGGAACGCCGCCACCGTCTGCAGCAACTGGGTGGACTGCTCTTCCATGCTGCGGGCCGCCGCAGAGGCCTCTTCGACCAGCGCGGCATTCTGCTGGGTGCTCTCGTCGATGTGCTCGACCACCTGGTTGATCTGCTCGATGCCCTCGCTCTGCTGCTGGGCCGCCGCGCTGATGTCGGCCATGAGATCGCTCACGCGTTTCACGCTGACCACGATCTCGTCCATGGTGCGCCCCGCGCTTTCGACCTGACGCGTACCCGCCCCGACCTTCTCCACCGAGTCGCCGATCAGCTGCTTGATCTCCTTGGCGGCTTCGGCCGAACGCTGCGACAGCGAGCGGATTTCCGAGGCGACCACCGCAAAGCCGCGCCCATGCTCGCCGGCACGGGCCGCTTCCACTGCGGCATTGAGGGCCAGGATATTCGTCTGGAACGCGATGCTGTCGATCACGCCGATGATATCGACGATGCGCCGCGAGGAGTCGTTGATCAGCGACATGGTGGAGACCACCTCATGCACCACATGGCCACCCTGCGCCGCCACCTCGACCGCACCACCGGCCAACTCATTGGCCTGGCGGGCGTTGTCCGCGGTGCGCCGCACGGTCGCGGTCAGCCCCTTCATCGAGACGGCGGTCTCCTCCAGCGAAGCGGCCTGCTGCTCGGTGCGCACGGACAGGTCGCTGTTGCCTTCGGCGATCTCGCTGGCACCCACGGCAATGGTGTCCGCTGCCAGCTTGATCTGGGTGATGATGCCGGCCATCGCTTCGACCAGCGCATTGATGCCCTCGCACAACTCGGCGATCGGGCCGGTCTTGTCCTGGGTGGCGATATGGCCGGTCAGATCACCCCCCTGCGCCGCCGCCACCACTTCACGCGTCTGCGCGACGGCCTGCTGCAGCGCCAGCGAGTCACGCACCTGGGCCGTGATGTCGGTAGCGTACTTGACCACTTTGAACGGCCGTCCGTTCATATCGTAGATCGGGTTGTACGAGGCCTGGATCCAGACCTCGCGACCGCCCTTTCCCAGGCGCTTGTACTGGCCGGCGTCGTATTCGCCACGGCCGAGTTTGGCCCAGAACGCCCGGTACTCGCCGCTCTGGCGATGCTCGGGCTCGGCGAACATCGAATGGTGCTGCCCGCGCACCTCCTCCAGTGCATAGCCCATGGCAGCGAGGAAGTTCTCGTTGGCGGCCAGGATGCGGCCCTCGAGATCGAACTCGATCACCGCCTGTGATTTGTTGATCGCGGCGAGCTGGCCGGCAAAATCGGCCGCCTGGAATTTCTGCGCGGTGATGTCGGTCGCGAACTTGACCACTTTGTACGGCCGTCCGTGGCTGTCGAAGACCGGGTTGTAGGACGCCTGGATCCAGATCTCGCGTCCACCCTTGCCGATCCGCCGGTACTGGCCGGCGTCGAACTCACCGCGGCCCAGGTTGGCCCAGAAGTCGCGGTACTCCGCGCTCTTTGCATACTCGGCATCGACGAACATGGCGTGGTGCCTGCCTTGGATCTCCTCCAGCGTGTAGCCCAGCGTCTGCAGGAAATTGTCGTTGGCGTGCACGATGGTGCCATCGAGGTGGAACTCGATGACGGCCTGGACTCTATGCAGCGCCTTGATCTGATCTTCGAGCTCGGCCTGCCGTTGCAGCGCGGCCGATGCCGCGGCGCCATGGGCCGCGCGAGGGGAAACGAACCGTGCCGTGAGCGCTCGCCACAACGACCCGGCGTCGGCGTCGCTGGCACGACCTGGCACATGCGTGTGCAAGCCTGAAGTAATCATCGTTAGACCTCGGTGTCCGGTTAGCGAATAGGTCAGCGCCGGGCGGTGGCCCGGTGGCGGTATTCCGTTGGCTGGGACTCACGAAGATCGTCAGTGGGGATGACGCAACTTCGATGGGCTTCAAACACCGGGCGGGCCGGCGAACATGAACCATGTAAAAAAGGTGTACGGCCAGATATCCACGTGAGCAGACGGGCAGCAACTGCGAGTCATATAACGGCGGACATTCTGAAAGCTTTAGGGCCATCAACGGCCGCGGCCGGGGCCTGGCCCGGCCGGCCGTCACTCGCCGCTTTCGCTCGCATCCAGGGCGTCAAGGGGGTCCACGGCACCCAGAGCGTCGGCCTCCACCTGCACGTTGTCGCGCCCCATCGCTTTGGCCCGGTAGCACTGCGCGTCGGCGGCGGCCACGGCGTCATCCACGCTCATGCCCCCGAACAATGGCGCGATGCCGATGCTGGCGCCCACGCTCAACCGCCGCTGGTCCCAGGGGATCGACAACCCCCGCATCGCCTCGAGCAGATCGCTGGCGATACGGCGGGCGCGCTTGAGCGAACAGCCGGCCAGGATCACCGCGAACTCGTCGCCGCCCAGCCGCGCCACGATGTCCGAATCACGCACGCCATGCCGCAGCACGCTGGCCACCGCCCACAGCACGGCATCGCCAGCCAGATGGCCGTGGGTATCGTTGACCGGCTTGAAGTGGTCCAGGTCGATATACATCAACGAGGCCGACTGCCCGGTCCGCGCGACCCGGGTGATGGCCTGCTGCAGATGCGCCTCGAAGCCGCGCCGGTTGCTCAGTTCGGTCAGCGGATCGATCTCGGCCAGATGCCGCGCCTCGCGCTGGCGCGCACGCTGCTGGGTGACGTCACGGATCACCCAGACCGCGCCGCTGGTCAGGCCATCCTCATCGCGCAGCCAGGCACGGGTCAGGTCGACCGGCAGCAGATGCGCACCCACTGCCAGCAACAGGTCCGAATGCAGGTCGACTGCATTGCTGTCCGGGTCGAGCAGCACGGCCACATCCAAGGGGGAGCGCGGCGCGTATTCGGTCGTGAGCTCCATCACCTCCTGCAGCTGGCTGCCGGCCAGGACCCCGGCGCCCTCCCCGGCCAGCGCGCGGGTGGCCGCGGCGTTGGCGTACTGGATCCCCCCCTGCAGGTCCAGGGTCAGCACCATGTCCGCCACCGCATCCAACGTGACGCGGGTGCGCTGCTCGGATTCACGCAACTGCTGACCACTGAGCCGTTGGGCGGTCACGTCTTGGATCTGCGAGACGAAGTGCAGCGGCTCGCCATTTTCCGTGCGGACCAGTGAGACCGACAGCCGCCCCCAGACCAGGTTGCCCGCCTTGCCCAGGTACCGCTTCTCCATGTGGTAATGCGCGCGGCGGCCGGCCAGCAGGTCACCGAGCAGGGCCAGGTCGGTGTGCAGGTCATCGGGATGCGTGAGCGTCTGGAAATCGATCTGCAGCAGTTCGGCACGGGTGTAGCCGAGGATGCCGCACAGCGAATCGTTGACGTCCAGCCAGCGCCCTTCCAGCGACACCAGGGCCATGCCAAGCGCGGCCGACGAGAACGCCCCGGCGAATTTTTCCGAGGCCAGGAACGCCTGTTCGCGGACCTGCAGCAGCGGGGTCAGGTCGACCGCCATGCCCACGTAGCCGATTCGGTTGCCGCCGGCGCAGTCCAGCGGACTGATCGACAGGCGCACCTGCCTGCGCTCGCCGTCCTTGCGCAGGAACGTCCACTGATGCGACCAGGTGCCCTGTGCCGCCCGCGCGCTCAACGCCTCGAAGACGGTCGGCAGGCGTCCGTCCGCCTCCATATGGGGCTGCAGGTAGGCGCGCATCTCTTCCGGATCGTGGAACAGCCCCGGGTTGACCCGGCCGATCACTTCATCGGGGCGGTAACCCAGCAGCTTCTGCGCACCGGTATTGAACAGGTTGACCACCCCATCGACATCGGTGGCGATCACCGCCACCTCGTCAGAGGCATCCACCACCGCCTGCAGGCGCTGGCGCATGTTGGCCGCCTCCTGCCGGGCCTGCTGCAGTTCGGTAACGTCGGCATGCGCACCGGCCATCCACAGCGGCCGGCCCTGCCCATCGCGCTCATACACGCGACCGCGGTCCTGCACCCAGATCCAGTGGCCCTGTTTGTGGCGCATCCGGCACAGGCTGTCGTAATGCGGCGAGCGACCTTCCAGATGCGCTTCGAGCAACGTATTGGACTGGGCCAGATCGTCGGGATGCACCAGCTTGAAGAACGTCTCCGGCGTGATGGGTGCCAGTTCCTCACGCGTATAGCCGACGATCTCCGCCCAGCGCTCGTTGACCCGCATCTGGTTGCCCGGGATGTCCCAGTCGCAGGTGCCCGCCGCAGTACCTTCGATGATCATTTCCAGCCGGTGGCGCTGCTCGGCCATGTCGCGCAGCGCGGCGGCCGCATCCCGGGGGACGTCCGGTTGCCGGCTCATGTGTGCGCTCCGGTCCGACACGCCACGCACAGCCCTGCGCCAGCGCGGTAATCGGCGCTGGAGCCCGCCCGGTTGCCCGGTCCTGCCTGGTCGTCTGTCATCTGGGCTCCCCGCCGTCCACCCACCCTACGGGCATTCAACGCGAAGTGTGCGTAAACCCGGGCCAAACCAGAAGTGCCCCTGCCCCTGGAGACCCCTGAAAACGCCAAAAGCCGCCCGAAGGCGGCCTCTGGCAGGCACCCACCGCGGGATCAGCCGCCGCGCTTGGCCCGGGCGAAGGCGTCGGCCAGCGCATTGTTGGCCGGCGGTGCGGCGCTGCCCGGACGCGGGCCGGACGGGGTGCCACGACCGCCACCGCGCGGACCATTGCCCGCCCCGCCGTCACGGCGGCCGCCACCGGCCGGGCGCGCATCGCGCTCACCCTGGGCCTTGGCCGGGGCCGGGGTATCGTCGAGGCGCCGGGTCAGGGCGATGCGCTTGCGCGCCACGTCCACCTCCAGCACCTTCACCTTGACGATGTCACCGGCCTTGACCACATCACGCGGGTCTTTGACGTAGGTGTCCGACAGCGCCGAGATGTGGATCAGGCCGTCCTGGTGCACACCGATGTCCACGAAGGCACCGAACGCGGCCACGTTGCTGACCACGCCCTCCAGGATCATGCCCGGCTGCAGGTGCTTGAGCTCTTCCACGCCCTCGGCGAAACGCGCCGCCTTGAACTCCGGGCGCGGGTCGCGGCCGGGCTTTTCCAGTTCCTTCAGGATGTCGCGCACGGTCGGCACGCCGAAGGTGGCGTCGGTGAACTGTTCGGCCTTGAGCCCGCGAAGGAAACTGCCGTCGCCGATCAACGCCTTGATCGGGCGTGCCGTGGCGGCCACGATGCGCTCCACCACCGGGTAGGCTTCCGGGTGCACCGAGGACGCGTCCAGCGGCTGGTCGCCATCGGCGATGCGCAGGAAGCCGGCGCACTGTTCGAAGGTCTTGTCGCCCAGGCGCGGCACCTTGAGCAGGTCCTTGCGGCGCTTGAACGGACCGTTGTCGTCGCGGTGGCGCACGATGTTTTCGGCCACCGTGGCCGACAACCCGGACACGCGCGAGAGCAGCGCCGCCGAGGCGGTGTTGACGTGCACGCCGACCGCGTTGACGCAGTCCTCCACGCGCGCATCCAGCGCACGCGCCAGGCGGTACTGGTCCACGTCGTGCTGGTACTGGCCCACGCCGATCGCCTTGGGTTCGATCTTGACCAGCTCGGCCAGCGGATCCTGCAGGCGACGGGCAATGGAGACCGCGCCGCGGATCGACACGTCCAGGTCCGGGAATTCCTTGGCGGCAAATTCGGACGCCGAATACACCGACGCACCGGCCTCGCTGACCACGATCTTCTGCAGGCTGGTCTCGCCCAACGCCTTGATCACCTCACCGGCCAGCTTGTCGGTTTCGCGGCTGGCCGTGCCGTTGCCGATCGCGATCAGCTCCACGTTGTGCTTCATGCACAGCTGCTTGATCGTCTGCAGTGACTGGTCCCACTGCCGGCGCGGTTCGTGCGGGTAAATGGTGTCGGTGGCCACCAGCTTGCCGGTGGCATCGACCACGGCGATCTTGCAGCCGGTGCGGATGCCCGGGTCCAGCCCGAGCACGCTCTTGGGGCCGGCCGGGGCGGCCAGCAGCAGGTCCTTGAGGTTGTCGCCGAACACCGCGATCGCCTCGGCTTCGGCCTTCTCGCGGGCCTGGTTGAACAGGTCCAGCAGCAGGTGCATGTGCAGCTTGGCGCGCCAGGTCAGGCGGCAGGCGTCGAGCAGCCAGCGGTCGCCGGGGCGGCCGGCGTCGCGGATGCCCGCGTTGTGCGCGACACGGCCTTCGGCGTACAGATTGCCGGCCTCGGCATCGTTGCCCGGGTCCAGTTCCAGGAACAGGATTTCCTCGCGGCGTGCGCGGAACAGTGCCAGCAAGCGGTGGGACGGAATCTTCGCCAGCGACTCGGCGTGTTCGAAGTAATCGCGGTACTTGGCGCCCTGCTCTTCCTTGCCCTCGGCGACACGTGCGCGGATCACGCCGTTTTCGCCCAGCCAGGTGCGCAGCTCGCCGACCAGCGCGGCGTCTTCGCCCCAACGCTCCATCAGGATCGCGCGGGCACCTTCCAGCGCGGCCTTGGTGTCGGCCACGCCGTTGTCTGCATCGACGAAGGTGGCACCGAACACCTGCGGGTCCAGGTTTGGATCGGCCAGCAGGCCATCGGCCAGCGGCTCCAGTCCGGCTTCGCGCGCGATCTGCGCGCGGGTGCGGCGCTTGGGCTTGTACGGCAGGTACAGATCTTCCAGGCGCGACTTGGTGTCCGCGCCGAGGATCTCGTTGCGCAACTCGTCGCTGAGCTTGCCCTGTTCGTCGATGCTGGACAGCACCGCGGCGCGGCGGTCTTCCAGCTCGCGCAGATAGGTCAGGCGCGTTTCGAGGTTACGCAGTTGGGTGTCGTCCAGCCCGCCGGTGACTTCCTTGCGGTAGCGGGCGATGAATGGAACGCTGGCGCCTTCGTCCAACAGGGCGATGGCGGCGAGCGCCTGGGCGGTCTGGGCACCGATCTCATCGGCGATGGTCTGGGCGATCTGCTGTGCGAGCTTGATGTCAGGCATTGCTTCCGGCCGGAGCCGCTTTGCGGAAAGAACCCATTCTGGCGATGCGCGGCGGCGGGGGAAAGCCGTTGACAGGCCGGGCCGAACCTGTCGCCCCGTGGCGATGACCACACGAGGGGTCCTGCGTTCACGCCGGCATCCTGCGTGGGGCTGGGATGCCGGCGCGGGCGCCCGCGACAACCGGGCACCTCCGCGGGATCGCTGGCTTACCGGTAATGCACGGCCGCGCGTTGGTGGACGATGTCGTCCTGCATCGACTCCAACGCCATCACCCGCACCTTGCCTACACCCTGCAGTTCCATGAACCGCTCGGTGTAGATCTCCGGACCCAGCTCGGTGTCGGCCTGGGACTTGCTGAAACCATGGGGCACCAGGCCCTTGTCGCCATCCTTGCTACCACCGACATAAAGAACGATTGCCATGTGATGTGTTCCTCCAGAAAAACGGTTGCTCATACAGCGCTGCAAGCTTACCCCGGTAAACCTGACTGGTTCGTCATGCAGGCTAATAACGTTTTTTTGCATGCAGATGACGTCGCGTTGTCGACGTTTTTCTTACATGGATTTAACGCGGAGATAACCTCACTGCGCATCACGACGTGATGGCCACCAGCCCCGCCCCTGCAGTGCATACACATCGGCCGCGCGCTCGAACGGGTTGCGTGCACTGACCCCACCGCACAGCAGGTACACCGGCAGGTAGAGCGGCCCCAGCACCAGATACTGGTAGACGTGCGCACGCTCGTGGTCGTGCAGCCCGATCACCGGCTCGGTGGCGTAACCGGCCTGGTGCGCATACGTGCGGCACGGCACGTCCAGCACCGGTCCCGTGTGCAGGATGACGTTGCCCAGCGTGATCGCTCCGCCCGGGCCCCACGGAAATTCACGGAACACGATCGCGCAGTCGCGCCCGTTCCATGACGGACGCGCACCGGCCAGCATCCCGGCGGTGCCGGCAGCCAGGCCGATCAGGGTGTTGGGTGAGGTCCACAGTGCGCCAAGCCCCTGCAGCGCGCGCAGCAGCACCGGTGACAGGCTCAATCGGCCTCGTTGGGGATCAACAGCCACAGGATCAGGTAGACCAGGATGCCGGGGAAGGCCGCCGAGCCGATCGAGATCAGCACGAACAGCACCCGTACCAGGGTGACGTTCCAACCGTAGCGATGCGCGATACCGCCCATGACGCCGGCGATCATGCGGTCGTTGAGCGAACGGGACAGCGGGCGCGGCGGTGTGTTCATGCACGGGGTCTCGTTCCGGAATGCGCCGACTCTAGCGCGAACCGTGTCTACGGGGTGCGTTGGCGCAGGGCCTTCAGCCGCGCGCCGAACCACGCCGCGGCGGTCTGTTCCGGCTGGCCCGGACAGGCGATCCGGTAGGGCTTGCCGCTCAGGCTGCTCTGGCTGGCGGCGCGTTCGATGAACTGCTCGGCCGTGTCGACCTTGTCCTTCTTGAGCAGGTAGTCGTACTTGCGCTGCAGATGGGCCCGCGCCTCGGGCGCATCGTGCCAGCTGCCATTGCGCTGGAACCGGCAAGGGGAGCCGTCCAGCGCGCCGATCAGGCCGGCGATCTCGCGGCGGGCGGTTTCACCGGGTGCGGCGTGGGCGGTACCAATGCCCAACAGACCCACAGCCAGCCAGAGAAGGCGAGGACGCTTCATTGCGAACGCTCGTTCAACCAACCGGTGATGGTTGCGGGCACTTCGCGCTGGGCCCGCCCGGAGACATAGATACCGATATGGCCCCCGCGGAAACTGCTCTCGGTGTAATCCGCGCTGCCGATCCGGCCGCGCAGCGCGCGTGACGCATCCGGCGGGACCAGATGGTCCTGCTCGGCATAGATGTTCAACACCGGCAACGTCACCTGCCGGAGGTCGACGGTTGCGTCGCCGATGCGCACGCCGTCGTGCATCAGGCCATTGCCCTGGTAGAACTGCTTGATGAAGTCACGGAACGCTTCGCCGGCGAGATCGGGCGAGTCGAAGATCCACTTCTCCATGCGCAGGAAATCTTCCAGCGCGTCCTTGTCGTCCAGGATGTCGAGCAGCCCCACGTACTTCTGCACGTTGAGGCGGAACGGCTTGAGCATCAGGTAGCTGGCATTCATCAGATCGGCCGGGATGTTGCCCAGCGTGTCCACCAGCAGGTCCACGTCCACCTGGCGCGCCCAGTGCGAGAGCATGTTGTCCGGCGTGTGGAAATCGACCGGGGTGACCATCGTGATCAGGTTGGCCAGCTTGGCCTGGCGCAGCGCGGCATAGCACAGCGCGAACACGCCGCCCTGGCAGATGCCGAGCATGTTGATCGGCTCGCCGCCGTTGTGCGCCTGCAGGTGATCCACCGCGCCATCCACGAAGCGCAGGAGGTAATCCTCCAGCGTCTGGTAGCGCTCGGAGCGGTCCGGGTAGCCCCAGTCCAGCACATACACATCGTGGCCCAGGGCCAGCAGCTTCTGCACCAGTGAGCGGTCGGTCTGCAGGTCGACCATGTACGGCCGGTTGACCAGCGCGTAGACGATCAGCAGCGGCGTGGCGTGCACCGGCGGCTCGGTGCCGACAAAGCGGTACAGCGTGACCTTGCCGTCGCGCCAGACTTCCTCGCGGGTGGTCACGCCGTAATCGACATCGTCCACCGCAGGCAGCAGCTTCAGGCCATCCATCAGCTTGCGCTGCATGGCCAGGGTCTCCTGCAGGAGGTCTTCGGCATTGAAGCCCAGGGGGCCCTTCATGCGCTGCGTTTCCTTGGCTTGGTGGGTTTTCCGGCGGCCTTGGTGGCCTTGTTGGGGTTGGCGGTGGCCTTGGTGGGGTTGGCTGGCCTGGAAGCGCGGGTTGTGCGCTTGCTCGCGGCGGCTGGCTTCACTGCAGCCTTGCGCACCTTGGCCGTGCTGGCAGGTGCCGCACCCGCGGCTGCGCCAGCGGCCATGCGGCGCACCAGCCGCTCCAGCTCGGCGATCCGGCGATGCGCTGCATCCATTTCGGTGCGCGTCGGCAGCCCAAAACTCTCGGTCAGCCGTTCGATCTCCTGCTGGGTGGCCGCGCGCAGCCGCATCTGGGCATTGCCCAGCGAGGCGTACACCGCCTGGAACGGCTCGGACAGCGCAACCTTCGCATAGGCCTCCTCGGCCGCATCGATCCACAGATCGAACATCGCCCGCGCGCTGGTCAGCTGGTTGCCCGGCTGCTCGTGCTCGGCCAGGCGCTGCTCGAACAGGGTGAACGCATCGTCCAGCGCCTGCTTGATCTGATCCACGTAATCGCGCGAGTGCGCCTGGTAGTCCTGCTGGGCCCGCAGCAGCGCCTGCCAGCGGGCCTGGTGCTCACGGCCGGGACCAAACGCCGGGCTCTGCAGCCATGGTCCGAGCTGACGCTGCAGGGTTTCCAACAGCTGCAGCAGGTCCGGGCCCTCGGTGTGGGTATGTCCACGTGCGCCCTGCAGCATCCACTGCAGCAGCCCGTCACCCTGCCCCAGCACCGCCGTGCGCCACGCCTGCGCCACCTCGGCGCTGGTGGTGTCGCGGCCGGCAAACTGCGCGGCCACCTGCTGCATCGTGCCGTACCACCCACCGGCCTGTTCACGGAAACGGTGCACGGCCTCGTCGGCCGGGCGGCTGGCCGCGTTGGGCATCATCTGCGCCCACCAGTCGATCGCCTGCTGCCAGTTGCCCTGCCCCTCGGGGCCGGCGGTGTGGCCGGGCGGTGCCGCAGCGTGCCGCAGGGCATCGCCCCAGGCACTGAAATACTGCCGCGCCAGGGCTTCTACATCGCCTGCGCCGCTGCCGCTGCCCGCCGTGGTCATGACCGTCCTCCCGTCTCGGGAAACGATGATAGCAATGCCGCGCTGCCCTGCCTCACGGCTTGGGGATGCGCAGGGTCTTGCTGATCATCAGCGCGCCGGACAGCGCGAACAGCAGCACCAGCGGGTGCAACTGCCACGGGCCCAGCTGCCACTGGCCCAGCCACAAGTCCGCGCCGGTGGCCCCGACGCTCGCCGCCACGGCCAGCACCACCACCAGCGCCAGGCTGGTCGGGATCGGGGTGCCTTCGAAGTACGGCACCTTGTCGCCCTCGCCGGCCAGTGCTTCGGCGGTCACGTTGTAGCGGGCCAGGCGGCTGACGCCGCAGCAGACGAAGTAGCTCAGCACCAGCCAGTCCCAGCCGCCCTGCATGCCGCAGGCGTAGGCCAGTGCGGCCGGGGCGACACCGAAGGAAATGATGTCCGACAGCGAATCCAGCTCACGGCCCAGCGTGGAGCTGGATTTGCGCCAGCGTGCGATGCGCCCGTCCAGCGCGTCGAAAATGAAGGCCAAGGGGATCAGGGCCATGCCGAACAGCAGATAGCTGCGTTCGCCATCCTGCAGATAGCGCATGGCGGCAAAGACCGCGCCGGTGCCACAGAACGCGTTGGCCAAGGTGAACCAGTCGGCCAGGTGGAACTCGCGCAACATCGAGAAGTGACGTTTCATGAAGGATCAGGTGGCGGCAATCGCAAGAGAGTACCGCGAGCGGCCCGCGCCGGGACAGCGTTCCCTACGCCACCGTACTCCAGCCTTGCCGCGCCGTTCACGCCAGCACGACCTGCGGTGAATTTTTGGCCACCCATCTTGACAGCGAGCACCGGCGGGGGCCGACGCGGCTTATCCACAAACTTGCCCACGAGTCATCCACACCCCCTGTGGACAACTCCGTCTCAACAGAGGCGACGATGGTGATTTCCTGATCACCGATCCTCATTGCCGCGGCGCGATCCGCCTTCACACGTGCGCCCATCGGTGCCATCAGTGGGCTAAGCTGGTGGATGGACTCCGCCGCCGCCAGGTCCTGCCGCCCACCGACAGGAGTCTTGCGCGTGCTTTCCCCCGACCATCTGGCCGCCCAGTTGCGCCACCCGCACGGTGAGCACGCGCTCGTCGTGGCCGAATCGATGAACCGCAGCAACGGCGACCTCAACCGGGCCGCCATCGCCCTGCTGTCAGTCACCCCCGGTGAACAGGTCCTGGAGATCGGCCCGGGCAATGCAGCCTTCGCACCCGATCTGCTGCGTACACCGGACAGCCGCTATGTGGGCATTGACGTTTCAGCGGCGATGGTCGCGGCCGGCACTGCGGTGCTAGCCACGCATGGGCTGCTGGATCGTGCCGAGGTCCACCTGGGCGATGCCCATGCCCTGCCCCTGGAGTCGGCCTGCATCGATGCGGCGCTGGCAGTGAACACGCTGTACTTCTGGGACGAACTGAAATTCCCGTTCGCCGAGTTGGCGCGCGTGCTGCGCCACGGCGGCCGGCTCTGCCTGGCCTTCGGCGATGCCGCTTTCATGCGCACGCTGCCGTTCACAGCACATGGGTTCCACCTGCATGAGCTGGCCGAGGTCGAGCAGGCCCTGCGCAGCGCTGGGTTGACCGTACAAGGCTGGCGCGCCCACCACGAAACCGGGCGCAGCAACGATGGGCGCGAGGTGACCAAGCACTTCCACCTGTTGCTGGCCCGCCGGTAATACCGGCGCTGGCCGGCACTACAGCCGGGTGTAACTCCAGGACTGCATGGCGCCATCGCGGTACGGCATCACGCCATGAAAGGCGCGCGGCTCATCGTCGAAGACCAGTGGCAGGAAGCTGCGGTCGCCTTCCCATAGCGGAAGGCCGTCGATCTTGTCCACGTCCACCCACTCCAGCGTGCCCTCCGGATTGGAGGTCAGCGGCGTGCCGGTAAAGTCATCGATGACGAACACGAAGCCGAACCAGTCCTCGCCGTTCTTGCCGAAGCCCGGCCAGCTGATCGTGCCGCGCAGTCGCATGGTGCCGCACTCGATGCCGGCCTCTTCGCGGATCTCGCGGCGCATGCAGGCAGCGGCGTCTTCATCGCGCTCCATCTTGCCGCCCAGGCCGTTGTACTTGCCCAGGTGCAGGTCACCGGGCCGGGCGTTGCGGTGGATCATCAGCACTTGCTTGCCGTCGGCGGACAGCACGTAGCCCAGGGTGGCCACGATGGGGGTATAGGGCATTTCGCACAGGCTCGGGAACACAGACCCCCGATTATGCGCGATCCGTCCGGGGCCGGCTCAGGGCACCACGCTGGTGCGGCGCGCGTCGGCCGGTGCCGCCACCGCGCCATCGCGGCGCAGCGTGGCCACGCCGTGGCCGCGCTCGGCCAGGTATTCCAGCCATTTGCCGAGGAAGGTGTTCATCCGCATGCGGTGGCTGATCAGCTGGGCCGGCGGCGGGTACATGCCCATCACGTCCTGCCAGCGGCGACCGACGTAGCAATGCGTCGTCTCGGCCTGGCGGGCGTCACGGTACAGGCGCACATAGGCCGAAGGATCCGGCTGCCCGGTGACCGGGTCGGCGAAGTCGTAGGTCAGGCGCAGCTCGACCGTATAGCGGTGGCACTCGATCACGTCCAGGCGCACATCCAGCCCATCACCGATCGATGAGACGTAGCTGCCAGGGACGAGCTCGGCCGGTGCGAACAGGCGCACGAGGTGCTGGTAGTTCTCGGCGTACAGGCCCATCAGCCAGCTCAGGCGGCTGAGCCGGGGAATGCGTTCGATACGGGGCGATGCCTGGGCCATGGGTCGATCCTACACGTTGATCTCCCAACGTGGGGGCGGCAGCCGCCCGGCCAAAGGGGCGGCCCACCACCGGTTCACACCGGTCAATACATCTCGCGCTGCAGCCCCAGCGTGCCCAGCACCTTGCTGGAGATCTCCTCGATCGAGGTGTGGGTGGTGCTCAACGTCGGGATCCGCTCCATCCGGAACATCGTCTCGGCGGCGGCGACCTCGCGGCGGCAGGTCTCCAGATTGGCGTAGCGCGAGTTCGGGCGGCGCTCCTGGCGGATCTGCTGCAGGCGGTCCGGGTCGATGGTCAGCCCAAACAGCTTCTTGCGGTACGGGCGCAGGCGCGGCGGCAGGCGGTCCTGCTCCAGGTCTTCATCGGTGAGCGGGTAATTGGCCGCGCGGACCCCGTAATGCAGGGCCAGATAGATGCAGGTGGGGGTCTTGCCGGCCCGCGACACCGCCACCAGGATCACGTCGGCGTCGTCGTAGTTGATGGCAATGCCGTCATCGTGGGTCAGCGCGAAGTTCATCGCGTTGATGCGCCGGTGGTAGGTCTCGAAGTCCACCATGCCGTGCGCCTGGCCCACCCGGGAGTGGCGGTTGACCGCCAGTTCGCGCTCCAGGGGCTCGATGAAGGGGGCGAACACGTCCAGCATCAACCCGCCGCTTTCGGCCAGGATGATGCTCAGTCCGCTGTCCACGCAGGAACTGACCACGATCGGCCGAACCTGGTACCGCTCCCCCGCTGCACGGATCCTTTCACAGGCTTCCCGCGCTTTTTCCGGATCATCGATGAACGACATTCGGTCGGTGATGAAGCTGAACCCGGAGAACTGGGTCAGGAGGCTATGCCCAATGGTTTCAGCGGTGATACCGGTTCCATCGGACACGTAGAACACCGGACGGATCGTCGACATACGGCTTTTACCCC
>Ga0213826_1000166_pt1 | contig 66250 bp, 54 predicted proteins | sample MC6MC0899MG_FD_180668 | JGI IMG/M metagenome (GOLD analysis project Ga0213826, IMG submission 180668) | Enriched soil aggregate microbial communities from Iowa State University, Ames, United States - MC6-MC0899-MG | ecosystem: Environmental > Terrestrial > Soil > Unclassified | place: USA: Iowa...
GTTCCGGCAAAACCACTTTACTCAGGTGCATCAATTTTCTCGAAAAAGCTGATCAAGGGCATGCTATTTTTGGAGCTGCAGATGTGAATCTGAAGACTGCCTCAAAAAAACAAATCCATGACATCAGGCAGAAGGTTGCTTTTGTCTTTCAAAATTATAATCTATTCAATAACAAAACAGCACTAGAAAATGTAACTGAAGGTTTGATCATTGGCAGAAGGGTTCCGAAGGCTGAAGCAATTGAAATTGGTAAAAAGGCATTGGATAAAGTGGGTCTGTCGGAAAAATACCATTCCTACCCTATTGAATTATCAGGCGGACAGCAGCAAAGGGTCGGCATTGCCAGAGCGGTTGCCTTAAATCCAGATATTATCCTGTTTGATGAACCAACCTCTGCCCTCGACCCGGAATTAGTCGGGGAAGTGTTAACAGTGATGAAGAATATCGCCAAAGAAGGCACCACCATGTTAGTCGTCACCCATGAAATGTCCTTTGCGAAGGATGTAGCCAACCGCGTGGTCTTTATGGATGGCGGCGTCATCGTTGAAGAAGGGTCCCCTAAGGAGATTTTCACCAATCCGAAAGAAGAAAGAACCCAACAATTCTTACGAAGAGTCTTACCGGAGGATTATATCTTTTACATTTAAACGAAAGGGTCAGTCCTCCGCATTTATACATGATTGGGAGGAATGACCTTTCTTTAAGACTTTTTTTAACTTTTATTAAAGTGTGTGTCCTTTAGACATTACTGATGCAATCTCGTGGTGTTTTGTCCTTAAGATCATACTATACTATCTTTTATTTTTGGTACTTCGATAACTTGGAGGATACGGAACCCGACTGTTTTTGAGAAGGTCTTGCTTTTAAGTTGGAAGCCCAAGAAATTCGCGACTCATATTTCTGGGAATACTCCTTATTGACTAGGTTCTGTAACCGATCCTTGTTCTTTTCAAGCGTTTCCTCCAAAGCCAGCATCCGCCTGCTTGGAAATGGCAGCCCCGCAAGAATCGTGGTGACAATAGGATCAGATTCTGAGATATAGGTTCCTTCGAATAATTCCAGCGGTTCCCCTACCCTTTCAAAAATCGCGGGGACATTAATGAGTTTAGCCATATTCTCTGGTCCTTCATAAATTAAACCTGCACGAATGACCCCTGTTGATTCAACCGGACAAAATATCGAGCTTGCCCAGGATTTTTGTATTTTACTAGAAACGTCTGAGGTCGTCTTTGCATCAGTTACTGCGGCTGAAGAGATAATCGTTACCCCTCTTGTTCCAAGGATATTCATCAGATCGGTTTCATCAAAGTTTCCATAAAATGAACTCTTTTTCGTTACTTGCAGCACAGTATGAATGGCTTCCATCACTTGATGATTAGAAGACAGATAAATTTGATGTTTACTGGATTGCGGATTTAATTTCCGCATTTGATCATTGTCTACAAGGAACACCGATGAGAGCGAGTCTATTTTGGAAATCTCTTCAATGCATTCAGCAGCATTGATTCGGTTGCCCGCTAATACATTTCGATCAGGGACAACCGCAATCGCACCAATCTTAACTCCAGGCAGCTGATCTAATAGCAGGTCAATTAACAATGGACTCATCCCTGAGCCAGTGCCACCGTCAGTAGAAAAGGCCACTAATAAAAGCCTTATCTTCTTAAAAGACTTCTGTACAAAGTCAATCATATCTCGATAGTTTTCATTAACAGCTCTTAATCCGATGGACCGATCTTGCCCGGCACCATTATACCCGGGAACAAAATACTTCTTTTCAACCCTCGTGTTCACTAAGCCATCGCGCTGATTGGTGTTGATTAGCGCAGTTTGAAAGCCCAAGGATGAAGCAATTTCCGCAATATTCCCGCCCGCTTGACCGACTCCCAGGATTCCAATTGATTTCACCATATCCCCTCCCTTTCTTTCTAAAATAATACTCAAATTTTATAAAATTAGACTTTTTCATTTTAAATAAAACACGGGGACGGCTCTCCTGCTTCCAATCTGGAAATAAGAGTACTGCCCCTATGCACTTACGTTTTTAAAATGGTCGTTCTTACAGTAAACTGAACATAATAACAAAATAGTATTTCTGTAAAGATTGGAAGAATTTGAAGAAAACAGCTGATAAAGTGTTTTCTTCCTAATAAGGAAGTGTACCTGATGGTAACAGGCGATAAACAAGCAGTGACCTTTAATCATGTCAATTATTCCGTTGATGGTAACCATATTTTAAAAAATATTACAGAGTCCTTTCCCGAAGCAGCCATTACTACTTTAGTGGGTCCATCAGGAGCAGGAAAGACGACCTTGCTCAAATTATGCAATGGGCTGCTGTCGCCCGATTCAGGAGAGATTTATATTAAAGACAAAATTATTAGCAGCTATGAACCCGCGCATTTACGAAGACTTGTAGGGATTGCTCTTCAAAGCGCACCAATGATTAATGGGAGCGTAATGAAAAATTTAGCATTGCCATTACAATTGCAAGGAAGGCAATTAGCAGAAACAGATGCAAAGAAATTATTACAAGATGTGGGTCTGGAGGAGGAGTTTTTACATCGATCCACCAAAGATTTGTCTGGTGGCCAGCGCCAAAAAATATCGATTGCCCGTACACTCGTTAACCACCCACAGATCTTATTGCTTGATGAAATCACTTCTTCACTAGACCGAATATCACAGCAGGAAATTGAAGAACTTATTGTAAAAATCAACAAAAAATATAAAACCACGATCATTTGGATTACACATAATTTACAGCAGGCACTGTCGGTCGGACACTATACATGGGTCATGATGAATGGCGAGGTCATGGAAACCGGAAAAAGCGACTTGCTACGTTCACCTGTAAATAAGAAAGTGCAGCTTTTTGTAAAGGGGGTTGTGGAATGAGTTATCTCCAATTGTCAATTGCCCTTATTTTCGTCATCCTTCCGATCATTTTATCCAAAAGGCTTAACTTAGAGCTGGAAAAGGACACCATCATTGCCGTGATCCGTTCCATCGTTCAATTACTAATCGTTGGGTATATTCTTAAATTTGTGTTTGATTCCGAAAATATGATGTATATTTTACTAATGGTGACAATTATGATTGCCGCGGCCACGCAAAATGCCCGAAAAAAAGGAGCTTCCATTAAGGGAATCACATGGAAAGTGATAGCAACATTAGTTGTGATTGAAGTGCTGACACAAGGTATCTTACTTGGATTCAACATTACACCTCCAACAGCCCAATACATCATTCCAATTAGCGGTATGGTCATCGGAAACTCAATGGTGCTTGCTATTCTTTTCCTTAACAGATTCACATCGGAAGTAGAAACACATCAGGATGAGACTGAACTTATCCTGTCACTCGGCGGAACACCAAAACAAGCCATACACACTCAGCTGATCACGGCAATAAAAGCGAGCATGATTCCAACCATCGAAAGCCAGAAAACAATCGGTCTCGTCCAGCTGCCGGGAATGATGAGCGGCCAAATCATTGCAGGAGCTGACCCGATGCAAGCGGTGCAATTCCAATTGCTTATTCTTTTCTTATTATTAACTACCGCATCGGTCACAAGCGCCATGCTCGGATATTTATCGTATCCAAGCTTGTTTAACCAGCGTATGCAGTTGTTGAGAGGAAAAAGAGAATGAAGTTATGCGAAAAGCGCAAGCGCCCTGATCAGCGGCGTATGGCCTCCTCGAAAAAGCTAACGCTTTTTCTTCGTGCGATGCTTATGCTGCCGAAGCTTTCCTTGTGGAGCGCTCCAACTGAGATAAAGGAAACACGAAGAGCCGTAGGCGCATTCGTGCTTGACTTAACGTAGGGCGGAGTGCGAAGGGCACTAGCCACTAGGGCGCTGGAGCTGGACAATTCTCAAAGCCGTAATTTATACTTTCTTATCTTAAAACAAGGGTCAGTCCCACCGTTCTATCGAAACGGGAGGCTGACCCTTGTTAGCTTAGATCACATAAACTTTCTATCATAAATTAGCTAATTTATTTGCTAAATAGCCTTATTGATTAAAGGCGTTACGTCCACCGACAATTGGCAATGTTATTTCACTGCGCGTTGGCGTTACAGTAATTTTTGTTCCGGCTTTAGGACGAATAGTATAGTCGTAATCACTGGCGATAAGAACAACGCCAATACGGTGACCTGCCTTAAATACGTAGTCCTTAGGCTGCATGTCCCATTCGAAGCTGTAATCTCTGCCTGGAACAAGTGATTCTGAACGATCTGCTGTATGAAGATTTTGCGGATCAACCCAACCGCGCGACACAATGACAGGGGTTGACGAACTACTGTAGTCAACTAGAAGTGCAGTTAAGTTTGCAACAGGACGGTCAATGCTTGCGCGTAAATTTACTGTAGGTGTACCACTTAGCCGAACTTCCCCAGTCAATTCCGAGGTGACATATGCTAAGCGGTTTGAAGAATTTAACTCGGGATTCGCTATCAGTGTATTAGCCTTCTTCATAGGATCATCAATAATTGTTTGCGTATTATGCGGTTGATTTGGAACAGGATTCAGATGAAGTCCCCCTAAATCATTTCCAGTACCAGTTAAGTGCAGCCTTGTTTCTGCTGTACCAGGTGCTGGCCAGTTGGCTTCCTTGCTCCATGATTTATCCTCTCGCTGGATATCGACAGCCGGCTCCTTCATAATCCCGTTTTCAATTCCGTACAGGTAATAATCAAACCATTTATTTTGGGTCTGCGGCCAGTTATTCCCTGAAGGACTTGAATGACCTCCTTGATGCAGCCATAATTTACGAGGGACATTGTTTTTTTCTAATGCTCCCCACCACTGTGCGAATTGTTTTGTTTTCACGTTCCAATCATTAAGACCGTGAACGACAAGAACACTCGCCTTCACCTTACTGGCGTCCTTCACATAATCGCGGTGAGCCCAGAACTCGCTATAGTCACCAGTTTCACGGTCTTGATCAGCTTTTAGCTCCGCAATGACATCCTTACATACTTGAGAATTTGTTCGAGTTAACACGGCTTCAGCCATATTATCTGTGTCCTCACCTTGATAGCCGCCAGGAGCAATAACTGCGCCGTTAGCACGATAATAGTCGTACCAGCTGCTGATTGCAGCGACCGGGATAATTGTCTTCAGTCCGTCTACGCCGGTAGCAGCAACCGCATTTGGCAAGGTCCCGTTATAAGAAGTACCTGTCATTCCTACATTCCCTGTTGACCAATCGGCTGGAATCTCTGTTCCATCCACAGAAAATGCTTTAGCCCGGCCGTTCAACCAATCAATAACAGCTTTTGTACCTAGTATTTCTCGTTCATCCCCTGTTGTCGGACACCCATCAGATTTACCTGTCCCAATACTCTCTGCAAGAATGACTCCATAGCCGCGAGGGACATAGTAATTTCCTAAGGAGCCAAGATTGGCAGCTTGTCCTTCCGCAAGCGCAAATGGCTTGCCGCCACGTCCATTCCCTTTACCAGGGTGAGAAACGGGAATTAAATCAACATCGACATTAAAGACTGGGACATCTAGAATTCCAGAGCGATAGGGACTCATTTCATAGATGACAGGAACCTTCACCCCCGGCTCCGTTTTAGGACGATAAACCTTTATTGAGACTCGATCACGCTTGCCGTCTCTGTCGCTATCTATCTCTGTTTCAACAAACAAGTTTTCAATAATTGCTTCGTCGGTAGAGTAAATTGGTTTGGTCATCCCATTTTCAAGTTCAATTTTTGTAGCGTCCGATGCTGTTTCAGGAATCAATCCATTCAGCGGAATCCCTTTCCACTCAAGAATATCCCCCTTTTTGTTAGAAGCCAATTGAGATGAAGCTGCTTGATTTTGTTTAGCTTCTGCTTTTACTGTCCAAGTATTTACTCCTGCTACTAATGAAAGCGAAAGAACTGAGCATAAACTAACGGACAAGATTTTTTTCCTCACTACTTTTCCCCCTTAGACATGGTTTTCGGCGGTTACCACCAATTCCTAGTATAAGAGTGAATTTTCAAAATTTTTGTTTAATTATGTCGGAAAATTAAAACAGGTAAAAAGTCCTATTTATTAAAATTAATTTATAAACAAAAAGTCCTACTTATCAATTTGTAGAAAGCAGGACTTTTGCTAAGCTATGCCGTTTATTTAATAGATTCATTTAGTAATACATGGTTCTGACCCTTAGTTTATAGCCGATTTTTCTACAATGAATCTCAACACCGTTTTCATCTTAGCAGTATCCGTCCTTCTTGGGTCTGATATGTAAATTTCTCGATGGGTTTTATTAATCCGAATATATCCTTGTTCCTCGCAATACAACTGCATTTTAGCAAAGCTCTCTGGCTCATCATCGTAACTGCCTATGTGCATCATTTGACAGCACAATCCATCGGTCATTTCACCAAGGACTGCTTTTTCAAGGAAGGGGTTTGGCTTTTTCTTTTTGGTCTGTGCCAAGAACTTTTCAAACCATTCATCTGTTAAAAAATCGGGCTGGCGAATCATAATCGTATATTTGAAGTTGCTCTTATCTTTTTCCGATACTGATAGGTCGACCAAATCCCAAATTCCCTCAAGAGGAAAAACGGTATATTCGTAATAGCCAAGAGGGACATCCTTCGTTTTGTAGGACATTTTCACTGCATAACTTAGAGCGTATAACGCTTCAACAGATTTTTCAAATTCCTCATTGTTCGGATCGCCAGTCCCGCTAATCATAATAAATTTCATCTTCGGTACGTCAATTATCTCAGGCTTTCCTTTCGGCAGGTACAAGCTTTTAAACGTTTTTTTATAATCAATTTTTTCTGCCATCGCTACAATCTCCCTTCCACATTTCCTAATCTCATTCCTTTAAGGAATAGGTTTATTTAAACAGAATGACTTAACCTAGCACTACTTTATTATTGCTTTTAGCAATTTCTGCAGCCACTTCTACGATCATATCCTCTTGACCGCCAACGACTTTCCGTTTGCCTAATTCTACTAAAATATCCCGGGAATCAACGCCAAATTTCTCCGCAGCACGTTTCGCATGAAGGGCAAAGCTTGAGTATACACCCGCATACCCTAGTGTTAAGCTGTCTTTTGTAATTTCTTGCGGCACTTGTAAAATTGGGGCAACAATGTTTTCAGCCAAGTCCATCATTTTATATAAATCTACCCCTGTTTGAATTCCCAGCCGTTCAAGAACGGCGACAAGCACTTCTGTTTGGGTATTTCCAGCACCTGCTCCTAAACAGCGAACACTGCCATCAATCCGAGTAGCGCCTTCTTCAATGGCAACAAGCGTATTGGCCATCGCAAGAGATAAATTATTATGGCCGTGGAAGCCTACATTGATCCCTACGGATTGTTTAAGTGCATGAATCCGTTCGCGAACTTGATTTGGCAGTAGATAACCTGCTGAATCGACTACATAGACCGTATCGGCCCCATAGCTTTCCATTAATTTTGCTTGTTCAACTAATTTGTCAACAGGAGCCATATGATTCATCATTAAGAATCCAACTGTTTCCATTCCTAATTCTTTTGCATAGGCAATATGTTGCGGCGCCACATCTGCTTCTGTTACATGTGTTGCGATACGTGCCATCTTGGCTCCTAAATTGGCAGCTTCTTTTAATTCGTGCAAAGTACCAATGCCCGGTAAAAGCAGAACAGCAATTTTAGACTTATCTGTAACAGAAACAGCTGCCTCGATTAATTCCATTTCATTTGTCCGGGAAAGACCATATTGCAAGGAAGACCCGGCTAAACCGTCTCCATGAGATACTTCGATAAAAGGGACATTGGCATCATTAAGTGCTTTTGTTATTTTAAGGACTTGCTCTACCGTATATTGATGATTGATCGCATGGCTTCCGTCTCGTAATGCTACCTCTGTAATGAGGATATCTCTGGCATTTGTCATGTTCTATTTACCCCTTTCTACAGCTTAAACTGTTTCTTTCGATAATAGTTTTTTCGCGAATGCTTCGGCAATTTTCACTCCTGCTGATGTCATAATATCAAGGTTCCCTGCATATACAGGCAGGTAATCACCGGCACCCTCTACTTCAAGGAAGATGGTTACTTTATTTCCGTCAAAAATTGGTTCTGTGCGAACACGGTAACCTGGGACATACGATTGAACCACCTTCTCCATTTCACTTATGGATTGCCTAATCGCTTCTTCATCCATTTTCCCTTCTTCTACTAGTGTATAAACTGTATCACGCATGATGATTGGTGGTTCGGCAGGGTTTAAGATTATAATCGCTTTTCCTTGCTTAGCACCGCCAACTTTTTCAATCGCACGTGCAGTTGTTTCAGTAAACTCATCGATATTTGCCCTTGTACCAGGACCCGCACTCTTACTGGCAATCGTTGCAACGATTTCTGCATATTCCACCTGAGCTACTCGATTTACGGCATGGACCATTGGAATGGTTGCCTGACCGCCACAAGTAATGAGATTGATATTATCTTTTTCTAAATGGTCTTCAATGTTAACTGCTGCACACACTAATGGACCTACAGCCGCAGGAGTCATATCAATTACTTTTATTCCTGCTTCTTTTAACACTTTCGCGTTATAGAGATGGGCTTTTGCTGAAGTGGCATCAAAGACAATGTCAGCCTTTAATTCTGGATCTGCTAGAAAACCATCAATTCCCGTATCAACTCCTGCATAACCTAGTTCTCTGGCACGACGTAATCCGTCTGATTGCGGGTCAATCCCAATTACAGCAGTCAGCTCTAAAAATTCAGACCGGTCAAGTTTTTTCATTAAATCTGTACCAATGTTCCCTGAGCCAAGAACGGCAACTTTTACTTTTGACAAATTCATTCTCCTCCTAAAAAGTGTATATTTATGATCATTATGTGGTTGATTCAATTTGATAATGATCACCTTTATAACCCAAACAATTTGAAATCTCCGATGCAGCTTTTTTAATACCCGCTATAACCTTTGGCAGCCTTTTTTCATCAAGACGCATTTTTGGTGCGGCACAGCTGATTGAAGCGATTACATTTCCTTGATGATTAAAGATTGGTGCACCTACACATTTAAGTCCTAACTCAATCTCTTCATCATCCATCGCATAGCCTTTCTCACGGATCGATTCTAAATGATTTTTAATATCGTCAATATTCGTTATCGTGTAATCGGTAAACGATTCCAAATCCAAGGAAAATAAAATTCTATCAACCTCATTTTCATGTAAATAGGCAAGAATTGCTTTTCCAACACTTGTACAATGAAATGGGGCCCTTTTTCCTATATGCGAGTAAATGGTAAGGGTGCTTGGTCCTTCTACCTTTTCAATGTAAATGAGTTCATCACGCTGCAACATAACTAAGTGAACGGTTTCATTTAGCTCATCAACAAGTTCCCTAATGATTGGTTTTGCAATTCTTCCAATATCAAGATTTTTCCCCATAAAATTGCCAAGTTCAAAAAGTTTAATTCCTAGCTTATACTTCGAATCTTCTGGGTTCTGTTGAAGATATCCTCTATGCTCCAAAGTCTTGATAATACCGTGAACCGTGCTTTTTGATAAATTTAGTTTCTCACTAATCTCTTTGATACTAAGTTCTGGTTTAGTAATTAAAAATAACTCAAGAACATCTGCTGCTCTTTCAATCGATTGGATTAAACGTTCAGTCACATCCATCCTCCTATTGTTCGATATTATCGAACGGCATTCACAAATTTTATTAAACACTTTCATTCTACCTCCAACCTGTAAATACGTCAATAAATTCTGAAAAATAAAACTATTTAACGAAGCGGGGGGAGGGTTCTTGTGCTTCATTCTATATCTGTCATGGCATTGGGCTCAGTCCCCCCTTTGCTTTGGTGAATAATACGTATATGTAAAAAAATAACCGTTCATACCATATGGCATGAACGGTTTCTCAATTGGCCTATTTAAGATATTCATAATAATCTTGGGAATGGTAGCTTCTAAATCCGCATGATTCATAGAGTCCAAGCGCATGGGCATTTTTGGCCTCCACCTCTAGAAAAATAGGCAGCCCTTTTTGATCCTCCATTTTTACCACTTTGGATAATGCTTTTCTGCCAATTCCTTTTCCCCGAAGCTCTGGAAAAACAGCAAAACCATAGATCCATGCTTCGCCACCCAGTTCGGTAACGCGCATTTTCCCGGCTGTTTTCCCCTCTGCCTCAATAATGAGCCTTTGATCACTGTTGTTCTCTCTAATATTTTGACTCATTTCCCGGGCATCACTTTCATTCAAACCAAATCCCGAGACATCGAGCTGTATTTCCGCTTCTCGATCATCATTGGAAAAAGACGGTCTAATGGTAATAGACGGATCCTCAGTCAATTCCGTTTTCTGCCATTTCATTTGATATTCCGCAACTGAAAATGTACACGGAATAGTTTTTAAAAACTCCTTTGCTGTTTGGGAGTCTGTTGGCGCATTTAACAAAACCGTCTTCACATTTCGGTTCTTCGCCTCCACAAGTCCCATTTCCAGCAATTTAGAAAAAATTCCTTTTCTTCGGTAATCAGGGTGCACCATTCCACAAAGCTCAACCTTACTTCCAAAATAATAGCTTCCTAGAAAACCAACGAGCCTGTCATCTTCATAATGGAACAAATCTTCCTTACTATTTTCTGCCCGGTTTTTCAGCATATCGAAATTCAGCTTCAGGTGAAATCCACCCTCTTGCTCGCAAACCTCCTGAAGTGCTTTTATATCATTCAATTGTTTCTCAGTTAACATCATTTCACCCCTGTCTTAATCCTTTATTTCTATTCGCTTCAATCCCTCGTAATTCCTTTTCCGTAAAACATTTTATTAAAAAAACTTAGAGACTAGATGAAGAAATAGTACCTATCTATTGGTACATTTACAGAATTATTTTTTTCTACCTATATTAATTTACCATTTCAGTGAATATGAAATTATTTAGGCATAACAGGAACCCATAGTTCATGTCTTGGTTTATGCTTTGGTCCATAATAGCATTCGATACATGGTAAATTAGCCAGTTCATAACCAGAGGTTGGAACCCATTCTGAATATAAACGTTTCCACGCCTCCACAATATTTGGAAAAACTGCCCAAGTACTTGGGGGAATGATAAGAGCTTCCATTTCACTTGGGGGCTCCAGCAGCCTAAAGACCTGCGCAATTGTTACTTTACCTTAAAAAACAAACGGAACTTAAGTACCAATGAGAACTTCATTTTAACTTAGCGAATAGTTTAATAGATTCATTTTTTCAAAAAGAAAAGGATTACACGAATTGTAAGCGAATACATTCGAAGAACTCAAACTCTAGGGGGTAATCATTTTGAAAAAAAGTAAAAAACACTATTCCATTATGCTATCTATGATGCTAGTAACTTCAGGTTTGTATTTTTCTCCTGTGAATCTCACTTCTCAAGTGGAAGCTGCAGCACAGAATTTAACTGACCCTAGTGCAAAAGCTTTCGACCAGAAGGTAATTGCAAGAATCAGTGCCGAACGAATTTATAAGGATATCCACTTTTTCTCTGAAACCATTGGCCCGCGTGTTACCGGAACAGAGGGGGAAGAGAGGGCTGCCGAATACATAAAAGAACGCCTTTTATCTTATGGCTATAAGGTAGAGACGCAAGAATTCAGCGTTCCTGACAAAATGATTGGCCATTTACACACAAGTGATCATAATGAGGTGTTAGTTAATATCCCCGCCGGATCCGCTGCTACACCAAATGAGGGAGTTACTGCTAAACTTTTTAATGCTGGATTAGGGAAAGTGACAGATTTTACTGTGGAAGCCACTGGTAAGATCGCCCTTATCTCTAGGGGAGAAATAACCTTTAAAGAGAAAGTAGACAACGCAGTAGCGGCAGGGGCTATCGGAGTGATAATTTATGATAATATCAATCAGCCAGGTCCATTAAATCCTTCCATCGGAGGCAACGTACCGGTACCGGTGGGCGGCATATCAAAAGTGAGCGGTGAAGCTTTGCTACAGGACGTGGCGGCACAGAGTAAAACGGTGACGCTGAATGTGAACCGAATTGAAAATGCGAAATCACAAAACATCATTGCAACTAGAGCCCCTCAAAGAGGTGAAAATCACGACATCGTGCACGTATCCGCTCATATTGACAGTGTTCCGTTCGCGGCAGGAGCAAACGATAATGCTTCTGGAACTGCTGTTGCTTTGGAATTGGCAAATGTTTTAAAGAGTTATCCTATTGATAAGGAATTACGATTTGTTTTTGTCGGTGCAGAAGAGATTGGCTTAGTCGGTTCGGAATATTATGTAAGTCAGTTAAGTCAGGAGGAAGTAGGGCGCAGCATCGCAAATTTCAATATGGATATGGTTGGGACGGCATGGGATAATGCCACAGCGATTTATATGAATACACTTGACGGAAAGGCAAACATCGTGACGGATACTGCACTGGCAACAGCGCAAAGAATCGGGACACCATCCCAATTGGTGCTATATCAACGGGGGTCTTCTGATCACGTTTCATTCCATGATGCAGGTATCCCGGCTGTTAACTTTATTCGTCGCGAGCCAGGAACTGCGAACTTAGAGCCTTATTATCATACTCCACTTGATAAGATTGAGCATATCAGCCTAGAGCGTCTGAAAGAAGCTGGCGACTTAGTTGGAGCCTCTGTATACAGCCTAATCAGAAAATAGCCATTTGGAAAAATAGTACATATTCTAGTTTTAGGAATGTTTACTATTATATAAATAAGCCGGAAATATATAAAGGTGAATAAACCCTTGTATATTTTCGGCTTATATCCGTGGACCGCTAAACTGTCATTTTCCAGTTTGATAAGGACAACCAGTTTTCTTTTTCCTTATAATCGGGCATTATTTTTCCAACAAGGCGCCAGAAGGAGCGGTCGTGATTCAGATGGACCATGTGACACATTTCGTGGACGACTACGTAATCAATTACCTTCTGCGGTGCCATTGCCAGCCTCCAATTGAAGGTTAGCTGCAGTTTTGAATCACAGGTTCCCCATGTAGTTTTGCTATCCGAGATACGAATGGAACGTGGTTTTGTTTTGAAATTGCTTTGATAGAAGGAGATACTCTTCTCTACTAAGGCTTTGCATTGCTGATAATAGAAGCGTTTTAAAGCTTGTTTTATTTTCTCATCCTCAAGCAGATTTAAATATATATGTAACTTCTCTCCCTCAAACACTACATAGTCCTGCTCAATATTTTTGTCTTGAAAAATCTGTATTGGATAGGTGTTTCCTAAATAAAGAAAGCTCTCTCCCTGCTCATAGACCTTTTCCTGCGGCCCATCCAGCCTATCCTTCATTTCATTTAATTTTTGCTGAATAAGATCCCATTTTTCTTCTAATAACTGGAGCACTCTTTCATCAGGTGTCCCTTTCGGAGCTTGGACTTCAATATTTCCATAGCTATCTATCGAAATTCCGATGGAGGTTCGGTTTTTATATTTTATCTCAAAACGTATTGTCTTACCTGAGTAGGTATGTATCATATCATCACCTGTCGATCCATTAATGCCGTTATCCTCTGTATTTGATAGCTAGTCCCTTTAAGAAGTTCCTGGCGAATTTGTCTCCACACTCTTTATAATTCTTATGGCCTTCTTTTCTTAATAATGCGCCGAGTTCCCCTTTTGTTACAGTAATTCCTGCTTTTTCGAATAGATCAAGCATATCTTCAGTAGTTAATGCTAGCGCTATTTTTACTTTTTTTAACAGGAGATTATTTACGTTTGCGCTTTTCTTTAAAGATGGCTCTGGTGTGTCAGGCTGTCCTGGTTTAGGCTCTTGTTTTCCTCTTTTATAAATAATTAAGCCGTTTAAAAATGAATCTAACATACTGTTGTTACATCTTATTTGATCGTCATTCTCAATTTCATCATCAGGTGATTTTGTAAGAATTTTGATCACCTCTGGTACCGTTACTTCCACGCCGCCTAGTTTAAATATCTCTGCCATTTCTTTATTTTTTATTTCCAGCGCATATCTCAATCGAATTAATATATCATTATTATCCATCGTTAAACCTCCTATTTTAAAACTCGTACCCTGTCACCTAAAGCAACATGCACACTCATTCGTTTCTTCTTTTATTCGTAGTGACTAGCTAAGATTGTAACACAATGACAGCCTGATTGAGAAACCTGCCGCCATCTAAGGGTCCTTTTTACAATTGAATGCAGCTCATCATCTTTCCACCCTCACGGCAGGCCTTCATCAACAACAACACATTACTAAAAAGGGTCAGACCTCACTGCTCTATCATCTCTCACTTGCAACGTCGCACTCTCCACATGTCCATAGTGTATATGGCAACATATGGGGGACTGATGAAGTTATGGTATATAGACGAGTTCGTTATTTTGTCGACCAAAATCTGTAAAGCTGATAATGAACGTAAAAAAAGAAAGGCAGGTCATCCGCCTTTCTTCACTTATTATGCAACTCATTCCATTTCTTAACCAAACGCTTTGGTGCCGCACGTAAATAGGCTTCTTGAATTAAATCGGTCAGTTCATCCCAGTCAGCCTTTTGCGGATTTCGAATAGATACCCAGCCATGATGTCCTATATACGGAGTTTTGAAAAAATGCTCTTTCTGTAGTAATAATTCTTGAGTTTCCCGATCTGACTTGAACGACAAGTTGAATCCTGCATCGCTTTCACCTGAAATCACGAAAGATTTCCCATTGATTTTAAACGTATTGTGACCGAAACCGTCAATAAGTTCAAAAGCTTCGGGCAGGGCAAGACAGATATTTCGCAAATTTTCAAGTATGCCTGCAGTATCTTTTGATTTCATGTTTTTATACCCCTATCATCGATTCTATTTTGCATTCACATCGGGTTGATGAATTCCGAATATATTGCCTTCGGTATCAATATAGTATCCTTGCCATGCCATACCAGGGAGGGCATATTTTGGCATTGCTACCTTGCCGCCATTCTCAATAATTTTAGCTTCCGTTAAATCGTAATTCTCCACTCCCATTGTACAAGCAAATGCATTTAAAGCCTGGTTTGTTTCCGGCGCAGCACCTTGACGCTGCATCAAAGCACCATTGATTCCAAGTTCACTTTCATCGCCAGTCACTGCTCCAAAGTAAGGCATTCCTGCATAATCACTCCAATCTTGAAACGACCATCCAAATACCTCTCCATAAAATTTCTTGGCTCGTTCCATGTCATTCACATGAATTTCGAAATGAACTAATCTTCCCATGATTACCTCCTAATTTTTATAAGAATCAACTATTTCCCTAAATCAACTAGTGTGTTCCCTTCTAGCAAACTTAGAATTTTATGTATATCTTGGGTTGAATGCAGCTGTCATCATAAAGTCAATGTCTTATATATTTCTTCTTTATTATAGCAATGTGTACGGAAACATATTCAATATTTAAAAAATTTACTGTTTTTATTTGCAATTACTAGTTTTGTGTCCTTCATCGCCTTTATAGGTCCTCTTTTACTAAATATATTTTTTAAGCTACATACAATAACAAACTTATAAATCACCGTTTATCTCTAACGCACATCTCCCGTGTTTAGAATAATTAATTCGGAACATTTGTATAGTGTAATTGTGATAAATATGTATCATGATGCCAGGATTTTGCTAAAATAAATTAAATAAAAATTAATTATGTTTAAAAGTAATTTAAGGAGAAGATAAATGAATATCATTCAGCTTCAATACCTTGTTGATGTGGGAGAGCTTGGCTCATTCACAAAAGCAGCAAAAAAGAACCGCATGACAGTACCGGCAATCAGTATATCCATCAGTCAGTTAGAGGCGGAATTGGAAGTGTCACTTTTTTCCCGATCGAAAAAGGGTGTAATCCCTACAATGGAAGGAAAAAAAGTGATTCAACACGCTATTTCCATTCTTAAAACAATCAATAAAATGAAATATGATATTTCACTATCGAAAAATAAAAACTATGGCAATATTATCATTGCCACCATCCCAGGTATGGTTCCACAAATCATAAACAATACTTTGGAATTTCGAAAAAGTTATCCCTATATAAATGTGCAAATGGCGGAAGCTGATACGGATGCCGTATTGAACCAAGTCAAAAATGGACATGCCGATATGGGGTTTGTATCATTTGGAACAAACAACCATGATGAAGCATTAAATTGGGATCCCGTAAAACGGGTTGAGGTCGTGTTAGCAGTACATAAGAGTTCCACATTACGTTTTAACAATCATATTTCGCTTGATGAAATTAAGGATGAAATGATTGTGTTATATAATGACCCATATTTATTGAAGATTGCCGAGAATCTCTTTTCTGATGATTTGAAAAACCGAATTGCTTTAACATCTAATAATGCAGAAGCGCTTTTGCAAATGGTCATTCACGGGAATGCGATTACCATTATGAACGATTATAACCTTCACTCGTTGCCTCCTCATATCAGAAATGAAGTCATAACGATTTCAATCAATGAGTATCTGACGCTTTCAAATTATCTTTGGAGAGTTACTAGAAAGAATGAAGAAGTATCCGAAATGATAGAACAGTTTACTGAGCACCTTTTGGCGGATATAAAAAAAGTGGGAAACGTCACACGAAACATATAAGGAATATACCCGCCTAGTTCATTCACTTGGCAGGTATATTTTTACCTGGATCTATTTAACTTTTAAGAAAACCTGGCTTCATAAAACTAGGGTCTGGATATTTGTAAAATCCTTCTCCGGTTGCTACGCCAAGCTTGCCTTTGTCGATATACTCGACTTTCATTAACTCAGCTAATTTTTTAAACAGCGGGTCACCTGTCGCTTCCGCTTTAGCAAGTCCAATATTATAAGCGGTATTGATTCCGACAACATCCAAAATGGCAAATGGACCTTGGGGAGCTCCAGTTGCAACCATCCATGTTTTATCAATTGTTTCAACGTCAGCAACCTCCTTTACTAACAGCAGCTGTGCAGCTTCTAATAAAGGAACTAATAATGAATTCAAAATATAGCCAGGCTGTTCTTTATATAAAGGTAAAGCAACCATGCCAATGGCTTTGGCAAATTCAATTACTTCGTCAAAAACGGTCATATCTGTTCCCGGATGTTTCATGATTTCCGCTGTATTGTTTTTCCAAATTTCATTTGCAAAATGTAAAGCTAAGAATTTCTCCGGCCGTCCTGTCACTTCTGCAAATTGGCTTGGTAATAATGTAGAAGAATTCGTAGCAAAAATAGTCTTTTCAGGAGCCACTTTTCCTAACTGCTTATAAAAATCTGTTTTAATTTGAACCACTTCAGGAATGGCTTCAATCATAAGGTCAGCGTCACGAACTGCCTTTGCTAAATCACTGGAAAAAGACATCCTTTTATAAGCCGAATTGACATCTTCTTCAGTCGCCCCTAAATCCTTTTGATAGCGCGGCTTCAATTTAGTGATTTTTTCTTTTGCCTTTTCTAATGCTTCATCATTAATATCGTATATAGTTACATTGAATCCTTTGAAAGCTGTTTGGTATGCAATTTGACTTCCTAATACACCACTGCCAGCAACAGTTATATTCTTATAACTCATATTGATTCAATCTCCTTTTTATCCTTTTACAAAGGGTTTTCACTACACTCATAGTGTAAAATATTATTTTAATAAAATAAATTTAATTAATTTTAATATCTATTAAATTATTTTTAATGGTAGTAAAAAAGAACTCAAGGAGAGAGTATATCAATAGTAGTATCCGGTAATATATTTAGCCTGGCAAGATTCACCATCATGCTAAGATCACGATTTTGACTAATTTAAATAAAGAAGAATAGGGATTGTTGGGTGGTTTTTAATTGGGATGTTCAGATTTGACTCAATGAATGAATCGAGATCCAAACTATTCAAGTTCACCCCTTTTTTATGTTTAATGAAAAATAATTTTTTACATATGTGTAATGGCCTCATGCGTTGTCCATGTGGCACTGCTGAAAGCTCGGTAATTTGTAACCGCGGCATGAAAGTCGTTCTCGCTAATCGTGGCAGTTGCATCGTAAACAACAGCTGTCTTGAATCCATTTTCGATTAAATCTCTCATATGTGATTCAACACATACATTTGACAATACCCCAGCTAAAATCACTTGTTCTTTTCTGCGTTGCCTTAATTGATAGACTAAGTCATTTGTCTGGGGACCGGCCACTTTGTGCGGTGTTGCAATGACTGTTGTTTTGTCCCAAATATAAGGGGCTAAGGATGGTACATAATCGGCTTCTGAAGTTGGGGGAGTAAACTGGTTTAATTTCTGATATACACGCAAGTTAATCAGCATCTCCTGTTCCTTCCCTGTAACTTTCCAATCATAGTCATGTGGATATAAAAAATGCGGAGAAACAAATAGTTGATAGCCTCTACTACGAGCTGTGCTTAAAAGCAGTTCCAAGTTAGCTAAAGTATTATTCTGTTTAATCGTTCCTTTTGTTAAATGATACCCTCTTCCATTTGGCGACAAAAAATCATTTTGTGGGTCCGTGATTACAATTGCAGTGTTAGCTGGATTCGGAATAAACATGAAATTCAGGCCTCCTCTTTTTTCAAATACGACAAAATTTTATCTACTTAAAAATATATACGAATAACATCGTGCAAACATTCCTAATCACTCTTATGTTAAATGGATCCAATAATCAAAGTTGTTATTTTGAGAAGCGTCTCTTCTATTTGTTCCCCCCTCCCTTTTTCACTTGACCTATCATTTTCACGTTTTTAGGGATATCAAGGGCTGTTCCGATGACGCCTTTTTCACAAATATTGCTGCAAAGGCCTTAGCAGGCATTTTTTACCCTTTTTCACAAAACTTTTTTCTCACTTTCGCTGAAAAATCGGATGTGCTTATTGGGGTGTTACAACATAACCAGACAGTGAAAAAGTCCAAAAAAAAAGAAACAGGATACCGTCCCCCCCTTGAATGCCTTTTCTATCTTCATAATATTCGCTACCAACCAAAGGGAGAGAAGAATCATTAGACTTTTTTTTGCGAAATGTTTTTTTGATTAGTATTTTAACAGTGACTTCGAGAGTAGATCCCTATGAAGACCATACCCCTCTATATTTCTAGTCGTTTTGGTCTTCATTCCCCTTATGAAAGCCAAACCCCTTCATCTTTCTATGCGTTTTGGTCTTCATTCCCCTTATGAAAGCCAAACCCCTCTATTTTTCTAGTCGTTTTGGTCTTCATTCCCCTTATGAAAGCCAAACCCCTTCATCTTTCTATGCGTTTTGGTCTTCATTCCCCTTATGAAAGCCAAACCCCTTCATTTTTCTATGCGTTTTGGCCTTCATTCCCCTTATGAAAGCCAAACCCCTCTATCTTTCTATGCGTTTTGGTCTTCATTCCTCATTCTACACAAACATCCAAAAACACCCCTACTTCCTTTTCAAACAGCAGTTTGACGGTTCCGACCGTAGAAAAAGGGTCAGACCCCCGCTACTTTAATGCAACGGGGGTCAGACCCTTTTCACCCAATTCCTTAAGTGAACTTTCTATTGTATCTCTGTTATTTTAATCATTGTCATTTCGATCTCTTCATTATAGAAACGATTGTCCATTGATGAACAATGTTGCTTAAACGTTTTCATTAAATACCTTTGTTCCTACATCTAAAGTATTAACTATAAACTACCTCTTTTTCGCTTAGACCAAGCGTCTCTGTTGTTGAAGTATGAATTTCGTGCAGAAGCTCTGGATTTTCCATTAGTGACACTCCATAAGAAGGAATCATTTCCTTGATTTTTGCTTGCCACTCTTTCATATGTTGCGGGAAGCATTTTTTAATTACCTCCAGCATAACGTGAACAGCAGTAGAAGCACCTGGTGAAGCACCTAGTAATGCTGCAATCGAGCCATCAGCTGCAGTAATAACCTCGGTACCAAATTGAAGCGTTCCTTTGCCGCCTTCAGCAGTATCTTTGATAACTTGTACACGTTGGCCAGCTACTACTAAATCCCATTCCTCGCTCTTAGCGTTCGGGATAAACTCCCGTAACTCTTCCATGCGCTGTTCTTTCGATAACAGAACTTGCTGGATCAGGTATTTTGTCAGTGACATCTCTTTTACGCCTGCAGCCAACATAGTGATGACATTATTCGGTTTTACGGTATTTATTAAATCAAGATTTGAACCTGTTTTTAAGAACTTTGGTGAGAAGCCCGCAAACGGTCCAAATAGTAACGATTTTTTATTATCGATAAATCTTGTGTCAAGATGCGGAACAGACATTGGAGGAGCTCCAACCTTCGCTTTACCGTATACTTTTGCATGATGCTGCTCGACAACTTCCGGATTGTTACATACCATAAATAGTCCGCTTACCGGGAATCCTCCAATATGTTTTGACTCAGGAATACCGGTTTTTTGCAGTAACAGCAGACTTCCGCCACCTCCACCGATAAAGACAAATTTTGCCGTATGACGTTCGATATTACCGGTATCCATATTCCACACTTTCAATTCCCATAAGCCGTCGTCAGTACGTTTAATATCTTCCACTTGGTGTTTGTAGTTGATCTCGACGTTTTGACTATTTAAGTGGTCAAACATCATGCGTGTTAACGCACCAAAGTTGACATCTGTGCCAGAGTCGATTTTTGTTGCCGCTATCGGTTCATTCAATGTACGACCTTCCATGATAAGTGGAATCCATTCTATCAGTTTTTCATGGTCATCAGAAAATTCCATCCCTTGAAACAGGGGATTGTTTGACAGCGCTTCAAAACGTTTTTTCAAAAACGTTACATTTTTTTCCCCTTCTACTAAACTCATATGAGGTATTGGCATGATAAAGTCCTGCGGATTACGAATCAGCTTGCTGTTTACAAGATAAGACCAAAACTGCATTGAAACCTGAAACTGTTCATTAATTTTTATAGCTTTACTAATATCTATCGATCCGTCCGTTTTTTCTACTGTGTAGTTCAGCTCGCACAATGCAGAATGGCCCGTGCCCGCATTATTCCATTCGTTAGAGCTTTCTTCCCCTGCGTTTGCGAGCTTCTCAAACACTTTGATGTCCCATTCCGGTGCTAGCGCTTTCAGTAGTGATCCCAAAGTCGCGCTCATGATTCCGGCACCAATTAAGATAACGTCTGTTTTCTTCTGTAAGTTGCTCATTTTACCCTTCCTTATCCCCTATATTTGCAAGATGTAGGCCCCTCCTGCTTAGGTGTCACAAAAAGCCAGGCGCGACCTAGGAACACTCTTTTTCTGTCTCTTATAACTATATCATAGTTTATGATAATAATTATTTATATATTAATATATCTACCATTATTACATTGTTAATAGTCTGTGTGAAGAAATGAACTTAATACTGATAGGTAAGGGGTTAAAGTTATCGCTCCCCGTCCACACCGTACATGGGACTTTCATTGCTTACGGCGTTCTAACTAATCCAATTCATTCAATTCTATGAATAATTTGACATAGAAAATTCTAGTCAAAATTTAATGGCGCCCTTTAATCTGTTTCTATTAATTTAATTATATCACAGAATTTTCATTTATATCCGGAAAGAGAATATTCCATAAAAAGGAAGTATTGTCATCATTGCGTGCCAGATGTCTAAATCTATTGTAGTGCATGATTTGCTCTATAATTAAATCCTCGTTTAGAGGAATAACACAGATTTACAGTAGGTATTAAAAAACAAAAAAAGGGGTGCCACAAAACTGATCGGACACCCTCTCAAACAATTATTCAGCTTTTACTAAGATTTTTATATGATTTCTTTCTTTTAGTAGACCTTCGAAACCTTCGTCGATTACTTCATCAAGAGTGATGCGTTTCGTTACTAGTTTATCTGCAGGGAAGTATCCTTGTGCCATCAAACTGATGACAGCTGGAAATACGTCGCGGTAGCCGATAATCCCCGTTACTGTACGTTCCTTCATAACGATATTTTGAGGATGGATTGCTGCTTCTTTTTCAAAAATACTTACAATCATTGTTTCTCCGTTAAATTTTGTGGAGTTAATTGCTTGTGTTAAAACTACAGGTACTCCTGTCACTTCAAAAGCAACAGTTACTCCCCCATTTGTAAGCTTTTGAATTTGTTCAACAACATCACCGTCATTCGGGTCAATTGCGATAGCTCCTAGTTCTTCTGCTTTTTGTCTGCGTTGTTCAGATAATTCAACTGCATAGATTTTCGCTGCACCCGCTGCTTTTAAAGCTTCAATAACTAATAAACCGATAGGTCCAGTTCCAAAAACAGCTACTTCATCGCCGACTTGCAGTTTACTTTGTCTAACGGCATGAAGAGCAACAGCGGAGGGCTCAACAAGTGCTCCTTGTTCATAAGATACAGTTTCTGGAAGCTTGTGAATCATATGTTCTGGTACAGAAGTGAATTCAGAAAATCCGCCCCCGCCTCCAGCAAGGCCATAGAATCCCATTTTAGCGCAAAGATTATATTTTCCTTGTTTACAAGCGTCACATTCTCCACAAGAATAAACTGGTTCAACTGCAACTCGGTCCCCAACTTGTACCTTTGTTACACCTTCGCCAATTTCAATAACTTGTCCAGAAAACTCATGCCCCATTACAATTGGAGCTTTATCACCAGTTAATGGATGTGGTGTTTCAGCAGGAATAAAAATGGGACCTGCAGTATATTCGTGTAAATCACTTCCACAAATTCCACACCACTCCACTCTAATTTTTACTTCACCTTTTTTTGCTATAGGTTCATCAATATTGTCTAGTCTTAAATCTTTTTGTTTATACCATCTCAATGCTTTCATTTAAATTTTCCCCAATCTTTAGTACTTTTTTGCTACTTATTTTTAAATGCAAGTTTCGTGCCAACTATATAAACACTATATCAACAGTGTTTATAGTTACGTTCTTTTTAAACATAAAAAAAATGAAACAACTATTCTCAAATTGTTTCATTTTGTCTCATATTTACTCATTTTTGTCTCGTCACATGTAGTTAATCTAAAAAAAATCGCTCGCAAAACAATTAAGATCAATTGCAATGACGGAATCAACCCGATTCTAGATTTATTAATGCAAATCATATTTTTTCATTTTTCGATATAAAGTTGCTCTAGATATATTTAATTCCTTTGCTGCATTGGATACATGCCCCTTATGTTTTATGAGCGCTTCTTTAATCTGTTTGGTTTCTAATTCTGCTCTAAAATTATTCGCTTCTGTATAAGTATTATTTAATGATTTTGCTTCCAAGGTTAATGTCAATTCAAACAATTCATCATCTGTAGGGACTTTATATTCATACAGTATTTTGCATCGTTCAAGTGAATTTTGTAATTCACGAACATTCCCATGCCATTGGCCCTTCGTAAAAATACTGATTAACCTTTTCCTCCAGCGTGGAAGCCAATGTTCTTTCTGAAAAAAAGCTTCTATTATACTTTTTATATCTTCTTTTCTTTCTCGTAATGGAGGAATGGTAACAGGATACACATAAATTCGATAAAAAAAGTCTTCTCTTATTTTTCCTTGTTTCACTAAATCTCTTATATCAATATTCGCCGCAGTAATGAGACGGACATTTACCTTCCTGACATCTGTCCCGCCTAAACGCGTTAATTCTTTTTGCTGCAGAACTCTCAATAAGGCTTTTTGCATCGAATGAGAAATATCGCCAATTTCATCAAGAAACAGAGTACCACCGTCTGCTTGTTCAAATTTACCTTTGTAGCCTCTTTTATTAGCTCCTGTAAAGGCACCTGGTTCATAGCCAAAAAGTTCACTTTCTAACAACTGTTCTGGAATAGCAGCACAATTCAGCTTAATAAAAGGGCCTGCTGAACGATGACTATTATGATGTATGGCCTCTGCTATTAATTCTTTTCCCGTACCTGTTTCACCAAGGATATGAACAGGAGCTTCTGTAGGAGCCACTTTTTCCACTTCTCCTAACACATGGTGATATTTTTTACTTATACCTTTGACTCCACTAAATATGAAAGATGTGGTTTGTTCTTTTTCATTCATGATTGGAATACGGTATCCAATTATTCTATTATCATTTATGATGGGAATAAGTGTTTTTGATAGTTTTAGATCTTCTTTTTCCACTTCTGAAAGTGAAAGTCCGATCAACCTTTGATAATTAGGAATAAGTGGATGTGAAATAGAACAAATGGTTTTATCTCGTGTACATACAATAGAAGGAGATTCCGTGTAATCCTCATTTCTTACTAACCATTCAATATCTTCTTGTACTTTCTTTTTCCAAGCTAATGAAATGGATTCAACAGCTAACTGCACTGACGATAATACATAATGAACATTAATAGGAGGACACATACTCGAAATATTAAGTACACCTATCAGTTCATGATTTTGATTGATAATTGGAGCGGCAAAGCAATTCCAAGATTGAGAAGCACTAGCATAATGTTCATATCCGTTAACGTTAATCGGTTTTTTCAATCTTTTTACCAACCCAATCGCATTTGTACCTACTTCTTCCTCAATCCATGTTACTCCCTCTTTAAAGGAAATATGTTCTGCTGCTTTCACAATGGAATTTTCACCTGTTCTATACAAAATACATCCATCAGAATCCGTTAGAATGGTTACATAACGCCAACCTTTTAAAAATTTTTGTAGTTGTGGAAGAGTCTGTTTCGTCAAATTTATCAATAGTTGATTCTCTCTAATTTTGTTTTCAAAGTCTTCTTTATCTAAGATTTTAGTGGCAACTCCATCAAAAGGATTTACTTTATGTTGTCTGCATAATTTCCAAGACTGGATAATTTCATTGGACAATATACGTTCATCTATAGAACCTTCTTGTACAAAACTCTTCCAAGTTTGCTTTGACACCCCCGCACCTGTCATTCAAAGAATACCTCCTAAAGGGATCACGCTATTTTTTTCTAATTACTACAAATTCTAGTATTTAAGATTAAATAAGTACCCGTCACTGAGAACGGGAAACTTCATAAAAAAATCAAGAAGCCTCTTGGAATATTCGGCCTTCGTGTTTTAGATAACCAAAAAACATTTTGGTAAAAACTTTGGCAGCAATAATTATTTATTAACTTGCTTTTTCTAATAGTCAATAGTAATTGTATTTTTAGTATACCCTCACATTGCCAATCGTCAATGGTAGGAGCATTTGTTATTAGTCAGCCTATTTCATCATCTTTATTACAAAGGAAAAAGCCTAGGCTTAATGAAACAGCCCAGACTCCATAGATTTTTCTTTAAATTTTCTTATAAGTTTACTCGTTGGTCCTTTCAAGTAAGATCCAAACACAAAAGCGATAGCCCCAAACATTGTTAAATAGGAAAGGTCAATTGCTACTCGTTTCCAAACAATTCCGCCAAGTGCTTCTCGCATCATATCCACTGCATAGGTAAAAGGTAAAAATGGATTTACTTTTTGGAAAAACTCTGGCAATAACACAACCGGATAGGTTCCTCCTGAGCTTGATATTTGCAAGACAAGTAAAACAATAGATAAGGCTTTTCCTACATCACCAAATACTGCAACCAATGAATAAACAATCAGAATAAAAACAAAACTGCTGATACAACCAAATAATACAAAATAAAATGGCGAATGAACATCTACTCCCAATAATAAGATGTCCCCTATTGTAACAACAAGTGATTGCAACATCCCAATAGTCAAAAAGGTGAGCAATCGACCAAAATAAAGTTGTCTTCCTGTATAGTTTCCATCAAAATGTGCATCTGTTGACAAAAGAGAGATTAACAATAATCCTCCGACCCATATAGCCAAAACAGTATAAAATGGTGTCATACCTGTTCCGTAATTGGCGATAGGGAAAATTTTATTTGCATCCAATACAACTGGTTCAGCAAAAAATCCCTTTTCTGCTTGCGGATCATTTTTCAACATATTAATGATGTCATTAATGTTGGCTTCATTCTCTAATTTTCTAATCTTATCGGCTAGTTGCCCTACTTTTTCATGGACATATGGATATTGTGCAAGCGAATAATCAAGAATTTTCTTTCCATCATCTAGTCGTTTATTTACGTCTATTAAAAGACTTTCTACTTTTGGAATCATGGTTTGAATACTGACTAAAACCCCTCTAGCTTGTGTCAATGTGGTTCTAGCTGCACTCATTTGTTTTAGTACAAACGGCTCTACTTGATTGTTATAATCATTTACAAAGCCATCCACTTGACTGGTTACCTCATTTGAAAAGTCCTTTGTCTCCTGAAGTGTAGGCATGTTTTCTACTAAATGATTAAAATTAGTTGTATCTTTTTGTATTTCTTGAAGGGTTTGCTTTACAACATCCAATTGTTTAATCGCTTTATCAATGGCCTCCATTTGACCTTGCGGAGTAAGCTGTTTAGATAGCAATTGATTCAAGTTGTCTAATTCTTTCTGCAACTCTTCTGTATTCTGGTCTCCATTATTTGTGGTTAAAAGACTCTGCAAATTTTTCATCGCTTGTTCAATTTGTTGCTGATTCAAACCATTTGTATCCACTTGTTCTTTCGCCGTTTGCAATGCTTTTTGAATAGAATCAATCAAGGTAATGGTTTGATTAATCTTTGCATTTAACTTCGTTGTAAAATCATTGATTTGAGTTGGGTCCAGAATAGGTTTTTGGATCCCATTAACGAATGAATTTAATTTATGAGCCTCTTGTTGGATAGTAGATAACTGACTTTTCACTTTAGGAGATATGTCATTAAACTTATTCCCTGCTTCATTTACAAAAGCGGTAGTATCGTCAATCGTTTTTAATCCATTCGTTATTGCATCTTTTGCATTTGGAATGATCCCCTGACTCGTAACGATGATACTTTTAGCTTCTACGACATCCCGTTCTGTTCCATCAAGCGTATTCTTTATATCTGGTAACTTTTCTTCCAATGTAAACACGTAATTTTGAAAACGCTCAAGATCTGGTAAGTTTTTTTCCATCTCAATGCCTAATTTGTTAAATAGGTCAAAAATGACACCATTTACTGAAGAAGTAAATTTACTACTTATTTGTTCCACCAGTACACTAGCTCCTTTTTCTGTCATTTTAGGAGCGATGGCATTGATTTTTTCGTTTACATAATATTTAACATGAGCCTTTGTCGGTTCTTTGCTAACAACTGTGCTTAATTTTTGCGAAAAATCTTTTGGGATTACAATGGCCGCAAAATAATCACCATATTTTACTTTTTCCATCGCTTTATCGTAGTCAACAAATTTCCAACCAAATGAATGATTCTTCTTTAATGTCTTAACTAAATCCTCTCCGGCATTAATTTTTTGACCTTGAATCATTCCACCTGAGTCTTGATTAACAATGGCAATGGAAATCCGTTCCGTATTTTTATACGGATCCCAAGAGGCCTTAATATTCAGCCATGCATATAGGGATGGCAAGATAATCAATCCCAAGACAATAATAGACACAACCCAATTTGTTGTAATCTTTTTAATGTCAGTTGAATAAATTCTCCAGCTGTTTTTCATTATTCAATTCCTCCTGAAATATAGTGTATTGGCTTTACCAATGCCAATTTTTTTAATTCTATTTATTGTAGAAATCAGAAAAGGATTTATAGCTTCTCTGTCTTGAATTTACGTTTTTCACTTTTTTGTTGAACTGTTTTGGTATAGATTGTTGCAGTCTTAACCTTACTTCAGATATTGATGTACTGCGATCTGGAGGTGTTCAAGTATGTAGGGATGTTAATGCACATGTAAGAGATTATTCCTAGTAAACAATTTGTGGGCTCAGATGGCTTGAAAACGTAAAAAAAAAGCACTTGTTGAGAGAGTCAATCAAATGCTTTTTTCCGTCTGCAAAAAATTGAATAAATTAACAATCAATCATCTAAGAGAAATTGTGTAAATCTCAATGATTACTTTTTTGCGTACCGATGAGTAAAATTAAACCCACCATACTCCATACATTCAAAACAGCACTTACTATTAATAGACCCCATTTTATAAATTGCGTTGAATGAGTATTAAAGCGATTGATAAGGATCAACATAGCCATCAATAAAGGAAAGGTTTTTTACCAAATAAGGTCTCCTATTTATCCTTATTATGCCATAATAGTATATTATTTTATTAAAAACAACAAAGTTTTTGAACAACCTAGATAAAAGTGTTCAGCTATATATATACTGGCCGTTTTTCCAAAGAATGATGGTGTTTTCTTTTATACTACGTTGTACATCAATTATTCGTTGATTAGATGATCCACGAAACAGTAGATTTAAATCTTTTTTGGAGATATCAAATCGGCCATCAATAATCACATCGACAAACGATAGGATGTCCTTTTTTTCTTCAAGTAGTTCTTCAAAACGATAGCCAGTATAAAGCCAAACATTTTTAATCGTTCGCTGCTTAATTGCTTTAACCAGATTCAATGTATCTTCATACTGATAGGTAAGGCTATCTCCCCCGCTTATTGTTACATCTGCAAGAGAATTCTCTTCTATGATTTCGATGAGTTTATCAATCTCATAATCCTGCCCGTTAAGAAGATTCCAAGAAGATGGGTTTTGACATCCTTCGCAATAATGAGTACAGCCCGATACATAAATAGTTGTTCTTATGCCTGCACCATTATCTGTACAATCGGTATCAATGTTCATGATCTTCATGATTGTTGCCCATGTTTTACACGATTTTGTTCTTCAGAGGTTTTCGAACTATTCCATTTTTCAAGGCTCCCAACTAAGTATCCAGTGATTCTTCGGATTCGCTCAATAGCATGCTCATCATCGTTCCCACACTTCGGGCATTCGTTATAAATTACTCCAGAGTATCCACAGTCAATACATCTGTCTACAGGAACATTAAAGCTCCCGTAACCGATACCACTCTCTTTCATTGCATTAACATAGATTTCTAATGCATCGATATTCTTAGATGCATCCTCCGTTAGCTCCACATAAGTAATGTGGCCGGCATTAGTTAAAGCATGATACGGAGCTTCTTTCTTTATCTTATTGATAGCATTAATTTTGAATTCAACTGGAATATGATTACTGTTCGTGAACCATTCCTTATCGGTTACACCTTTGATTATGCCATGTTTTTTTCGAGCTATACGAAGAGCTTTTCCTGCATAGGATTCAGCAGGAGTTGCCAACAAGGTATAATTCAAGCCTGTCTTATCTGTTAAAGCATCCATTTTATCTCTCATGAATGCTACAATTTTTAGACCAAGCTCTTGAGCTTCATCACTTTCACCATGATGCTTACCGATTAGAGCGACTAGTGCTTCAGCTAATCCAACATAACCTACAGATAATGTACCTTGTTTAAGGATCTCTCCTAACTTGGCATTCTTGTTAAGTTTTTCGCCATCCCACCAAGCACCTTGACCTATTAAAAATGTAAAATTCGAAGTTGTTTTTTTAGATTGGTAGACATATCTTTCATATAGTTGCTTGCTTGCTAGATCAACATATTCCTCTAACTTCTCAAAAAATTCTTCAAGATTTGCTGATTCAATCGCAAGCAAGGGAAGATTGATCGAAGTAAAGGAAAGATTTCCTCTTCCAACAGGCGTTTCTTTTCCATTCACATTACCAATAACTCTTGTACGGCAGCCCATCGTAGCGATATGTGTTTCAATATCATCTTCTCTATAGTATTCAAGATTTAAGGGAGCATCTACAAAAACATAATTTGGAAACAATCTCTTAGCGGTAGTCTCTAATGACAATCTAAACAAATCATAGTTTTTGTCCCCTTCTTTTACATTGATTCCATCTTTGACTTTGAAGATTTGAATTGGGAAAATCGGTGTTTCCCCATTCCCCAGCCCTTTTTGAGTGGCTAGCAGCATATTTTTTACTACCATTCTACCCTCTCTTGAAGTGTCTAGACCATAGTTCAATGAGATGAAAGGAACTTGACCTCCGCCTCTACTATGCATGGAGTTTGCGTTATGAATGAAAGCTTCGCAGGCTTGATAAACATCTCTTTCTGTCATTTCCCAAGCTTTGGCTTCAATGTTGCAGTCAGCTTTGACGTTTTCGAGTAATGCTGCATTTTTCTGAAAGGTTTTCTTTACATAAGGAGCTAAATCATAATCAAAATTAGCAAACGCTTGTCCACCATGTTGTTGATTTTGATTAGATTGCAGGATGATTGACGCTAGTGCCATTGCACTCATGATACTGTTTGGTTCTCTCATATGCCCATGACCTGTATCAAAACCATTTTTCAACAATTTTCCTAGTGGTATTTGGCAGCAAGTTGTTGTTCCGCTAGCATAAAAATCTAAATCATGGATATGAATATAGCCATCTAAATATGCCTGCTTCACATCATCTGATAGTAAGTTTTCTAAACTATAAAACTTTGCACTTGTTGAGGCGAATAAGCCCATCATTCCCATCGGGCTTTTTCCATCCACGTTCGCATTTTCTTGAATTAAATCCTGATTAGTGCTGCCTGCGATTTCTTCAAATTCATTTAGCAGTTTATTATAAGCAATTTCTTTGATCACATTAATTCTCCTCTGAAAATAATATATCTGCCATCAGCAATTAGCTGTAACACGCTGTGCATTCTGCGATTCTGCTTGAAACGTACTGCGAACATAACCATAATTCCTAGAAATACTTGCGGGTATTTAACCATACCGGTTACTCCATTTCTTTTCGTCACTTTAGCTACAAGTCTTCGAGAGTATGTAAAATTTTAATTTAAAACAACAAAAAACCCATCAATGAAGATGGGTTTAATAACGTGGAATAATCACTGTAATAGCAAGAATACCCTCGTTATATCTTCCCAACTCCCGAAGAAGATAATACGCTACAAAAATGGCAGGTCTCCTGACTTGTGCTTCTTCCTACTCTAATCCCTTCCCATCCTAAGACAGTGGATATACTTAGTTCGTCAGCACTTACAGTTGCGGGTACAGCTCTGGATTTTCACCAGATTCCCTATTAAGTCTTTTCAGACACCATTATTATCGGTCAATACCTGTATTTAGTTTATTCGATCAAACATCACCACTAAATATTGTATATTCAAATATAATATACAATATTTACTTTGACAACCCTTTAATAATTTCATTCGTAATATTTAATTACCATACTTAACTTGTGATATGGTTCTCCGTTACGAATAAAAATGAGGTTTCCTAAAGATAAGATTACTTCAAATGTTCATTTAAAACATTCTCTTCTAAAACGGTAAATTTATCGCCATATACTTTCGTAATATGTTTTTCTCCCCATACACATAATGAGTTTAAAATACCATTCAGGCTCCATCCATACTCACTTAGCTCATACTCCACTTTTGGGGGAATTTGATTATATGCAATTCTATTAATGATTCCATCTTCCTCTAATTCACGTAATTGTTGAGTTAGCATCTTTTGAGTTATATTTGGCATAAGACGCTTCAATTCACTTGTACGTTTCTTGCCGTGTGTCAGATGGCATAGAATCACGCATTTCCACTTCCCTCCTATCACTTCCAGGGTAGCTTCAACTGATATATTGTATTTCTTTTTCTTCATCAACTAACTCCTCCTGAATTAATAGGTACTAAAAAGTACCTACATTACTTAAAGGTTCCTATATTACTTTAAAGCACGTACTTCCCAATGGTTACGATATATTCCATAATAACATTTGCCGACTGAAATGAATAATTAATTCATTTATATAATGACCTTTAAGCAAGTTCATTCATACAATTTCACAATATTTAGGAGGGATCATATGTCTATCGATAAAAAACGAAGCACATTTGCACTTCTGGCCTTGGCTACTAGTGCATTCGCCATAGGAACTACGGAATTTATCAGTGTAGGGTTATTACCATTAATAGCCGGGGATTTAAAAGTACCTATTACAACAGCCGGACTTACTGTTTCCCTATACGCTTTAGGAGTTACATTCGGGGCACCTGTCTTAACTTCGCTCACTTCCAGGATGTCACGCAAAACTTTATTACTTTGGATTATGGTCATTTTTATTGTCGGCAATAGTATAGCAGCAAGTGCTGCAAGTATTGGTGTCTTACTAATCGCTCGTGTAATTTCTGCTTTTTCACATGGTGTATTCATGTCTATTGGTTCAACAATTGCTGCCGATTTAGTACCTGAAAACCGCAGGGCCAGTGCCATATCCATCATGTTTTCCGGCCTTACGGTAGCGACTGTTACAGGTGTTCCATTAGGGACATTCATTGGACAGAATTTCGGCTGGAGAATGGCGTTTATTCTTATTGTAGCGGTCGGGATCATTGCTCTGATTGCAAACAGCCTCTTCGTTCCATCTGACTTAAAAAGAGGGACTCGTATAGCATTAAGCGATCAGTTTAAGTTAGTAAAAAATGGACGTTTATTACTTTTATTTATCATTACCGCCTTAGGATATGGAGGAACATTTGTAGTCTTCACTTATTTATCCCCAATCCTGCAGGATATAACTGGTTTTAAAGAAGGCACTGTGACTGTGATACTGCTTCTATATGGGCTAGCGATTGCCATTGGAAATATGATAGGCGGAAAGTTATCCAATCAAAATCCGATTGGAGCATTATTTTTTATGTTTATTGTTCAAGCAGTTGTTCTTTTTGTCTTCATGTTCACAGCACCATTTAAACTTGGTGGCCTGATTACCGTTTTCTTTATGGGTCTTCTTGCTTTTATGAATGTTCCGGGATTACAAGTATATGTCGTCATGTTAGCAGAGCGGTTTGTTCCGACTGCGGTTGATGTAGCTTCCGCAATCAATATTGCTGCTTTTAACATAGGCATTGCCTTTGGATCGTACCTGGGAGGAGTTATTACAGATTCAGTCGGACTGATTCATACCACTTGGATCGGCTCACTAATGGTTTTAGCAGCCGTTCTCTTGACTGGCTGGAGCCGGAACCTTGAAAAAAAAGATCAAAAAGCTGTTAGTTTGCTGGACCAAAAGTGTGCTTAATTTTCATTGGGACGGTTCTTGTACTTACAAAAAAACATTACGGAGGGTTATATTATGATAAAAAACTTAAAATCTACAACAACACTGAATAATGGAGTCAAAATGCCTTGGTTTGGGATTGGGGTATTTAAAGTGGAGGAAGGTCCTGAATTAGTTAAAGCCGTTAAATTTGCCATTAAACATGGTTACCGGAGTATTGATACAGCCGCCATTTATGAAAATGAAGAAAGTGTTGGCCAAGCCATCCTTGCTGGCATGAAAGAAACAGGAGTTTCCAGAGAAGATCTTTTTATCACTTCAAAAGTCTGGAATGCTGACTTAGGCTACGAATCTACCATCGCCGCATATGAAACAAGCTTAAAGAAACTTGGACTTGATTACTTGGATTTATATCTGATTCACTGGCCCGTAGAATATCAGCCTTTTTCATCGATTTTTTCTGCTGATTAATAAAAGATGTAGGTTTTTCAAAATTCTTTTTAGTAAGTGCTTTAACATTACCAGCTATTTTCTTATACGTTTTTAGCATCTCTGTATGATTTACTAATAAATAATTATTGGTTTTATACAAGGGTGATGATTTTTCCTTGGATAACTCTTGTATTTTGTTAATAACTGAACTTAGTACAACACTTTTTCCAACTCCCGCTTCTCCTTTAATTAAGAAAACAAAAGGCTCATCATCATTAATGTGTTTTTTACAAACATTAATAATCTTCTGCTGAAGTTCCAACTGCTCTATCGATAATTCTTTGAATGGGGAAAGCTTAAATATATCCTTATTTTCAATGGTATTTCTAGAATTATCTACTATATCCCTATTTAAAAGCTCATCCCATATGTCTTCAAACAATTCCTCATTAAAGAATTTTTTTTCATAATAATTGTGCATCACACTAGTAACTGTTTGACTCTTGTTTTGTAATTTGTACCGTTCATCCGCTAAAAAATAATTGATCAACTTGGTTTCAATATTGTATGTTGCGGATCGATTAAACTTTTCATGAATGATCAGGGACATCTTCTTTAATGATTTTCTCTCACGATTATTTAAATGATCCCTCATACGATTTCTTACTGCCACAGTTTCACCAATATAAACCGTTGTATCATTATTTAGAAAGTAGACTACAGGATAATCGGTATAGTAACCGTTAATACTATCTATTGATGTCTTGTCAAAAGGCATAGTTTTTATATCTATTTTACTCATATTGTATTTTACCTACCTCATGATTGCTGGCATATTGAAGGATGTTTCAATATAAACCAATTACTTTACTTTTCTTTTTTTACTGGATATTTTAAAGCATTCTTCTCCATTTTCTTAAATGCTTCCTCTTCTAAATCTACATTCATTTTTTCCGCTAACTGCAAAAGATATATAAATACATCCGCCATCTCTTCTTTAATATTCTGTAAAGATTCAGCAACCGCTTCTTCACTATTTCTCCATTGAAAATTTTCTAAGAGTTCATTCGCTTCTAGAGATATAGAAATAGCTAAATCTTTTTCATTGTGATAAGGGGCCCATCCCCGCTCATCTCTAAACTCAATAATTTTTTGCATAATATCTTTCATTATTAGCCCACCTAGTTTGAATTCTATTTTTGTAAATATATTCTATTTTATCATTTACTTTCATTTAAATGTAAGTTCTAAAATCATAGCTGCAAACAGTTAATAATACAGAAAAGGGAGTCAAGCCATGGTAGCTTAACTCCCTAAAAATTGTCGGAACATCTTATATACTTCTACAATTGACATCCCGTATGTATTTTGACCATTATCTATTCTAGTACCCAGGTATTGGATGGATCATTTAGCGTGAGCTTGAAGATCTTCCCGAAGACCCCATCTTTCATGTGTCCTATTTAGACGGGAAAAAGGGATTGCTCAGCAACCCCTTTTTAAACTTTTGCACCGGTTAAGGTAATAGTAATTATTCACTACCTCTTTAGGTTCCAATCTATCAGACATTCTTATACGAAATATTAAAATGCATCAAGATCAAACTGTTTCCAATACATCTTCTTCCCTTTTGTGTGTAACAATAGATTCAAGGACATATGCCTTTTCAAAGCCGCCCCGGGTTGCCTCACTAAGGGATCCATAGCCCGCTGCATCTCCTAATACAAACACATTTTCCATCTGGTCCCTTAATGTTTTTTCTAATGGGTTATACGCCTCTACACCCATTGCAACAATGATATACTCTGATTCAATTTCTGAGTGTTTCCCAGAAACTAAGTCCTCCACTATAATACAGTCCGGAAGAATTTTTACCAATTTGTGATCCGTAACAATGTCCACATTTTCTTGTTTTAGCTTATTAAGAAGTCTTAATCTCGTTTCAGGTCCAATTCTTTTACTTGCTTTTGTAGGAATTTCTACATAAGTGACATCATTACCAGCTTCTGCAAGTCGGCGAACAGTTCCATGACAGGTCATACCACTACCTACAACTGTAACTCTATTATTAGTAAATACTTTTTCCTGTAATTTTACGTCTTCATAAGTATAAACATTATTTAAATCATTGCCTTCCACCTGTGGGAGCTTTGGTATTCCGCCTGTTGCCAATAAAACAGCATATGGATTGTAAGTTATGATCTCTTCAACAGTAGCCTCTGTATTCAAACGGACATCAATATTTAAACGTTTCATTTCATTGCTGAGGTAATCAATGTGCCATGTCATTTTCTTTCTATAAATTGGATCAGTTACAAGATGCAATTGACCACCAAGCTTATTATCCTTTTCAAAAAGAGTTACATTATATCCTTTTAATGTTAGAATTCGTGCCGCTTCCATTCCACCTGGGCCACCACCAACGATCACAACATGGCGGTTTTCATTAGAAGGAAGGCGCTGCAGCTCCTTAAACTCTAGTTCTCGGCCGGCTCTAGCATTGAGGGAACAGCGAATGTGTGAGTTACCCATAGCAGCATGTATACAATGGAGACAGTTAATACATTTTCTAATTTCAGCTTCGCGTCCTTCCTTCGTTTTGTTTACCCACTCGGGATCAGCAATTAATCCCCTGCCTATGGCCACGAAGTCTGCTCTTCCCTCGGATAAAATGTTTTCTACAAATTTTGGTTCACGAATTGACCCAACAGTGATCACTGGAATATTTACTTCTTTTTTTATCTCCTCTGCTAGGTAGACTCTCCAGCCTTGTTCAAATAACGGGGATTCAATTATTTTGTCCATAGAGTCATAGGTTCCACAACTAATATGCAGTCCATCTACTCCTAGTTTTTCTAAGTATCGACAAATATCCTTACCTAACTCTAAATCGATACCCCCTTCTATAAATTCATCCACACTGAGACGAACGGTAACAGGGTAGTCCTCACCACACTTTTCTCTGATTCCATCAATGATTTCCTTGATAAATCTCATCCGATTCTCAAAGCTTCCCCCGTATTCATCAGTTCGTAAATTTGCCTCAGGGCTTAAGAACTGGTTAATTAAATAGCCATGGGCACCGTGAACTTCAACGCCATCTATCCCAGCCTGCTTACATCTTACGGCAGTCTGAACAAATTTATTTACTAGCTCTTTTACTTCTATTGTTGTTAATTCCCGAGGTTCTTCACCTACCGCAGCACAAGCAACGTTACTAGGAGCAACGATTTGTTTACCATGTATTAACGACGAATTTGACTGTCGGCCTGCATGATGGATTTGTACAAAAACCTTCGACCCATATTTATGTATCGCATCGGCTAAACGATGTATCCCTGGGATAAAGCGATCATCGTCCAACCTTAATTGTCTAACAAATCCTTTCCCGTATTCATAATCGATACAGGTAAATTCAACAATAATTAACCCAGTTCCTCCCTTTGCCCTTTCTTCATAATAGGCAATTAGATGATCAGTGACTTCACCTTCAATACCAGCTAGATTCGTTCCCATGGGTGGCATGACAATTCTGTTTTTCAGTGTTAGATTACCTATTTTACCTTCATTGAACAAGTTTTGATAATTCATCTTAACCCCTCCATTTTTTTGACACTTGTGAAATACTTCACATATACTACAAAAAAATTTTATCCCATATTTATTTTAAAAGTAGTTAACATGTATTTTCGCACAACATTTGATAGATTAGTGACATTTTTTTGTAAAATTTACGAAAAATTTGGGAGGGATGTCATTTTACGATGAAATTAATTTTAGGAATTAGGATTTTTATCTTTTAAAATTGTTTTTATTGAATTAATAATAAATAAAAACCAACAAGCTCCGCCTCGGAATAGTATAGAAACTATTTGCATTTTATTATTGCAAATGAGTTTTCTTTTACAAGCTGATGTAGTTTGGCTTTAAAATACGTCTTGTTTTATAAATTCTTTTCTAATTATTTTGCTCAAGATATTGGTACACTGCCATCAATCATACACCTCAAGAGCATCTTGTCCAGGGAATTTGATCAATCATTCGTTATAATTTTTCACGATTTACGCAGAAACCTTTCACCGCCTTGTGATCTTACTCTTTTCAATATATTACATCCCTGACTAAACCTATTTAGCATTAATCGGCCCTATTTAATACTCAAACTCACTCCACATGCGTCGAATGCAGGAACACAATTTTTTTGATGAAGTATATTTTGTACCCATTTTTAATTTCTGCTGCCTGTCAAATAAAAGGAAAAGTTGCTTAAAATTCTTTTCATCTTAAGCAACTTCCCTATTTATTTTAAATTTCTGTTGTCCAAATTTTTTAAAACAATTTTGGCGATCGCTTCCACATGTCCAGAGTGTATGTGGTAACACATGGGATGCTGGTGAGATTTCAATATTAAATCTTTTATTGGGGTAGGATTGGTGTATTTATTATAAAGGTGGAATCAATATTCAAAAAGGATGCCTAGGTCCGTCTTATGTTTTTTACTTAATCTGTACTAGTTCTTCGATAAATGTTTCAATAAATCCAGAATGAGCGACATTTCCTTCAGTGATTTTGATATACCCTTGCTTTTCCCAAATGTCGTAAAAGACGTGGTCTCTCATTGCATCTCATTAATATCGAGAAGTAAACACATATCTATCGGTTACCAGCAAGTTGCTCTACATAACTCCCTAAAAGCATCTTCCTATACGCAAAACTAAAATAATATCATAATTACTCTCATGGTACGTTAGACCACCATAACAAAAATCCCCCCAAACTCTTAGTCTGAGGGAACATACAACGCACTTCAATATTTATCTAAAATCCGCTAAAAATATTTATTCCTACAAGCAGTTCCAATCAGATACTTAGTAAATTCCCACTGCATCAAATCCTGAATGAACTGCAGCCTCTTCAGCACTGCCTTCGCCATATATATCGATTGCAGACTGGACGACCGCCTGACGAGCGTCGCTAAAATCGGAATTTGGTGTTAAATAAACCGTTAAGGCACGATAGTAAATTTGCCCTAATTTTTCTCTTCCAATTTCTTGACCAATCAAGTATGCAGCATGGTTTGTAATCGAGGAGTTAACATGAACACCACCGCCATCAACAGAAGTTGGCATGTTATAAAACTCGTCCATATGATCCGGATAGACGCCGCCATTTGTACTATACGACCTTCTTTCCTCATTTGCGACCACCACACCGTTTGGATTGCTTAAGCTGCGCAATACTGCTGTACCGTTAGCTTTAGCTTCTGGTGCCATAATATCCTCGCCCATTTCCCAATCACTATCGTCAACGAGTGCACCAAAGACGTCAGCAAACGATTCATTTAATGCTCCAGATTGATTTCTGTATACTAAATTTGCTGAGTGAGTGATGACACCATGAGTCATTTCGTGGGCAGCAACGTCAAGACCGGCTGACAGAGAGATCATGAACTTGCCGTCACCATCACCATAGGTCATCCAACGCCCATTCCAGGAAGCATTGTTGTAATTGTTACCATAGTGAACTCTAGAAATGATTGCCATTCCTTCCCCATCAAGGGAATTACGGCCATGTTCATTTAGATAATACTCATATACCTTTTCGGAATTATAATGTGCATCGACAAGCGCTCGATCATAGTCGCCGATAAATGCAGCAGAATTCCCTACATAGAGTGTATCATTACTGGAAGTGTTATCATTATGAGCATCATAGGTTACGATTCCTCCAAGGTTCTCATGAGAGTAATCTGCTAACGCAAATTTAGTTCCAGCATTCGGTTCCTTCACTTGGGTAATATGTAATTCCCTGTGCTCGCCGTGCACACCTATTCCAGCACCTTTTTGTGTTTTCATTTCATCTGCATGCATTAAGCCATTATACTTATCGATAACTTTTCCTGTTTTTGCATCTACAAAGACAAACCAGTTTCCAGGTTCATCCCCCATGAAGTTAACATTCACCTTATAAGCGGTATGATTTTCCCCTTCAAAAGGATAGACAACAAGCTCAGCAGTCGGCTCATATGTCAGCTCTTCAGGCGCTTTGACAGAGGACAATGCCGTCTTTAGTGCAGCATCAATGCTTAATGTGGCGGTCGTGTCCACTGCATCATCGGCAATCGTCTGATTGACTCTTCCGTTGACGGATACTACTTCATTATCCTTATTAAAATGAACAATAACTTCGGATCCTTCTACGTTAACTCCATTTATTGACTGATTAAAGCGGACATGAGTCATACCCAGTTCATCTGTTTGTGTATCTTTTACTTTTAGATTTTTACCCGGATTTTTAATTCCGGTTTTAACTTCGTTTTTCTTCAAATAATTTAATGCATTGGATGGGGTGCTAGAAGGGAATTTTTCTGCAAATCGCTCCTTCACAAACACAGGAACGCTTGCTTTCTTATTCCACTCCTTAGAAGCTTGTACACTACTAACCTCACTCGAATTAACCGGTTTGGCAAATACACTACTTACAGGGATAGAACCTACCAACAATGCTGATGATAGCACTACAGGAACAATAAACTTTTTCTTCAAAATAAATCCCCCCTATTATTTTCCATCAACTTTATTATAGATTAATAAACATTAATTTGCATGAATAATTCGAATTATTTAAATTTTATAAAAATAGCCAGTTAAACCTAGTAACCACGTTAGGATAGGTATAATTTACCATCAGATAAAGCGATGAAATTTAGTGAAACTCTAAAGGTTATTTGATAGGCTGCTTGATTCATACCAAAATCATGAGGAAACATAAAAACCTCCGAAATAATGTGAAATTTAGTAGCCACATTATTTCAGAGGTTTTTTTCATGTATCCGAAGTATTTTGATACATTCTATTGAATTTTGGCTGGTATAGGGAGGATGTTTACATTATTTCATTAACTTTTTTTCAAAACAGTCTACTTCAATTGAGTTTTTTGATAGTGCTGTTTTAAAGTATTCAAAACCAATTGATTCCCAAAATCTTCGAGCATTATGGTTTTCTTTTAAAACGCCAATACGGATAACGCTCAATCCTTTTTCAACCATCTCTTTTTCAAATCGTAAATATGCCTGTGTTCCGAAGCCAAACCCCTGATAATCACCGTGAATCATCATTAATCCCAGCCATGGACACTGATCTGTCTCATTCATTAGTAAATAATCCATTATGCCAATATAAGTATCATCAAGTTTTATAAATTGGCTCTTTGTTTTATCATTTATGAACTCTTCTTTTACATCCTCGAGTGTTCTTCTTTCCTTTCCATGTTCAAGCTGATTGTATGCTTGATTAGAATTGACGATTTCAAAGGCTATATATAATGTTTTTTCTGTTATTTCTTCAAAACTAATTGAATTCACCTTTCATCACTCCGTAACAACTTTGATATATTGTGAAAGTGAAAATAACTCTATCTAAATATGGAAAAAGGTAAATGATATAGCTTTCCTTCCTCCTTAGTGTTATAAACCGCTTTTTTAAAAATAAACCTTTTTAAATATGGAAAATCAATCTCCGTTTTAATTTTCCAATTCAAGAAAGGATTTTCTTCGCTTCTAATAGGCGTTGGATTCCTGTTATTAGTTCAACTGCGATAAAGACAATGGTCCATAATACTAATTGTGACTGAAAAAGCACAAGTAATGAAAATAGTATGAATCCTTCTGTCCTTTCTGCCAAACCGGGCTGATAATAAAAGGATTTGTAACTCTCTTTTTCAGATAAAGCTCCTACCGTTAAAAAAATGGTCATGGTAAAAATAATTGAGATGGCCAGCAGGAGAAACAGCAGCAATATGTTTGGATCGGGATGCCTAAGTGCCAATGCCACAAGAATCCCCGCTTCTACCACCCGGTCAAAGGTGACATCCAGGACAGTTCCCCACGCCGATGAGGATTTACTATATCTCGCCATGCTTCCATCAACAGCATCGAGGAAACCAGAAATCCATAGGACTACCACCCCGGTAATCGGCAGCCCAAAGAAGACAAGAACACTTGCCATAATACCGATTAAAAAAGCAATATATGTAACATGATTCGCTTTCAGTCCAATTTTTAAAAAATATTGTGCAGTTTTAGAGATGATTGGCTGCACCACCGCACGTCCATGTGTATCTAGCACTCCATTCCCCTCCAGTCCAGTTATTCACTATACCAATGTATTTTCTCGAATGGAATTCGGATCGAAATTATTTCTTTTAAACCCGGAATTGTTTTCCAGCCAATTATATTTACATCAAGTAGTTGACTATTCACTGATACAGTCACAGAACATCCATCTCTGCTAGGCTTTACCTTTGAAACTACACCAGAAATGATACACGCTGGCTCACCAATGCTATTACTTATTAAGCGGCTATCCGAATCAACAAGCTGTAAATGATTAGAATCGACCCAGCCCATATTTAATGATTCAAGTATAGGCAGCTCTCTCCCAAACCAACTGCACCATTGTTCACGGGAGAATCGATTCGGCAAGGAGAGAAACTGAGCGATTTTTTCGGAGGCTGGTTGCTGAAATATTTTGAAGGGTGAGCCAATCTGCTGCAATCTTCCTTCCAGTATGACCCCGACTCGATCAGCAACAGCTAGTGCCTCATCGATATAATGGGTAACCCATAATATCGCAAAACCAAGCTTTCTTTGCAAATCGTACAACCAATCAATCAAATCCTTGCGCAATGGGGTATCCAATGATGCAAACGGTTCGTCCAGCAAAATGAGGTCGGGATTTAGAATCAGCGTCCTCCCTAAGGAAACGCGCTGCTGTTGTCCACCAGATAATTGATGGGGATAGCGATTTCCCAAACTGTCCAGCTGTAGATTTTTTAAAAAGTCAAGGGCCCGTGCCTTCCTCTCCTTGGCAGCCATTCCTTTTACCCGTAAACCAAAAGCGATATTTTCCAAAACAGTAAGGTGTGGAAATAGCCGTGGCTCCTGAAAGACCAATCCTGTTGTTCCTGTGCCGTTCTCCCAGCTTTGTTTCCCAGAGGTCAATGGCAAAAGCCCCGCGATTCCCTTTAACAATGTTGTTTTCCCGCTTCCCGACGGTCCCATTAATACAAAAATTTCTCCAGGGAGGACCGTTAAATCCAGCGAATGAATGATTGTCTCCTGATTAATCTGTATCGTTACTTGCTCGAGCTTCACGATTGCTCACCCCCAGTCTTCGATTCTTCCTTGAATTAATCCGCAAAAGGAAATAATAGACCATCAATAAAACGAGAATAGGCCCAAAAAATGCAAGACTATACGCTGAAACAAGTGATGAGTTTCCACTACTTGCAAACGGGAAAATAACTAAAGGAATCGTAATTAACGTTCCACCGCTCATAATCCATGTCGGTAAATACTGACTTAAAGAAATTACGATGACCAACATACTCCCTAATAAAAATGAAGGCAGAAGCAAGGGACACTCAATCCATAAGAATATTTTCCATTCACTAGCGCCCAAACTTGATGCGGCTTCCTGCAAACTCTGCCCGATTAAGCGGAATTGAAACCAAATGGCAGCGACAAAGTAGGGCAGTGTAACCAAAATATGGGCAAAGGCCACACTCACATATTGATTTAAAAAGTTAAACCGGATGGCAATATCATACATTCCCATAATCGAAACCGTATAGGGAATAAATAACGGGGAAAGAAGAATCATAAACACAATCATTTTCCCCTTCATTTCATATTTAGCCAGCGCTCTTGCTGCCGGTATTCCTATTATTATGTTTCCGATTAAAGTAATAGCAGCGACAAGAAAACTATTCAATAGGCCCTCACCCACCCTTCCCGAAACGGAAAAGAGATAGTTCCAGGAATCAAGGCTCCATTTTTCAGGGAGAAGCAAGGGCCATGGCCATTGTTTCGTTAAGCTCCAAATAACCAACGGTATAAAAGGAAGTGTTAAAAATAGAATCATAATAATGATGAATAAAATTGGCAGGACCCTAAAACCTTTACTACTTTTCACCATACTCTTCTCCCTTTTTTATACCACCTGAGCTGTAAATAAATTAATAGACAACCAGCTAAAAATGAAATCACCGACAACACCATATTCATGGCAATCGCAATTGGCTGGCGTTCCAGGCCAAATTGAGAATACTCCTGAAAAGCGATTACCGGAATCACGCCAAATGATGTTCTTGCCAGCAGGGCGGGAATTTCATAGGACCCTAACGTAAAGGCAAAGACAATCCACATACCGCCAACCCACATTGGCATTAAAATCGGAACAACAACCCAACTTACTGTTTGAGAAAATGTCCCGCCCAGTACCTGTGCCGTTTCTTGCCAATCTTCAATAAGCTTTACGATAAAAGGATAAATGAACAGCACCATGAAGGGGACTTCCTTCCACAAATAAGCTAATATAACACCAATGCCCCAATCATCATGAATTAAGACCGGAAATGCTTCAAAAGAATCGACTAAGCCCAAATGAAATGCAATTCGTGCTAGCCAGCCGCTTTGCATCAGGACCTGCATTAACAAATAGGCCGATAATAAATGGGGGATTCCAATTGGTAATTGAAAAATAATCTGAAGCCACTTCCATTTTCGCCTGCGCTCAGCCAAAAATAAGGCAACAAGCAACCCCATTACTCCAGATAAAATAGCCGTCGCTGCCGCAAGTCCGACAGTCACTCCAAGCGAACGATAAAATGCCGGATTAAGCAACTCGTTATACGCCCAAAATCGATCTGTCGTACCGATTAGCGGCTGACTTTGCAAACTTAAGGAGATCGAATGAAATAGCCCGCCAATAAAAAAGATCAACATAAACAAAAGGGCTGGCAGGATCGCTAACAGCCCTTTATATCTATTTAATTGAAGGAATTTTTTAGTGTTTTGCCACATTCTCCAGCCAACCCCGTTCCAGCCATTGGACATAATCTGCCCCGATTTCAGGAATCCGATGACTGGACAGCTCTTCTTGCGATAGAGTTGCAGGGCCCCGGTCAATTAATTCCACAGTTTCCTTATCTTTTAAAGATAGACGATCCACAGACAGTGACATATTTTCTCCCCAATAGGCCAAATCCATTTTCTTGATTTGTGCTGCCGGTGAAAGCAGGAAATTGATCAACATCAGAGCACCCTCTGGATTCGGTGCATTATAGGGGATTGCTAAAAAGTGGGTATTGGATAATGTCCCTTGATCAAATACAAATGTCTTTGTTGAAGCTGGGAATTCACCGGCTTTGATTAGGTTGGAGGCATTGGCCTCATCGTACCCCATCGTCATCCATACCTCACCATTTTTATATAATTGCTCAAGCTGGGAAAGGGATTGCGGATACGATTTCCCCTGTCTCCATAAGTATGGTTGCATTTCATTTAACGTATTCCAAACTTTCGCTGCTTCCCCTTTTATCAATGACTCATCAAAGGTACTTAAGTAGGCATTGTAATCCTTGCTTTCTTCATGAAGAATCTGGCGGATAAAGGAACTGCCTGTGAAATCCGGAGGTGCCGGATAAGTAAATTTACCAGGGTTTTGTTTTACCCAATCTATTAATTCGGCAGCCGATTTTGGAGGATTGGCTATTTTCTTTGAGTCATAGGCAAAGACAAACTGCACCTTCCCCCAAGGAGCCTCAAACCCTTCAGTAGGAAATCCAAAATCATAGTTAATATCATCGCTTTCCGTATCTACATATTTCTGAAAGTTTGGCAGCTTCGAGGTAAAAGGCCCGAGAAGCAAATTCTGCTGTTTGGCGGTTTTGAAATTCTCACCATTTACCCAGATGACGTCCATCTCACCTGACTTTTTATTGGCTTTTTTTTCTGCTTTTAACTTATTAATAAATTCAACGGCATCCATAGGATAGCGCTTAAGTTTAAGATTGTACTGCTCCTTTAAGCGCGGCGCAACCCACTCATCAATATAGCGATTGATCCCTTCATCGCCGCCCCACATAAAGAAATTAACGGTGGTCCCTTTCGCGGAAGCCTCCATTTCCTTCCAATCAGCTTTTAAACTATTTTCCCCTGACTGTTTTGACTTTCTTTCGGTACCACCACTGCATCCCGATAGAATTAATACCATTACAAAAAAAATAACTGTGAATTTTTTCATAAACTTCCTTCCTACATCTTACAGCTGACTTTACAATTAAAATAGGCTTCTAGCATCCCCATGAAAGAGTATAAAGCAAAAATAAATCCGTTTACTGGGAGAAACACTGACAGTTGAAAAGCTATAAAAAAACTATAACCATTATAAACCATTAAACCAATTAACAATACCCAGCGGAAATGCCAAAAAATTCTCTGCAGCCTTTTTGCTGTTTCCATTTTCATTATTTATGTTTCCCTTTCCATTTATAGGGGAGTTTTATGATCGTTTCTGGAACGGTAACTTCCCTCAAATAATAGATCGCATCGAGAAGAATTTTCCTTTGCAGGTCTTGCTCGCCTGCCCTGCCAAAACTCCGGCCTAATGGAAACCGTAAATGCAACGCCCGGGGAATCCTTACTTTTTCAGATAAATCCGCCAGGTGGGTAATCGAGATTGTTGGAATCCCTGCATTTTCGATACCATATTGAATCAATCCCACGGATTGATGGCATATATATCAGCCGGGATTTAAAATCACCGCATCAACTTTATCTTCTTGTAATTGCTTTAAAATCAACGGTATGGTTTCGTCAACAAGCGGCGATGTATTTGGGGTATAGCCCATTAAACCATAGTGAGTATGGGCAACACCACCGATTATTCCCTCCTTAGCCAACTCCTTTAGCCGAAATAAAGGAAAAACACAGTTAATATCACGATCAGCATCCCCGCGGTCAAAATGGGTATGGCTAATCATTAACCCATTTTCCTCAGCAGTCGATGGAATAAACCGTACAGAAGGGTCTCCCGCTTCAACATCAAAAATTGGCTGTGTTTTTAAATGGACACCAGCAGTAGTAACAAGAGCAAATACGGCTTCGGTGGCAGGCTTCGTAAACTTTGTAATCGGTATCTCACCAAAAATAGGTTTAACCATATTTCTTGCCTTTTTGCTGACAATCGATTCAATCAACCGATTCCCTGATAATTTCACCTTTTTTCCCCCTTTCTACCATCCAAAAAAAGCCCCCTGCCAAACTCGAAAGTGAGACAAAAATGAAAAATAATAGTGAGACCGTGACAGCAATTTCCTTCGGTACACCCAGCATATTGAAAAACAAAACATAGCAGCCTTCGCGAACCCCTAACCCATTTACACTGATTGGCAGCATCGTGATAACCGAGATTAGGGTAATAATCATCAGCAGTTCCAGCCATGGAATCGAATAACCGAGTGATAAAAACAATAAATCGTTGATCCAGGCAAGACCCACCTGAAAAAGAATGGAGAGAACAGCGATGGAAAGCCACCACTTCCAATCCTCCCTTCGGTAATTCAGACCAATTCCAATGACTTTTCCCATTCCTTCTTTTACCTTCAAGAACCATTTGTTCACTTTCGTTTCTGTCATCATCCTTTGAGCCTTCACACTGGATGTTCTCCTTTTCATCCAAACCAAAAAAAGGAGGCAAATCAGCAAAATCAGGACGAATACAAGAATAACCGGGAAGAGAAGCGATCTAGCAGCTTTCATATAGATGGCGGAAAAAAGAGCGATGGCTACAAGTGCCGCTCCGCTTGTGACACGTTCAAAGGCCACAGAGGCTGCCGCAATTGGAATCCCTGTCATTCTTCCTAAATAATAAACTCGAACGACATCGCCGCCGACACTGCCCGGCAAAAAATTATTAAAAAATAAGCCTATATAATAAAAACGCCCCAATTTTAAAACTGAGACATCCCGCTTTTGCTCTTGATTTACAGAAGAATCAACGAGCATTTTCCATTTCATAATACTCGAGACGACGGTAATTTGGATTGCTGCAATGGAAGCAAAAATATAAAAGGGCGATCCTACTTTTGCAACTTCAATCACTTTTTCCCATTCAATTTTATTGAGAATCCAATAAATCAAGATGGTGCTCCCTATTATTCTAACCAATAAGCCTTTTATGTCGAGTTTTGAAGCCATTATCCATTTGCTCCTTGGTTTCCTTTACCCTTGGACCGAAATTTGGGCCGAAGCATCATCCCGATGACCCCAAGTGCAATCAAAATGGTAAAAATGGTAAACAAAATTTTTACGGTGCTGGTAGCATTTTGACCAAGATAGGAATACAGAATGGTTGCTGGTAATTGTCCAAGGCCTGTTGCCCAGAAAAATTGCCAGAAAGAGATTGATGTCACACCTGCAGCATAGCTGACAAGGTCAAACGATACAATCGGGACAATTCTGGCAATAAATACAGCATGTTTCCCGTATTGTTCAAAAAATTGATCCCACCATTTCAGGGCTTTCTTGGTTACAACTTTTTCCACCACTGGTCTCCCCATGATTTTTGCCAAATAGAAACAAAGAACGGCTCCTGCCATGGCGCTGCACCAAGAGAGCACGGCTCCCCATACCCAGCCAAATAATAATCCGTTGGCAAACGTAATAACGAAGGCCGGCAGCGGCGCAATAATCGATTGAAATACCATTAATAATGCTGATACAACGGCCGCCATTGATCCAAAGGACAAAAGGTAATCACGAAATCCCTCAACATCGGCATTCTGCAAATATTTGGTAGACTGATTGATTAAATAACGGATTTCTCCTTGCCCCAAATAAACTAACACGAATAATGCAATCAAACTATACAGAGCCATCACGCAAAATCTTTGCAGCCCTGATAACTGCGCCCAGCCCCTATTAGCATCGATTGCTTTTTTTGTTTCTTTACTATACCATGCCGCTAGTACTAAAATAACAATCCCGATTGAAATAATCACAATCAGAAGTTGATTCGTTTCTTCAAGTGTCAACGCTTGTTCTAAAAACAATGCTTTTCTCATAATATCCGCAGGCAGTACTGAAAAACTTCTACCCATAATTATTATCGCCAAACTAACCGCAGCAATCACTCCGGATACCCATCCAGACTCCCAAAATGCAAGTTTTCTTGCATTCATAAACATCCTTAAAAAGAAGAGCCACACACCAGTCAAGATTGATATCGTAACGATGTATTCACTGTCAAAGCGCATGTCAAGCCATGAGTTTTGAACCAACAGGATTGCAACTGCCAATCCAATTAACAGGCACAGATAAACCGATGCGACTAATTGGCTGAAGGTACCTATAATGATTTTCATTTAGGTCTCCTCTGATTTTCGAGCTTCTTGTATGATCTTATACACCATCCATATTGGAAGGCAATCACAATAAACATCCCAATCAAAAAAAAGTGGTAGGCCTCTAGTCCCAGGTTCATTTGAATGGCCATAATCCCTATTATATTCGCCAATACCGCAAGTAACAGGGAGACCATCCGCTTCCCGCTCTTCCATTTCTTGAAAAGGAGGGCAACACAGACAATTGCTCCTCCAGCCAGGATGAATGTATATAAGTTCATGTAGACAGGAGAAAAATAGCTTGCGGCAAATTCTTGCTTTTTAAAAACTAAATAGCGGGCAACTCCCATTTTATTATCTGATAAATCCTCAAGAACTATCGCAATGATAATGCCTGAAAATTGTATTATAGAAAGAAAGAACACTTTTATATATTTCATCATTCGTCATTCTCCAGTTATAGATAGAAAGAGACAATACTCCTTGCTGTATTGTCTCTTTTAAAATCCTTATTTAGGTTTGCCAGTTTCAATTGGATTAGAAGAGTCCATACTCCATTCATTCCAGCCGCCATCGTATAGGGAAATATTTTTTAGGCCTAAAACATCCGCATAAAATAATACTTCAGCAGCCCGCCATCCCGTTCCGCAATAAAAGGAAAGAGTTTTATCAGGATTGATTCCATCCTTTTCCCACATCGCCAAAATTTCTGAACCATTGCGCATGGTATAATCGATATTTCTAAAGTCTTCCAGATTACTTGAATCAGAGCCGGCATGTCCCCAAACTGATCCGGCCGGGCGTCCCTTTGGTTTAATATAATCATAACCAGACGTTTTTCCGATATATTCATCCCAGCTTCTAATATCAACTAGGGTGCTGCCGGTCTTGTCAGCAAGAATCTTTTTTGCTTCTGGCAGGTCAATAATATAATCCGGATTCACAGGAACTTCCGCACCAAATGCAGCAATGGATTTCTTTTTATTTACCTTTTTTTCTTTTTGATAGCCTGCATTTTTCCAGGCTGTATATCCGCCATTTAATACTCTAACGTCCTTAACACCCATATATTTCAAAATAACGGCTGCACGGTAAGCTGGCATCGGATCACTGCCATAGAGAACAACGGTTGTGTCAGTGGAAATGCCATTTTTTAATGCGAATTTTTCTAGTTCTTTATCTTTCAAGCGATTCCATACAGGGCCTTCCTCTATTTCATCTGTATTCATATGAACTGCACCGGGTATATGACCCGCTTTATAGTCCTTGGCTTCATCGCCCCAGCTGACTTCAAAGATTTTGTAGGGGCTTCCACTGTTTTTATTATTTATTTCGTCATTCACCCAAGTTGGCGGCACAAGCATTTGGTAATTTGGATACGATTCCAATGCAAACTCTTGATTTGCTGCCCATTCTTTCACATCATATTGATAAATCATTTTGTAGCCATTTTCTTTTAGAAAATCAGCAACCATTTGTGCATCTTTCCCATTCGCATCGTAAAGAACCACATTTTTATCTGCTGAGATCCCTTTCGTTTTCAATACGCTCGTTAATTCTTTTTTATCAGCATCAACTTTTAGCCAATCCGCAGAAAAATCTACGGCACCTTTAATGTGTCCGCCTCTTTTGACTCCATCTAATGCCCAGCCATTGAACTCATCATTGGACCTTGTATCAACAATAACCCAGTCATCTTTGCCGATATTTTCTTGAACGTCTGCGGTTTTAATGGTCTGAATTCCATCTGATGTTGCCTTTTTTTCTTTACCTGAGAAAACTTTATCATTGGAGCAGGCCCCCAATACGACAAGGCTACTTAGCAAAAGAAGGAGTAATGCTTTTCTCACTATCTATTTTCCCCCTAATTGTTTACAATTACAAACATTGATTCCTTAATCATTATAATTAAATTGTATTTACAAAGAAATTCATCATTTCTATCAAATCGATAGAAATGAATCGATTTTTTAATTACTACTATATTGATATTGTTTTCATAATAAATAAAACTGAATTCATCTTCTGCCCTTTAGATCATGATCAATGTTTATCCTGTATTCGGAAAACCTTTTTGTGACTTGCCAAAGATTTCTTATGACTGGGAACGATTTAAACTTGGGCTATACTTTAAAATGAGATGGGGTACATTAACCTTTTCCTCTTAGTTGGGTTATTCTTGGTAAGTAAGAACCTTGCTGTAGATCTTATTACACCACTCTTATCAAAAAGTGCATTTTCAAGTTCACTTTTGCTATGAGAAGGATTAAGGGCATATTGTAGCTATAAAACTTTGGCCCTTATGCTTGCTGAAGTACTTCTCTCCTTCACATGTTATTCCAACGAAATCTTCACAACATCATCCAAATATTTTGTTGTATTATATCCATTAATCTTCAGACTTTTAGGAATCACTTTCTCTCCAGCTTTGTTACCGTGTAACGCCATGGTATGAACTGTAAAGAAATAACGGGGCTGCTCGATTTCTTCATATGCGACAGGAATTTTATTCATATCGTATTTGATCCCATTTTTATCAACAAGTACGCCTTCAGAATTCATCTCCATTGAACTATTTTCATTTTCATCCTCACCGACAATATTGAAGTCAAGCGACTGATATGCTCGATTCTCAATTTCATGATTGCTTATGACAACATTGGTAGGCTGTCCAACTTCCACCTTGTCGATGGAGATTGTACTGCCCGCATATTCAAAGGTTTGAGGATATCCTCTAGAAGCATCAAATTCGATGGTTTTTTGGTCTTCAAACGTTAAATGAACAGATTCGAATTGAACGTTGACCTCTTTTGGTTTTTCTCCAAAAAGAGGGTCAAAGTGTGTTTGAAAAGTAAACCAATCTACGTCTTGCTGTAAATCTACAAAAGGGCTGCCATACATATCAGCTTTCACTTTTTTATTGTTCACTTCTAGATTGTCAAAAGTAAGAACATCTATCCGCTTCTCTGGCTGTTCATTATTAATAGCATATTGCAGAATCGTCGCTGTTGGAGCAATGGTTAGTTTATCAAATCGAACCAGGATCCCCTCGACCTCTGTTTCTTCATCCAGGGCAAATTCGATAGAGGGCTTTTTTGTAACAGGGATCTCGAAGCTCCACTCCCCTGTTTCATATTCCATGTTTTCGTAATCCAAAAAACTATTCCGGTCAGAGGAATCACGAATTAATGTCTGAAGCTTTGTAATCTTAAGTTTGATTGTCCCGTTATCTGTTGTCAGAGGCAGCAGACTAATCTTTCCATGATACACATTCTTTTCTTTATTATTTACATCCGATTTAAGGTCAGGAGGATAGTACCTTGGATTGGTTTCATGACTCATGATTTCTTGTTCGTTCTCTACTGAAACACCCTCATTATTATCTATCACATATTGATTATCTTCAGCTGTATCTTCTATTTCATAAAAAACAAGCGTCTGAACATCATCAGCAATCGCGCTCTTGATCTTAATTTTCACCCCATCGCTTTTCGCTTCCAAATTCAGCCTTTCACCCAGGTCCTGTTGCAGAAAGGCACGCAATTGCTCGTCTTCTTCTGTCCATGTATAGTAGAAGTTGGTAAACGACCCTGTAAAAACTTCTATACCCATTAATAATGCGAAAACACTTGCTAAAACAATCCCTATTCTTTTACGTTTCTTGTTCTTCTGTTGTCTGTACTTTTCCTTTTCTGCCAGCCTAGCGTTGACGTTCTCCATGAAATCAGATGGCACATGGAAATCCTCAATCCTCTCAGTAAGATTTAACATGGTTAACATGACATCCTGAAAGGCAGCTAAATCCTCCTGACAGTCTTGACAATGATAAATATGTACCTCGAAGTCAACCTTCTTCGACCGATCCAGAGTTCTTTCTAAGTAATCGATGTAATTCTTATGATACTCTTTACAGCCATTAAATCGTGACCCGTACCCCATTCCTTTTCTAAGCGACTGGATTCCGGAAAACAAATACTCTTTCATCTTTTCCACTGGAACTTGGAGAAGATGTGCTGTGTCCTCCTGAGAGATTCCTTTTATATATGTAAGGACCACCGCTTCTTTCTCATACTCTTTCAATTGATCAAGTGCTTTAAATAAATCCTTATGTTGTTCACTTTCCTCTGAAGCTTGTAAACTTCTATCATCAGAAAGCTCCCGGCAGGTATGTATGAAAATGGATGTAACCCACGTATCGAATGATGTTTCACTTTTAAATCGAGGCAATTCCTTGTGGACTTTTATAATGGACCGGTAAAAAAGCTCTTCCAGTTGCTGCTGGTTACTAAGATAGGACCAACCAAGTGTATAGAACGATTGTTTATGCTGATCGAACCAATCTACGATGTATTCCACGCCTTTTTCTCTTATTGTAGTGATTGAAATTGGACCTATTTTTGCTGTGATCATAAATGTGTTTCCCCCCCTTTAAAATTCTCTTTAAACCTAGTGGTAATTACATTTTGAATTCTCTTTCATTCTATTCATCTTTTCAAAGTGGAACGTAGGGACAGACTTTATCCCAAAACTTTTATAGGACTGAGTACCTGTCCCAATGTCCCCTAGATTCCCAGTTTATTTATCACAGCATCTTTTATACTTTTTGCCACTTCCGCAAGAGCATGACTCATTTCTTACTATCTTCACAACCTTTTCACTATCACTATTGTCGAATTTAGCTATCGGTAATGGTTGTAAATGTTTTTTCTCTTGTGCACTTAACTCTGTGGATATTACAACAACTTAATTGTACTTCACTATCTTCTCAGATCTTTTAATCCTATTATAGCTTGATTCACCTTTTTTTCTAATTCTTTATTCATTTTGTTTCAAAAGCAAATTGATTAAACTCTCAAACAGATTGATGTTCTCAAGGTAAGAAAATCAAGTATTAAAAGGCTAGTTTTATGAACAAATTTCTCATCAGGATTATAGGCTAAATTGATACTAACCATGTTGAAATTACTGAACTAACAAAGAAGAAAGATCAATTATTAACGTCATATGAAGGAGAGCAAGTTGTTGACAATTTCGGTAGCTTAGACAAGAACTCCTCAGCTTTTTAAACTTCGATGAAAAAACTATTTAAATTTCGCATCGTCTGATTGACCGGATCGAAGTTAGCAATATTAATTATCCGTAAGCAAAATCCATCCAAATTAGACGCACATGCAAACAATAAAAAGAAGGATGCGGAAACAATCCTCGCATCCTTCTTTTCTACTTTCTTACATACTCAGTTCGATACTTCTTTTCCAGGCTTCTTAGGTTTTTTTGGCTTCTTTGGTTTATCTGGTTTTCCAGGCTTACCAGGTTTACCACCATCATCTTTTACATTGATGTGAAGTTTTCCAGCTGCTACTTGACGAGCTTCGTTACCATACTCATCTCGTACAATAACTTCAATTTCAGCCCCTTCAGCAATTACACTAGAAACAGCAGTCCAGTAGCCCTCATAGACACCTGGAGATACTTCTCGTAATGGAAGCTCCGTAGCATTGTTTAAGCGAGAAATGTTTGTTAAAGGCATACGGATCGCAAACGTTGCATCTAAGCCTTGTTCACTTGCAAACGAAATTTTCACCGATTCCCCTGCTTTTAAATGAACATCTTCTGCAGGTAATAGGTTTTCAATAACAAGCGCACCGAATTTAACGTGTACAGTTACTTGGTCCGTTGTTACGTTTCCTGCCTTGTCAGTTGCGACAACCTCAATATTATTTTCACCATTATCTACTATAATACGTTTCGAGAATGTGCCATCTTTAACAGATGCATTCTCTCCATTTACTGTAACAGTGTTGATATTTTCATCAGAAACAGTTCCTTCAACGGTTACCGTTTCGTGATTTGTCTTGTCTCCATCTACTGGACTGTCAATTGTCAGTGTAGGGCTTTCCGTGTCAAGTGTCACTGTGACTGGTGCAGATTCACCAATTTCCGCTCCATCAAGAATTGTAACTACTTTGAATTCGTTCGTACCTTTAGTCAACACTGTATCAAAGCTAAACTTGCCATCCTCGCCAATTGTCGGTGAACCTACCTCCACTCCATTATTCAACAATTTAATGGTTGTTGCTTTAGAAGCAGTACCCTCGACCGTAATATTCGCATCATTTGTGATAGTGGCTTCTGCAGGTGAGGTAATCACGGCATCTTCCACTACATTAGCAACACGGGCACGGATCATGTAGTTTCCTCTAGTAAATACGTCGGGTTCAGACCATACTCCATTAAGGAATTGTAAGCTTCTGCCTGCATTTGGACTGTTATCATCTATTCCTATACCAGGCGATAGTTCACCGGCTTGGGTTTGAATATAAACCATGTAGAAATCACCATCTACCTTGATAGAATATTCACCTAAATCAACGACAGTCCATTCACCTGTACGTAATGCCTCGGCATTAATTGGACCGGCAAGCTTTTGTCCTGGAAGTCCATCTTTTCCGGACGCATCCCATACCTCAACCTGGAAGGCTGTTCCACCCGGTGCAGGGAAACTCTTATCCCAGAAACGGAATACCCCTTCTGTTACAATTGCTTGATCCATTCCCTCAGGAAGGGACATTTTAACACCCCAACCGTTACCAGAAGCTCTGAACGCCGTAGCATTTTCAGGGGTACCATCATCATATCCAATTTCCCCATAAGGAATTGAGTGTATCGAATCTAATTCAATATTGACTTCTTGATTTCCATCAAGGTCAACCTCAATTTCCTTGCTAACAAATCCGCGTGCAAGTACCTTAAGCGTATACGTGCCCTCATATGCTGTTAAAGCATAATGACCATCTGCATCTGTTTCAACAGGAGTAATATTTGCGTCCTCGATAAGAAGTAGTTTTGCTCCTTCAATTGCATCCCCTGTATATGCATCTGTAACATTCCCAGTAACTGTGGCCTTTGGCAACTGTTCCATAATGAAGTTAGTTGTTACAGTACCATCTCCCTCGATTGTTACGGCTTGTTCTTCCGGATAGTATCCATATGCTTCGGCTTTCAATGTGAAGTCACCGGCAGCATGCATCAAGGAATAGGATCCGTCTAGCGGGTTCGTATTTACAGAACGACCACTTTCAATTACACTTACCTTGGCAGTCATTGGAATTGCCATTGGCTTAACCGCATCCAGTTCAACTGTTTCGTGAATAGCAGCCTTCATTGATTCTCCCTTGCCAATGGAACTATACTCAAACACGGAATCATTGAATAGACCATTTGGTTTATCCTTTATCAGGGCAACACCAGTATCGTTTGACGTGCTTGATAATCCAACATCATCAATGTACCAGCCTGGTTTAGGGGTATTATCGCTGAATGCAATGTATACCCGTTGACCAGCATAATTAGACAAATCAAGTTCGGCTGATTCCCAACTGTCAGATTTACTCATGTGGGTCATCAATATTTTCCAATTCTTCATATCTGTTGAAATGCCCACAAAACTGGCGCCGCTGGACGAATCAAAATTATTCCAATGCTTAAATTGCAAGTAGGCACCTTCCGCTGGAAGATCAATCGGCGGCATAAGCAATAAAGAGGCTTTACTACTGTTAGGTTTAACATAATCACCATTTAAGTTCGTACCATATACTTTTTCACCGGAAGCTGCGCCTTTTGGTCCGTAAGTTGGTACTCCCCACTTCCAGCCTTCATAGTCTTGGAAAGTTCCCCAGCCTACAGGATCCATTTCAAAGTCTTGGAAGTAACCGGTGGTAATACCAGGATCCACACTTACTTCATATGTTTCACTTGTTACCTCATTGTTTCCAACATCGTTGATGACCCATTTATAAGTAAGTGTTCCTTCCGGTAGTTCTTTCCCAGGAATGGTTACACTATATTTACCATTTTTGTGGTCACCAGATACACGTAAGGGTTCAATATTCTTCCACTCACCGTCATTTGAGCGGTAGACGAAATTCACCGATGTTACAGCAATATTATCACTTACCTGTGCAGTCAAATTCAAATCCATTAAGTTGTAGGCAACAGAAGGTACTGTATGTTCAATTTTTGGCGCTTCATTATCCTCACCATCTTCAGTAACTGAACCCTCTACTACACCAATTCCATTTAAAATGGAGTTGACTGCATCATATGCGTTAACAATTCCATATCCATACCCATTGTTCGGAGATTCCGGATATACGCTATCTGTTCTGGTAATTGCAGTGCTTATTAAAATATCTTCAATCTTGTCTACAGACATATCTCCATTCACAGAACGCAGTAAGGCAATCACTCCAGCAACTGCAGGTGCTGCCATTGATGTACCAGTCATGTCTTGATATCCTCCACCAGGAGCAGCTGAACGAATTGCTGACCCGGGTGCTGACACATTAGGTTTGATTTCACCATATGGTGATGGGCCTCTAAGTGAACTGGCTGCAACCATATCATTATAATCCGTATTACCAACAGCAAATGATTGTGGATAGTTTGCCGGTGTTGCAACAGATCCTGGTCCACCAGGGTTAGTTAAAGTTACATTTCCAGCTGCAAAGGCAGGGAAAATATTCGCTGCACGCCATGCATCAATGGCATCCATGTACCATTCGTCAATACCCTTTCCGCCACTCCAAGAGTTATTGATAACATCTGGAGCCATATCTGCACGTCCACCCGGGTGAAGCATCCATTCCGCAGCAGCTAATAGACCAGTATCTGTAGCATTTCCGGCTGAATTAAATACTTTTGCTGCAATCCATTTTGCACCCGGGGCAACCCCAATCTTGTTCGTGCCGTCCTTCTCAGCACCAACCATTGTCCCCGTTACATGTGTTCCATGACCGTTGTCATCTGCCGGTGTGGCATTTTCACCTGACGGATCATACCAGCTGTACTGGTGATCAACATTTTCGCCGTCATATCCGCGGTATTTTTCCTTTAGTGCCGGGTGATCCCACTGTGCACCAGTATCCAAGCTGGCAACAACCACGCCGGTTCCGTCGATTCCCATTTCCCAAACAGGGGGGGCATCAATACGGTCCACATTCCATTCAATTTCATCATTGGCAGGTTTTGCATCTGCTAGTTCCTCATTCTTTATATCGGAAACTAGCAAACTGCGAGTTTCATCTGGCAGAATTTTTTCTACTTCTGCAAATCCGGCAATTTTTTCAGCAATTTCCTTCGTTGCAGTAATAGCCATACCATTTACAATGTGATATGAATGAAAATCTATATTAGCCCCACTTTTCATTTCCTCTTCCAGGAACGCAACAACATTTTGCTGTGATTCAAATGAGACTGATTTCAACTCAGAAATAACAGCAGAGCGTTGCAAGAGTTCAGTCTTTAGTGATGAAAGTTTTGCTTTGGAGGCATCCTTTCCTGCTACTCTAGCAACCTTATTAACATCTGCCTTTTCCTTAAATTTGACAAGGAATGTTACCTTTTCATCCTTTTCGAATTTATCCATCAAACGGCTGCTTACTTTCGATTCAACATTATTTTTTGAATTCAATAGCGGTTGCTGGATTTTTCCGTTGTTCGGTCCACTTTTACTAACCACTTGTGCGCTGACACTAGGTGCAATTAACGATACAATCATTAACACTGAAGCAACAATACTAAATAATCTCATCTGCATACGTTTACGTGTTCCCAAGTCTTTCACCCCACCTAAGATTTGACCAACAAGTATAAAATTCTATCCCCCTTTAGTAGATTCCGTCCATTTGCGTCTTAATTCCTGCTGTCCCAATATAATTTAACCATTTCTTGTCGATTTAGAGTGATTTTTTTCAGAAAATTCAAATTTAGTTAAAAGGTACTAATTCCACTAGAATTGCAACTAGACTTTAGTCTCGTAATATTTAAAGTAGTTGTCCCTAGTAAGAGAAAATGTACTAGTTTGGAATTTTTTAAACTAGTGATTTCTTATGAAGGAGGTAACGTTACTAGATTCTCTAAGTAAGAAAGACAGACAACATAAGTGGAGGAATCATCAATGAAATCGAGTAGGAGGGGGTGACTAACCCCCGTCCTCTCACACCACCGGCCTAACATGGTAAAAGCAAAAACGCCGTATTTAACCAAATTTACATGGCTATGATTACATCCTGCTTAAATCTATTAATGAAAAACAAATTGGGATATCAAAGTACATTACTTGAAATGTTTAACTGGATAAGGGACTTTCTGGTCTAAAAGCCTTTCAGGCTTCATAAATGAACTTTTCAAAAACATCCAGCGGACGTCGAAAAACGCAGTATCAACAAATATTTGAAGAAACGTTGGCACAATATGAATCGGGAGATGTTTCACATTTAGATGATCTAACTTATGATCCGGTATTTAAAACAAATTAAAATAAAGTTCAAAAAAATGGATGAAGGACTACCTTTACGACCTATTGTCTTTTTTTCCCGATTCACGAGATACATAAATTCAGAATAGGGAGATAAGTATGGACGTTTAAAAATTTATCTTTTAGGCCTCATTGATTTTTTCAAGGTTCAATACTTTGTGGTCTATCTGCCTCCCCTGTGGAATTGATTACATTTCGTACCCTTCAGGGGATTGGTGCTGCTATGTTACAGGGAACAGCTATAGCCATTATTACCACTGCAATTCCAAAAGAACGACAAGGATCAGCTCTTGGAACATTAGGGGTTCTTTTGGGACTGGGACCAATCCTAGGTCCAAGTATCGGGGGATTTTTAATCACCTTGGGAGGCTGGAGGTGGATTTTTTTTATCAATATACCTATCGCTTTAGCAGGTTTATTAGGTTGCACAATTCTGTTTGGAAAAGTAAAAGAAACCAGAAATGACATCCAAATTGATTGGCTCGGCAATATATTATTGACCTTTTCTGTCTTAGCCTTGCTACGTGGGCTTTCAATGTTATCGACATCAGGAATTTTAAGCTTTGCTGTCATAGGACCGACAGTGCTTTTTGCTATTTTATTTGTTCTGTTTATCTTTTGGGAGATAAAAGCGAAACAGCCTATCATGGATTTAAAGTTATTCCTTCAGGGTGCTTTTACAGCACCGATTTTTGGTATATTTGTTCTTGGTGGAGCGACCTCACTAGGATTTATTGTTCCTCCATATTTTTTAGAACAAGTGTCACGTCTTGATCCATGGCAAGTTAGCCTAGTTAATTTGTCCGCCCCTTTAGGGCTTGTTTTAATGTCCAAAGTTTCCGGTCGGTTAATAGAAAAAGAAGGAACTACTCGCCTTATGGTGATTGGTCTTATCATTATGGCTGTTGCCTATGGGATTCTCGGTGCAATGCAATTGAATTGGAGCCCGATTTTGATTGCCATATTACTATTGATATACGGGTTTGGCGCAGGATTTTTTGTACCACCCAATACCTTGGCCATTATGAACACCGTTCAATCTTCGAACTGTGTTAAATATGTGAATGTCATCAAAAACTCATAACCAAAGCTTATATAGAATCTCTGAACCGTTTATACAAGACGATGAACCATATTGAGCGTGCATACTCGTAGTTTCGTCTTATTCCATATAATGGCCCGATAAAAAAAGACACGCATTATATGCGCGCCTTGATTTCGATTAAAGTTTTATTAGTCTTCAAAAATATTTACTATAAAAATCGTGTCTCAATTTACCACTTAGCTGAGCATATATTTTTGTGGTCTCACTCTTCTCATGACCAAGTAAGCTCTGAATCACTTCAAGTGGCGCACCATTGTTAATCATATGTGTCGCATAGCTGTGTCGTAATTGATGAGGATATATACTCTTTTTTATCTCAGCTCGATTTGATATGCGTTTGATAATATATCTTAGATTATCAATACTCATACGCCTGTTTGGCCGTCTTTCCGTAATAAACAAACAAGAATCCTCATCATCTCGCTCATCTAGATACCTTTTTAACCAAATAGAGCAACGGGTATTAAAGTACACTTCCCTTTCTTTATCACCTTTTCCATGCACAATAACTGAATTCGCATGAAAATTAATATCATTACGATTTAATTTTACAACTTCCCCAATACGGCAGCCAGTGGAAAACATAAATTCAAATAACGCATTCTCCATAGGAGTTTGACAAGCTTCCCTAAGATATTCAATTTCTAGTTCTGAAAGAAATTTTGGAATTCTTTTACCTAATTTTGGCTCTTTTAATTTAGCAGCAGGTTTTTTATGGATAAAGCCTTCATCATGTGACCATTTGAATAGTGATTTAATGCAACGAACTCTATGCCCTAAACTAGAAGGTTTTAAGTGATCTCCTGCCTGTATCAAATATCCTTTTAATTTCTCCGTAGAAAACTGGCTCATATCAATATCACCAAAAAATCGTAAAAGGAGATTGAATTGAAAACAGTAGGTTTTTAATGTAAGAGGTGAATATCCCTCAATTTTTTTATCTAATTGATACTTTTCCCACACCTCGGATAATAACATGAATCTTTCACTCTCCCGGATTAAAAATCAATTAATCTAGAAAACATTATGGTCAAGGAGAGTCTTTTTCATACGCGAGTTATTTAACAATCGAAAACTATAAAAAAATTTTAACCATCAGGAACCCAGTAAAAACAAGAAAAAGGGCACTTTCTTTACTAAAGAAATGCGCCCGATTGTTGAACAATGAAATATGCGAAAGAGCTGCAAACATGAGTTCTAATTCATTAGACTAACACACCGTTTAGCCATCCATGAAGCAGTAAAATCACTGCTTAACCACAGAGAATGAAAAGGGTTTCGAACCGTCAATACTGCTTCTACGGCTGGGAGAGGAAGGTTGATGAACTATGGTGTGTTAGAGCCCATCAGTTAGTCTGACTTCCCCGACCACGGAGCACCATGAAAAAGAAAAAAGATGAATTGGAACTGGCCTTGAAAGGTTATATTGGCCCTCAACAGCGATTAATGTTGAAAACCATCTTAGGCCACATTGATTTTCTTACTCAACAAATCGAGCTGCTCGATCAGGAAGTTGCGAATAGACTTGTCTCTCAAGAGGAAGATATCGAAAGACTCGATTCCAATCCCGAAATCGCAAGGAGAATGGCCGAACAGATTCTATCGGAAGTCGGAACCAATGTGAAATCCCAGTTTCCAAGTGCAGTCCATATGTGTTCCTTGGCCTGCCTTGTACCAGAACAGAATGAAAGTGCAGGTAAGAGGAAATCGGCCAAGACGAAATAAGGATACAAGTATTTAAGTTCTGCATTAACGGAAACAGCTCATTCATTTCGTTAGGACCAATCAACGCCACCCCAAGAGGATTGCAACTTTCGCAACAGAACAATTTGGCCGAGATGATACGTATCGTGCATCATGATATTGCTGAGTAAACGCTCAATAGAGTACCTGTTAGCTGCATACGGAGCTTTTAACTTTTCATCGTCAAGGTCCGCAATGACCGTTTTTAATTTATTCATGACTTCATTAAGGCGCTGCACTGTCTGGACCCACCCAATTTCGTCTTCTGGATCCCCCGGATTTCCAAAGGTTTCTTCATTGACTTCTGCCTTATGCGGATTCTCTGTGCCCTTAATTCGATGGATTACGTCTTCATTCCAAAATATCAAGTGGTTGACAATCTGCCAAATCGAATTGCTGATTCCCGAACTTGTCCATGCTGCCTCAGCTGCGATGACTCCATGAAGCGCCTGATCCATGGATGCAAACCAATCATTCTCATGGCAATGCATGTCGAGTTGTTCTAAAAACATTTTGGTTACAACTTGCATACAACCAATCTCCTCACTGTTTAGTGTAATCTTTCAAAGTTAAAAGACAAGAAAAAATCTGACTATAGTATAAATTACTCGGTCCTAAAAAGGTAAAAACCAAATCCAAGTGGTCCCTTCCATATTGGACATACCTTTCTCTCCAGCTTCTAATTCTCTCCAACATGGCAGGGTAATCCGAAATTTCCGGGTGACGATAACAATAATCCTCAATCAATTTCGAAAAAAGCCATTCATACGCATAAAATAACCTTCATTTTCGACTGTCGGCCATATAACGAAAAAATATTCTCAATGAAATCCTCCAATCATTTATTTTGAGAATACAACAAAACCAAGTTCACTATGACTTATTCGATTCATCCAGATTAAATTCCTTCTTCATGTACCTGACTACAATTCACCTAAACTTTAACCTAATGTTCAACAATATGGCCCTAAAAAGGAAAATAAGCGCTTATCCTTGTTCAAGGATAGCGCCCTTTAATGGAATAACAAAAATATGTGTTTAGTCCTAAAATCGATCATAGATTGTTGAACTATCGCACCCTATAGTTGAAGAAGGACGATAACCAATTTTATGGCTATCGTCCTTTTTTATTTCCTACTGAACAGTATCGTTGTACTGTGCAGCAAGCAGATCTGTTATTTTCTCATCTTACTTATTCAACAATTGCGCTTCCTATTGTGGAAGATCTTAAAACTATACCTTGTTGAACTGCTAAACTGCCCCGTTAGCCATACATGCAGCGGAAAAAATCGTCGCTGCACCACAGAGAATGAAAATGGGTATGAAGTGTCAATACTGATACTGACCTTAACCCAGTCACCCCTAATCCATAGGCTTATTAATTAACGCTCTCCTCTTTTTTTTAACGATTGAGCAGGGTCTTCTTTAGTGTTGTCATTTTTCTATTCTTGAAGAAACTTATTTTCATGGTAGTTTAAGTGTAAATCTTCACAATCTTTTTTTACCTTTACAAAATCTAATCCCTTAATGTTTAGGGGTATATCAAAAAGACGCATTCTTACTAAAGAAAAGCGCCCTTTAATGGAATAACTGAGTAGCTTCTATTAGCTGGTTCGTAATATATGGTCAACCAGAAAAATCTGGCTAACCATATATTACGAACGGGTGGCGTATTTTAAGATCATACTTGGTGAACCGTACCATAAGTAACGGTGAAACGGCTCCTTTTTAACATATCAAATCTTCCTAGCAACAATGAAATATTCCTGTGAACTTTTCTTTAAGCAATCCGATTCGACAATTGAAAAATCCCCTTCCTCAATTGTATCGACTAAATTGCTTATTTTAAATGATCTTATATTTGGCACTAAACCAACTATACCTGCAAAGAATAACAAGTTTCTTAGAAATAACTTTTCTCCCACGCATGGTGTTGCAGAAATCAATAATCCTCCTAGTTTCAACAGTTCATTTATTCTTTGTAGAACGATATGTTCATCTTCCAACAAATGCAGAACATGAAAAACCAGGATGACATCAAATGAGCCTTTCTTATACCTTTCATCAAAGATAGTCGAATGAGCATAGTTTATATTTGCAATGTTTCGCTCTTTTGCCTTTTTTTCTGCAATTCCTATCATATTAGAAGATATATCAATCGCATGAATCCCTTTCACATATTCTGCAATTTCATTTGATATCAATCCAGTCCCACAGCCGTAATCCATAACAATGTCGCTTATTTTGAGATGCGTTTTCGTTCTTTTTATTATATTGATGTAAGTCTGTTCATCCTTCCTCTCTAATTGATCATATTTATTTGCTGTTTTGTCCCAAAAACTTTCTGGTTTATTCATTTCAGTTTCACCTTCTTTTCTAGAGCATTCATCTTAATTGGATACAGGATCCTGTTCCGCCCGGTTGAATCCTTTAATGATTAGCCATATTGCCAAAACCAATTGTTGAAAGGCTATTGGAATGTTCATCATCATGTAGGTTGCATCCAGACCGATGAAGCGAATCATAAATAATAAGCTTGCCAATATGGACAATGTAGACCCAATAAGACCCGAAACTGACAACCAACGTGGAACGAATTTTGTTTGGTAAAATATGCAGTTAAACAAGTACATAGCCAAAACAAATGCCAGTGTCGTTGCTACATGGTTCACCAAATCACGTCCTTCCCGTAACAATCCACCTAGAGTCTGAAAATACGATACATTCAGATCTCCAACTTTTGCAAATTCGTGGCTTAATGTCAATAGCAACAGAAGAATGATTACTCCAATAATAATGAACACACCCGCAATGATGCCGAAAGCAACAGATCCAAGAGCTAAACCTTTATTATGCTTACTTAAAATCGGATACATCAAAATAGGAATACCAACATATGCAACAACCATTAACAACTGGAAAACCGCTCCTATTAGTACCTGATTTTCATTTGTAGAAGCCTTGACAAGGTAGTCCGCTCCATCTATAACAGGAACAACACTAAATATACCTGTAACCAACCCGGCTATTAATAACACCCCAGTAATTACTGCAGACCTTCTACCTGAATTTGTACTCTTCTTAAACATAATTAACCTCCTTATAATATAACCAGCCTATCCATTGCCATTTCATCCTAAGGAGCCAAAATGATGCGAAACCTAAAACAAGCCCAGCAATACTTATAAAGGATAGTTTCGAATCACTCCCGGGGCATCAATTCTATAGTCAGGTTTAATTGTTGAGTTTTTCATTTTCATCCTCCAGCGGGTTTACTATATAATACTTTCTTTATAAGGTTATTCGTATTAATTAAGAGGGATTCCTTTTTAGAAAGACAAAACTATTATTAACTGATCCCTATACAATAAATATAATTTCTTTATTCAACAATCTGGCCCGATTGTTGAAAAAAAGCTAATGACCATTGTTCAACTAAACTCCCATTAGCTCAACAACAAAAAAGGATTGCCGCAGCAATCCCCGTTCTTTAACTCTTGCACCCGTTTGTTTAAGTACACTTTTTCACAAACACAGCTTAATTACAAGAATACTCTCACGTTAGCTGGCAACAAGGAATATACCTAAACGTGCCTTAATCCTTCCTGGACCTGGTTATCAGTCGAAACTCGTGCATAACCAAGCATCAAACGGTCATTTTTCGGATATAAATCCAATTTATTTTTAATCTAAATTAACCTGCTGTAACAATAAGAAAAAGCCCACAAAATACTGCGGGCTTTCAAATCCGGATTCATACGGTCCGTTCTTATCAAACATAAATTTTCTTGCATACAGATATATACTAATTGTCTTTATTCATTGCATCCCTCAAATTTTTTATAAAAGAATATGGTGAATTAGCAGAACCAGAATACGGAAGAAAAGCAAATTTTGGCTTACCTGCCGAATCTAATTCAATTCTCGCAGTAGCGGTTTTTTTACCTCTAGCAGACTTAAAACAATACTCCAATGCGTTACCAACAATTTCTGCTTTCAAGCCTCTAGATGTATTTGAGGCAATCTCATTTATTTCACTTTCCTTGAGTCCAGCAAAGGTCTTTTCTGGATTAGTTGCAGAATTAGAAACAGCTTGGGCTATGTCAGAAACCACGCTAGATGACTTTTTCCCCTTTATTACAGCATAACCAAGAAGTGCTGCTGCCGGAATTATTAGCGGCTTAATCACTTTTGACATTTTCATATCGACATCTACCCCCAATTCTAATTTAATCAATTTTCCGTGTCATAAGAACAAATTCTTCAGCGTGACTTGTATACAGTTCCAAATTCATCACTACTTTACTGACAATTATATCAAAATTCTCAATTTTATGTTTTACTTACAACGTTAGTTGAACGAGAACATAATAAGAGTTAATGACTTATGACAATTTTTTGGTATTCTAATGGTTACTAGTCGAGTAGAAAGGAACCTCTCTACCTTATGGTAGATTGTGTTCCTCCCCCTCACAGAACCGTGCTTGAGTCTGTCTAACAATTTTAGATTGTTTCCCAATTATTAGGAGGTAAATCAATATCTAATGTCGAATACCTATAATAAGGAGCTGTTGAAAATGCCATTTATTCTA
>Ga0213826_1000168_pt1 | contig 65735 bp, 50 predicted proteins | sample MC6MC0899MG_FD_180668 | JGI IMG/M metagenome (GOLD analysis project Ga0213826, IMG submission 180668) | Enriched soil aggregate microbial communities from Iowa State University, Ames, United States - MC6-MC0899-MG | ecosystem: Environmental > Terrestrial > Soil > Unclassified | place: USA: Iowa...
TGTTCCTGGCCCTGGACCTGTTCCTGTTCTTCTTCTTCTGGGAAATGATGCTGGTGCCGATGTATTTCCTCATCGCGCTCTGGGGTCACAGCTCTGCAGACGGCAAGAAGACCCGGATCTACGCTGCGACCAAGTTCTTCATCTTCACCCAGGCCAGCGGCCTGATCATGCTGGTGGCGATCCTTGGCCTGGTGCTGGTCAACTACAACACCACCGGCGTGCTCACCTTCAACTACAGCGACCTGCTCAAGGCCGAGCTGCCAGCCGGTGTCGAATACGTGCTGATGCTGGGCTTCTTCATTGCCTTTGCGGTGAAGCTGCCGGTGGTACCGTTCCACTCCTGGCTGCCTGATGCGCACGCCCAGGCACCGACCGCAGGCTCCGTCGACCTGGCCGGTATCTTGCTGAAGACCGCGGCCTACGGCCTGCTGCGCTTCGCCTTGCCGCTGTTCCCGAACGCGTCGGCCGAGTTCGCGCCGATCGCCATGACCCTGGGCCTGATCGGTATTTTCTACGGTGCCTTCCTGGCCTTTGCGCAAACCGACATCAAGCGCCTGATCGCCTTCTCCAGCGTCTCGCACATGGGCTTCGTGCTGATCGGTATCTACTCCGGCAGCCAGCAGGCCCTGCAAGGTGCGGTGATACAGATGCTGGCTCACGGCCTGTCGGCTGCGGCACTGTTCATCCTGTCCGGCCAGCTGTACGAGCGCCTGCACACCCGTGACATGCGTCAGATGGGCGGCCTGTGGCACCGCATCGCCTACCTGCCGGCGATCAGCCTGTTCTTCGCCGCAGCATCGCTGGGGCTGCCGGGTACCGGCAACTTCGTCGGCGAGTTCCTGATCCTGATCGGCAGCTTCGCGCACGTACCATGGATCACCGTGATCGCCACCACCGGCCTGGTATTCGGCTCGGTCTACTCGCTGATCATGATCCACCGCGCCTACTTCGGCCCGGCCAAGGCCGATACCGTACTGGCCGGCATGGACGGTCGCGAACTGATCATGGTGCTGGGCCTGGCGGTACTGCTGATCCTGCTGGGCGTGTACCCGCAGCCGTTCCTCGACACCTCTGCCGCCACCATGAGTGGTGTGCAGCAGTGGCTCGGTTCCGCTTTCACTCAACTCGCTTCGGCCCGGTAAGAGCGCTATGGAATTCACCACTCAACACTTCATCGCATTGGCGCCGATGCTGATCACCACCATCACCACGGTGGTGGTGATGCTGGCGATCGCCTGGAAGCGCAACCACTCGCAGACCTTCCTGCTGTCCACCGTGGGCCTGAACCTGGCCCTGCTGTCGATCCTGCCGGCGCTGAAGGTCGCGCCGCTGGCGGTTACCCCGCTGATCACCATCGACAAGTTCGCCTGCCTGTACATGGCGATCATCCTGGTGGCGACGCTGGCGTGCGTCACATTGGCCCACGCCTACCTCGGCGAAGGCTCCAAGGGCTTCCCGGGCAACCGTGAAGAACTGTACCTGCTGCTGCTGATGTCGGCCCTCGGTGGCCTGGTGCTGGTCAGCGCCAACCACCTGGCCGGCCTGTTCATCGGCCTGGAGCTGCTGTCGGTACCGGTCTACGGCCTGGTGGCGTACGCCTTCTTCAACAAGCGATCACTGGAAGCCGGCATCAAGTACATGGTGCTGTCGGCCGCAGGCTCCGCTTTCCTGCTGTTCGGCATGGCCCTGCTGTACGCAGATGCCGGTAGCCTGAGCTTCGACCAGATTGGCAAAGCCCTGGCAACCACCAGCATGCCAAGCCTGGTGGCCCAGCTGGGCCTGGGCATGATGCTGGTCGGCCTGGCCTTCAAGCTGTCGCTGGTACCGTTCCACCTGTGGACCCCGGACGTATACGAAGGCGCCCCGGCGCCGGTCGCCGCGTTCCTGGCAACCGCCAGCAAAGTGGCAGTATTCGCCGTTGTCGTGCGCCTGTTCATGCTCTCCCCTGCTGCCAGCAGCGGCGCGCTGAGCACCGTGCTGGCGGTGATTGCCGTGGCCTCGATCCTGATTGGCAACCTGCTGGCGCTGACCCAGAGCAACCTCAAGCGCCTGCTGGGTTACTCGTCCATCGCCCACTTCGGCTACCTGGTCATTGCCCTGGTTGCCAGCAAAGGCCTGGCCCTGGAAGCCATGGGCGTGTACCTGGTCACCTATGTGATCACCAGCCTGGGCGCCTTCGGTGTCATCACCCTGATGTCCTCGCCTTACGGCGGCCGTGACGCCGATGCACTGTACGAGTACCGCGGCCTGTTCTGGCGCCGCCCGTACCTGACCGCGGTACTGACCGTGATGATGCTGTCGCTGGCGGGTATCCCGCTGACCGCTGGCTTCATCGGCAAGTTCTACATCATCGCCACTGGCGTCGAGTCGCACCTGTGGTGGCTGGTCGGTGCGCTGGTGATCGGTAGCGCCATCGGCGTGTACTACTACCTGCGCGTCATGGTCACCCTGTACCTGGTCGAGCCTAATCTGCGTCGCCACGACGCCCCACTGAAGTGGGAACAGCGCACCGGTGGCGTCATGCTGCTGGCCATCGCCATTCTTGCCTTCGTACTCGGCGTCTACCCGCAACCGCTGCTGGAACTGGTCCAGCAAGCCGGCCTGCAACTGATCGGCTGATCACCCCGGCCACACAAAACACCCCGCCTATGCGGGGTGTTTTTTTATCTGCGCAGTTTTTTCACTGCCCCCAATGACGCCTCACTCAACCGGGCTGGCCTGGCCTGCCCCAGGCAGGGCGGCCTTGCGCAAATCACCATTGGCCGAAGGCAGGTACACTTCCGGATTGGGCATCCCGCCGGGGGACAGTTCGTGAGTCATTTCGAATTCGGCGCGTACTGACCAGCCGCATGCCTCAGTGGTGCCCACCCGTGGCCAGAACGGGTCATGGCTGTCGGCACACCACAACAGCACTTGCCGTTCACGTGGCGTCAGGCGAACCGGGGCGCGCCGGGGGTTGCTGTGGGTGTAGTGCGTTGTCAGTCATGCTGGTACTCCACAGGTGATTGAGCGAGGCATCGCTGCCGGTCTGCAACCACCTTACGAAGCCCATGCCGCCTCGCTCCACCGGTGCGGCTTGTAAAGAACTTTCGTACAAAAGCGTCTGACGAAAGCAGTGCAAGATTTGCTGAGTTTCTTCGTGCTCCAAGCGGCATTTCGCTCGTCTCAACGCCGTTGTCCATTCGTCTTTCGCCTGGAGTCGTACAATGCGTTCCGTTTATTCCCCATCGTCCTGCCTTGGCCTGCTGGCTGCCTTTGTTGCCGCCCAGCCCGCCCTGGCAGCATCCTCGGTCGAATTGGGCCAGGTGCTGATCACCGATGAGGAGCAGAACGACCTGACAGCTGCCAGCGAACGCCTGCGGGAGGTGCCAGGCGCCAGCAACCTGGTGGACATGCAAAGCGTGGGGCAAGGCCGAGTGGCCAGCAACCAGGACGTGCTGGCCTACCAGCCCGGCGTATTCGCCCAATCGGCGGGCAACGATGGCATCAAACTGTCGATCCGCGGCTCGGGCATCAACCGCGCGCCGGGGGCCCATGGCTCCGGGGTGTACACGATGTTCGACGGCCTGCCACTGACTGGCCCGGGCGGTACACCCTACGAGTTGTTCGAGCCGCTGTGGCTGAGCCGTGCCGAAGTGCTGCGGGGCGCCAATGGTTTCGACCAGGGTGCCCTGGCGCTGGGCGGCGCGATCAACTACGTCACCCACACCGGCTACGACGCCGCGCCGCTGCAAGTGCGCTACGAGGTCGGCAGCCGCGGTTACCAGCACCGGCACATCAGCTCGGGGCAAGTGCTGGGCAACCTCGACTACTACGTGGCCCTGACCGACTCGGAATATGACGGGTATCAGGCGCACAGCAGCGGCAGTGCCAAGGGCATTGCTGCCAATGTCGGCTACCGCTTCAACCCGAACCTGGAAACCCGCTTCTACCTGCGCTACCGGGAGACCGAAAACGAACTGGCCGGGCGCCTGACCAAAGACCAGATCAAGCACCACCCGCGCGCGGCCAACCCGGCTTACCTGGCCCGCGACGACAGCCGCCCGCAACCAGGCAGCACCTGGGTGGGCAACAAGACCACCTTCTACCTCGACGACGATGCGCGCCTGGAAGCCGGCCTGGTCTATCACGATTACCCGATGGACCTGCGTGAAGGCCCGATGCGCCTGAAGGTGGCCTATACCGATGTCAGCGGCACGCTGAACTATTTCCGCCGCGACACGCTGCTTGGTCACGAAAGCAAGACCACCATCGGCTGGCGCACCACCAAGCACCTGCCCAACAGTGGCGCTTCACAATTTACCCGCGATGGCGATGTATTCGGCGCGCGCACCCGTGACTTCACCTACCAGGGCTCGGACACCGTGCTGCATGTCGGCAACGACCTGGAACTGGTCCCGGACCTGTGGCTGACCACGGGTCTTGCGATGATCTACACCCGCCGCGAAAGTGCCGTGACCTACCCGGCCGAAGGTGGCAAGGTGAGCATGCATGACTGGGACTACGCACCGCGCCTGGGGCTGCGCTACGACATCCGCCCGGACTTGCAGGTGTACGGCAACCTCAGCCGCTCGGTAGAACCGCCACACCCGTGGTCGCTGATCTGGAGCGCGCCCAGCACAGGCGGCAAACAGATCCAGCCGATCGAGATGCAGAACCAGACTGCCACTACCCTGGAGCTGGGCGCGCGTGGCGACTCGGCGCTCGGCCGCTGGGACCTTGCCTGGTACTACTCGCAGGTGCGCCACGAACTGCTGGCCGTGGAGGTGGTGCCTAACTTCACCTCGGAGTTCAACGCCAGCGCTACCGTGCACCAGGGCGTGGAGGCCGGCCTCGACAGCACCCTGTGGGAAAGCGCCGGCACCGGCAAGCTGAGCTTGCGCCAGGCCTATACCTTCAGCGACTTCCACTACCGTGATGACGACAAGTTTGGCGACAACCGCCTGCCCGGCATCCCCATGCACTACTACCAGGCCGAACTGCGCTATGACTGGCCGAGTGGCTTCTATGCCGGGGTCAACACGCAAATGGCGTCGAAGGTGCAGGTGGACTATGCCAACAGCTACCACGCCGATGAATATGCCTTGCTCGGCGCGCGCCTGGGCTGGAATTCACCCAAACACGACTGGCAGACCTGGCTGGACCTGCGCAACCTGACCAACAAGCGCTATGCGGCCACGGTGACACCCACCTACAACGATGCCGGCAAGGACAACGCCCGCTCTACGCCGGGCGAAGGGTTTGGCGTTTATGCCGGCGTTTCCTACAGCTTCCGCTAGAACATGCAGTGCACTGTTTCTGTAGGAGCAGCCTTGTGCTGCGAAGAGGCCGGTACAGATCACGCATCAGTATGGTCTGTGCCGGCCTCTTCGCAGCACAAGGCTGCTCCTGCAAAGACCGCGTCAAACCGCCCGGTTCAACTTCACCCACGAAGCAAACTTGTCGACAAACGCCTGCAAGAACGGCCGGGTCTTGTCGTTGAGCTTGCCCGAGTCCTCGAACAGGCTTGCGGCACCGCCAATGTAGGCTTCGGGCATCTGCATGCACGGCATGTCCAGAAACACCAGCGACTGGCGCACGGCATGGTTGGCGCCAAAGCCGCCAATGGCCCCGGGCGATACACTCACCACCGCCGTCGGTTTGCCACTCCAGGCACTTTGCCCGTACGGCCGCGAGCCCACATCGATGGCATTTTTCAGGCAGCCCGGCACTGATCGGTTGTATTCTGGCGTGACGAACAACACCGCATCACTGCGACGGATCTCCTCGCGAAACCGCTTCCACGCCTCCGGCGGCGCTTCGGCCTCGACGTCCTCGTTGTACAACGGCAAATCGCCAATTTCGACGATCTTCAGGGCAAGGCTGGACGGCGCCAGCTCCGAAAGTGCGCGGGCGACCTTGCGGTTGTACGACTCCTTGCGCAAGCTACCCACGACAACCGCTACCGAATACACCTGGCTCATGGCAATTTCCAACCTTTGCTGGGTAAAGGGACGTTGTAGTTATAGATGACCGTTCCTCGGCGCTTTGGTTTTTTTTCCGCAGGGTGAAAACTTCCGAGGCTGTTCCACGGTCTATGCCTTCAGACATTTTCTACGTAATTCAGAGGTTTCCACCCAAATGGCAGCAGTAATGGTCGGCCAATTCCACGCCCGTGACGCCGAAGGCCGTATCTACCCCGTGCACGAGTTCCAGGAATCCACCCTGCAGCTTGACGGCAGCACGCTGGGCGCCCCCATCACCACCTACCGCCTGGCCATCGGCGACAAGGTCAACCACCTCGGTGAAAACCGTTTCGAACTGGCGCGCAGCGGCGTCGAGATCATTCGCATTCCGTGATGCAGTCCACGGTGTAACGGCCGCTCTCGTTCTGCAGGCCATGCACATCGGCGACAAAACCGGGGAAGCCCTGGTTGAATGCCCGGGCAAAGGCCAGGTAATCGAGTATCGAGCGGGTCGCCTCGGTGAACCGCTCGCCCGGCATGATCAATGGAATACCAGGCGGATACGGCACCAGCATCACCGCAGCCACACGCCCCAGCAGCGCCTCGATCGGCACCGCCTCCACCTCGCCACGCACCATCTGGTCATAGGCCCGGGCCGGGCTCACAGCCACCTCCGGCAAGCGCGTGAACAGCCGCTTCAGTTGCTTGGCCGTGGCATTGGCGCGGTAGCAGTCATGCAATTGCTCACACAAGTCGCGCAGCCCCATCCTCTGGTAGCGTGAAGCATCGGCTGCCACCACACTCGGCAGGCAATTGCTCAGGGCTGTATTGCCATCATAGTGGCGCTTGAACTCCAGCAACTCCGTAAGCAAAGTGCTCCACTTGCCTTTGGTAATGCCCATGGAGAACAGCACCAGGAAGCTGTACAGGCCGGTTTTCTCCACCACCAGCCCCCGCTCCCAGAGAAACTTGCTGACCACCGCCGCCGGGATGCCATGCTCGCCCAGCACACCCCCCGCGCTCAGGCCCGGCATCACCAAGGTCACCTTGAGCGGGTCGAGCAGCACATAGTCGTCCACCACCTCGCCAAAGCCATGCCACTCCGCCCCCGGTTGCAGCAACCAGTCCTGCGCGGCCAGGCGCTGGGTACCTTCGGTGCTCGGTGGCTGCCAGATACTGAACCACCAGTCATCCGCAGCAATGTGCTCGCGCAGGTTGGCCAGGGCACGACGAAAACTCAGCGCCTCGTCGAACATCTCTTGCAGCAGCGAATGCCCGGCCGGCCCTTCCATCATGGTCGAGGCCACGTCCAGCGAGGCGAGAATGCTGTACTGTGGCGAGGTCGAGATATGCATCATGAACGCTTCGTTGAATCGGTCACGGTCCAGCTGACGCCTGGCCCCGTCCTGCACATGGATCATCGAGGCCTGGCTGAATGCGGCCAGCAGTTTGTGGGTGGAGTGGGTACTGAACACCAGAGGGCTGTCTGCCGTGCAGGCAGTGCCCATGGCATAGCGCCCGGTGAAGAAGTCATGAAACGCCGCATAGGCGAACCAGGCCTCGTCGAAATGCAGCACCTCGACACTGGCACCCAGGCTCTGCTTGATCATCCCGGCGTGGTAGCACAGGCCGTCATAGGTGGAGTTGGTCACTACCGCCAGCTTGATGCGCTGCCCACGATCGCGGGCAAGGGGGTTGGCCAGTATCTTCGCCGCGATTGCCTCGGGGCTGAATTCGCTGAGCGGGATCGGGCCGATGATGCCCAGTTCGTTGCGCTCCGGGCACAGGTACAGCGGAATGGCGCCGGTCATGATGATCGCGTGCACTACCGACTTGTGGCAGTTGCGGTCCACCAGCACCAGGTCGTCGCGGCCGACCATGGCGTGCCAGACGATCTTGTTGGCGGTGGAAGTACCGTTGATGACGAAGAAGGTGTGGTCAGCGCCGAAGTTGCGCGCCGCCCTGGCTTCGGCTTCTGCCAGCGGCCCGGTGTGGTCGAGCAGCGAGCCGAGTTCCGGCACGGAAACAGACAGGTCCGAGCGCAGGGTATTTTCCCCGAAGAACTGGTGAAAAGCCTGGCCCACGGGGCTTTTATGGTAGGCCACGCCGCCGCCATGGCCAGGGGTGTGCCAGGAATAGTTGGATTGCGCAGTGTGCTGCACCAGGGCCTTGAAGAACGGCGGCAGCAGGCCGTCGAGGTAGGTGTGTGCGGCGCGCGCCACCTGGCGGGCGAGAAACGGCACGGTATCCTCGAACAGGTAGAGGATTCCTCGAAGCTGGTTGAGCTCGCTCATGGCCTCGGCCGGGGCGTTTTCCAGGGTTACCTGCTCGCCCAGGGCGAAAATCGGCAGGCTGGGTGCGCGCAGGCGGGCCAGGCGGATCAGCTCGGCCATGTTCTGCAGCAGGTGGGTGTTCTCGCCAACGCCTTCGGCAGCGACCAGCATGCAGGCCAGGCCGTGGTGGGTGGCGGCAACCAGGCGGGCTTCGGCATGGTCGGCGGCGGCGAGAATGGCGAAGCCATCCTGGCGCAGCTCCTCGGCGATGCCCCGCACGCGCTCGCCGGCAACGCTGTCCGCCTTGATGGCGCGGTGGACGATGAGGATCGGGAACTTGAGGTCCTTGTACATCAGGTGGCTACCTCCGAAGGACATGACGTCCATTTCAGGGTAGTTGAACCTGTGTTCTCAGCGCCTGCCTCTTCGCGGGCACGCCCGCGAAGAGGCCGGTACAGGCTATAAATCAGCCAGCAGCTGTCTCGGTAAGGGCCTGCCACATGGAGGGCCCACCCGCCGACTTGGCGATAGCGGCCAGGCGCTCGGCATGCGCCTCCAGTTCCTCGGCATTGGCCATGATCACCCGCCCCGGCGTACGCCCGACAATCCGGCGGATCTCGCTGCCGCCAGCGCCCTGCCCATCACTCTCGGCGTCTGCGCCATGGCCCGCCAGCGACAGGCTGGTCTGGCCACCGGTCATCGCCAGGTAGACGTCAGCCAGCAGTTCCGAGTCGAGCAATGCGCCGTGCAGCTCACGGCCAGAGTTGTCGATGTCGTAGCGTTTGCACAGCGCATCCAGGCTGTTGCGCTGCCCTGGGTGGCGCGAACGTGCCAGCAACAGAGTGTCGAGAATGGTGCAATGCTGCGAAATGTCAGCGCGATGCTGCTGGCCCAGCAAGGCGAATTCGTTGTTGATGAAGCCAACGTCAAACGCCGCGTTATGGATGACCAGCGTGGCGCCCTGGATGAATTCGAAGAATTCCTCGGCTACATCGCCAAACCGTGGCTTGCCGACCAGGAAGGTGTCGGTGATGCCGTGGACGTTGATAGCGCCCTCGTCACTCTCGCGGTCCGGCTGCAGGTAGACGTGGAAGTGCCGCCCGGTCAGGCGCCGGCCGAGCACCTCGACACAGCCGATCTCGATGATCCGGTGGCCTTCGCTGACCGGCATACCCGTGGTTTCGGTATCGAGAATGACGAACCGTTTATCTTGCTGCTGCTCCACGCGGGGCGCTCCAACTTGCATCAGTTACAAAGGCCGCGATTGTACCCCAGCTCAACGCTGGGCGCGCACCTCATCGACCCCACGGTTGGCCAGCTGGTCGGCGCGTTCGTTGCCGGGGTGGCCGATATGGCCGCGCACCCACTTCCAGCTCACCTTGTGGCGGTTGACCTGCTCATCGAGCTGCTGCCACAGGTCGGCATTCTTCACCGGCTCTTTGGCAGCGGTCTTCCAGCCGCGCTTCTTCCAGTTGACCATCCATTCGTTGATGCCCTTCATCACGTACTGCGAGTCGGTGGTCAGCACCACTTCGCATTCGCGCTTCAGCGACATCAGGCCCTGGATCGCCGCCATCAGCTCCATGCGGTTGTTGGTGGTTTCACGTTCGCCGCCCCACAGTTCCTTCTCGACGCCCTTGTAGATCATCAGGACCCCCCAGCCACCTGGGCCAGGATTGCCTTTGCAGGCACCATCGGTAAACATTTCGACGCTATCGCTCATGTACCACTCTTGAATTCAGTGCTTGTCAGTTTCAGGGTTGACCGCCGTGCGGTTCACCTTGGCCAGCGGCAGCGGCAGCAACTTGCCCATCGGCTCGCGGCGTTCCGGGCGCAACGGCCGCAGGCCCACCACCATCTTGCGCGCCACCAGCAGGTACACGCCGCCACCGGAGCTCTGCCAGCCGCCGGCCATCCGCTCCCAACCCGCCAGGCGCTGCTGCCAGGCCGGTGAAGCAAGCGGCGGACGATAGCACCCGAAGCGGCGTTTCTCCAGCGCGAAGCCCAGCAGGTTGAGCCAGTCGCCTACCCGCGAAGGCGAGATGCAACGCGCCTTGCGCAAGGCGCCATGGCTGAAGAAATGGCGCATGCCCCAACTGCTCCACGGGTTGATCCCGACGATCAGCAGGTGCCCGCCCGGGCGCACGGCGCTGGCGGCCTCGCGCAGCAAGCCATGGGGCGACAGGCTGAAATCCAGGCCATGCTGCAGCACCACCACATCGGCGGCATGCTCGCTCAGCGGCCAGGCCTGCTCTTCACAGGCAATTTCCACCCCCGGCAGCGGCGCCCCAAGGCGCACGTTGCGCTGCACCTGCGGGGCACTGGGCGGCGGCTCCGCGCAGGGGCCGTAGTGCACAAGGTAGCCCCCGAAGAAGCGGCCGAGCTCTTCTTCCAGCAGTTTTTCCTCTTCCTTGAGCATCAGTTGGCCGATCGGGCCATTGAACCACTCACGGGCCAGGCTGATCAGCTTGACCCAGTCCGGGTCGGCCTGGGCAAAGGCTTGGTCGGTCATTGCGCTCTCCCTCGAAGGTTCTCCCACCGCGCCATCGCGGCTAAGATGCCTTCATGTGCCACGCTTGGCGAATCGGATCCGCACCATGATACAGATCGATGCTCTCCCCGCTTTCTCCGACAACTACATCTGGTTGTTACAGGATACTGCCAAACGCCGCTGCGCGGTGGTCGACCCGGGTGACGCCGGCCCGGTGGAACGCTGGCTGTCGGCCAACCCCGACTGGGTGCTCAGCGACATCCTGATTACCCACCACCACAACGACCATGTCGGCGGCGTCGAACGGCTCAAGCAACTGACGAACGCACGGGTGTGCGGCCCTGCCAACGAACGTATTCCCTGCCGCGAGCTGGCGCTGGACGAAGGCGACCAGGTGACGGTGCTGGGCATGACGTTCCAGGTACTGGCAGTGCCTGGCCACACCTTGGGGCATATCGCGTTCTTCAGCGACCAACCGGCAACGCCAGTGCTGTTCAGTGGCGACACCCTGTTCGCCGCCGGCTGCGGGCGCATGTTCGAGGGTACACCCGAACAGATGCAGCCGGCCCTGGCCCGCCTGGCGGCACTGCCGGCCCACACCGAAGTGTACTGCGCCCACGAATACACCCTCAGCAACCTGCGCTTTGCAAAGGCGGTGGAACCTACCAACCAGCACGTTCTAAAGCGGTTCGAGGACGTTACCCGTTTACGCGCCGACAATCGCATCACCTTGCCATCAACGATTGGCCTGGAACGCCTGACCAACCCCTTCCTGCGTACCTCTGAAACATTAGTTAAACAAAAAGCAGACGAATGGAAGGGACATCCAAACGACTCGCAGGTCACTGTTTTTGCTGCCTTGAGGTCTTGGAAGGACACCTTCTGATAACCTCAAGATATATCGCAATCGATGGTCAAAGGTTGACCAGGCCCGGAGCGGTTTCTAGAATCGCCGAAATTTTTCGCCCGGATACCTGTCTCAGCCGATGTCTTCCCGTAGCCGCAGAACCTCTCATTCCGTCGCCCTGACGCGCCTGGCCCAAATCAGTGCGCTGGCTCTGGCCGCCACCCTGGTGGGCTGCCAGAGCACCCGTCAGCTTGACGAATCCGAAAGCGTTCGCGCGCACAACTACCAGGCGCGGATCAAGCACAAGCCTGCACCGCTGCTGGTCAAGCCGGCCGAGCAGGCACCGCAGGATGTCTGGGAGCGCATGCGCCAGGGCTTTGCCCTGCAGGACAGCATCGACGTCAATCCGCGCATCGAGCAGCAGCGCCTGTGGTTCGCCAGCAACCCGACCTTCATCGAAAGTGCCGGCGAGCGCGGCAGCCTCTACCTGCACTACATCGTCGAGCGTCTTGAAGAGCGCGACATGCCGCTGGAGCTGGCCCTGCTGCCCGCCATCGAAAGTGCCTACAACCCGATGGCCTATTCACGCGCCAGTGCTGCCGGCATGTGGCAGTTCATGCCAGCGACAGGCCGCCACTTCAACCTGCGCCAGACCAATTTCTACGATGGCCGCCGCGATATCACCGCGTCGACCAACGCCGCACTGGACTACCTGACCCGCCTGCACGACATGTTCAACGGTGACTGGCTGCTGGCCCTGGCCGCCTACAACGCCGGCGAAGGCACGGTTAGCCGCGCCATGGAGCGCAACGAACGGCTCGGCCTGCCAACCGACTACTGGAACCTGCCGCTGCCTCAGGAAACCCGCGACTATGTGCCCAAGCTGCTGGCCCTCTCGCAGGTGGTGCTTACGCCTGAAGCCTATGGCGTGAACCTGAACCCGATTGCCAACGAGCCCTACTTCGAAGCGGTCGCCATCAATGATCGCCTGGACCTGTCGCGGGTGGCGGCCTTTGCCAACATCGACGAAGACGAGCTGATCCAGCTCAACCCGGCCTTCAAGAAGCGCATGACCGTGGACGGCCCGCAGCAACTGCTGGTGCCGACGGCCAAGGCGCAGCTGCTGAGCGACAGCCTGTCCAACCTCAAGCCCGAGCAACTGGTCAGCCTGCAACCGAACAAGGCCGTGTTCGCCCGCGCCGTAGCCGAAGCCAAGGCACCGGTGGCGGCGCGCAGCTACCGGGTCAAACGCGGCGACAACCTGGGCGCGATCGCCAAGGCCAATCGCGTCTCGGTCAGTGACATCAAGCGCTGGAACCGCCTGTCCGGCAACAGCCTGCGGGCCGGCCAGGTGCTGGCCCTGCGCGGTGGCAAGGGACCGAGTGCCGCCGGTAACCGGGTAGCGGCATCCGGCAAGCGCTCCACCCAGTACAAGGTGCGCAAGGGCGACTCGCTGTACCTGGTGGCCAAACGCTTCAACGTGGAAATGCAGCACCTCAAGCGCTGGAACCCACGCAGCGGCCACGCCCTCAAGCCAGGCCAGACCCTGACCGTCTACCTCTCGCATTGATGTAAAACCCGGGGCCGCTGCGCGCCCCATCGCCGGCAAGCCGGCTCCCACAAGTACTGCACATGGCTTGAAGCCGATGCAGTCGGGGTGGGAGCTGGCTTGCCGGCGATGGGGCGCCCAGCGGCCCTTTGCAATCCTCTGGCCGCACTCTTTTTCCAATCCCACCAAGCTGTTACTGTACCCGATCAAAGCCCAACGCCTCTGGATCGGATGCCGACTTGATACGTCCCCTCCTGCTGTCAATCAGCCTGGCCTTGAGCTTCCCCGTAGCCGCGATGGTGAGCGAAAGCCACGGATACGCGCAGTTCGGCACGCTCAAGTACCCAGCCACATTCACCCATTTCGACTGGGTCAACCCGCAAGCGCCCAAGGGCGGTACCTTGCGCGCCATGGCTTTTGGCACCTTCGATACCCTCAACCCCTACACCTTCAAGGGGTCAAGCCCGGTCACCACGCCCAATTTCCAGCAGTACGGCATCAGCGAGCTGAACGAGCCGCTGATGGTCGGCACCGGTCAGTACGACCCGTCGGGTGACGAGCCGACCTCCAGCTACGGCCTGATCGCCCGTTCGGTCGAATACAGCGAGGACCGCAGCTGGGTGGTGTTCAACCTGCGCCCGGAAGCCCGCTGGCACGACGGCCAGCCGATCACCTCGGCAGACGTGGCCTTTTCCTACCGCACGCTGCTCAAGGACGGCCACCCGATCTACCGCACCAACCTGCAGGAAGTGCAACGGGTAGACATCCTCGGCCCGCTGCGCATCCGTTTCGTGTTCAAGCGCGCGGGCAACCCGCTGCTGATCCTGCGCCTGGGCGAAATGCCGGTGCTGCCCAAGCACTACTGGCAAAAACGCGACTTCAAGGCCACCACCTTCGAGCCCCCCTTGGGCAGCGGCCCCTACCGCATCACCCAGGTACAACCCGGGCGCCGCCTGGTGTTCGAGCGGGTCAAGAACTACTGGGGCAAGGACCTGGCGGTCAACCGTGGCAAGTACAACTTCAAGCGCGTGGAATACGAGTTCTACCGCGACGCCACGGTGGCCTTCGAAGCGTTCAAGGCTGGCGAATTCGACATCTATATCGAGCACCAGGCGAAGAACTGGGCCAACGGCTACAACTTCCCGGCCGTGCGCCGTGGCGAAGTGATCAAGGCGCAGATCCCGCACCAGATCCCCACGCAAACCCAGGGCCTGTTCATGAACAGCCGTCGGGCCACCTTCAGCGACCCGCGGGTACGCCAGGCGTTGGGGCTGATGCTCGACTTCGAGTGGACCAACCGCGCCCTGTTCAGCAGCGCCTACCGCCGCTCGACCAGTTACTACCCCAACAGCGAGTTCGCTGCCAGTGGCCTGCCCACCGGCAAGGAGTGGCTGTTGCTGGCGCCGTTCCGTGACCAGTTACCGGCCAAGCTGTACAGCGAACCCTACAAGGTCAGCCACACCGATGGCCGCGGCATCAGCCGCCAGACCCTGCGCCAGGCCTTGGGCCTGCTTGCCGAGGCTGGCTGGAAGCTGAACGGCCAGCGCCTGGTCGACAGCAAGGGCCAGCAACTGCGCATGGAACTGCTGTTGGTAAACCCCAACCTTGAACGCATCCTGCAACCTTATGTCGAAAATCTGTCCAGCATCGGCATCGATGCACGCTTGCGCACCGTGGACCGTGCCCAGTACAAACAACGACTGGACCAGTTCGATTTCGACATGATTCTGATGACCCTGAACCAGACCCTGAGCCCCGGCCTTGAACAGTGGCTGTACTTCCATTCCAGCCAGGCCGCCACCAAGGGCAGCAAGAACTATGCTGGGGTCAAGGACCCGGTGGTCGACCACTTGCTCGACACCCTGCTTGCCGCACGCACCCGCGACGACCAGGTCGCCGCCGCCCGCGCCCTGGACCGCGTGCTCTCATGGCAGTACTACATGATCCCCAACTGGTACCTCGACAACCATCGCCTGGCCTACCGCAACCGGTTCGCCTTCGTCACCACACCGCCCTATACCCTTGGGCTGAACAGCTGGTGGATCAAGACTTCGGAGAAAGCCCAATGACGCCAACGCACCGTCTGCGCCGGCTGGCATGCAGCCTGTTGCTCGCCTGCCTGAGCCTTCCCACCCTGGCCGCACCGCAGCACGCGCTCACTCTGTACGACGAGCCACCCAAGTACCCTGCCGATTTCAAGCACTTCGACTACGTCAACCCCGACGCCCCCAAGGGCGGCACCTTCCGCCAGTCCAGCTTCGGCGGCTTCGACAGCCTCAACCCGTTCATCAACAAGGGCGTCTCGGCCGAGAACATCGGCAGCATCTACGACACCCTGATGCGCCAGAGCCAGGACGAGCCGTTCACCGAATACGGCCTGGTGGCCGGCAAGATCGAGAAAGCCCCGGACAACAGCTGGGTGCGTTTCTACCTGCGCCCCGAAGCCCGCTTCCACGACGGCCACCCGATGCGTGCCGAAGACGTGGTGTTCACCTTCAATGCCCTGATCAAGGACGGTGCGCCGCTGTACCGACAGTATTACGCCGACGTCGCCGAAGTGGTCGCCGAAGACCCGCTGAAGGTGCTGTTCAGGTTCAAGCACAAGGGCAACCGCGAGCTGCCACTGATTCTCGGCCAGCTGCCCGTACTGCCCAAGCACTGGTACGCAAACCGCGACTTCAACCGCGGCAACCTGGAAATCCCCTTGGGCAGCGGCCCGTACAAGGTTGCCGAGGTCAAGGCCGGGCGCTCGGTGCGCTACGAGCGGGTCAAGGACTACTGGGCCAAGGACCTGCCGATCAATCGCGGGTTCTATAACTTCGATGCCATGACCTTCGACTCCTACCGTGACACCACCGTTGCCCTGGAGGCGCTCAAGGCCGGGGCGTTCGACTATGCGCTGGAAGTCAGCGCGAAGAACTGGGCCACCGCCTACAACGTGCCCGCCGTGCGGGAAGGCCGCCTGATCAAGGAAGAGCTGCCCAACGGCAACCCCACCGGCATGCAGGGTTTCATCTTCAACATCCGCCGCCCGGTGTTCCAGGACGTGCGTGTGCGCCAGGCGCTGAGCCTGCTGCTGGACTATGAGTGGACCAACAAGCAGCTGTTCAACGGTGCCTACACCCGCACCGGCAGCTACTTCGACAACTCGGAAATGGCCGCTCACGGCCTGCCCAGCCCCAACGAGCTGAAAATCCTCGAGCCGCTGCGTGGCAAAGTCCCTGACCAGGTATTCTCCGAGGCCTTCAAGAACCCTGTCAGCGACGGCAGCGGCATGATCCGCGAGCAGCAGCGCCAGGCCTACAAGCTGCTGCAGGAAGCCGGCTGGAAAATCGTCGACGACAAGATGGTCGACGCCCAAGGCAAGCCGGTAAGCATCGAGTTCCTGCTGGCGCAGACCGAGTTCGAACGCATTCTGCTGCCGTTCAAGCGCAACCTCGCCGACCTCGGCATCGACCTGAGCATCCGCCGGGTCGACGTTTCCCAGTACATCACCCGCCTGCGTTCACGGGACTATGACATGATCGTCGGCGGCTACCCACAGTCCAACTCGCCGGGCAACGAGCAGCGCGAATTCTGGTCCAGTGCCGCCGCCGACAACCCCGGCAGCCGCAACTTCATCGGCCTGCGCGACCCGGCCATCGACCAGTTGGTGGAAGAGCTGATCAACGCCGACTCTCGCCAGAGCCTGATCGACCACTGCCGCGCCCTCGACCGCGTGTTGCTATGGGGCTACTACGTGATCCCCAACTGGCATATCAAGACCTGGCGCGTGGCCTACTGGAACCACATCGGCCACCCGCAAGTGTCGCCCAAGTACGACATCGGCATCGACACCTGGTGGATCAAGCCCGGGGTAACCCCGGCGGTGAGCGACGCCCCTGCGGACGAGGCCAACTAACATGCTGGCCTATATCCTGCGGCGCCTGCTGCTAATCATCCCGACCCTGTTCGGTATCCTTGTCATCAACTTCATCATCGTCCAGGCCGCCCCCGGTGGCCCGGTAGAGCAGATGATCGCCAAGCTCGAAGGCTTCGAGGGCGCCACCAGCCGCATTGCCGGTGGCGGCGCCGAGGTTTCCGTGGCCGGTTCCAACTACCGCGGCGCCCAGGGCCTGGACCCGGCACTGATCGCCGAAATCGAGCGCATGTACGGCTTCGACAAGTCGCCGCCAGAACGCCTGTGGATCATGATCAAGAACTACGCCCAGCTGGACTTCGGCGACAGCTTCTTCCGCGATGCCAAGGTGATCGACCTGATTGTCGAGAAGATGCCGGTGTCGATCTCGCTGGGGCTGTGGAGCACACTGATCATGTACCTGGTGTCGATCCCGCTGGGGATCGCCAAGGCGGTGCGCCACGGCAGCCACTTCGACGTGTGGACCAGCTCGGCGATCATCGTCGGCTACGCCATCCCGGCGTTCCTGTTCGCCATCCTGTTGATCGTGCTGTTCGCCGGGGGCAGCTACTTCGACTGGTTCCCGCTGCGTGGCCTCACCTCCAACAACTTCGACGAGCTGAGCACCACCGGCAAGGTGCTGGACTACTTCTGGCACCTGGTACTGCCGATCACCGCGCTGGTCATCGGCAACTTCGCCACCATGACCCTGCTGACCAAGAACAGCTTCCTCGACGAGATCAACAAGCAATATGTGGTCACCGCCAAGGCCAAGGGCCTCAGCCGGCCACGGGTGCTGTACGGCCACGTGTTCCGCAACGCCATGCTGCTGGTGATAGCCGGCTTCCCGTCGGCGTTCATCGGCATCTTCTTCACCGGGTCCTTGCTGATCGAGGTCATCTTCAGCCTCGACGGCCTGGGCCTGATGAGTTTCGAAGCGGCCATCAACCGCGACTACCCGGTGGTCTTCGGCACCCTGTTCATCTTCACCCTGCTGGGGCTGGTGGTGAAACTGATCGGCGACCTGACCTACACCCTGGTCGATCCACGCATCGACTTCGCCAGCCGGGAGCACTGACATGGCCTTGTCCCCCCTCAACCGCCGGCGCTTCGAGCGCTTCAAGGCCAACCGCCGTGGCTGGTGGTCGCTGTGGCTGTTCCTGATCCTGTTCGGCCTGAGCCTGGGCGCGGAGCTGATCGCCAACGACAAGCCCGTTGCCGTGCGTTACGACGGCGAATGGTACTTCCCGGCGTTCAAGCGCTACCCGGAAACCACCTTCGGCGGCGAATTCCCGCTGGAGGCCAACTACAAGAGCCCGTACATCCGCGAACTGCTGGCCAAGAAAGACAGCTTTGTGCTGTGGGCGCCAATCCCGTTCAGCTACCAGAGCATCAACTACGACCTGCGCGTGCCCGCCCCGGCGCCACCCTCCACGGACAACTGGCTGGGCACCGACGACCAGGGCCGCGACGTGCTGGCGCGGGTGATCTACGGCTTCCGCATTTCGGTACTCTTCGCCCTTACCCTGACCGTGGCCAGCTCCATCGTCGGCGTTATCGCCGGCGCCTTGCAAGGCTTCTATGGCGGCTGGGTCGACCTGGCCGGGCAGCGCTTTCTGGAAATCTGGTCGGGCCTGCCGGTGCTGTACCTGCTGATCATCCTGGCCAGCTTCGTGCAGCCCAACTTCTGGTGGCTGCTGGGCATCATGCTGCTGTTCTCGTGGATGAGCCTGGTGGATGTGGTGCGCGCCGAGTTCCTGCGTGGGCGTAACCTGGAATACGTGCGCGCCGCCCGTGCGTTGGGCATGCGCAACGGCGCCATCATGTACCGGCACATCTTGCCCAACGCCATGATCTCGACCATGACCTTCATGCCGTTCATTCTGACCGGCGCCATCGGCACCCTCACCGCCCTGGACTTTCTCGGTTTCGGCCTGCCCGCCGGTTCGCCATCGCTGGGCGAACTGGTGGCGCAGGGCAAGTCCAACCTGCAAGCGCCGTGGCTGGGCATCAGCGCCTTTGCCGTACTGGCGCTGATGCTGAGCTTGCTGGTGTTCATCGGCGAATCCGCCCGCGATGCCTTCGACCCGAGGAAGTGACATGAGTGAACAGAACCTGATCGAAGTGCGGGACCTGGCCGTGGAGTTCGTGACCGGGGACCAGGTCAACCGGGTGGTGGATGGCATCAGCTTTGACATCCGCAAAGGCGAGACGCTGGCGCTGGTGGGCGAAAGTGGCTCGGGCAAATCGGTCACCGCGCACTCGATCCTGCGCCTGCTGCCCTACCCCCTGGCCCGCCACCCCAGCGGCAGCATCCGCTACGAAGGCAAGGACCTGCTGCAGCAGAACGAGAAGACCCTGCAGCGCATTCGCGGCAACCGCATTGCGATGATCTTCCAGGAGCCGATGACCTCGCTCAACCCGCTGCACTGCATCGAGAAGCAGATCAACGAAATCCTTCTGCTGCACAAGGGCCTGACCGGCAAGGAAGCGACCGCACGTACCCTGGAGCTGCTGGACCTGGTCGGCATTCCCGAGCCGCACAAGCGCTTGAAGGCCCTGCCCCACGAGCTGTCGGGCGGGCAGCGCCAACGGGTAATGATCGCCATGGCACTGGCCAACGAGCCGGAACTGCTGATTGCAGATGAGCCGACCACGGCGCTGGACGTGACCGTGCAGCTGAAGATTCTCGACCTGCTCAAGGAACTGCAGGCGCGCTTGGGCATGGCGCTGCTGCTGATCAGCCATGACCTGAACCTGGTGCGTCGCATCGCCCACCGCGTGTGCGTGATGCAGCGCGGGCAAATTGTAGAGCAAGCCGAATGCGCCACGCTGTTCAGCTCGCCACAGCACCACTACACCCAAATGCTCATAAATGCCGAGCCCAGCGGGCTGCCGGCGCACAACCCGGTGGGCGCGCCGCTACTGGAAGTGGATGACCTCAAGGTGTGGTTCCCGATCAAGAAGGGGCTGCTGCGGCGCACGGTTGACCATGTAAAGGCCGTGGACGGGGTCAACTTCAGCTTGCCGCAAGGGCAGACGCTGGGGATTGTCGGGGAATCCGGGTCGGGCAAGTCGACGCTCGGCCTGGCGATCCTGCGGCTGATTTCCAGCCAGGGCGGCATCCGCTTCCATGGGCAGAACCTGCAAGGGCTGAACCAGAAGGCCGTACGGCCGCTGCGGCGGGAAATGCAGGTGGTGTTCCAGGACCCGTTTGGCAGCCTGAGCCCGCGCATGTGCGTGGCGGACATTGTGGGTGAAGGGCTGCGCATTCACGGCATTGGCACCGCGCAGGAACAGGAAGCGGCGATTATTGCGGCCCTGGAGGAAGTAGGCCTGGACCCGCGCACGCGCCATCGCTACCCCCATGAGTTTTCCGGCGGGCAACGCCAGCGCATCGCCATTGCCCGGGCGCTGGTGCTGAAGCCCGCACTGATTCTGCTGGACGAACCCACGTCCGCGTTGGACCGCACTGTCCAGCGGCAAGTGGTGGAATTGCTGCGTAACCTGCAGCAGAAGTACAACCTGACATACCTGTTCATCAGCCATGACCTGGCGGTGGTCAAGGCGCTGAGTCACCAGTTGATGGTGATCAAGCATGGCCAAGTGGTGGAGCAAGGGGATGCGCAGGCGATCTTCCATGCGCCGCAGCATCCGTATACACGGCAGTTGCTGGAGGCGGCGTTTTTGGAGGTGAATGCCGTTAGTTAGCTTTGGGGGGCTGCTGCTTCGGCCAAAATCCCCGCCTTCGATCCTGATGATGACCTCGATGCATGAGCTGGAGGCGCTGCGGGTTTTGCTTGAGTCGGCATTGATCAAGGTACAGATGCCCGCTGAGCCCGGAACTTCGCCCTAAGGCTGATCAACGTGCTGCAAAGGCCGGCCCCTTCGCGGGCGCGCCCGCTCCCACAGGAAGCACTGAGACTGCTGCGCGGTCTTTGTGGGAGCGGCCTTGTGTCGCGATAGGGCCGCAAAGCGGCCCCCCCATTGATTTTCTATAACTCAGCCTAGTTATCAATTTTTCTGACAACAATCGTCTTCCATCATCAATCGATTCGGGCATAAATTCTTCACCGTCAACCCCAAGTACCAACGGTAGAGCCATGTCCAGCCCACAACACCCGCCCGCTTCCCCTGCCCTGGCCACGCTGATACAGCGCTCCGGCCGGCCCAGCCCAACGCTGAGCGAAACCCATGCCCACGCCGTGCTTCAGGCCCACTACGGCGTTGCCGGCAACCTTTCGGTACTGGGCAGCCAGCAAGACCTGAACTTTCGCGTGACCACGCCCCAGGGTGGCTATGTGCTGAAGGCCTGCCACGGCAGCTATGCCCAACTGGAACTTGAAGCGCAGCACGCCGCCTTGGCCTTCCTGCGCGAGCAGGGTTTGCCGGTACCCGCCGTACGCTTGGCCCACAACGGCGTGGGGTTGCTGGAACTGGACATCGACGAACAACCACTGCGCCTGCGGCTGCTCGATTACATCGAAGGCCAGCCGCTGACCCGTCTCAAGCACATGGAGCCACACCTGATGGCTGAGCTGGGCGGGCTCTGTGCGAAGCTGGACAAGGCCCTGGCCGATTTCGACCACCCAGGCCTTGCGCGCACCCTGCAATGGGACCCGCAGCATGCCCAGGCGTTGATCGATCATCTGCTGCCGGTACTGCAGGACAGCGGGCAGCGCGCCCGCATCGAACACGCCACCCGCCAGGCCCGAGAGCGCCTGATGCCGTTGGTTGATCACTTGCCGAGTCAGGCCGTGCACCTGGACATCACCGACGACAACACCGTGTGGGCCCGTGATGCCCAGCGCCAGTGGCAACTGCAAGGCGTGATCGATTTCGGCGACCTGCTGCGCACCTGGCGCATCGCCGACCTGTCGGTAACCTGCGCTGCGCTGTTGCACCACGCCGAGGGCGACCCACTGCGCATCCTGCCAGCCGTGCGGGCCTACCAGGCGCTCAACCCGTTGACCGAGGCCGAACTGCGCGCGCTGTGGCCATTGGTGCTGAACCGCGCTGCCGTACTGGTGCTGAGCAGTGAAAAGCAGCTCGCCGTCGACCCGGGCAACCAGTACACCCGCGACAACATTGCTCACGAATGGGAAATTTTCGACACTGCCACCGCCGTGCCCATCGCCCTGATGGAGGCGGCCATCCTGCAGGCTGCGGGCCTGCAACCCAAGGCGCCGGACTTCAACGGTTGCGCACCCCTGCTCCCCGAGCTGGCCGGGCAGGCCGTAACACGGGTGGACCTGGGGGTACTCAGCACACACTGCGAGGCCGGCAACTGGGAGCAGCCCGGTTTCGACCAGCGTCTGCTGGCTTCGCAAGCCGCTCCGGCCTGCAGCCTGCACGGGCAATATCGCCTGTCGCAAACCCACATCGACCGCCCCGAAGAGCCCGCCACCTGCGCCCTCGGCGTTGAGCTGCACCTGCCCAACGGTAGCCTGGTGCAAGCGCCAGCACCCGGCACCTGGCAGCGACACGGCGACGGCCGTGGCTGCCTGCGCACCGCGCATTGGGCTTTGTGGCTGCACGGCCTGGAAAACGCACCGGCAGACGGCCAGGCCGTGGAAAAAGGCCAGCCCCTGGGCAACAGCTGTGGTTTCCTCAGCGTGCAGTTGTGCCTGGACAGCGGCATGCAGCCGCCATTCTTCGCCACCACGTCACACGCTGCCGCCTGGCTGGCCCTGTGCCCGTCGCCAGCCGCGCTGCTGGGCTTCGATTGCGAAGCCGAGCCGCTACCCGATCCGCAAGCCCTGCTGGCCCGCCGCGACGCCAGCTTCGCCCGCTCGCAGAAGCACTACTACGCGCAGCCGCCACACATCGAACGCGGCTGGCGCAACTACCTGATCGACATGCAGGGCCGTTCGTACCTGGACATGCTCAACAACGTCGCGGTGCTAGGGCATGGCCACCCGCGCATGGTCGCCGAGTCGGCGCGGCAATGGTCGCTGCTGAACACCAACTCGCGCTTCCACTACGCCGCCATCACCGAGTTCTCCGAGCGCCTGCTGGCGCTGGCACCCGAAGGTTTCGACCGGGTGTTCATGGTCAACAGCGGCACCGAAGCCAACGACCTGGCGATTCGCCTGGCCTGGGCCTACAGCGGCGGGCGTGACCTGCTCAGCGTGCTGGAGGCCTACCACGGCTGGTCGGTGGCTACCGACGCCATCTCCACGTCCATCGCCGACAACCCGCAAGCCCTGGAAACCCGCCCGGACTGGGTACACCCGGTCGAAGCACCGAACACCTTCCGCGGTCGTTTCCGCGGTGCTGACAGCGCCGCCGACTACCTGCAGGACGTCGACGCCAAACTGGCTGACCTGGATGCCCGTGGCCGCCAGCTGGCGGGCATCATCTGCGAGCCGGTGTACGGTAATGCTGGCGGCATCTCGTTGCCAGCCGGCTACCTGAGCGATGCCTATGCCAAGGTCCGCGCCCGTGGCGGGGTATGCATCGCCGACGAAGTGCAGGTGGGTTATGGCCGCCTGGGCGAATACTTCTGGGGTTTCGAGGAGCAGGGTGTGGTGCCCGACATCATCACCATGGCCAAGGGCATGGGCAACGGCCAGCCGCTAGGCGTGGTCATCACCCGCCGCGAGATCGCCGAGGCGCTGGAGGCCGAGGGTTACTTCTTCTCCTCGGCCGGTGGCAGCCCGGTCAGCTGCCGCATCGGCATGGCGGTGCTGGACGTGATGCAGGAAGAAGGCCTGTGGGACAACGCCCGCGACACCGGGCGCTACTTCAAGGCCCGCCTGCAAGCGCTGGTCGACAAGCACCCGCTGGCGGGCGCGGCACATGGTTCAGGCTTCTACCTGGGACTGGAACTGGTGCGCGACCGCACAACCCTGGAGCCGGCCACCGAAGAAACCATGACGCTGTGCAATCGCCTGCGTGACCTAGGCATCTTCATGCAGCCGACCGGCGATTACCTGAACATCCTCAAGATCAAGCCACCGATGTGCACCACCCGGGCGAGCGTGGACTACTTTGTCGACTGCATTGACCGGGTGCTGGGCGAAGGGCTGTAGGGATCTGGGTGAGGCTGGAGCGTTCGCCCTTGGAAGTTCGTCGCCTGTCAGATCGAGCGCCGCCCGCGCGGCGCTCGATCTCACAAACACCGAATACTTCAAGCCCTACCCTTGGCAATTCCATCCATTACTATTCGCTCACAACGCCCCAACATCAGGTTCACCGAACATGACCTTCTCCAGCGACTCCCTGGCAATTTTCCTCGCGGTGCTGGATGCCGGCTCGTTCTCCGCTGCCGCGCGCAAGCTGGGCCGTGTGCCTTCGGCCGTAAGCATGGCAATCGCCCAACTGGAAGCGGAGCTGGACCTGCCGCTGTTCGACCGGGCCACACGCAAAGCCTTGCCCACCAGCGCCGCGCTGGCGCTGGAGCCCCAGGCCAGGCAGGTGATCTGCCAGCTCAACCTGCTGGATGCCCAGGCCCTGCAATTGCACAAAGGCCTGGAAAAGCGCCTGACCATCGCCATGGCGCCCGAGCTGCAGACCGGCCGCTGGAGCCAGCCACTGGAGATCCTCGCCCAGGAGTTTCCCAGCCTGGAAATCGAGGTGCGCTCCGCCACCCAGACCGAAGCCATTCGCCTGCTGCATGACGGCAGTGTGCAACTGGCACTGGTGTTCGAACGGCCCGGCATCGACGAGCGCGAGTCATTCCTCGAAGCCGGCAGCCAATTGCTGGTGGCCGTCGCCTCGCCGCGCCATCCGGCCGGGCAGAACAGCGGCACGCCACTGCCTGAAGAGGCCTTTGCCGAACAACGGCAGATCATCGTGGCCTCAGGCAAGGCCACCGGGTCGGACCCACGCATGGTGCTGTCGCGGCGTATCTGGCTGACCGACAGCTACCTGGCTACGCTGGACCTGGTGCAATCCGGCCTGGGCTGGGCCTACCTGCCGCAGCCGCTGGTTGAACCGCTGATTGCATCCGGTGCACTGGCCGAGGTGCGCTTTGACAACATGGCCAGCCGCCTGCGCCTGTGGGTGGACATCATCTGGATCAAGTCGCGCCCGTTGGGCCTGGGCGCCAGACGTTACCTGGACGTCATGCGCCAATGCTTTGAAACAGAATCCCCAAGGTCCTGAGCCGCCCCATCCGAAAACGAAAAGTCCTACAGCACGTTAGGAAGCCGATAACTCCCTACAGAATTGATTCCTCGTTAGATTTTTGCTCGCCATCAAGAAGACAAAGGAACTTCTCATGTCGAGCCAGTCCGCGCAGGGCTACCTGCAGTGGGTCGATCGCTTCGCGACCCAGCTGCGCCAACCAGAAGAGGCCCTGTATCTTCTACTGGACCCGTTTGCGGGGTGCACGCCCGAGCACCCGTTAAGCATTGCATCGCTCACCGAGACGCTGGGTGACGATGCGGTAGTGCGCGTCGATAGCCGCGGGCTAGTCCAGGACCCTCAATACTGGCCAGCCCTGGTGCAGCTTGCCAAACCCGGTGCAGCGCCCACAGCCCTTGCTGCACTCAGCGCGACCTGCGCCGCACGTGAGGCAACGGCCACCTGGCACTATGTGTGTGGCTGGCTAGTCAGCGAGCAACCCGCCGACCTCATCGCCCGACACATCAGCCAGCAATGCCATGTGCTGCACCAACCGCCGCCGCACGGCATCACCGCCTGGTTCGAGCCTGTACGCCTGGTGTTGCTGCGCGCAACCATGCGCAACGCGGCCCAAGTCCTTGGGCCCATTCGTAGCTGGCTGCACCCCGATGGCTGTGGCAGTTGCGCGGTGTTCGAACGGCAACCGCCGGCTGGCGAGCTGGTCGTCCCTGATGCGGCAAGGGCTACCCAGCACCTCGCGCCGCAGATCATTCAACTGCTCGGCGCCTGGCGTCGCCTGAATGCCGTGCAGCAAACCGGCGCCCCCTGGCAATTCACAGGCCCATCAGCCCTGCCCGAAAACGCGCCCGTTCATGCCATGCATCTGCTCCTCAAGGCCTTCAGGCAGGGCCTTCGCGACCGTGCCGATATCCAGTGCATGTGCCTGCACATGGTCATGGTCCACCCATTGCTCCTTCAACATCCCACCATCCAGCACGACGTGGCACAGGCAGCGGCCGGCATACAACGCCTGGCATCGCGTTTCGCCTGCTACGACGACCGCGCCTGGTCGCACATCGTGGCCGCCCTGCCGCAGGCAAGGAGTTATTCATGAGCACCAGCAAAGCCGTCCACATTGCCATGCAGGAAGAGATACCCAACACATACGGCAGCTGCAATGCCTGCGAACGCTCCGGCCTGCCGATCATGCTGCTGCGCGAGGCCTACGCCCCTCGCCCTGATACAGGGCGCCCCTATCGCCTGGCGGACGACAGCGAAATCACCTTCCACCCAATGCACACCGACCAATTGCGCCTGCTGCGCCAGGGTTATGTCTACGTGCTGCTCGACCAGGAAATCTGGCAGGCCTACGAGGTGGCGGCAGAAGGCACCTTGCAGCGTTTCCCTGTGTCGCAGATGCCCTTGGGGCCGCCCAAGTCATTGCCCAAGGTATGCGCCACCGAAGGCCACGATGTGATCGCCTCATTCATCAACATCAACACCTCGCTCTACCGCAAAGCCTGGGTCGCCTTTGCCAACGATCCCTGGCCCCTTGCCGTACTCGACCGTTATCGCAAAGGTATTGCCGACGGTGATCCGGGCACCCTCGCCCGCTTCGTCGAGGTAGACCTGGAGACCGCGCGCAACAACCCTGCCAGCATCGGCATTGCCATGACCGACAGTTTCCGCTTCGGCATGGAAAATGTGCTGGAGTTCTCTACGTTTTCTTCTGCCAGGTTTACCAGCGTTCATGGCTTTTACAGCCGCCTGGGCCGCGGGGATCAAACCCGCAACCATGTGCGCAAGGTCATCCAGCAGGAACAGCTACCCAACGGCGTGCTGGCGCTGACCCTGCCCGACCCGGTCGGGATGGTGATGGAGCTCAACGCGCAGCGCACGGGCTGGGTGCAGGCCATGCAGGAGTGGCGTGCCCAACCCCAGCGCCACTTCGAGTATTTCACCTCGCAAGCGTTACTGGGCATCCGCGAACTGCATGCCGCCACCGCTGCTGCTCTGGGGGCCGAGGACGCAAAGCGCGAGGCCCGGCGGGTTCAGCAGTGGAACAAAAGCCCGTTAGGGGTCAAAACACACTTCCCTCCGGTGGACCTGCAAGCACAGAGCGAACGCGACATCGCGCGCAGGCAAGAGGGGGCCCGCAAGCGGCTGGAAGAGCGTTACGACGAGCGCGCCCGTGCCGACTTCCAGGCGGATTACGACCGCGAGCTGAAAAACTGGCAGTCGATGGTCGACCAGGTAGGCAAGCTGTACGCGCACCACTACGCCAAACGTGCGTTTCAGCAGATCGGCTACTTCGACTACGACGCGAAAGACCCTGTTTCGGTGGAGCACTTCATACAGATGATGGCGGCCTGTCTGGCCGGCGGGCCCACTGAAGCGCTACCCGCGCAAGGCCAGCCGCTCGGGATGACCCAGCATATCTGGCAGCAGCTTCTGGAAGACGACCGTAGCCTGCTTTACCAAGCGTTGCTGGCCAAGAACCAGAAGCTGATGCAGCAGGTGGCCAGCGGGCTGTCCGGGGATGACTTCGGCAAGGTGTACGACATCATCAAAAGTATCGCCGGCACCGCCGATGGCCAGCTGTTGATGATCAAGCCGATACAGGATGCCGTTGGCCAGTTGCTGGCCGCGACCAACAGCGCTGGGAATGCACTCAGCCAGCACATCAGTGAACGTTCCAGGACGCTGATCGGCCACGTACATCGTTCGGCATTTGCGCTGTTCGCCGGGCAGCAGGTGACGCCGCTGCGCGTGTCGCTGACAGTGGGCGAATACATGAGCCTGCTTAATGAAGCGGTGCAGGCACGGACCGATGCGTTTCTGCAGCAGGTAGACAAGCAATTCCGTGATCCCTTGGGCCGCAAGGTACGCGCCATGGTGCTCAGTGGCGCGATCAACATTGCGGCAGCGGGCAACCGTAACCAGATGATCGAGGTGGTGCTCTGGGCGTTTGAAAGTGCCGAGAGTTTGCAGGTTCGGTTGGTGCAATTACGGGAAGGTGCGGCCGGTGGCGTCGGGGACCTGGTAAGGAGTGTGGTGATTGGTACGGGTACGCTGCGTGCACAGGTTACTGATGGATTGAAAGTCAGCTCGATGGCCGCGCAAAGCGTGGCTAGCGATGCCATGCGCAGCTTGCGGGATGGATTAGCCAGTGGTGCAAGTGTCCAACTGCTGTTTGCCCTGGGGGGCCTATGGTTCCATCAGGACAGCCTGCGCAACAACTATCGAACGTTGCAGGAAACGCATCAGCACAACCCGGAGGCGCTTGCGGCAATCTGGTCTTCGTCGCTTGGTTTACTGGGTACTAGTGTAGAAGCGGCAGGGCTTCTCGTTGCGAAGATACGCCCGGAGATTCCGTGGCCAGGAACAGTGACAACGACCTCCCTGGGTACCGGTATGGCCAGATTTGGGGCCGGCATTGCGGCGATTGCTGGCGTCATGGATGGGGCTCAATACAAGTTTGCAAGCCTGAGATCCAAGAAAACAGGAGATAACGCTGCGACTCAGTTGTACCAGCTCGCAAGTGCCACTTCATTTGGGGCCGCAGCATTTGGAGTCTGGGCCGCTTTTGGATATAGCGCTTTGCTTGGCCCAATAGGCCTAAGCATGACGTTGGGCATGGCAGCCTATCTGCTCGCAACTTCGGCCAAGCGGAAAGAATCATCACCAACGGAGCTTTGGGCCAGAAATGCTAGGTGGGGACTACCTCAATCACGTCGCCAATGGGTAACCGAAACTGATATGGACGCGGCCATTGGAGCCCTCAATGCGGCCATCATCGGTTTGCATGCGGAGGTCTCGATCCAGATCCAATTCGATATAAACCACGGCATTCACCGAGAAGTTGCATCCACGATGTTTACTGACGACGGAAATGCGGTGCCCGCAAGTTTCAGCCTCGACTACTTCATGCGCATTCCACACTTTAATCAGCACCTCTCGCATTATCAGTGGAGTCTAATTCTGCATTACGGAGCTAGAGGCTGCGAAGCAGCTAATTTGTCAGCCGACAGTTCGTCACCGTTAACACTGCACGCTGAAAATAAAGAACCCAGGCACCTCTTCTCAGGGGCTTCCCCTATGCAGCCACTTATAAAGCTAGATGAAGTAACTGGAACACTCAGCATCCAGGGAACGCTCCCACTGTCCGACTACCACACTCTCCAGGCCGTTGAGTTAACCCTAAGCTACTGGCCCGATAGACATGACCAATCCGCATGCGCTCAAATCGTTCTCAAGGAAAATAATATCCGCTCCAGCACCGGCGGCAGTCAATGAGCGGTCCAGTACTGATCCCCCCCTGCCCCGGATGGAAAGAAGACTTGCCGTCGCCTTTCGATGCACCGATTCTGGAACCGCACCTGGGCACTCACGCGCCAAACCATCAAGATGATATTTACCTCGAAATCTCTCGTTCAGCAATGGCATGGCGTGGTGTCGTTTCGGCACTGACATTAATCTATCTGATTTCGATCTTGGTTGATCTTCCTTGGATGATCCTCCATACGGACCCAACAGACATTGAGAGCATACTCCTACTCGTTGGTATGTACTCACTATTCTCATGGAGCATCATCATTCTGTTCCGGGCGGATCTGGCAGCTCCCCGAGACCTGCCAATCCGTTTCAACCGGGTCCGCAAAAAAATTTACGCCTACAACTTCAAGCGTCAATGGTGGAACCCTTTCGACAAAGGGAAAATCGTGGTGGTCAGTTACGACTGGTCACAAGTTCGCGCCGAGCGCTGGTCGCAGAATGGCTCGCTGCCAAACGGCGGATTTATTTTCAAATGGGGTGTCACATTGTCCATCGTCGCACCGGGCACGAACAACGTTATTGACCGTTTCCCTCTTGTAACGATGGGCGCCGACCAGCACGCCTGGGCCTATATCTGCACCTATATGCAGGAAGGCCCTTCGGCACTGCCCCCACCCGGTGAACCCAAGGACCACAACGATGTACTCTGGTGTGAGTTCGCCCTGCGCCTGGCACCCCGCGTAGTGTGGCCCACGGAAATGGATCTGGAGTCGAGAACAGCGCCCTGAATCTACTCTGGCCCCTAGGCAAGCCGGCACCCGCAGGTACTGCGCATGACTTGAGGGCGATGCGGTCAATGTGGGTGCATGCCCGCGAACACCGGCGCAGCCGGTGCCATGCATCGCGCTGGATTCTTCACGGGCACGCCCGCTCCCACAGGGATTATGTGGTCGGCGCCACCAACCTGTACCCCACCCCTGCCTCGGTGATGATGAACCGTGGCGCCGTGGGGTCATCGCCCAGCTTCTGCCGCAGATGGCCCACCACGATCCGAAGGTAGTGGGTATTCTCCACATGGGTAGGCCCCCAGACATCCTTGAGCAGTTGCTGCTGGGTAATCACCCGCCCTGGGTGCCCGGCCAATAGCGCCAGCAAGGCGTACTCCTTGCGCGTCAACGCCACCTCCACACCGTCCAGGGTCACCCGGCGAAAGGCAAAATCCACGGTCAGCGGCCCAAAGCTGGCTGCCACTTCCGAGCCCCCCGCCTGTGGCACCTGGCGTAGCAAGGCCCGCACCCGTGCCAGAAATTCCTGGATGCCAAACGGCTTGGTCACGTAATCGTTGGCCCCGCCGTCCAGCGCATCCACCTTCTGCACCTCACTGGCGCGCACCGACAGCACCATCACCGGCACCGCGCTCCATTCGCGCAGCTCACGCAGCACCTGCTGGCCGTCCATGTCCGGCAGCCCCAGGTCGAGCACCACCAGGTCCGGCTTGCCCAGTGCAGCCTGGGCCAGCCCTTCAGTGCCAGTGGCCGCCTCAAGCACCTTGTAGCCTTGCGAGGCCAGGCTGATGCGTAAAAACTTGCGGATCTGCGGTTCATCGTCGATGACCAACAGGGTGGCGGACTGGCTCATGGCGTTTCGCTTTCGGCTTCAGGTTGAGGGGGTAGCGGCAAGCATAGAGTGATGCCGGTGCCCTGGCCATCGATGCCTTCGCCCACCAGAATCTGCCCGCCATGGGCGCCGATCATGCCCTGGCAGATTGCCAGGCCCAGGCCTGTGCCCTGCCCGCCGCGGTCACCACGGGCTGCGGTATAGAACATGTCGAAGATCTTCTCGCGGTCGGCGACCGGAATGCCGGGGCCCTGGTCGTTGACGGTAAGGCGCAACTGGTCATCATGCACGGCCACCTGCAGCTCAAGCCGGCCATTGGCCGGGGAAAAGCGTGCGGCGTTTTCCAGCACGTTGACCAGCGCCTGTTCGATCAGCGCCGCATGCACGAACAGCAATGGCAGCTCGGCCGGCACATCGGTGTGCACCCGCAGCGGCGCCAGCACAACGCGCAGGCGGTTGAGCGCACTGCCGACGATGTCGGCCGGGGCTACCCAGTCGCGGGCCAGCTTGAGGCCGCCGTGGCCCAGGCGGGTCATGTCCAGCAGGTTCTGGATATAGCGGTCCAGGCGTTCGGCCTCGTTGCGGGTGCCCTCCAGCAACTCGCGGCGGTCCTCGGCCGGTATCGCTTCGCCCAGCGCCAGCAGGCTGTCGATGCTGCCGCGCATGGCAGTCAACGGCGTGCGCAGGTCGTGGGACACGGAGGCCAGCAAAGCGCTGCGCAGCTGCTCGGTTTCGCCGTGCAGGCGCGCGGCCTCCAGTTGTTCGGCCAAACGTGCGCGGGCCAGGGCCTGAGCCAGTGGCTGGCCAAGGGCCGTGAGCAGGCGCCGGCGTGGGTCGTTGAGCGGCTGCCCGTTGCGCGGGCGCACACCCAGCAGCGCCAGCGGCTGCTCGTCCACCGCCAGCGGCCACCACCACCAACGGCCGTTGGGCAGGGTGTCGCTGCCGTGGCCGGCAGCCTGGCCGTGCTGCCAGGCCCAATCGGCGGCAGCCCGTTCGGTGTCGCTGAAGGCTTGGGCTTCGCCGCTGGCCACCTGCAGCTGGCCTTCGGCGTTGCGCTCCAGCAGGCACACCTGCATGTCTTGCCAGCCGTCCAGATGCTGGCCGGCGGCATTGAACACGGCCTGGCGGTCGGTGGCCACGGTCAGCCGGCGCGACAGGTCGAGCAGCTGGCTGGTCTGCGCCTGAGTTTCGCGCAGCGCCTGCAACTGGCGGCGCTGGCGTGCCGCCAGGTTGCCGGTAAGCGCGGCCATCAGCAGGAAGAACACCAGGGTCAGCACGTCTTCTTCGCGCTGGATGCTGAACGAGAAATTGGGTGGAATAAACAGAAAATCGTAAGTCAGGAACGATAGCGCGGCGCAGGCCAGCGCAGGCCCCAGGCTGCTGCGCACCGCCACCAGCAACACCGCAGCCAGAAACACCAGCGAGATGTTGGGCAGCGCCAGCACACTCGACACCGCCCAGGCCAGCCCCGCCGCCATGACCGTGGCCAGAAGCGCCAGCAGGTAGTGGCGCCACACCCACACCCGCCGCACCGCCGATCGCGGTGCGTGCGGCTGCACGTCGCGGTCCAGCACGTTGATTTCCAGCCCATGGCTTTCGCGCAGCAGCCGCGCAGCCACACCGGCACCGAACAGGCGACGACGCAGGCGGTCACGGGACTGCCCCACCAGCACCAGGCTGGCCCGCCGTTCGGCGGCATGCTGGATCAACGTGCGCGCCACTTCGCCAGCCCTTAGCAGCACCACCTCGCCGCCCAGGCGCTCGGCCAGCTGCTGCGCGGCCTGCAAGCGGTGACGCGCGGTTTCGTCGCGCAGGCGGCCGTTGTCCACATGCACCAGGCTCCAGGGCAGGTGGCGGCGTTGCGCCACGCGGCTGGCATGGCGCACCAAGCGTTCGGCCTGGTCGTCGCCGTCCACGCCTACCAGAAGCCGCCCGCGCAAGGCCGGGGCCTCTTGGCCACGCTGGCGATAGCCGTCGGCGAGGTCGGCATCGACCTGCGCGGCGGCAGTTTGCATGGCCAGTTCGCGCAAGGCGGTGAGGTTGGTTTGCGAGAAGTAAGCATCGATGGCCGCCCGCGCCTGCTCGGGCACGTAAACCTTGCCTTCACGCAGGCGTTCGAGCAGTTCGCGGGGTGGCAGGTCGATCAGCACCAGTTCGAAGGCTTCCTGCAGTACCCAGTCCGGCAGGGTTTCACGCACTTGTACGCCAGTGATGTCGCGCACCTTGTCGTTGAGGCTTTCCAGGTGCTGGACGTTGACGGTGGTGTACACGTCGATGCCGGCGGCTAGCAGCTCTTGCACGTCCTGCCAGCGCTTGGCGTGGCGGCTGCCGGGGGCGTTGGTGTGGGCCAGTTCGTCGACCAGAGCCAAGGCCGGCGCAGCCTTGAGCAGGCCGTCGAGGTCCATTTCCTCCAGGGTGACACCACGGTACTGGCTGCGCAGCAACGGCTGCTGCTGAAGGCCGGCGAGCAGCGCTTCGGTTTCAGCACGGCCGTGGGTTTCCACCACCCCGGCCAATACCTGCACACCCTGACGTTGCTGGCCGTGGGCGGCCTGCAGCATGGCGAAGGTCTTGCCGACGCCGGGGGCGGCGCCAAGGAACACCTTCAGCCGACCCCGGCCGGTGCGCGGTAGGTTAGCCAACAGCGCATCTGCGCGGGCGGAATCACTCATGTTTCATCCTTCAGGATTTGCGACAGTCGACCAACACCGGGCCTGCTTGGCAAGCCCGCGAAGGGCCGCAAAGCGGCCCCAATATCAGTGGCTCAATTGCTCAAGCGCCTTGTTCAACGCCAGTACATTGACCACCGGTGGGCCGATCAATGGGTGGAGGGTGGCCTCTTCCTGCAAGGCTTGCAAGCGCTCCACCGGCAGTTTCCGCGCCGCCGCCACACGTGGGATCTGATAGGCAACGCCCTCCGGTGGCAGGTGTGGGTCGAGGCCGCTGCCCGAAGTGGTCAGCAACGCCTGCGGCACCGGCCCCTGCTGCACCTGATACAGCGCAGCCGCCTCCCCCTTGACCCGCTCGGCCAGCGCCGGGTTGCTTGGCGAAAGGTTGCTGGCACCGCTGGCCACCGTGGCGTAAGCGCCTGCCGACGGCCGTGCATGGAACCAGCCATCACCCTTGAATTCCTGGGCGATCAGTGCCGAACCGCGCACCTGGCCTTGGTCATCCCGCACCAGGCTACCATTGGCCTGGTCCGGAAAAACAACCTGGGCGATGCCGGTCACTGCCAGCGGATACAGTGCGCCGGTCACCAGCGTCATCAACAGGGCCAGGCTCAACGCCGGGCGTACATAAGCATTCATGGCGGCCTCCTCAGACCAGGTTCAGGGCATTGAGCAGCAGGTCGATCAGCTTGATCCCGGCAAACGGCACCACAATGCCACCCAGCCCGTAGATCAGCAGGTTGCGCCGCAACAGGTGCGCCGCACTGGCCGCCTGCACCCGCACACCACGCAGCGCCAGCGGGATCAGCACGATGATGATCAGCGCGTTGAACACGATGGCCGACAGGATCGCGCTCTGTGGGCTGGCCAGGTGCATCAGGTTGAGTACGCCCAGCTGCGGGTAGATGGCCGCAAACAGTGCCGGCAGGATGGCGAAGTACTTGGCCACGTCGTTGGCAATGGAGAACGTGGTCAACGCACCGCGGGTCACCAGCAACTCCTTGCCGACCTGTACTACATCCAGCAGCTTGGTCGGGTCGCTGTCCAGGTCGACCATGTTGGCCGCCTCGCGCGCAGCCTGGGTGCCGTCGTTCATGGCCATGCCCACGTCGGCCTGGGCCAGTGCCGGGGCGTCGTTGGCGCCGTCGCCGCACATGGCCACCAGGCGACCGTCGTTCTGTTCCTGGCGAATGCGCGCCAGCTTCTTCTCGGGCGTGGCCTCGGCCAGTACGTCATCCACCCCCGCTTCGGCGGCGATGGCAGCGGCAGTCAACGGGTTGTCGCCGGTCACCATGACCGTGCGGATGCCCAGCTTGCGCAGTTCGGCGAAGCGCTCGCGGATGCCGGGTTTGACCACGTCTTTGAGGTGGATCACGCCAAGCAGGCGCTTGTCGATACACACCAGCAGTGGTGTGCCGCCACTCTGGGCAATACGTTCCACTTCGCGGGCCAGCGCCGGGGGCATTTCCAGGCGTTGCATGCCGACGAACGCCAGCACGGCATCTACCGCGCCCTTGCGGTAGCGGTGCTGCTGGTAGTCGATGCCCGACAGGCGCGTTTCGGCGCTGAAGGCCACGGCTTCGAACTGACCGGCGGGAGGCTCGACGAAGTCGTGCAACTGGCGCAGGTACTCGACAATCGACTTGCCCTCGGCGGTATCGTCAGCCAGCGAGGCCAGCAAGGCGCCCTCCCCCAGTTCCTTGGCAGCGATGCCTGGTGCTGCATGCAGCGCGCTGCAGCGGCGGTTGCCGAAGGTGATCGTACCGGTCTTGTCGAGCATCAGCGTATGCACGTCACCGGCGGCTTCCACTGCACGGCCCGAACGGGCAATGACGTTCAGCCGCACCAGCCGGTCCATGCCAGCGATGCCGATGGCCGACAGCAGCCCGCCGATGGTGGTGGGAATCAGCGTCACCAGCAACGCAGCCAGGAAAATCAGCGGCAGGCTGCCCCCCACGAAGTGGGCGAACGGCTGCAAGGTCACCACCACGATCAGGAAGATCAGGGTCAGGCCGATCAGCAGGATGTCGAGGGCGATCTCGTTGGGGGTCTTCTGTCGCTTGGCACCTTCGACCAGGGCAATCATGCGGTCCAGGGTCGACTCGCCCGGGTTGCTGGTAATGCGGATCAGCAGCCAGTCGGAGACCAGCCGGGTGTTGCCGGTGACCGCCGAGCGGTCGCCGCCGGACTCACGGATCACCGGTGCAGACTCGCCGGTAATGGCGGCCTCGTTGACCGCCGCGATACCTTCAAGCACCTCGCCGTCACCGGGGATCATCTCGCCCGCTACCACGCGCACCACGTCGTCCTTGCGCAGCGCGCTGGCAGCAACCGTCTCGTAACTGCCATCACGCTGGCGACGCTGGGCAGTCAGGCCTTGGCTACCGGCCTTGAGGCTGTCGGCGCGGGCCTTGCCACGGCCTTCGGCGAGGGCTTCGGCGAAGTTGGCGAACAGCACGGTAAACCACAGCCACAGGGCGATTTGCACGGCAACACCCGTGCTCACGCCGTTACCGGGGGCGAAGCACAGCACGGTGGTGAGCACTGCGGTCAGGGCCACCACCAGCATCACCGGCGAGCGTTTGAGCTGGCGCGGGTCGAGTTTTACAAACGCCTGCACCAGCGCCGGGCGCCACAGCGCGGCGAAGCGGGTCTGGTCCTTGGCAGTGTGCCGGGTATTCACTTCAGGAATGGGCATGTTCATGATCGGTCCTCAAAAACCCAGGCTCAGGTGTTCGGCAATTGGCCCAAGGGCCAGGGTCGGCAGGAAGGTCAGGCCGCCGACCAGCAGGATGGTCACCAGCAGCAGGCCGGTGAACAGCGGGCCGTGGGTGGGGAAGCTGTTCTGCCCCTGTGGCGCGCTTTTCTTCGCCGCCAGGCTGCCGGCCAAGGCCAGGATCGGCAGGATGTAGCCAAAGCGGCCGATGAGCATGGCCAGGCCGATCATCAGGTTGTGGTACACCGTGTTGGCGCCAAAACCGGCGAACGCCGAACCGTTGTTGGCCGTGCCCGAGGTATAGGCGTACAGCAGCTGGCTGAAACCGTGCGCCCCCGGGTTGCTGATTGCCCCTGCCGGGCCTGGCAGGCTGGCAGCAATGGCGCCAAGCACCAGCACGCCGACCGGCATCACCAGCAGGGTCGCCACCAGCAACTGCACCTCACGGGCCTGCAGTTTCTTGCCCAGGTATTCCGGGGTGCGGCCAATCATCAGCCCGGCCAGGAACACCGCGATCAGGACGAACAGCAGCATGCCGTAGAGGCCCGCGCCGACGCCGCCGAAGATCACCTCGCCGACCATCATGTTGACCATCGCCACCATGCCGGTCAGCGGGTTCAGGCTGTCGTGCATGGCGTTGACCGAGCCGTTCGAGGCGGCGGTGGTAGTGACCGTCCACAGCACCGAACCGGTGGTGCCGAAGCGGCTTTCCTTGCCCTCCAGGGGCGCGGTCTGCTGCACCTGCGGGCTCTGCAGCGCCGGGTTGGGTTGATGCTCGGACCACAACGCCGTGCTGCCACCGATCAGGAACAGGGCAAGCATGCAGGCGAGGATGGCGCGGCTCTGGCGCAGGTCCTTCACGTAGTGGCCGAAGGTGAACACCAAGGCCACCGGAATGAGGATGATCGAAGCCACCTCGAACAGGTTGCTCCAGGCGGTGGGGTTTTCGAACGGGTGCGCCGAGTTGACGCCGAAGAAGCCGCCACCATTGGTACCCAATTGCTTGATAGCGATCTGACTGGCAGCCGGCCCCAGTGGAATGGTCTGGTCAGCACCTTGCAAGGTCAGCGCATGGACGTAGTCGGCAAAGGTCTGTGGCACACCCTGCCATACCAGCAACAGCGCCAGCAGCAAGCACAGCGGCAGCAAGCAGTAGAGGGTGGCACGGGTCATGTCGACCCAGAAGTTGCCCAGTGTCGACGCGCTGCGCCGGGCAATACCACGGCACAACGCCACCAGCACGGCCAGGCCGGTGGCAGCACTGACAAAGTTCTGCACGGTCAGGCCGAGCATCTGGCTCAGGTAACTGACCGACGCTTCACCGCTGTAGGCCTGCCAGTTGGTGTTGGTCACGAAACTGACGGCGGTATTGAACGCCAGCGACCATTCTTGGCCTGGCAGGTGCTGCGGGTTGAGCGGCAGGTAGCCCTGCAATAACAGCACGGCGAACAGCAGCAGGAACCCGACCAGGTTGAAGGCCAGCAGGGCCAGGGTGTACTGCCGCCAGTTCTGCTCCTGGCTGGCGTTCACCCCCGCCAGCCGGTAGCAAGCTTGCTCGACCGGGCCGAGTAGCGGCGACAGCCAGGTGCGCTGGCCTTCCATGACCTTGAAGTAGAACCGCCCAAGCCAGGGTGCCGGTAGCAGCACGATGGCAAAGAACGCCAGGAGCAAGGCGAAATCGTAACTGTGCATGGTCGCTCCCTAGCTGCGATCGGCGCGCAACAGCGCCACCAGCAGATAAAACGCCAAGGCCACTGCCAGCAGCAGTGACAGCCCGTCGAGCATGTTCATGAGTGGTTCTCCCCGTGTTACGGCTTGGGCCGCTTTGGGGAAATTGTCTTAGGGAGGGGCGTAAAGGGGCGAGATCTGGGGATGGGGTGAGGTATAAAGAATGCGTAAAGATCAGCACTTTGGGCTGCCTGTGCTGGCCTCTTCGCGGGTGAATCCACAGGTACGACACAGGCCTTGAAGACTGTGCAGTACCTGTGGGAGCGGGCGTGCCCGCGAAGAGGCCGTTACAGGCTTACTGCTGGGGCGGCTGCTGTGCGGCGTTACGGCTCCAGTCCAGCAGCAGGCTGTAACCGACCGCCAGCAAGGTCGGCCCGATGAACAGGCCAATGAAGCCAAAGGCAAGCAAGCCACCGAATACACCCAGCAGCACGATCACCAGCGGCAGGTTGCCGCCACGGCTGATCAGGTAGGGCTTGAGCACGTTGTCCACGCCACTGATGACGAAGGTGCCCCAGATACCCAGGAACACCGCCATGCCGTATTCGCCCTTCCACACCAGCCAGGCAGTGGCCGGGATCCAGGCCAGTGGCGGGCCCATGGGGATCAGGCTGAGCATGAAGGTCACCAGGCCCAGCACGATCGCCCCGGGCACCCCGGCGATCAGGAAGCCGATCAGCGCCAGCAGGGCCTGCGCGGCCGCCGTGCCGATCACCCCGTTGACCACCCGCTGCACAGTACCGGCTACCAGCTCCAGGTAATACTCAGCGCGCTCGCCAATCAAACGGTGCAGCAAGCGCAACACAAATGCCGCCAGGCGTGGCCCGTCGCGGTAGAAGAAGAACACGAACACCAGGCTCAGGGTCAGTTCCAGCACGCCGCTGCCGATCTGCGCGCTGCGCGCCAGCAACCAGTTGCCCACCTGCCCGAAGTAGGGCTTGGCCGAGGCCACCAAGGCCGCGCCCTGCTGGTCCAGCGATTGCCACCCGTTGACCAGGCGCTCGCCCACGAATGGAATGCCACCCAGCCAGGCCGGCGCGTCGGGCAGGCCGTCGACCTGCACGTCACGCACAAACGCCGTGGCATCGCGAATATGATCGGCCATGTTGAACCCCAGCCACACCAGCGGCAGTGCCACGATCAGGATCCAGGCCGTGGTCAGCAGGCTCGCCGCCAGGGTTTCACGCCCGCCCAGCACACGTGTCAGCAAGCGCATCAGCGGCCAACTGGCAAAAGCCAGGATAGCCCCCCACAGCAATGCAGAAATGAACGGCGCCATCACCCAAAGGCCGGCACCCAGCAAGGCCAGCAGCAGAATCTGGATCAGCAGGCGGTCATTGTTAACCATGGTGGCGCTCGTTCAACGGATCAATTCAAGGTGCAGGCCATTGGTGGGTGCGCTACCGACTTCAAGGCGGCCATTACGCACCCCGGCCTTGACCAGCGCCTCGCGCCAGGCTTCGGCTTGGGCGCCACTGAGGCTGGCGCGCAAGGTGCTGTCGAGGTTCAGGCTGCGGGCCAGCAGGTTCACCCAGGTGTCTTGCGGCGCAGCAAGGTCAGGGTAGTCGAGCTTGCCGGTGTCGCGCATTTCGCGCATCACCGTGGCGGCAGTAGGCAGCAGCTCGCCCAGCGGGCTGGCGGCGACGAACTCCTCCACATGCAGGTAGGCGCGGCGGTTGCCACGGGTAACGCTGTACAGCGCGACCAGCGTGTCGGCCTCCTCAGCCGAGCGGCGTAGCAGGATGAACGCCTGCTGCTCGTCACCACCGTTGAGGCGGGCGTTGGCGAACACATCGTTGCCCCACAGGCTGGCCTCGCCGCAATCGCGGCCCTGGCACCAGAACAACGGGTAACCACCCTCGCGCTGCAGTGCTTCGCGGGCACTGGTGAAGGCTTCACGGGCCGTACGTTCGACCGGCAGTTCGTAGGTTACCGAGCTGACCTGGCCACGGCTCTCGACCTTGTTTTCGACCCGCAGGCGGCCGCTGATCTTGCGCAGCGGGCCCATGGGGTAGACGCGCTCTTGCTCCACGGCCGGACGCTGGTCAACGACCTTTGCGTCCACCGGCACCGGCAGGCTGCCGGCCCACAACCCAGGGCTGGCCAGCGCCAGGCAGGCGGCGACAGCAGTACGGATGGCAACAGGCGCGCTCATTGGCGAACCAGGCGGCGCGCGGCGCCGAAGTGAAGCTCCAGGATGTCTGGCAGTTGCATGGTTGTCTCCCTGTTCAACCCGCCAAGCCTCGACACTTGTCCGGTGCAAGTCAAGCAAAGCCAAAGAAGCGATTGATACAGTCTGCGACAAGGGCCGCGCCCTGCTCATCATTCAGGTGCAGGTGATGACCACCGGGTAGCGTCACCTGCTCAAAGGGTAGCTTCTCCAGCAACGCGGCGTGGCGCGCCAGCATGCCGTCGGCGGCCACCACCAACAGCGCCGGGCAACTCACCCGGCGCACATGGGCCATGGCCTGGGTTTCACTCAGGCGCACCGGCGATGGCAGGGTGAGGCGGCTGTCACTGCGCCAGCTGTAGCCACCGGGTACCGGCATCAGGCCACGTTGCGCCAGCAATTCTGCAGCCTCGCGGCTGACCGCGACCATGCCTTTCATCCGCGCATGTACGCCTTCTTCCAGCGTTGCGTACACCGACTTGCGTTTGCCATCCAGCCGCAGCTGGGCTTGCAGTGCCATCCCCAAGCGCTCGCCTGCGTCCTGCTCGGCACCGGTCGGCGGGATGACGCCGTCGATCAACGCCAGGTGGCTGACCCGGTCGGGCAAGGCGCCGGCCAGTTGTACCGAAATGATTGCGCCCAGCGAGTGGCCCAACAGGGCGAAACGCTGCCAACCCAGCTGCTCGGCAACCCGCAGCACGTCGTGGGCGTAGTCGGCCAGGGCATAGCCGGCACCAGGCGGACGGTGTTCCGAGTAACCGTGCCCGGCCAGGTCCAGGGCGACGATGCGCAGGCCCTTCAGTTGCGGCGCCAGGCGAGCGTAACTGTTGGCGTTATCCAGCCAGCCATGCAGGGCAATTACCGGCAGCCCGTCCTCGGGGCCGAACAGGTGTGCCGCCAGTTCGATATGGCCCAGGCTCAGGCGCACTTCCTGCACCTGCGCGCTCATGCCTGGCTCCAGCGGTCGAACAGGCCCTTGATCAGGCTGGCGGTGTCGGTCGGGCGCTCCAGCGGGAACATGTGGCCGCCGGGCACACTGTGATATTCGCCTTTGGGCATGCCGCGCACCGCCAGGGTGTGGTGACGGCGAATGACGTTGCTGCGCTCGCCGCGCACCATGGCCAGCGGCACCTGCAACTGCCGCGCAGGCGCGGGGCTGGTGTGCGGGATGCTGCGGTAGATACTGATTTCGGTAGCCGGATCGAAGCGCAGTTGCAGCCCCTGCTCCATCGCCTGCAGGCCATGTTCTACATAGGCTTCGAGGCAGTCGGGGTCAAAATGGCGAAACAGTGACTTGCCAGCAAAATAGTCCCGGGCACTGTCGCGGTCATTGAAAACTTCGCGGCGCCCCAAGGTGCGGCCGGCCGGGGTAATGCGGTCAATGAAACCGAAACGCTTGGCGGTGCGCAGCAGCCACTGGTCGGCACGGGTGAGCACCGGCGAGTCGAGCATCACCACCCCGCGGTAGTACTCGGGGCGACGCAAGGCAGCATGCAGGTGCAACACCCCCCCCAGCGAATGCCCGACACCCCAGACGGGCTGGTCCTGCTGCGCCAGGTGATGCAGCAGCTCATCGACCAGGCTCTGCCAGTTGTCGTCTACCGGAAAGCGCGGATCGTGGCCATGCTGGGCCAGGTGCTGCACCTGGTAGTCCGGCGCCAGGGCAGCGAACAGCTTGCCATACGTGGCCGAAGGGAAACCGTTGGCATGAGCGAAGAAGATCTGCTGCGACATGGCGCCTGGTCCGGACGGAAGATGATGGCTCATTGTCGGCATCGGGGCGCGATTCAGCAACATTCGGAAAGGTCATCGGCGAGGGCTATCAGGTCACGCCGAGCGGTCGAAGCTGGCCAGAGACCGGCGCAAGCAGGCCTGCATGTAGGCCAACTGGCTTTCCAGCGCCTCACGGGCCAGGCGCTGGTCCTGAAAGTCGAGTTGCAGACGGCGCAAGGCCAGGCAACTCGTTTGTAGCAGGTGGGAGACTCGCAGGCAGGCGTCCTGCAGCGTGCGCAGGTCTCGCTCGCTTTGCTGCCTGGTGGCGGGCTCCAGGTTGCCGTTGCGGCTGACCTTGTGCAGCAGCTGGTAGAGCTTGGCGTCGGCCGAGTCGCGCAGCAGGCTGTACTGGGCAAAATCCAGCGTAACGCCTTGCCCCACCTTGTCTACGGTGGGTTGCAGGTCCAGGGAACTCAAAAGCTCCCGCATCTCACCGCTCATCCGCTGCTCCCTCCCTGATTGCTTTGAGGCAACGCTAGCAAGAGGCCATCAAGTGCGGCAACTGACAAAAATACCAGTTGCCTTATCGATTTGCCGAGGAATCACACCGGTGGGTTGATCGCCAGCAGGGTCATCAACCCAGCCAGCGGCCAATCCCCTTCCAGCTCCGCCAGGCTGGCGGTGCTCATGGCGGCTGGTTGCTGTTGGTGACCATGCTCCAGCGCACCGATCAAATTCCCCACCAGCGGCTGGTGGCTGACCAGCAGTACATGCTCCAGGCCCAGGCGCTCGATTTCGCCAATGACCTGCTGCACATCGCTCTCTGGCGTCAACCAGGGCACGGTACGCACCGGCTCCCTGAAACCCAGCGTGTCATGCACCAGCGCCGCCGTTTGCTGGGCGCGCACGTAGGGGCTGGCGATAATCGCCTGCAGCGGCTGCCCCAGCAGGCGGGCAGCGCTGTGCAGCACCTGCTCGCGACCATGGCCGGTCAGGCGGCGCTCGGCGTCGGTGTTGGCCCGCGGCTCCGCCTCACCGTGGCGCAGCACCCACAGCTTCACAGCTTGGGTTCCTCGTCCCGCACCGGGTGCGGGGCCGGTGCCACGGCATGCGGCGCCTCGCCTTCCGGGGCACGCGGTGCTGGCCAGTCGGCAAATGGCCAGGGCTTCTGCTCAGTGTGGAAGCTGCCATAGCGGCCGATCTGCGCCAGGTACTGGCTCAGGCTGTCGCCGAAGTTCATCAGGCTGGCGCTGGGCGCGCCATACACTAGTCGGTAGATGAGTTGCACCAGCACCAGGCCGCCGAGCAGCAATTCGGCCAGTTGCCAGACCACCAGGAACACCAGCATCCACAGCACCCGCAGGATGATCGACTCGCGCTGGGCGCGTTCGGGCGTATCGTTCATGTGTTGCTCCTTGCTCGTGTCAGAGCCGCCAAGGGCTCAGTTGAAACCGCTGATGGAAATGAAATCGACATCGGTCTTGGGCTCGGCGCGCATCAGGTGCTCGATCACCTGGTTCAGTGTGCGGCCTTCGAACAGGATGGCATGCAGGCCCGCCACCAGCGGCATGTACACCTGTACCTCCTGCGCCTTGGCCTTGAGCACCTTGAGGGTGTTGACGCCTTCGGCCACCTCGCCCAGGCGGCTGACAGCCTCTTCCAGGCTCAACCCCTGGCCCAGCGCATGGCCCACCTGGTAGTTGCGGCTCTTGGGCGAGGAGCAGGTGACGATCAGGTCACCGACACCGGCCAGGCCAAGGAAGGTCATGGGGTTGGCACCCTGGCTGACGGCGAAGCGGGTCATCTCGGCCAGGGCCCGGGTAATCAGCATGCTCTTGGTGTTTTCGCCCATGCCCAAGGCTACGGCCATGCCAGCGATAATGGCGTAGACGTTTTTCAGCGCCCCACCCAGTTCGACGCCGAAGCGGTCGGCGCTGGCGTAGACACGAAAGGTACGCCCGTGCAGTACAGCCTGCACTTGCTGGCAGAGTTGTTCGTCCTCGCTGGCGACCACTGTGGCGGTCAGCGCATGTTCGGCGATCTCGCGGGCCAGGTTGGGGCCCGACAGCACCCCGATGCGGGCGTCAGGGGCGATCTCTTCAAGGATCTGGCTCATCAGCTTGAAGCTCTGCGCCTCGATACCCTTGGTCAGGCTGACCAGGCCCTTGCCCCGCAACAGCTCGGCGTGGGGCGCCAGCACACTGCGCAAGGCACTTGATGGCAGGGCGACGAAGATCAACTCGCTGGCCTGCAAGGTGGCCAGCAGATCGTTGACCGGCTCCACGCCATCCTGCAGGCGGATGCCCTTGAGGTAGCGCGGATTCTCGCGATTGACGCGCATGGCCTCGGCCTGCGCCGGGTCGCGCATCCATTGGCGCACCGGCACACCGTTTTCCGCCAGCAGGTTCGCCACGGCGGTGCCGAAGCTGCCGCCGCCCAGAACTGCAACAGGTTGCTGTTCAGTCATATCCAATCCGTTAAAGCCAAAAGTTAAGTGGCGACCCCGCCATTATACGGCTCACCTGCTACAGAACCAGTGTCAGTACTGGCCTCGTCGCGGGCAAGGCCGCTCCCACAGGTACAGCACAGCGTTCAGCCGCTGTGAAAACGGGCTCATCCGGGAAAGGGCCAGAACAGCCGACGCAGATCACTGGAAAATACGCCAAGGTCAGTTACCATGCCTGTTTCAATCCTGATACAAGGCTGCCCCGTGTTCCCTGGCTCGCCCCCGTTCCCGCGCCTGCTGATACTGACTGCCCTGCTCGGTGGCCCGGCCATGGCCGACGACCTGTTCATCGACAATAGCGACCTGCCGCAGGTTCTGACCGCCACGCGCCTGAAACAATCCCCGGCGGCAGTCCCGGGCAGCATGACCGTGCTCGACAGCGAGCTGATCCGCGCCAGCGGCGCCCGCGACATCCCCGAACTGCTGCGCCTGGTACCGGGCATGATGATCGGCTACGGCGCCGGCAACCAGCCGACGGTCAACTACCACGGCAGCAACGCCAGCGAAGCGCGGCGCATGCAGGTGCTGATCGATGGCCGCTCGGTGTACCGGGCTGGCCTGGCCACGGTGGACTGGAGCGATATCCCCCTGGCCATGGAAGACATCGAGCGCATCGAGGTGTTCCGCGGCCCCAACACGGTCAGCTACGGTGCCAATGCGCTGATGGCGGTGGTCAACATCCTCACCCGCAACCCCGCCGACAGCCATGGCACACGATTGAAAGTGACCCGCGGCGAGGACGGCATCAACGACTTCTATGCCAGCCACGGCTTCGGCTGGGATGGCGGCGACATGCGCCTGTCGTTGTCGGGCCAGCAGGACGACGGCTTCGACCACGATCAGTTCGGCCAGGACTACCGGGACAGCCGCCGGCTGACCCGCTTCAACCTCAGTGCCAGCCACAACCTGGCGGTCGACCAGACCCTGGAATGGCAACTGGCGGCAAAAGAAGGCAGCAACCAGCGGCCCTATACCTACCAGCCGGTATTCCCCTACGTTACCCAGCGCGGCGACAATGCCGACGTCAATGCCAAGGACTACGCAGGGTCGGTGCGCTGGAACATCGACTTCAATCCCGACCACAGCCTGTATGTGCAAGGTTCGGCACAGCATTTCGACCGCCAACAGGTCTGGCGGGCCTGTGATGCCGCACTGTCGTTCAGCCCCGAACTGACCCGGCTGTGGCAGATGAACCCCAATTACGCCGAGCTGGTCGCACGCGGCGCCAACAACCCGCCACCCAGCAGCAACCCGGCAGAACAAGCGCTGGTCGATACCATCAAGGATCAGTGGAACAACAAGGGCGGCAGCAGCGTAGTCTGCGGCGATGTCGACCAGAGCACCCGCGAAACCCGCTACGACCTGGAAATCCAGGACACCCTGAGCCTGACCGACAGCCTGCGCCTGCTCAGCGGCATGAACTACCGCTATGACCGTGCCGACTCGCAGACCTACTTCAACGGCAGCATCGACGACCAGACCTGGCGCGTGTTCGGCCAGCTGGAATGGCGCGCCGACGAGCACTGGATCTTGCAGGGTGGGGCGATGTTCGAAGACTCGCGCCTGTCGGGCAGCTCGCTGACCCCGCGCGTTGCGGTCAACTACCTGATCACCCCGCGCCACGGCCTGCGTGCAGTGTATTCCGAGGCGGTGCGCTCGCCCGACATGTTCGAGAACAACATCAACTGGAGCTACACGGTCAAGAACCTCAGCCCCAATGCGTTCGGCCAGCAGCACGGTGAGTACTTCGTCAAGACCCGCGGCCCGGGCGACCTGGACCAAGAGCGCATGCGCTCGCGCGAACTGGGCTACAACGGCTACTTCAGCGACATCGACCTGAGCCTGGATGTGAAGCTGTTCTACGACGAGATCACCGGCATGATCAGCGAGCCCCTGAAGAACAACCAGTACGTCGCCAGCAACGCGAACAAGGCCCGGTTCAGCGGCAGCGAGACGCAACTGGACTGGCGCCCCACCCTGCGTGACCGCCTGCGCCTGACCTATGCCTATGTCGATGCCTGGGCCAGCAACCCCGACGACCGCCGCCTCACCGCCCGCAACAGCGGCTCGGTCGGTTGGATGCGCGAATGGGGCGATGGCTGGTCGAGTGCGCTGTTCTACTACGGTGACGATGCGCTCAACCAGTACCGCTACGAGCGTCTGGACCTGCGCCTGGCCAAGCGCCTTCGGGTGCAGGGCAGCAACCTGGAGCTGGCGGCGCTGTGGCAGCAACGCCTGGACGACGAGCCGACCACGACCGTGCAGAACCGCTACGACAGCCGCCACCGCCTCAGCTTCAGCGCGGAGCTGGCGTTCTGATGGCCGTGGTGCTGCGCCTGTTGCTGCTGTGTCTGTGGCCCCTGGGGCCGTTGTCCGCCAGCGAAATTCTGCTGGTAGGCGCGCAAGACCAGCCCGGCATCCGCAGCTTCGTCGCCGCACTCGAAAACCGTCGGCCGCACGATCATGTGCATTTCCAGACCACCGCTGACCTGCCACGCCCTGGCCAGCTCAAGACCGACCAGCGCCTGATTCTGCTCGACAGTGCTGCCCTGGAGTGGCGCCTGGGTGAAAACGCCGGCCCGCCAGCCCTGGCCATGCGAATAAGCCGGGTGCAGGCTGAACAGCGCCTGGGAAAGTCGCGCCCGGCGTTTCTCACCTTGCTGTGGAGCGACCCGCCGTTGGGCCGGCAACTGCGCCTGGCGCGCTACCTGCTGCCACAGGCCCAGCGCATTGGTGTGCTGTACGGCGAGCACAGTGGTTTCCTGCTCGAAGAGCTGCGCCATGCTGCCCGCCCGCTGGGCCTGGAAATCATTGCCCAGGACTGGCCCGACCTGCGTGACAGCCGGCCCCTGCAGCACCTGCTGGGTAACAGCGATGTGCTGCTGGGCCTGGATGACCCGGACCTGTACAACTCCAAGACTGCGAAGAACCTGTTGCTGAGCAGTTATGGCCGGCAGATGGCGCTGATCGGCCCGAACGCCGGCTTTGTTCGCGCCGGCGCCCTGGCCAGTACCTACAGCGACCAGGAGGACTGGCTGGCAGTACTTGACCAGTTGCTCGACCAGCCTCCGGGGCGCTGGCCGCGCAGCCTGTATCCGGCCCGTTTCGGCGTCAGTGGCAACCAGCAGGTGGCGCGCGCCCTGGGCCTGCAACCGATCGATCCGTCCGCCGCCGCCAAGGCCCTGGCCGAAGGAGAGCCCACCCCATGAGCAAAGGCCTGAGCTGGGACATCCACACCCGCACGCAAATCATAAGCCTTGGCCCAGCCCTGCTGCTGACCTTGCTGCTGATCAGCTTCTTCACCTTCGTGCGCATCCAGGACCTGCGCCAGGAGCTGAACCATACCGGGCAGCTGATCGCCAACCAATTGGCCCCGGCCTCGGAGTACGGGGTGATCTCGGGCAACAACGAGGTGCTCGAAGGCCTGATGCGCGCCACCCTCAGCATCCCGCACGTGCGCTTCCTCGAGGTGCAGGACAGCCGCAACCACATCCTTGTGTACGTCGAGCAGTCCGACGAAAGCGCCAACCGCGCGCAGCGCGTAGAGGTGTTCCAGGCGCCCATACGCTTGCAGCAAATCCGCCTGGACAGCGACTTCCTGCAGCAGGGCAAGGCCGCCACACCCGCGATCGGCGATGACTACCTGGGCCGGGTGATCGTCGGCATGTCCGATGACGCCTTCAGCCAACGCCAACAGGAAATCGTGATCAAGGCCGGCATCCTGGCGCTGTTCGCCTTGCTGTTCACCTTCTTGCTGGCGCGCCGCCTGGCCCTGAGCCTGGCCAAGCCGATCAGCGACATGGGCCATGCGGTCAAGGCCATACAGCAGGGCCAGTACAACACCCCGCTGCCCGTGGTCGATGATAGCGAGCTGGGCCACCTGGCCCGCCATATCAACAACCTGGCCAACGCCCTGGAGCAGGCCAGCGATGAACAGAAGCAGGCCATTGCCGAGCTGATCCAGGCCCGCGAGGAAGCCGAGCAAGCCAACCGAGCCAAATCGGACTTCCTGGCGATGATGAGTCACGAGCTGCGCACCCCGATGAATGGCGTGCTGGGCATGCTGCAGCTGCTGGAAACCACGCAGCTAAGTACCGAACAGGCCGACTACACCGCAGTGGCCAGCGAATCCACCGGGCATTTGCTGAAAGTCATCAACGATATCCTCGACTTCTCGCGCATCGAACGCGCTGCGCTTCAGCTGGAACACATCAATTTCAACCTGGGTGAGCTGATTACCAGCTGCGTCCTGTCGTTCCAGCACAGTGCCCAGCAGCGTGGCCTTGGCTTGCACCTGCAACTGCCGGCCGACATCGAGCAGTTGCAAGTGAACGGCGACCCCACGCGCATCCGCCAGATCCTGCTGAACCTGGTCGGTAACGCACTGAAGTTCACCGAACGCGGCCAGGTTCAGGTCGAAGCACGCTGGCAGGTGCTCGACCGGCAGTTGATCTGGCTCACCTGCAGTGTGCGCGACACGGGTATCGGCATCGACAGCGACCGCCTGGAAATGATGTTCGTGGCCTTCCAGCAGGCCGACAGCTCGATCTCCCGCCGTTATGGCGGCACCGGGCTGGGCCTGTCGATCGCCCGCACCCTGGCCGAACGCATGGGCGGCAAGCTGCGCGGTGAAAGCCGCGAAGGCCTGGGTTCTACATTTACCCTGGAGATGCCGCTGGCCCTGGCCAGCCCTCCCCCCAGCCGACCGGCGTTGCCAACGCACGCGAAAACGACGGCGCCCGGCAGTGATCAGGTGCTGCTGGTAGAGGACAATCCGGTCAACCAGAGCGTCATCGAAGCCATGCTGCGCAGCCTGGGCCTGGCGGTATGCACAGCCGAAGATGGACTTGAGGCCGTCGACCTGGTCAGCCGCCAGCGCTTTGCCGCCGTGCTGATGGACTGTCGGCTGCCGCACCTGGACGGCTATGAAGCCACCCGGCGTATCCGCCAATTGCCCAACGGCACCGGGTTACCGATCATCGCCCTGACTGCCAATGCGATGCAGGGTGACCGCGAGCGTTGCATGGCCGCTGGCATGGACGACTACCTGAGCAAACCCTTGCGCCGTACCGAGCTGCAGCAGGTGCTGGAACGCTGGTTACCCGGTCAGACAACCGCGACTGGCGATAAATGCTAAAGTGCGGCAGTCTTAAACACTGGACAGGACCATCATCGGACCTGAAAATAGACGTTTCAGTGCACACCTGTACTTCTTTCACCGGGTGCACTGTGACTTTCACCACAACGCAATAGTCTACCTGTAGGCTGCCGTCTTGAACGCGATGCGTATCAGGCCGGCCGGGAAGATTCATCCCCTGCCGCAGGGGGTTATTGAGGAGCTCGCATGACCAAACAACACGCCTTTACTCGGGAAGACCTGCTGCGCTGCAGTCGCGGTGAGCTGTTCGGCCCAGGTAATGCGCAACTGCCCGCGCCGAACATGCTGATGGTCGATCGCATCACCCATATCAGCGAAGAAGGCGGCAAGTACGGCAAAGGTGAATTGGTCGCCGAGCTGGATATCAACCCGGACCTGTGGTTCTTCGCCTGCCACTTCGAAGGCGATCCGGTCATGCCGGGCTGCCTGGGCCTCGATGCCATGTGGCAGCTGGTAGGCTTCTTCCTCGGCTGGCAAGGCCTGCCGGGCCGCGGCCGCGCCCTGGGCTCGGGCGAGGTGAAATTCTTCGGCCAGGTACTGCCAGAGGCCAAGAAAGTCACCTACAACATTCAGATCAAGCGTGTCCTGAAGGGCAAGCTGAACATGGCCATCGCCGATGGCTCGGTCAGCGTCGACGGCCGTGAGATCTACACTGCCGAAGGCCTGCGGGTCGGCGTGTTCACTTCCACTGACAATTTCTAAGGGTTATTCGCATGCGCCGCGTCGTTATCACTGGTCTGGGCATCGTATCGTGCCTGGGCAATGACAAAGCTACCGTCACCGAAAACCTGCGTAAAAGCCGTCCGGGTATCCGTTTCAACCCGGAATACAAGGAAATGGGGCTGCGCAGCCAGGTTTCCGGGTCCATCGACCTCAACCTCGAAGAACTGATCGACCGCAAGGTATACCGCTTCGTCGGCCACGCCGCGGCGTACGCTTACCTGGCGATGCAGGACGCGATCAAGGACGCAGGCCTGACCGAAGAGCAGGTTTCCAACCCGCGTACCGGGCTGGTAGCTGGCTCCGGCGGTGCCTCGACCCTGAACCAGATGGAAGCGCTGGACACCCTGCGCGAGAAAGGCGTCAAGCGCGTCGGCCCATACCGCGTTACCCGCACCATGGGCAGCACCGTTTCGGCGTGCCTGGCCACCCCGTTCAAGATCAAGGGCCTGAACTACTCGATCTCGTCGGCATGCGCCACCTCGGCACACTGCATCGGTACCGCCCTGGAGCAGATCCAGTGGGGCAAGCAAGACATCGTCTTCGCCGGTGGCGGTGAAGAAGAACACTGGAGCCAGTCGTTCCTGTTCGATGCCATGGGCGCCCTGTCGACCAAGCGCAACGAAACCCCGGAACTGGCCTCGCGTGCCTACGATAACGACCGTGATGGCTTCGTCATTGCTGGCGGTGGCGGCATGGTTGTCGTCGAAGAGCTGGAACATGCTTTGGCCCGTGGCGCCAAGATCTACGCCGAAATCGTTGGCTACGGTGCTACTTCCGATGGCTACGACATGGTTGCCCCGAGCGGCGAAGGCGCCATCCGCTGCATGCAGCAGGCACTGTCCACCGTCGACACCCCGATCGACTACCTGAACACCCACGGCACCTCGACCCCGGTCGGTGACGTTGCCGAGATCAAGGGCGTTCGCGCGGTATTCGGCGACAAGGCACCGAAGATCAGCTCGACCAAGAGCCTGTCGGGTCACTCGCTGGGCGCCGCTGGCGTGCACGAGGCGATCTATTGCCTGCTGATGATGGAAAACAACTTCATCGCCGGCTCCGCCAACATCGACGAACTGGACCCGGAGGTCGCCGACCTGCCGATCCTGCGCAAAACCGAAGAAAACGCCAAGATCGATACGGTCATGAGCAACAGCTTCGGCTTCGGCGGCACCAACGCCACCCTGGTGCTCAAGCGCTGGGAAGGCAAGTAAGACGCTGATGCGGTAATCGAAAACGCCCCGACTGGTTCGGGGCGTTTTCATTTGTAGCCTGTGCCGGCGATAGGGCCAGTACAGGCAACCCCCTATTTTTGCCTGGGCAGCACGGCCAGAAAGTTATCGCGGGCCACTTTGTTCGCTACATTCTCAGGCAAAGCATCCAGAAACGGCCTGAACCCGTGCATCTGTTCCCCCAGGCTGCCAAACCGCCCCACCACATCCGACCCCAGCATGAACCGCTCCGGGTATTTCTCGACCAATGCCACCCAGGCCTTGCGCGGCACGCCCTTGTCATCCAGCAGATAGGGCTGCAGCACACTCCACGACAGGTCGACATACAGGTTCGGGTAATCCTCCAGCAACCGCGTCAGCACCGGGAGCAAAAAGTCCATCTGCGTCTGGTGCCGGTGGATCTCCATGCTGCTGCCGGCGTGCGCCCAGATGAACCGCGTGTGCGGGTGATTGCGCAGCGGCTCTTCGATCTCAGCCAGGTACAGCGGGTTACGCTCGCGTTTTGAAGTGATATTGGAATGCAGCAGTACCGGCAGGTCCCGCTCGGCCGCCAGATGGTAAATGCGCGTCATGGCTTCGTTGTTGGCGCGCGGCGTGTCGCCACTGGTCAGCGCTGTCAGGTCATCGTGACGGGTGAAAACCTCGCCGATTCCCTCCCACAGCCCCGGGTACATATCGAGCATGCGTTCGATATGGCTGACAGCGTTCTTGTCCACCGGGTTGAAACCAGTCAGGAACGGATGAAAGCGTTTCCGCTGCTCAATCGGCAACTGCTGCAGGGCGGCCGCCACGTAGGTATCGGTGGCGCTGTACCAATAGGCATCGGCATCGTCACCGGCGTAATAACGCGGGCGCTTGGGCTCGTCTTCATGCCATTTCTTGGCCACCGGTATGCCGGAAATCATCGACTGCTCGATGCCTGCGGCATCCATGGCCTTTAGCAACGCCGGCATGCCTTCGCTCTCCTGGAAGAAGTCGACGTAGTGCAGGTGGGCATCGCTGTAGCGGTAGTCGCGTGCCTGTGCCGCCTGGCACAGCCAGCCAGACAACAACACGCAGGCCAGCGCTCGGGCAATCATGGGCAGCTTCCTTCTACGGGTATGGAAACAGTAGACCGGCCGGCAAACGATACGGTTCAGCCGCACCAGGCAAACCGCTATGCTTGAGGCATTTCCACCGCGCCTGGAGCCCACCGCATGAGCAGCCCCCTGATCATCCGCCCACGTGCCGAATCGGTCGAGGGCCAGCCGATCCTGCGCCCGCTGCCGGCAGCACAGTGCCGTAGCGTCGGCCCGTTCGTGTTCTTCGACCATATGCTCGAAACCGACTATGCCCCGGGGCATGGCATGGACATCCGCCAGCACCCGCACATCGGCCTTTCAACCCTGACCTACCTGTTCGAGGGGGCGATCCTGCACAAGGACAGCCTCGGCTCAGAGCAGCGGGTGCTCCCCGGCGATGTCAGCTGGATGACGGCTGGCAGCGGCGTGGCCCATGTCGAGCGTACGCCGGCAGATGCCCTGGCCCATGGTTCGCGCCTGCACGGCTTGCAAGTGTGGCTGGCTTCGCCGCGCGCGCACGAACAAGGCCCGGCGAGCTACAGCCACCACCCGGCGGCGAGCCTGCCGGTGAGTGACCACCTGGGGGTACGCATCTGCATGATTGCTGGCACCGGGTTCTGCCTGGAGTCACCGGTGCCGGTGCTCTCCCCCACCCTTTATGCGCACGTACAGATGCAACCGGCGACGACGCTGCTGATACCGGCTGAACACGAGCAGCGGGCGCTTTACCTGCTGGATGGCGAGTTGCTGCTGGGCGATGAGGATGTGGAGCCTTGCAGCCTGGTGGTACTGCCGGAGGGCGAGGACGTGACGCTGTATGCGGACGCAGAGTGCCAGTTGGTACTGATTGGCGGGGAGCCACTGGATGGGCCGCGGCGAATGAACTGGAATTTCGTGGCAAGCGACCCGGAACTGATCGAGCAAGCCAGGGCACGGTGGGCTGCGGGGGATTGGCCGGTGGTACCGGGGGAAACTTCAAGGATCGAGTTGCCCCGGTAATTTCGGGGCTGCTGTGCAGCCCATCGCCGGCAAGCCAGCTCCCACAAAGAGCGGCGTACGCTGTACCACTGGGAGCTGGCTTGCCGGCGATGGGGCGCAAGGCGCCCCCTGCTATATCAGCGCTGGAACACTTCTGTTAGCAGGTTGTGCATCGCACGGAAAGCCCGTTCCGAGGTGCGGCGGTCATACTGCATCTTGCCCGGTACATTGGCATTCGGGTCGGTAAACGAGTGCACCGCCCCGCCATAGCTCAGCAACTGCCAGTCAACCTTGGCCGCGTTCATCTCGTCCTCGAACGCCGGCAACTGCTCCTTCGGCACCAGTGGGTCCGACGCGCCGTGCAACACCAGCACCGAACCCTTGATGTGCTTGGCATCTTCCGGGTTCGGGGTATCCAGCGTGCCATGGAACGACACCGCAGCCTTCAGGTCGGCGCCAGTACGTGCCAGCTCCAGGGCGCAGCAACCGCCAAAGCAGAAGCCGAAGGTTGCCACCTTGCCAGGCTCCAGCAGTGCCTTGGACTGCGCCAGCAGCTGCTCCAGCGCCCCCTTCATGCGCTTGCGCAGCTCGCTGCGGTCGTTCTTCAACGGCATCATCGCCGCCCCCGCCTCGTCGGCATTGGACGGCCGCACCGATTGCCCATACAGGTCGGCAATCAGCACCACGTATCCCTTCTCGGCCACTTCCTTGGCAATGCGCTCGGCACCTTCGCCAATACCCATCCAGTTCGGCGCCATGACAAGCCCCGGGCGCCCCAGCGCGCCGGGCTCGTATACAAGGCGGCTTTCATAGGTCTTGCCAGACAGGTGATAAACCAGCGATTCGACGATTACCTTGCTCATCAAGCACTCCTTAAGGCTTCACCATGAGAAAAGCCCGCCGAAGCGGGCTTTCCTTTGCATCAACTCAAGCAGACAGCTCGACCAGCAGCTTGTTCAGGCGACGAACGTAAGCCGCCGGGTCCTTCAGGCTATCACCGGCCGCCAGCGCCGCCTGATCGAACAGGATGTGCGACAGCTCGGCGAAGCGGTCTTCGCTTTGCTCGTTGTCGAGCTTCTCGATCAGCGGGTGGGTCGGGTTGAATTCGAAGATCGGCTTGGACTCCGGCACCTTCTGCCCGCTGGCCTCGAGGATCTGGCGCATCTGCAGGCCCAGGTCCTGCTCGCCGATGGCGAGGATCGCCGGCGAGTCGGTCAGGCGGTGGGACACACGCACTTCAGCGACGCTGTCACCCAGCGCCCCTTTCAGACGCTCGACCAGGCCTTCCTTGTCCTTGGCGACTTCTTCCTGGGCCTTCTTGTCTTCTTCGGAGTCCAGCTTGCCCAGGTCGAGGTCGCCGCGGGCGACGTCGACGAAGGCCTTGCCGTCGAACTCGTTGAGGTAGCTCATCAGCCACTCGTCGATGCGGTCGGTCAGCAGCAGCACTTCGATGCCTTTCTTGCGGAAGACTTCCAGGTGCGGGCTGTTCTTGACCTGCGCGTACGACTCGCCGGTGAGGAAGTAGATCTTGTCCTGGCCTTCTTTGGCGCGGGCTAGGTAATCCGCCAAGGCAACGCTCTGCTCGCCGCTGTCGTCGTGGGTGGAGGCGAAGCGCAGCAGGCCGGCAATCTTCTCTTTGTTGGCGAAGTCTTCGGCCGGGCCTTCCTTCAGCACCTGGCCGAAGTTTTTCCAGAAGCCCTTGTATTGTTCAGGCTCGTTCTTCGCCAGTTTATCCAGCATGTCCAGCACGCGCTTGGTCAGCGCGGTCTTCATCGAATCGATGATCGGGTCTTTCTGCAGGATCTCGCGAGAAACGTTCAGCGACAGGTCGTTGGAGTCGACCACACCTTTGATGAAGCGCAGGTACAGCGGCAGGAACGACTCGGCCTGGTCCATGATGAACACGCGCTGCACGTAAAGCTTAAGGCCGCGCGGTGCTTCGCGCTGGTACAGGTCGAACGGTGCGCGAGCCGGCACATACAGCAGCGAGTTGTATTCGAGCTTGCCTTCGACCTTGTTGTGGCTCCAAGCCAGCGGGTTTTCGAAGTCATGGCCGATGTGCTTGTAGAACTCCTGGTATTCCTCGTCCTTGATCTCGGTACGCGGACGGGTCCACAGGGCGCTGGCACGGTTGACGGTTTCCCACTCTTCGGCTGGCTGCTCTTCGCCTTCAGCGGCAACCTGCTCCTTCGGCAGCTGGATAGGCAGGGCGATGTGGTCGGAGTACTTCTTGACCACGTTGCGCAGGCGCCAGCCATCGGCGAACTCTTTCTCTTCCTGCTTCAGGTGCAGGACGATGCGGGTACCGCGCTGTGGCTTGTCGATGGTGGCGACTTCAAATTCGCCCTCGCCTTTCGACGACCAGTGCACGCCTTCGGCAGCAGGCTGACCGGCGCGACGGCTGTACACGTCGACCTTGTCGGCCACGATGAACGCGGAGTAGAAGCCCACGCCGAACTGACCGATCAGGTGCGAGTCCTTCTTCTGGTCACCGGTGAGGTTCTTCATGAAGTCGGCGGTGCCGGACTTGGCGATGGTGCCAAGGTGAGCGATGACGTCTTCGCGGCTCATGCCGATGCCGTTGTCCTCAAGGGTAACGGTACCGGCATCCTTGTCGAAGCTCAGGCGAATTTTCAGCTCATCGCCACCTTCAAGCAGCTCTGGCTTGGCCAGGGCTTCGAAACGCAGTTTGTCCACGGCGTCGGAGGCGTTGGAAATCAGCTCCCGCAGGAAGATTTCCTTGTTCGAGTACAGCGAATGAATCATGAGGTGCAGCAGTTGCTTCACCTCGGTCTGGAAGCCCAGCGTTTCCTTTTGTGTTTCCACAGTCATGGTCTTCGAAACTCCGATCTGATTGCAGTGGCGCCTGGCGGCCAGTTCGGCCTGCGTTAATGGCGGATGTCATTCAGATGGGGGCTGCCCGGATGATTTCAAGGGCTTTTCCGGCTCGATCTTGAAATGCGCACGGGCGGTGGCAATTGGCGCCTGCCTGTCGCCCTGCCAGGCAGTAATAGCCACATTGGTCACCCGGCGGCCCTGGCGCCACAGCTGGCATTGGGCGTAGGTATCGCGAAAGTGCCCGGCGCGCAGGTAGTCGATGGAAAAATCGATCACCTTCGGGATACTCGCGCTTTCGCTGTAGATCAGCAGGTACAGCGCGGCGGACAGCTCCATGAAACCCGCAATCACGCCACCAAGGATGGCGGGCAGCAACGGGTTGCCGATGTTGTCGGGGTTGGCTGGGAGGCGGAACAGAAGGTCATCGCCCTGGCGCTCGCATTCGATGCCAATCAGCCCTGCGTAGGGAATCAGTGCCAGCAATGGCCGGTAATCACCGACCGCGTGGGCGGCGTTGAGTTGCTGGCGAACCGCGTACGGAATCATGCGCCGCCCTCCTTCAGGTTATTGCCGAACCGGATACCGCCCTTGATCTCCTGGCCCAGGCGCATGAAGGTCCCCACCACCTGGCAGATCGGCTGGTCGGGGTCGTCCTGGTAGGCGGTGCCACGGGTGAAGATCACGTCGCGGGTAACCCGGTAGCACTGGGCGTGGCCGTAGATGTCCTTGCCGGCTTCGGCCGGGTGCATGTAGTCGATGCGCAGATCCAGTGTCGGGCACACCTCGAAGCGCGGCAGCACGCACAGGGTGGCCATGCCGCAGGTGGTATCCATCAGCGTGGTCAGCGCCCCTCCATGTACCGCGCCCGTTTGCGGGTTGCCGACAATGGCCGGCGACCAGGGCAATACCAGGGTCATGCCATTGCCATCGGCCTGGGCCACACGCATGTTCAGCAACTGGCAATGTCTAAGGGCCGAGAGAAAACGCCCGGCCATGGCCATCAAGGTTGAATCGCTCATTCGCTGTTTCCACCCGCACTGCCGCAGCGGCATAAAAATGTTAAAAAGTCTATATAGAACGGTGCGTTATATATCTGTAGTCTTCGCGGAACTTATTCCGCGTAGTTGCACTCGAAGGAACAAGTCACTTATTCCACCAAGGAGAAACACACCCATGCGTAAACCTTTTGCTTTTGCTCTGATGCTGGCCGCTGCCATGGGCCTGGCCGCTTGCGATAAAGCGAGCGAAGACAAAGCCCAGGACGCACAGCAACACGCCGAGCAAGCCCAGGAGAAAGCGGGCGAAGCTCAGGATAAAATGAACGAAGCCGCCAAGGAAAACGCTGAAGCCGCCAAAGATCAGGCTGAAGCCGAGCAGAAGGCTGCCGAAGAAGCCGCTCCGGCTACTCCGGCTCCGGAAGCCGCGCCAGCTACCCCTGCGCCAGAAACTGCTCCGGCAGAACCTGCCAAGCAGTAATTGGCTAAAACAAAAAAACCCGACACTGTCGGGTTTTTTTGTACCTGCAATTTACGGATTAAACGTTTCAGTTACCCGTGGCCGTACTTTCCCGGGCCGGTTCACCCGGCACACTTTCCGTGGGCGTGAACACCATCACATCCAGCACATCCGAATGGAACTCGCGACGGTAGAGAATCAACACTACCCCGACGGTCATGGCCATGAACAACCACGGGCTGATGAACCAGCTCAACATGGCCATGCCAAAGTAATACGAACGCAGGCCCAGGTTGAACTGGTTGGCGGCAAGCGACAATACCCGCGCCGCCCGCGAGGCGAATGCCTTGCGCTCCAGTTCGTTGACCAGCCGCTCCCCGATCATGGGCGCCGAACCCACCAGCACCGCTGCAAAGTTGTATTGGCGCATGCACCAGCTGAACGTGAAAAACGCGTAGACGAAGACCGTGGCCAGGCACAGCAGCTTGATCTCCGACATGCCCTGGGAGGTCTGCTGCACCAGCGGCAAGTCGGCCAGCAGCGACAGCGCCCGGTCGGAGGCACCGAGCACGGTAAGGATGCCGGCGAGGATGATCAGCGTGCTGGAGGCAAAGAACGACGCGTTGCGTTCGAGGTTGCCGATCACGCTGGCATCGGCGATACGGTTGTCGCGCAGCAGCATGCGGCGCATCCAGTCCTCACGGTACAGGTGCAACACACTGGCAAGGCACGCGGTGTCGCGGCCCTTCCAGATGGCATAGCGGGTATAGCCACCCCAGCACAGGGCAAACCAGGCGATAGCCAGCAGGTTGTTGAGGTTGCTTTGGATGAAGTTCATGCAGGGTTCCCGAAAGGGCCAGATGCCTAGAGGATAGGGATCAGGTTTCGACGCTGGCAAGCGGCAAAAGACACAGCTGCACTGTGAAATGTGCATGGCTGGCGCAATCAGCTGTAGGAGCGCAAGGCAAAGGGGTTGCCCAAAAAAAGCCCCGCATCCTTTCGGATGCGGGGCTTTCGCGTCTAGACCCTTGGCGAGCACCCTTCGGCTTGTGGCCGGTGCCGCCCTCAGGCTTCAACTTTTCAGGTCAGGCCAGCGCCTCGCGCGGCTTGCCAAGCATGCGGTCGCAGGCCACGGCGCCAACCAGAGTCGCCACCGAAGGCACCAGCCAGGCAAGGCCTTGGTCGCTCAGCGGCAAGTGCGCCATGAAGTCCGGCAGCACGTGGGCGATGCTGCTGCCCTTGATTGCGTCGACCATGCCGAACAACAGCGACACCAGCATCACCGGCGCCAGGATGCGGGTCGGCGAGTTCCACAGGTCTTTCACGAAGCTCAGGCCCACCACCACGATGCAGGGTGGGTAGATGGCGGTGAGTACCGGGATCGAGAACATGATCAGCTTGGTCAGGCCCAGGTTGGAGATCAGCAGCGAGGAGCCTGCCAGGATCACTACCAGCGCACGGTACGACAGCGGCAAGATCTGGCTGAAGTACTCGGCACAGGCGCAGGTCAGGCCAACCGCAGTCACCAGGCAAGCCAGGGCGATGAGTACGGCGAGGAAGCCGCTGCCCAGCGAGCCGAAGGTGTGCTGCACGTAGGCATGCAGTACCGCCGCACCGTTGGTAGCGTCAGCCGCGATATCGTGGCTGCCGGCACCCAGGCGGAACAGGCTGATGTACACCAGGGCCAGGCCGACACCGGCGATCAGGCCGGCGATGATGGCGTAGCGGGTGATCAGCTTCGGCGACGTGACACCGCGCGAGCGGATGGCGTTGACGATGACGATACCGAACACCAGGGCACCCAGGGTATCCATGGTCAGGTAGCCATCGGAGAAGCCCTTGGAGAACGCGGCGGCGGCATAGGCCGGCTGTGCTTCACCAATGGTGCCGGCCGGCAGCGCGAAGGCAGCGATGCCCAGCACGGCCAAGGCGATGATCTTCAACGGGGCCAGGAAGCGGCCGACGGTGTCGAGCAGCTTGCCCGGGTACATGGACACGGCCAGCACCACGGCGAAGTACACCAGGCTGTAGATGAACAGCGCCAACGGGCTTTCACCGGTCAGCGGTGCAACACCTACTTCGAACGACACGGTCGCCGTACGCGGGGTGGCGAACAGCGGGCCGACCGACAGGTAGCACACAGCCGCCAGCAGGCCGCCGAAGAATTTGCCGATCGGGCTGCTAAGGGCATCCATGCCGCCACCGACCTTGGCCAGGGCGACCACGGTGATGACCGGCAGACCCACGGCGGTCACCAGGAAGCCTAGTGCTGCCATCCAGACGTGCGGGCCGGACTGCAGACCGACGATAGGCGGGAAGATGATATTGCCCGCGCCAACGAAAAGCGCAAACGTCATAAAGCCAAGCGCCAGGATATCCTGGCCTTTGAGAACTTTCATTTAAGGTAGTACCACACTGCTGAAATCGGGATTCGAGAAGGGATTTCCCCAGGGGTGAGGGAAATGCTGCCCGGCTTGATAGGCCAGACCCGTTTAGCGTGTCGTTCCCTTTTGGGGAGCGGGCACAGAGTGGCGCGTAGATTAACCGTTTTACCCGGCAAACGCACTGTTACAGTGCTGCTTGTCCGATGTGCGTACATGTTTGTCGTCTGGATATCTGTGCCAAGCGATAATTTATTGCCAATTAGCGTGAATGTCTGGTGGAAAAACCTGATAAAAACTATCGAATGTTCCATGTCGATAAAATATCCGGCGCAACAACGACAAAGGCCACCCGAAGGTGGCCTCTGTGCGCGTGGGGGGTGTAGCAGTATTACTTCTTGGCTTCCCAGCCAGTCAGCTCGGCCAGGGCCTTGCCGATGTCAGCCAGGGAACGCACGGTCTTCACACCAGCGTCCTGCAGGGCGGCGAACTTCTCGTCCGCAGTGCCTTTGCCGCCGGAAATGATGGCGCCAGCGTGGCCCATGCGCTTGCCCGCAGGTGCAGTAACACCGGCGATGTAGGAAACGACTGGCTTGGTCACGTGGGCCTTGATGTAGGCCGCGGCTTCTTCTTCAGCCGAACCGCCGATCTCACCGATCATGACGATCGCTTCGGTCTTCGGGTCTTCCTGGAACAGCTTCAGGATGTCGATGAAGTTGGAACCCGGGATCGGGTCACCGCCGATGCCGACGCAGGTCGACTGGCCGAAGCCGGCGTCGGTGGTCTGCTTCACAGCTTCGTAAGTCAGGGTGCCGGAACGCGAAACGATACCGACCTTGCCTGGCAGGTGGATGTGGCCTGGCATGATGCCGATCTTGCACTCGCCCGGGGTGATGACACCTGGGCAGTTAGGGCCGATCAGGATAACGCCCAGCTCGTCGCACTTGACCTTGGCATCCAGCATGTCCAGGGTAGGAATGCCTTCGGTGATGCAGACGATCAGCTTGATGCCGCCGAAGGCAGCTTCCAGGATCGAGTCTTTGCAGAACGGAGCCGGTACGTAGATGACCGAAGCGTCAGCGCCGGTAGCTTCCACGGCTTCCTTGACGGTGTTGAACACCGGCAGGCCCAGGTGGGTGGTGCCACCCTTGCCTGGGGTTACGCCGCCGACCATCTTGGTGCCGTAGGCGATGGCTTGTTCGGAGTGGAAAGTACCCTGCGAGCCGGTGAAGCCCTGGCAGATGACTTTGGTGTCTTTATTGATCAGGACGCTCATTACTTGCCCTCCGCAGCTTTGACAACTTGTTGAGCAGCGTCGGTCAGGCTGGTTGCCGCAATGATGTTCAAACCGCTTTCTGCCAGTACTTTAGCGCCCAGTTCGGCGTTGTTGCCTTCGAGGCGAACGACGACCGGAACTTTAACGCCGACTTCTTTCACTGCACCGATGATGCCTTCGGCAATCATGTCGCAGCGAACGATGCCGCCGAAGATGTTGACCAGAACGGCCGCGACATTGCTGTCGGACAGAATGATCTTGAACGCTTCGGTAACGCGCTCTTTGGTGGCACCGCCGCCTACGTCGAGGAAGTTGGCTGGTTTGCCGCCGTGCAGGTTGACGATGTCCATGGTACCCATGGCCAGGCCAGCACCGTTGACCATGCAACCGATGTTGCCTTCCAGGGCCACGTAGTTCAGCTCGAAGCTGGCAGCGTGGGCTTCACGAGGATCGTCCTGCGACGGGTCGTGGAAGGTTTTCAGCTTAGGCTGACGGTACATGGCGTTTGCGTCGATGTTGATCTTCGCATCCAGGCAGTGCAGGTCGCCGTCGGCCTTGATGACCAGCGGGTTGACTTCGAGCAGGGCCAGGTCGTGCTCTTTGAAGAGCTTGGCCAGGCCTACGAAAATCTTGGCGAACTGAGCAACTTGCTTGCCTTCCAGACCCAGCTGGAATGCCAGTTCACGACCCTGGAACGGCTGAGCGCCGACCAGCGGATCGATAGTAGCCTTGATGATCTTCTCAGGAGTTTCGTGAGCAACTTTCTCGATGTCCACGCCACCTTCGGTGGAGGCCATGAACACGATGCGGCGGCTCGAGCGATCGACTACAGCGCCCAGGTACAGCTCTTTGGCGATGTCAGTGCAGGATTCGACCAGGATCTTGGTCACTGGCTGACCGTTGGCGTCGGTCTGGTAGGTTACCAGGCGCTTGCCCAACCATTGCGCAGCGAACGCCTTGGCGTCTTCCTTGCTGCGAACCAGCTTGACGCCGCCCGCTTTACCGCGACCACCTGCGTGAACCTGGGCTTTTACAACCCACTCGGAACCGCCGATCTTGTCGCAAGCTTCTGCTGCAGCTTCAGGGGTATCGACTGCGAAACCCTTGGAAACTGGCAGGCCGTATTCAGCGAACAGCTGCTTACCCTGATACTCGTGAAGATTCATGCTTTTTACCGTCTTCGTTAGGTACTGCGCTTCGGCGCTGCGCCATTACTGGCGCCGCACCACCTGTGACCGTTGACCCCGGGTTTTCCCGTGTGATCCGGTCCGGCGGACGTTCCGCGGTGAGTCATGCACGCAAGACTCACGACGGGCTGCCCGCCGTGGTTTCTTATAATTAACGCTTCTTACGGTTGGCCACGTGAATGGCGCCGCCATTCACCGCCAGCGCTGCTTCATGCAACGCTTCGGACAGGGTTGGATGGCTGAAGACCATCATGCCCAGATCCTCGGCACTGGTGCCGAATTCCATTGCGATTGCCCCCTGCTGCACCAGTTCGGCAGCCGATGGGCCAATCACGTGTACACCCAGAACGCGGTCGGTCTTGGCATCGGCGATGACCTTGACGAAACCACCGGTGTCGTTGGCTGCCATCGCACGGCCGCTGGCCGCGAACGGGAAGGTGCCTACGTTAACCTCAACACCCTCGGCCTTCAAGGACTGTTCGGTCTTGCCGACCCATGCAATTTCAGGGTGGGTGTAGATAACCGACGGGATCAGGTCGTAGTTCATCTGGGCCTTGTGGCCCTTGATGCGCTCGACAACCATGATGCCCTCTTCCGAGGCCTTGTGGGCCAGCATCATGCCGCGTACCACGTCACCGATGGCGAACACGCCCGGAACGCTGGTGGCGCAGTGATCGTCGACGAAGATGTAGCCACGCTCGTCGATGGTCACGCCGCTGTCCGAAGCCAGCAGGTCGGTGGTTACAGGGCGACGGCCGACCGCAACGATCAGCTTGTCGAAGGTGATCTTCTGCTCGCCTTCGGCGTTGGTGTAGGTCACTTCAACTTCGTTGCCGTTGACTTTAGAGCCAGTGACGCGAGCGCCCAGCTTGATATCCAGGCCTTGCTTGGTCAGGGTCTTCTGGGCTTCTTTCGACACGGCAGTGTCGGCAGCCATCAGGAAGGTGTCCAGGGCTTCCAGGACGGTAACTTCAGCACCCAGGCGAGCCCATACCGAACCCAGTTCCAGGCCGATCACGCCAGCACCGATAACGCCCAGGCGCTTCGGTACGCTCTGGAATTCCAGGGCGCCGGTGGAGTCGACGATGACGTTCTGGTCGACCGGAGCCGGCGGAATGTCGATCGGGCGCGAGCCGGAAGCCAGGATCACGTTGTCGGCTTCGATGACTTCGGTGGTGCCGTCAGCCTTGGTGACTTCGACTTTCTTGCCAGCCAGCAGCTTGCCGTGGCCCTGGATCGAAGTAACGCCGTTGGCCTTGAACAGGGTGGCAACGCCACCGGTCAGGTTCTTGACGATGCCAGCCTTGCGGCCAACCATCGCAGCAACGTCCATCTTCACTTCGCCAGTGGAGATACCGTGGACGTTGAAGCTCTCTTTGGCTTCCTTGTACTTCCAGGAGCTGTCCAGCAGCGCCTTGGAAGGAATGCAACCTACGTTCAGGCAGGTACCGCCCAGGGCCAGCTTGCCCTCGGCGTCAGTGTATTTCTCGATACAGGCAGTCTTCAGACCAAGTTGGGCAGCCTTGATAGCAGCAACATAGCCGCCAGGACCTGCACCAATCACCACTACGTCGAATTTCTGGGTCATAAAAGATTCCTTATCAGCAACTAGCTACAAGCCGCGAACCGCGCGGCATGGCTTCTCGCGAAGCCAGGGCCGGCACGGTACGCAGCCAGAGGGTTAGATGTCCAGCAGCAGGCGGGACGGATCTTCCAGCAGGTTCTTGATAGTGACCAGGAAGGTTACCGCTTCCTTGCCGTCGATCAGGCGGTGATCGTACGACAGCGCCAGGTACATCATCGGGCGAATCACGACCTGGCCATTGATGGCCATCGGGCGCTGGATGATGTTGTGCATGCCGAGAATGGCGGCCTGCGGCGGGTTGACGATCGGGGTCGACATCATCGAACCGAAGGTACCACCGTTGGTGATGGTGAAGGTGCCACCGGTCATCTCTTCGATGGACAGTTTGCCGTCACGGGCCTTCTTGCCGAAGGTGGCGATGCCGTTCTCGATTTCAGCCAGGCTCATCGATTCGGCGTTACGCAGTACCGGTACCACCAGGCCACGGTCGCTGGACACGGCAACGCCGACGTCGGCGAAGCCGTGGTAGACGATGTCGTTGCCGTCGATCGAGGCGTTGACCGCCGGGAAGCGTTTCAGGGCTTCGGTAGCGGCCTTGACGAAGAACGACATGAAGCCCAGGCGCACGCCATTGTGGGTCTTCTCGAACAGGTCCTTGTACTTCGAACGCAGGGCCATGACTTCGGTCATGTCCACTTCGTTGAAGGTGGTCAGCATCGCCATGTTGGACTGGGCTTCGACCAGACGCTCGGCGATCTTGGCACGCAGGCGGGTCATCGGCACGCGCTTCTCGGTGCGGTCGCCAGCAGCGACGACAACCGGGGCAGCAGCAGCGGCAGGCTTGGCAGCCGGGGCAGCGGCAGGTGCCGACTTCTTGTTGGCAACAGCAGCAACCACGTCTTCCTTGGTGACGCGACCGCCTTTACCGGTACCGGCAACGGCAGCCAGGTCGATGCCGTTTTCTTCAGCCAGCTTGCGGGCGGCCGGGGCAGCAACCGGGTCATCTTCGCCAGCAGCGACAGCAGCGGCAGCCGGAGCAGCAGCAGGAGCGGCTGCGGCGGCAGGAGCCGCGGCAGCACCGCCTTCAACGATCGAGCCCAGCAGTTCGTCGGACAGGACGGTGTCGCCCTCGCCCTTGACGATGTCGCCCAGCACGCCATCGGCGGTAGCCAGTACTTCCAGGACAACCTTGTCGGTCTCGATGTCGACGATCAGCTCGTCACGCTTGACGGCGTCGCCCGGCTTCTTGTGCCAGGTGGCAACGGTGCCATCGGCAACCGATTCCGGGAAGGTTGGGGCTTTGATCTCGATAGCCATTATCTGTGTTTCCTTAAATTCGGTTTCAGGTGCGCGAAGGCGTTAGACAGTGAAGGCGTCTTGCAGCAGTTTTTCCTGCT
>Ga0213826_1000178_pt1 | contig 58588 bp, 59 predicted proteins | sample MC6MC0899MG_FD_180668 | JGI IMG/M metagenome (GOLD analysis project Ga0213826, IMG submission 180668) | Enriched soil aggregate microbial communities from Iowa State University, Ames, United States - MC6-MC0899-MG | ecosystem: Environmental > Terrestrial > Soil > Unclassified | place: USA: Iowa...
CCTCCGGCTCTTCGTGTTTCCTTTATCTCAGTTGGAGCGCTCCACAAGGAAAGCTTCGGCAGCATAAGCATCGCACGAAGAAAAAGCGTTAGCTTTTTCGAGGAGGCCATACGCCGCTGACCAGGGCACTTGCGCTTTCTCTTATAGGAATGTTCGCTTTACTTTATCCCAGAAGGAGTTGTCCTTTAATTTTAAGGTTTTAATTTTTTTATCACTAATTTTAATTTGAATTTTGTCCGTATAACGGATGCTTAAGGCTTCATTGTCCATACCCATAGTAGGATAGTCATTGCCTTCTGATATCACCTTGAGTGTAAGTGTTCGTTCGCTGCCGACAATAAATGATGCACCAAGCGTACGATAACGATTCGTGTTAACAGAGGCGACCTCACTAACCTGCATACAGGAGAGGAGCGGGTCGACAATCGAACCATTTACCGATTTATTATAGGCGGTACTACCGGTTGGTGTCGCAACAATTAGTCCATCTCCGCGAAACGTTTCTAAATGGAGCTGGTCAACAAATATATCGATTACGAGTGTTTTAATAATAGATGAGCGAATGCTGAATTCGTTCAAGCACGAGAATGTCCCTTTACCATCTACGTTCACTTCAATTATTGGATAACGGCGGACTTCTATCTGTTCATTTGCGGTCATTGCCTCGATCATTCTTGATGTATCACTGATACGAAAGTCGCAATACATACTTAAACTATTTTCAGTTGAAATGCCTAAATAAAGACAATCATGACGAAAGCCCGTTTTCCTCACAGCCTGTAGAAATGTTCCATCATCACCAACGCTGGCAATAATATTGGCCTTTGTATAATCTTTAACGATGGTAAAGCCATACCGTTCAGCCAGTTCGAATAGAGGAGCTGCCTTTGAAAGCATGTCCGCATCCCGCTTATGATAGAAATAAATATTACGTCGTATATCCATTTATTAGACCTCCTGTTTGAAGATGAAAAAAATGTAACATCTGGAAATTAATCTTTGGTAAAATAATGATAGTCTGAAATTAGTTTAGCACTTTTTTGAAACAATAGGAAAGCAGGGATGTGAATTTTAGACGAAAGAAAGAGGGGGAAATACATATGAATGGAAAACGATGGGCCGCTCTTGGAATTGCCGCGGCATTATTTTTTGTTTCAATTGTCATTAATTTTCTATCAGCGTTTGCCTTTAATGGGATTAAAACAGATTTCACTGATTTTATGACTTCTGCTGATCAGCCTTTTACCGAGGAAGTCGTCAAAGAAGGTAGTGAATTAAAGAAAATTGTGGTTCTTGATGTGGACGGGGTCATCCAAGATACCGGCGACACAGGGTCATTTTTGCAAAGCTCAGGTTATAATCATCAAGATTTTATGAAAAAGTTAAACTACCTGAAAGAGGATGATACGGTTAAGGGAGTGATTATCAGAGTGAACTCTCCCGGCGGGGGTGTCGTAGAAAGTGCAGAAATTCACAACAAGCTTGTTGAAATCCAAAAGAAAAGTAAAAAACCGGTCTATATTTCAATGGGCTCGATGGCTGCTTCAGGAGGATACTATATTTCAACGGCAGCGAAAAAAATCTTTGCCAGCCCTGAAACATTAACAGGGTCTCTTGGGGTAATTATGGAAGGATATAATTACAAGGGCTTGGCAGATAAATATGGTGTGGATTTTGTCACGATTAAAAGCGGAAAATATAAAGACATAATGAGCCCCACAAGAGAAATGACAGATGATGAACGGCAAATTTTACAAAAAATGATCGATAATTCGTATGAAGGATTTGTAAAGGTCATATCCGAGGGCCGGCAAATGAGTGTGGATGAAGTAAAGAAGATTGCTGATGGCCGGGTGTATGATGGGCGTCAGGCAAAAGAAATTAAGCTTATTGATGATTTTGGTTACCTAGAAGATGTCATCGATCAAATGAAAAAGCAGGAGAAGCTTAAAGGTGCCAAGGTAGTTCGGTATTCGGACGATCTTGGTTTTGGTTCACTATTTAAGTTCCAAGCGAAAAAACTTATTGGTGATAATGTGGAAATGGCGGGCCTTATGAAAATCCTTTCCAAGCCTAATTCACCGCGCTTGATGTATTTATATGCGGAGTAGAAGGGGCGAAGCAGATGGAAACGAATGATTATCAAGATGTAACAAAGGAATCCACCCAGAATCAAATTATTCATGAAAGTGCAGCTGTTCATTCATCCGATGAATATCGAAATACAAAACCTATTTTACAAAACTCCATAATTCGTTATGCCGGTTTCTGGATGCGCTTTTGGGCATATCTGCTCGATTTAATTGTGGTTGGCAGTATTGAGCGACTCCTAATAAATCCGTTATTTCGAGCACTCGATATTTCATTAACCGAATTCAACATGTTTGCCCCTATTTCCATTGCCTCTGCGGTTATCTTTTATTTATATTTTGTCTTGATGACAAAATATTTTAAGCAAACGCTTGGAAAAATGGTCTTTGGCTTAAGAGTAATTGACTTAAAAAATGAACAATTATCATGGGGAACGATCCTTTTTCGCGAATGGATTGGCCGCTTTATATCAGCAACAGTCATTATCGGATATATCATTGTCGCATTTTTACCAAAAAAGCAAGGGCTGCATGACATTTTTACTGACACCACTGTCGTCCATGTAGAGCGGTAAAAATGAAATAATCAAACCTATCAACGTTGAGTTGGTAGGTTTATTTTTTTTCAAAAAGTAAATAATAATAGGCTGAAAGGTTGTGAACAAATTGTTTTGGCTGTGGCTTTCTTTGTCGGTCCTATTGTTCTTATTCATTTTAATTATTATTACGAAGCTAACGATTCTTGTAAATTATTATCATCATAATGATAATGATGATTTAAAGGTAGAGTTTAGGGTTTGGTTTGGTTTAATAAAATATAAGTTAAATGTTCCCTTAATAAAAATTGATGATAATTCACCAAGTTTGGTAGTAAAAAGTCATTCACATATGGGGGAAACAGCCGCTGAAAATCCTGAACATAAGGTAAAACAAATTACCAAAAAGGATGTGACGACAAATCTAAAAAAAACGAAAGAACTTCTCGAGAAGGTTTTCAATTTGCATGTGATTGTCAGGAAGTTTTTTCGAAAGGTGACAATAAAAAATTTGGAATGGGATTCGTTTATTGGGGTTGGTGATGCCGCCTATACCGGTATGGCGACAGGGGCATTATGGGCGGCTAAAGGCAGCATTATTGGCCTTCTGAGTCAATATCTACGATTAAAGGAAATGCCGTATTTGTCGGTTACTCCCCATTTTCAAGCGGCCGTTATTCAAACAAGGTTAACGTGTATGTTTCAGTTTAGAATCGGGCATGCTATTCTCGCAGGATTAAAGCTGATTAAATTCTGGAAGAGCGGGAAACCGCGCGTTAAACGAAAGAACAATGTTAAAAATGAAAAAACGAAATCCGTTTGAACGAGGAGGAAAAAGCCATGTCTGACCACCCAATTCAAGGTTTGATGACGACCGCAATGGAAAGTTTGAAAGAAATGATTGATGTGAATACAATCATTGGGGATCCAGTTGAAACCCCTGACGGAAGTGTTATTTTAACAGTATCAAAAGTTGGATTTGGATTTGCTGCTGGAGGCAGTGAGTTCAAAATCGACAGCTCCCAATCGCAAGGACAAAACCAAGGTCAAAGCCAAGGACAAAACCAAGGTCAATCAAAGCTCCCATTTGGCGGAGGTAGTGGCGGCGGTGTTTCCATCACACCAATCGCCTTTTTAATTGTAAACTCTCATGGTGTTAAAATGCTCCATCTCGATGAGAGTACCCATTTATATGAGAAGATTTTAGAGCTTGCCCCGCAGGCAGTTGATAAAATTCAGCAAATGTTCTCAAAGAAAGACGAGAATAAACAGCTGCAAAACCTTCAGCAGCAGCAAAAAAAAGTTGATCTTGAGTTGTAAAACTACCAAAAAGCATTATTAAGGCGGTGTGAGCAGTGCAAAGCTTCATTAAATCAAATGGAGCTATAGAGTTTTTTCTCAAAAACGTCTAAACTGATTCATTCATGCAGCGCTCCGCTACTTTTACACAAGGTTAATCTTCCACTATTTTGGACGATTAACTTTTTTCTTGCTGTTCATCTAGTTCAAATAATTGCAAAAAGAGTTTTGAAAAGATATATTTACACTGTACATATTTAAAGTAAATATGCCAATATTGGCGATTTGCCTTTAAAACGACAAAGGAGGATGAAGAAATGGCAAATGTAACATTTAAAGGAAATGCTATTACCTTATTAGGTAATGAAGTAAAAGTTGGTGATAAGGCTCCAAACTTTATAGTACTTGCAAATGACTTATCAGAAGTGACGTTAAATAATACAAAGGGGCAGGTTCGTTTAATCACTTCAGTACCTTCTTTAGATACCGGTGTATGTGATACAGAAACACGCCGTTTCAATGAAGAAGCAAATAGTTTAGGAAACGTAAAAATTTTAACCGTGAGCGTGGACTTACCATTTGCTCAAAAACGCTGGTGTGCTGCAAGCGGCATCGAAAACGTGCAAACATTATCCGATCACCGCGATCTTTCATTTGGAGAAGCATATGGGGTTGCCATCCAAGAATTAAGACTTTTAGCACGTGCAGTGTTTGTTGTTGACTCGAACGATACAGTGACATATGTTGAGTATGTTAGTGAAGCAACGAACCACCCGAACTACGAAGCTGCAATTGAAGCTGCAAAAGCGGCAAAATAATTAATAGAAGGATAAAGGCCTCGGCACTATAGCGAGGCCTTTATCCTTGGCTAATAGGATAAGTGCAACTACGCTTCTGTCTTCGCCCTCCGGGGCTCGCCAATCGGCGAGTTTGCTTTATGGTTAAAAAATACATACTCGTTTAAAATGAATAAGGAAATTTAGTATTGGAGGGGAAACAATGAAAATTTCTCCAGTTGAACAGCTATTTACTCTATTTAATGAAACAGCTCTTATTTTACAAGAGGAATTATCCTGTAGTTACCTGGAGGCACTTGCCGAAACAGGGGAAAATCTATTTCAGGGTGCCATCCTCCAGGACGAGCTAAGTGAGTTAACGCTAAAAAGGCTTAAGAAGGTATATGAAGAGATTCATTTGGTTAAATATTCGAATGAGGATATTCGCAAAGCCTATCAGCTTGTTATCTTAAAAGGGATGAAAGAAAATGTGCAGCCTAACCATCAGATGACGCCAGATTCTGTTGGAATGCTGGTTGGTTACCTAGTGGATAGATTTATGGATAAGCCGTCCTTTCGTCTCCTCGACCCTGCCGTTGGAACAGGAAATTTATTAACAACCGTTTTAAATCACGTTCATAAAAATATTTCCTCGGTCGGAGTGGAGATTGACGATATCCTGATTAAGCTTGCATATGTAAATGCCAATTTACAAGAACATCCTGTTCAATTGTTCAATCAGGATAGCTTGGAGCCATTGTTTATCGATCCGGTTGAGGCAGTTATAGCTGATTTGCCGATTGGCTTCTATCCCAATGATATCAGGGCGGCTGATTATCAATTAAAAGCTTTAGAGGGCCATTCTTATTCACATCATTTATTTATCGAACAAAGTGTTAGACATACCTTGCCTGGTGGATATTTATTCTTCCTAATCCCAAACGGCCTGTTTGAGAGTGAGCAAGCACCGCAGCTTCACGAATATATCAAGGAAAATCTGATTATTCAAGGACTGCTGCAATTACCAACAAGCATGTTTAAAAATAAAAACTCAGCCAAGAGTATTTTGGTTTTACAAAAAAAGGGTGAAGGTGTCAAACCGCCAAAGCAAGCTTTACTCGTGAATTTACCGAGTCTGTCAAGTGCTGTTGGAATGGATAAAATTTTATCTAAAATTGAAAAATGGTTTCAGGAAAATAAGGGATAGAACTGGTTTAATTACCGGTTTTATCCTTTTTATTTTTTTTAAATAAAATAAGAAATTTGTGAAAATATGAACAATTAGGTTGAAACCGCTCCCACTACATTTATCCCTTGAAATGTCCGATTTTCAATGCTTAAATGAAGAATTGAGGGAAATAAACAAAGTTGGTTTGCACAAAATAAGGTGTACTAAACAAGAATAATATCGAATCGATATTGTTATATAAAAGGAGCGGTAAAAAAAATGGCGAAAATTATTGCAATTAATGCAGGAAGTTCTTCCTTAAAGTTTCAATTATTTGAAATGCCAAGTGAAGAAGTTATTACAAAAGGGCTGATTGAAAGAATTGGACTTAATGATTCAATATTTAATATAACTGTTAATGGAGAAAAAATTCAGGAAATAACTGATATTCCAGACCATGAAGTGGCAGTAAAAATGCTGTTAGATAAATTAACGACTTTAGGTATAATTGAATCACTGAATGAAATTGAAGGTATTGGCCATCGTGTTGTCCACGGGGGCGAAACCTTTACTGACTCTGTTCTGATTACTGAAGAAGTTTTAACCAAAATTGATGAGCTATCAGAATTAGCGCCGTTGCACAATCCCGCAAATGTTACGGGAATTAAGGCTTTCATGCGGGTGCTTCCAAATGTACCAGCAGTTGCTGTTTTCGATACAGCTTTCCATCAAACAATGCCCGAAAGTTCTTTCTTGTATAGTCTTCCATATCAATACTATAAAGAATATGGTATTCGGAAGTATGGTTTCCATGGCACAAGCCATAAATATGTTTCCCAGCGTGCAGCTGAACTATTGGGACGTCCAGTTGAACAGCTTCGTTTAATCTCCTGTCACTTAGGGAATGGTGCTAGTATCGCTGCCATCGAAGGCGGAAAGTCCATAGATACTTCCATGGGCTTCACACCACTTGCGGGGGTTACAATGGGGACACGCTCAGGGAATATTGACCCTGCCCTTATTCCATATATCATGGAGAAAACGGGTAAGACAGCTGATGAAGTACTTGATGTTTTAAATAAAAAAAGCGGTATGTTAGCCGTTTCTGGGTTCTCAAGTGACTTAAGGGATATTGAAATTGAAGCGAAAAAGGGTAATGAACGAGCACAACTGGCATTGGATGTGTTTGCAAACCGGATCCATAAGTATATTGGTTCTTACGCTTCTCGTATGTATGGTGTAGATGCAATTATTTTCACTGCTGGTATTGGTGAAAATAGTGACACGATCAGAGAAAATGTCTTAAAGGGTCTAGAATTTATGGGCGTTTATTGGGATCCTGCACTAAATAAAGTAAGAGGTGAGGAAGCATTCATCAACTATCCGCACTCACCGGTAAAAGTATTAATTATCCCAACAAATGAAGAAGTAATGATTGCCCGCGACGTAGTTCGTTTAGCTGATACGCATTAATAAAGACGGATTGAGCAGAGCTTAACTTTTTCTATTTCGTAGTTTAGAATGTGTATTTTGTACAAAAAGTCAGATGTTCTGGTTCGTTTTTGCGACGATCCACCTCTTTTTCTAAAAAGGCAAAAGCTAATTTAACGGCTTTTGCCTTTTTTATATCGTATTTATTTTGATATACTGGAAGAAGAAATATGGTTGCAGGAAGGGGGCGCCCGCAGATGCCATTAACAGAAAGGGAATTAAAAGTCTATAATGAAATACGGTTGTGGGAAAAAAATTTACTAAATTTCGAGGCAAATGACTTTCAATTAACATATGAAAAATATTTGGAACGTTCTTTCTCGTTATTGCCTGAAAAGATACAACATCAATTTTTTTCGGTGATTGATACGTGGTTATTTCATTTACATGGGATCATTCAAGGCACACAGCTTCAAATGGAAGCAAAGGATAGAATCCTTTCTTTAGGAAGGATTTTTCATAAAGATATAGTAGAAGTAGCGGACTTAAAACATTTAGACATTGATCAATTACAATACATAGCCGTGCAGCAAATCTCGAGGCACCGGTTTTATTCGTTTGCCCAAGGAGGACTTGCAGGAACAGGCGGCCCGCTTCTTTTAGGCTCCGATATTCCGGCAATGGCAGTCATTAATTTAAGGATCGTTCAATTAATTGCGCTGACCTATGGGTTTGAAGTGAATACACCCTATGAAATGATGACATCACTAAAAGTATTTCATACGGCAACATTGCCGCCAAGAGTTCAAAAAGAGGGATGGACCTCGTTAATGGAGGATTTGGAAGGGAATGATGAGTATTATTTTTATGAGGGGAATGAAGAGATTACCGATATCACTTGGCTGGAGCAACCCGTTCAGCAACTAGTAAAAGCGCTGGTTATTACATTGTTTCGAAAGAAAGTTATTCAGGGGATCCCGCTCGTCAGCATGGCTATTGGTGCAGGTGCTAATTATCAATTAACGAGAAAAGTAACGGATCTCGCCCATAAATACTATCAACTTCGCTATCTTAGAGAAAAAGAGGAGTTATATGATGAGCATTCAAGAGCATAAAAAAGAAGCACCAAAGGCGGTTAGATGTAAGATTATTACCGTTAGTGATACAAGGGATAAGGAAACGGACAAAAGCGGCAAGCTGATGATCGAGCTGCTTGAAGGTGCAGGGCATAGGGTTGTGGATTATGTCATTGTAAAGGACGAAGCGACGACGATTCAACATGAAATTGAAAGTGGCTGCAACAGAAACGATATTGAGGTCATCTTGACTAATGGTGGAACAGGAATTGCCAAGCGGGATGTAACAATTGAAACAATACAAAGCCTGCTGGAAAAAGAAATCGTTGGCTTTGGTGAATTGTTCAGGATGCTAAGCTATCAAGAGGATATCGGCTCTGCGGCAATTCTTTCAAGAGCGATTGCCGGGGTCGTCAATAATAAGGCCGTCTTTTCAACACCGGGATCAACCGGAGCAGTCAAACTGGCGATGAATAAATTAATCCTCCCTGAGATTGGGCATGTTGTAAGAGAAATCAAAAAAGACCTATAAAAATGTAAAAACTCCCTTTCACAGGGAGTTTTTTATTGGTGCATTTTACTAGAAAGTGTCTGGTTAGCCCGATACCAAAGCCATAAATCATTAATGATGGAGGCAAGGTCTGCGATATCTGTGTTCAATTGACACGAGCGGGGGAAGTCATTTTCATTTGAAAGCAGATCCTGCTTATAATTAATTTCCTGTTCCAGCTCTGCAATGCGGTCAGGGATGGAACCGCGGATTTGCTCCCAATGTAACAGTATTTCCTGCTGTGTCTCTTTGCTATATTCGTCCCAATCCACTGTTAATTCCGGAAGGGGGATACCAAGACGTTGATCAAAAGAAAAATGCTCTATCATTTGAAGGCCTCCAACTTGTGGTAATATTTTTATTTTACTATAGATTGTCAAACCGTTCACGAGAAACCTATTTTTATAGGAAAAAGTAAAAAAGCACGGGACAAATTAAATTGCTCCGTGCTTTTGCATTTTATTTTTTTTCTAGATCCTTTTCCGTCCTTACGATAAGAACATCACATGGTGCATACCGAGTAATATGTTCTGAAACACTTCCGATAAAAAATCTTTCCACTACATTCATTCCCGTAGCACCGCAGAGGATTAAATCAACCTTGTGTTTTTTAGCAAAATCTCTAGGGATCCGTATTTTAGGAGAACCAAATTCAATTTCGTATTGAACATCTGTTAATCCTGCTTCCACAGCCTGCCTTTGATAATTTTCAAGCATTTCTTTTGCGAGCTTTTCTGCCCGATCTCCAATGACAGTGTCGTATGCTTCAATTAATGCAAATGACCTTGTGTCGATTACATGGACTAATAAAAGGGCTGCCTGATTTCGTTTGGCAATTTCAATCCCCTTTCGAAAAGCCCAATCTGCTTCCTTCGACCCATCAATAGCGACTAAAATATTTTGATATTTGAGTCCCATGATTATCATCTCCTCACCTTGATTATACAATATTTAACAAGGTATAACTGTTGCAATTTTTCGAACAATAATGAAGGAACTTACCATGGAAGGGGAAGTGGATGATGACAAAGCGGGATCCAAATAGCAAATTTTCATTTGAATTTGATGAACATGGTGTAAATGAAGTAAGCGAACAAATTATGAATTCCTATAATAGTGGTTTTATTGGGGAAGGAACTGGCCTGGCTGACAGTAATGATTATGCTGCCGTTAAGGATTAAAGTGGATTTTCAAAGAGGAAAAGGCTGTCCATCAAAATTGGACAGCCTTTTCCTTTTGTAATGATAGTAAGAGCTTTGCCCACCGGGGTGAAGCTCATATTATGGTGTGAAGAAACTGGCAATAAAAGAATGGGTTTTCAATCTTTTTTTTTGATAAAATGAAAGTGCTTATACAAAGATGCTTCATTGTTACATTTTTCCTGTGGAAAAATGATATATTAATATTAATATGGTTATTTACGATGAAATAATTTATTTGGAGGTAAGGACATGCGGATTGGGGTACCTAAAGAGGTCAAAAATAATGAAAACCGTGTAGCGATGACACCTGCTGGAGTGGTGAACCTTGTTAAATTTGGCCATGAGGTTTTTATTGAAAAAGGAGCAGGACTTGGCTCTGGGTTTTTGGATGAAGATTATAGTTCCGCAGGTGCAAAGCTAGTGGAAACCGCTGCTGAGGCTTGGTCAATGGAAATGGTCATGAAGGTAAAAGAACCACTGCCAAGTGAATACCAATACTTCCGAGAAGGATTAATCTTATTTACATACTTACATCTGGCACCTGAACCGGAATTAACGAAGTCGTTGATTGACAATAAAGTAATAGGAATTGCCTATGAAACAGTACAGTTAGCGAACAGGAGCCTGCCATTATTAACCCCAATGAGTGAGGTTGCCGGGAGGATGGCTGCGCAAGTTGGCGCTCAATTTTTGGAAAAGGTCAATGGCGGTAAGGGAATTCTTCTCTCAGGTGTTCCAGGAGTACAAAGAGGGAAGGTTACCATTATTGGCGGCGGTGTAGCAGGAACAAATGCGGCAAAAATGGCAATTGGTTTGGGAGCGAAGGTTACGATTATTGACTTAAATCCAGAGCGTCTTCGTCAATTAGACGATATATTCGGTTCAGATGTAACAACGTTAATGTCCAACCATTATAATATTGCCGAAGCCGTAAAGGAATCGGATTTAGTAATTGGCGCTGTTTTAATCCCTGGAGCAAAGGCACCGAAGCTTGTAAGCGAAGAAATGATTCAATCAATGAAGCCTGGCAGCGTTGTGGTTGATATCGCCATCGACCAAGGCGGTATTTTTGAAACAACCGATCGAATCACCACACATGATAATCCAACTTATGTGAAACATGGGGTTGTTCATTACGCTGTCGCCAATATGCCTGGTGCGGTACCAAGAACCTCTACAATCGCGTTAACAAACGTGACGGTTCCATATGCGGTTCAAATCGCCAATAAGGGCTACCAAAAGGCGTGTTTAGAAAATGAGGCGTTGTTAAAAGGGATCAATACGCTAGGCGGTTATGTAACCTATCAAGCAGTTGCCGAAGCGCATGGAGTCGAATTCTCAGATACAAAAACATTGTTAAAACAGCAATAAATAGCAAAAAGAAGAGGATATAGCTCCTCTTCTTTTTTAATGCTTCAGAAACTAAAAAACCAGCTCCTAAAAGAAGCTGGTTTGAAATACAAAATGTAAAGCCGCATTTGCCGTAGTGAGATAAGAAAGTTTTAAACCACCACTCCTCAAAGTGGGTGTTCTCAGAAACCTTTCTGCGTGTCCTCCATGTCTTATAGACAGAGGCCTGTCATTTCAGCTTCGATATTTAAACTCCCTTTTACAGCTTAAAGGTTAAAACTTTATTAAGATTACGTACAACGCAGCTTGTATTTGTATATTACATCAATTTCGACTAGAGTTCAATGTAAAAAAACTCCAATATCTTTATTTAATAATCTGCAATTCTTTCGGGAATTTGGTTAATACTTTTGCGCCGTCAGCGGAAATATAAATATCATCTTCAATTCGAACACCTGCTACGTCAGGCACATAAATTCCCGGTTCGATTGTATAGACCATTCCTTCTTCGATTACCAGCTGGTTCGTTTCGGTCATTGAAGGATACTCATGGACGCCAATTCCAAGCCCGTGACCTAAACGATGTGGAAAATATTCTCTATATCCTGCGTCAGCAATAATTCGGCGTGCAGTAAGATCAACATCTGCAGCCGTAACTCCTGGCCTACTTGCTTCAATCGCAGCGAGCTGCGCCTTTAAAACAGTATCATAAATTTCTTTTTGCTTGTCGTTAATGTCTCCGTAAGCAACCGTTCTTGTGATATCAGAACAATACCGATCGACAACAACCCCCAAATCGAATAACACAAGATCACCTTTTTGAATTTTCGTTTCTCCTGGGTTGCCGTGGGGGGAAGCGGCGTTCGCACCGGTCAAGACCATGGTCGAAAACGACATTTCGGTCACACCTTTTTGCTTTAGGGCGTACTCTAAAGCATTAAGGACTTCCAGCTCTGTCTTGCCTTCTTTGATTTCACTTACACCGAATTCAACTGCAAAATCAGCAAGTGCGCAAGCCTCTTCAATAATCTTCAATTCTTTGGCATCTTTAATCATCCGCAGCAGTCGTACTTTTTCTTCTGCTGAAACAAATGATGCCTTAGGGAACATTTGTGTAAGCTGCTCATAGCGTTCGACATTCATATGTTCTTTTTCAATCGCGGCTTTAGCAACATCTTTGATTCTTTTATTGATGGAATGTAGAATCATTTCCCATGGGTTTTCGATGTCACTATAACCGATGATTTCTTGCCCCCAGCCGGCGCGTTTGGCATCTTGCATTTCCATCGCCGGACAAACGAGGAACGGTTCTTCCTCTTGAAAAACAGCCAGCGCTAGCAATCGTTCATGCGGGTCAGTATAATAGCCGCTTAAATAAAATACATTTTCGGAAGAAGTAAGAAAGCTAACTTCAATTCCATTTTCCTTCATCCATGTTTGAAGCTTTAGTAATCGCTGATTCATATGTGCAGGGAACCCCCTTTTAAAAAATCATATTCATAATGAGAGTATCAATATTAACATAGAATGTAAACTATCTGAACTTGTCATGCGCCAAAACTCGTGGTTACGGGAATAAATATAGAAGGAATTCCAACTTTTTTATGGAAGTACATATAATAACAATTTAAGAGGAGTTGGGATAATGAGAATTTCTTACCATGGACATGCAGTAGTTCAAATTCAAACAAATGGAAAAACGATTTTAATTGATCCTTTTATTACCGGCAATAGCTTAACAGATTTAAAGGCTCAGGAAGTAAAAGCAGATGCGATTATTTTAACGCACGGCCATAACGATCATGTCGGGGATACGGTAGCGATAGCGAAAAGAAATCATTCTCTTGTGATAGCCAATGCAGATCTTACCGATTTTCTTAGCGGGCAGGGAGTCAAAACCCACGGAATGAATATCGGCGGTTCATACAAATTTGATTTTGGAACGGTAAAGCTCACCCAAGCTTTTCACGGTTCTGGTTATATCACAGATAAACATGAAATCATTTATTGCGGAATGCCAACGGGGATATTGTTCAGTAATGAAGGCAAGACGATTTATCATGCCGGCGATACCGGGTTATTTTCCGATATGAAGCTGATTGGTGAACGCCATCCGATTGATGTAGCCTTCTTGCCGATTGGTGATAATTTTACAATGGGGCCAGAAGATGCTGCTTACGCGGCTAAACTGCTGAATGCAAAGATGGTTGTACCGATTCACTTTAATACCTTCCCTCCAATTAAACAAGACCCATACAAATTTATTGACATGCTAGGCGATCAAAATGGAAGAGTGCTCGTTCCTGGAGAAGCGATAGAAATTTAGAGATTCTAATGGTTTTACCTACTTTTTTTCCGCCTGCTTGCATAAAGATGAACCAAGCAGTCTTTATCATGAAGGAGGATAAAAACGTGAAAAAGAACAGATATTTACTTTGCCTGCTGCTATGTGGATTTATGCTTTATTATGCTGTACCAAAATTATCAGTGACTGCAGAAGGGACGCAAGGGCTTTTCGCTATTGTGTGGCTTTCATTTGCACTGATTGTGGTTGCAGGCAATTTGACCGGGCTTCTCTATAGTCCGAAAAAGCAGGTAAAAAGGCTTCAGTCACAGACTGTAAAGAAGAAATCCCGTTCATTTTAAGCTTTCTTCTCCAACGGCTCGCCAATCGGCGAGTTTTCTTTATGAGATTTGCATGACAATGTAAGCAACCACATTGAATCAAGACTTTTTAAACTTTATAATAGAATTTAGGATATAAATTAAACTGACTAGATAACTAGGAATTCAAAAATAAAGGGTGAAGGTCTTGGCTACTAAGCATGAACAAATTTTGCAATACATTGATGGACTTCCGATTGGGGAAAAAATATCAGTGCGGCAAGTCGCCAAGGCGATGTCTGTAAGTGAAGGTACAGCCTATCGAGCGATTAAAGAAGCCGAAAATAAAGGATATGTCAGTACGATTGAACGAGTAGGTACTATTAGAATCGAACGCAAGAAGAAAGAAAATATTGAAAAGCTTACGTTTGCTGAAGTCGTAAATATTGTGGACGGGCAGGTATTAGGCGGAAGGACTGGCTTGCATAAAACCCTCAATAAATTTGTCATCGGCGCGATGAAACTAGAGGCCATGATGCGCTACACTGAGGCAGGTAACCTGTTAATTGTGGGAAACCGGACACAGGCACATGAATTAGCTTTAAAAGCAGGAGCCGCCGTGCTAATTACCGGGGGATTTGATTCAGAAGACCATGTAAAAAAGCTGGCAGATAAATTAGAGTTACCGGTTATTTCAACAAGCTATGACACCTTTACTGTCGCTACAATGATTAATCGTGCCATTTACGACCAATTAATAAAAAAGGAAATTATTTTAGTTGAAGATATATTAACACCTCTTGCGGATACCTATTATCTAAATACATCCGATAAGGTGGCAAAATGGCATGAATTTAATCAAAAAACAACCCATAGCCGTTACCCCGTTGTAGACCAAAACATGAAGATTCAAGGAATGGTAACAAGTAAGGACATTTTAGGTCAGGATGTAGAGACATCTATCGATAAGATTATGACGAAGCATCCCATGACAGTTAATGGAAAGACTAGTGTCGCTTCTACAGCCCATACAATGGTCTGGGAAGGGATTGAAGTTCTTCCCGTTGCCGATGACTCGAATCGTTTAGAAGGAATCATCAGCAGGCAGGATGTATTAAAGGCATTGCAAATGAACCAGCGGCAGCCCCAAGTTGGCGAAACCATTGATGACATTGTTACCAATCAAATGGTATTAATGCAGGGCAGACCAAAAGGCGAGGAAGTATACGCTTGCGAAGTGACGCCACAAATGACCAATCACCTTGGAACCATTTCCTACGGTGTATTCACTACCATTGTCGCAGACGCCGCCAACCGAGTATTACGCAGCTATAAAAAAGGCGATCTAGTGGTAGAAAATATGTCGATTTATTTTATCAAACCTGTTCAAATGGAAAGCACATTAGAAATTTTCCCAAAAATACTTGAAGTAGGACGGAAATTTGGGAAGGTAGATGTGGAAGTTTTCAACGAAGGTATATTGGTTGGAAAAGCGATGATGATGTGTCAATTGATTGACCGGAACTAGATTGTTCTAAGAAGCCATATTTTAAATAGAAAGCCGCTTCTCAACCTGAGAAGCGGCTAAAATCTATTCTTGGGCTTCAAGCATATTTGCTTCCTCAATTGCAAATGGAAGGTAGTGTTTATACTTTTTGTATCCGATCCAGCTGAAAACGGCACCATAAATAGTAAATATAGCACCAACAATATATGAAACTGTTGATTCGGATATAAACAGCAGATGATTGACACCAAATAAGCAAACAAAAAGACCTAGGGAAATATTTGATTTGGCAGAAAGCCATTTCTTTTCGACTTGACGGTTGCTTCTGAAGTATTTTGTTTTATAAAATAAATAGAAAGCAAATAACACGGCAATGAAAACAACAAGTACAAACATAATATGTTCCTCCAAGTTTTAAAAATCTTCTACTATTTTATCGTTTATTTTAAAAAAAAGCCATTATTGGTTCTTAAGGAGCAGTGTCTATGATTGAGCAAATATTAGCAGCAATTGAACAATATGAAACGATCATTGTTCACCGTCACGTCCGTCCCGACCCGGATGCATATGGTTCACAAGGCGGTTTGGTTGCGATTTTACAAGAATCGTATCCCGAAAAAAAGATTTATGCAGTAGGGCAGGAGGAACCGACTCTACATTACATGCGCAGACTAGATGTGATCAAGGATGAAGTATACAAAGGGGCATTGGTCATTATTTGCGATACCGCTAATGCAGAAAGAATATGTGATGGGCGCTACACATTAGGTGATAAGCTAATTAAAATTGACCATCATCCAAACGAAGATCCGTACGGAGATTTGTTATGGGTCGATACAACGGCAAGCTCGTGCAGTGAAATGATTTATGAATTTTACCTAAAAGGAAGAGCTTCAGGCTTAAAAATGAATGATGAAGCAGCAAGACTTTTATTTGCCGGAATTGTTGGGGATACTGGAAGGTTTCTTTTTCCAAGTTCAACAGATAAAACATTTGCCTATGCAGGAGAATTGATTCACTACAATTTTTCACGGACTGAGCTTTTTGACAGGATGTATGAATTAGAACCTAATATAATTAAGTTAAAGGGGTATGTCCTGCAAAATTTCGAGCTTCAGGCAAATGGTGTTGCCTCCGTCATGCTCACAAAGGATTTATTAATAGAATATGGTGCAAGGCCGGCAGAAGCATCCTTACTTGTTGGTGTTTTGGGAGATGTTAAAGGAATTAAAGCATGGGTCTTTTTTATTGAGGAAGAGGATCAAATACGTGTACGGCTGCGCTCAAAAGGACCTGTCATCAATGGGGTTGCAAGAAAGTTTAATGGCGGCGGACATCCGCTTGCATCAGGTGCATCCATTTATTCTTGGGAAAAAGTAGAAGATGTTTTAAAGGAATTAGGCAAAGTTTGTGAACAGTATTCTAAATAGGAAAAATGGAACTGCCCAATTTATGGGCGTTCCGTTATTTTACTCAAACTGAATTTCAAGCAGTAATGTTACATTTGTATAAATGATCATTTCTTTAACTTTAAGTTTATACCTTTTCTCATTAATCTTGATCAGTTTGTTTTCAATCGTTTTTTTTAGCAAATCTTTGCTTTTATAGACGGTATCTAAATCCTTAGCCAATATCATACTAATATCATCGCGGACAGCGTTTTCTGTTTCCTGAACACTTAATAAATCCAGTTTATATTTTTCAGAATTAGTGATTTTTATCGTAATCTTTTGGACTGTCAGCTGTTCTATATTCCTTTTGTTCATTTCTTTATATTCTTCCTGCCATATCTTTTTCTCATTATTTAAGTCGACGATGTTTTCCTGCTGTTTGCGGATTAATTCTGAATCCTTCTGATGCCAGACACCGTAAATATACAAGAAGATACACCAGCTGATAGCACCTCCAATAGCCATCCCGGCAAAAAAACGCTGCCATGTAGGTCTACGATACAATGGCGGAATTCTCATGATGAAATATACTCCTGGGTGAGCCAATTAATAATGAGTGCACCTGTCTGAGCGCCGCCTAAGGCAGAAAGAATTAATAATAATTGTTTAAAAAGATCCTTTGTTCCCGCATCCAAAAAGCCTTTTTCAAACGTGTACACCGTATCAAATGTCCCGCCGATTGCCGCAATTATGGCCCATATTCTAAGTGAAGAAGACAAGCGGTAAACGGTTGTAAGCGGTGGGTATCCGGTTAAGAAAGCGGCTATTCCGCCAATTAATGAACCGCCAAGCAGGACTCCTAAGGCTATAAAATAACTTTCAATAAAAGCAGGAAAAAAACCAATTTCTTTCATCCTTTCAACCGCCTTCATACACAATATCAAATACAAATATTTCTCAATACTCATTTATATGGACAAAGTGACGGGATTATGTTTTTTTAAAAAACAGAACATATTTTCCTTTTTTGCGATAAAGATTTATAATAAATAATAGATATTAAGTTTAAGGAACGGTGTGACATTATGTCTTTTATTCACCTTCATGTTTATAGTGCCTATAGTTTGTTATCAAGTACGGCGTCTGTCCCGGATTTAATCGAAAATGCAAAGAGAAAAGGATATACAGCTCTTGCTCTCACTGATAGAAATGTCATGTACGGAGCCATTGAATTTTATAAGCTTTGTATAAAGAATAATTTGAAACCAATTATTGGATTAACAGTTGATGTGGAAAGTGAAATCACCGCAAACGAATCCTATCCGCTTGTTTTACTGGCAGAAAACGAGACAGGATTTAGAAACCTTTTGAAAATCTCCAGCGCCGTTCAGACAAAGGCCGATCATGGGATCCCTCAAAAATGGCTAAGGCATTATTCAGAGGGGCTTATCGCCATAACACCTGGACTAGAGGGGGAAATTGAACAGTCTCTTTTAAGCGGAAACGAGGAGTTGGCAAGAAGACTAATTAGCAAATTAGACTCCATCTTCGGCAACGGCAACTTTTTTCTCACACTTCAAAATCATCAGCTTGAACAAGAAGCGAAGCTTAGAAACCAATTTCTCACGATTGCAGACGAGTTACAAGTGCCTCTTGTTGCAACCAACAGGGTACATTATTTGGAAAAAGAAGATAGTTTCTCCCATGAATGTTTGCTGGCAATCAAGAATGGCGATAAATTGCAGGATGAGCAGAGAGAAAAACTGGAAAGTGATCAATTTTATTTAAAAACAGCAGCAGAAATGGTCGATAACTTTTCAGAAGTTTCTGAAGCACTGGAAAATACACTCCGAATTGCTAAACGGTGCAGCGTAAATATTGAACTAAATAAAACCTACTTACCTACTTTTCCGACTGAAAATAATATGCCTGCAGAAGAATATCTCGAGATGCAGTGTAAGAAGGGACTGCATGAACGCTTTACCGCGCCGTCCCAGGAATATGTTGCACGGTTATCCTTTGAATTAGAAGTAATCAAGCGGATGAAATTTAGTAACTACTTTTTAATTGTTTGGGATTTTATGAGATATGCACGTGAAAAAGGGATATTGACCGGGCCGGGACGAGGCTCTGCAGCTGGTTCGCTTGTTGCTTATGTTTTATATATTACCGATGTGGATCCGATTGAGCATAACTTATTGTTTGAAAGGTTCTTAAATCCTGAACGGGTTTCGATGCCTGATATTGATATTGATTTTCCTGACCACCGCCGCGATGAAGTAATCGAATATGTCGCACAGAAATACGGGGAACTCCATGTCGCGCAAATAGTCACCTTTGGAACGCTTGCAGCAAAAGCTGCTGTAAGAGATGTCGGCAGGGCTTTCGGGTTAAATTCAAAAGAGTTGGAGCAATTGTCCCGGCTGATCCCGTCACGGTTAGGAATGGACCTGGAGACCGCCTATAAAGAATCGGAGCCATTAAGAAGATTTGTCGATGAGACACCGCTAAACCGCAGGCTGTTTGACACAGCATTAAAGCTCGAAGGTTTGCCGCGGCATACCTCCACACATGCTGCGGGTGTAGTCATAAGCGAGAAGCAGCTTATCGAATTAATCCCGATTCAACGCGGATCAAACCATGTTTACTTAACGCAATATTCGATGGAATACCTCGAAGAGATTGGCCTGTTGAAAATGGACTTCCTTGGCCTCAGAAATCTATCACTCATTGAAACAATCCTTTCCTCCATCTATCGCCAAACCGGAAGGAAAGTGGAACTTGGGCGCATTCCATTAGATGACACCAAGACCTTTGATTTACTTGCTAAAGGAGAAACAACAGGAATTTTCCAGTTAGAATCAGAAGGGATGCGGAAGGTATTAACCAGGTTAAAGCCTTCGTGTTTTGAGGATATTGTCGCAGTTAATGCTTTGTACCGTCCAGGGCCAATGGAAAATATTCCACTCTTTATTGATCGAAAACATGGCCGTAAGACGGTTGAATATCCACATCCTGATTTGGAGCCAATCCTAGAGAATACATATGGAGTCATTGTCTACCAAGAGCAAATCATTCAGATTGCTTCGAAAATGGCGGGTTTCTCCTTAGGTGAAGCAGACCTTTTACGACGGGCAGTTGGAAAAAAACAGAAAGAAGTACTGGACAAAGAGCGGAATCACTTCGTCAAAGGAGCACTGGAAAAGGGGTATCAGCTAGTACTTGCCAATGAAGTATATGATTTAATTGTTAGATTTGCTAACTACGGGTTTAACCGGAGTCATGCTGTCGCCTATAGTATGATTGCCTACCAGCTGGCCTATTTAAAAGCCAATTTTCCGGTTCATTTTATGGCAGGGCTCTTAACTTCGGCAATCGGCAATGATATTAAAATTGCCCAATACACTATGGAAACGAGGCAAAAGGATATTGAGATCCTGCCGCCATCTATTAATCATAGTACGTACTCATTCCAGGTAGAAAAAGCAGGAGCCATTCGCTATAGCCTTGCTGCTATCAAAAGTGTCGGTGCAGCTGCCTTAAAGGAAATTTTTCAAACAAGGAAACGAAAGAAATTTGATGACTTATTTGATTTTTGTATCAGGGTTTCGTCTAAAGCGATTAACCGAAAAACACTTGAGTTCCTAGTTCACTCTGGAAGTTTCGATGAATTTGGTGAAGATCGGGCCGTTCTGCTGGCGAGCTTGGATGTTGCCACTGAACATGCACAAATCTTCAAACCGGAGGACTCCAACCAATTTGACTTATTTGATGATGAAATGATTCCAAAACCCAAATATGTTCAAGTCGACCCGATTAGTCTGGAAAATAAGCTGACATTTGAGAAAGAGGCGCTCGGCTTTTATCTCTCTGATCACCCAATTTCTATTTATGAAAAAGATCTTAAGCGGAGCGGGGCTTTTTTGTTATATCAATTAAGAAGCGACATTAAAAGGGCTGCCACAGGTGTCTATATTTCAGCGATGAAATCGATTCGTACCAAAAAGGGTGATTCGATGGCCTTTTTAACTGTAAGTGATGTCAGTGGTGAAATGGAGGCAGTCGTATTTCCAACAGTATACAAAAAATTCCAGTCACTATTACGGCAGGGGAATTTTTTACTGCTGGAGGGGAAAATAGAAGAGCGGGATGGGAAGCGGCAATTTATTATTCAACAGGTGTCAGAATTAGAACAATGGATAAAAACAAGAGCGGTAAAACAACAGGTATTATATTTAAAAATTACTTCAAGTAAGCAGGAAGAGCAATTACTGCAAAAAATAAATCAGCTGCTAAAAGAAAATAAAGGGGATGCCTGTGTAATTTTGCATGATGAAGGAACCAAAAAAACAGTCAGGTTAGCGGCGGAAAACAATGTCAATCCCACCCCTGAAGTACAGCAGAAATTAAGAAATCTACTTGGGTCAAAAAATGTTGTCCTGAAAGATTAATTCTTTACAACTTTTGAAGATATGTTATAGTGGTAAAGAGACGAGTGTGGTCTGACCACTGCAGTTGGATTGTTTTTTTGGGGATGTTTATAAATCTTTTTGAATCATTTGAGGGGTGACAGTTCTTGACTTTACGTGAAGAAGCATTACATATGCATCGAATTAATAAGGGAAAGTTAGAGTCGAAATCAAAAGTTCCAGTTCGAAATGCCCATGATTTAAGTTTAGCCTATTCACCAGGTGTGGCGGAGCCATGTAAAGATATTTATGAAAAACCGGAAACAGTTTACGATTATACCATGAAAGGAAATATGGTTGCTGTGGTTTCTGATGGCACGGCTGTTCTCGGACTCGGTAATATTGGCCCTGAAGCAGCACTTCCTGTAATGGAGGGTAAGGCCGTTCTTTTTAAAAGTTTTGCCGGAGTTGATGCCTTCCCAATCTGTTTAAATACTACTGATGTGGACAAAATTGTTGAAACGGTTAAGCTTCTTGAACCAACCTTTGGGGGGGTAAATCTCGAAGATATTGCGGCACCAAATTGTTTTGTGATTGAGGAAAGATTGAAGAAGGAAGCAAATATTCCAATTTTTCATGATGACCAGCATGGTACAGCTATCGTTACAGTTGCCGGTCTTGTCAATGCCCTTAAACTAATCGGAAAGAAAATGACTGAAATTAAAGTGGTTGCAAGCGGTGCTGGTGCAGCAGGTATTGCGATTATTAAATTGTTATATAACTATGGTGTAAGAGATATTATTATGTGTGATACAAAAGGTGCGATCTATGAAGGCCGCCCGCATGGGATGAATGCGGTTAAAGCAGAAGTAGCGAAATTTACAAATCGCGATAACCTAACAGGCAGCCTCGCGGATGTGATCAAAGGTGCCGATGTATTTATTGGGGTATCTGTGGCAGGAGCACTTACAAAAGAAATGGTGGCATCTATGAACCCCGATTCGATTATTTTTGCTATGGCCAATCCAGACCCTGAAATTATGCCTGATGTAGCAAAAGCGGCAGGGGCAAAAGTAGTTGGAACCGGCCGTTCTGATTTTCCAAACCAGGTAAACAATGTCCTTGCCTTTCCGGGGATTTTCCGTGGAGCGCTTGATGTTCGTGCCACACATATTAACGAAAAAATGAAAGTAGCTGCAGTGGAAGCCATTGCCGGCTTAATTGGTGAGGATGAGCTTAATGCAGACTATGTCATTCCAGCTCCTTTTGACCCAAGAGTAGCTCCAAATGTAGCTGCAGCGGTTGCAAAAGCAGCAATGGAAACTGGTGTAGCAAGGATTAAGGTAGATCCTGAAAGTGTAAAAGAAAAAACACAGAGGCTCGCGATTATTGGCAAAAGTGAGTGATCAAGTAAGTGACGAATACTAAAGTTTATTTAGAGATTGTAAAGCAGTTACGAGAAATGATTACCATTGATGGACTTAAATCTGGAGATAAAATTCCCTCAGAACGGGAATTATCAGAGCGCCTGAATTTCGGGCGCTCTTCCGTTCGCGAAGCACTTAGAGCATTGGAATTACTTGGCTTAATCGAAACAAGGCGGGGCGAAGGAACGTTTATTAGAGACTTTCGCGGCCATCAGCTGGTCCAGCTTCTTAGCACATTCATTTTGCAGGATGAAAAAGCAAAACGTGATGTATTCGAAACAAAAAACTACATTGAGATGGATTGTCTGCGCTTAGCACTGCAAAAAGTCGACAAAGATCATATAACAACGTTGAAGGAATGGTTCATAAATGCAGATGGCTTTTCAGATGATGAGTTTTTTCAGCGGATTATCGAGATTTCAGATAACCACCTATTCTTAAGAATGTGGTTAATTTTAAAGGAATATTATTATTCATTAGATGATCAACCTGTAGACTATCAGCGGGAAGACTATCTAGTTTTGCTAGAAGCATTTAGTGAAAAGGATGTAGGAAAAACACTATCTGCCTATAGGAAACTTCGAAATTTGTCAGATTTTAACGACAAATACTAACAGATTTTGAACTTTTTTTATTTTATAGTGGAAGCTATACAAGCCCAGGGGAAAAGGGGATTATTAATCATCCAGTGGTCTGACCGCTTTTAGGTATTCGTAGGTATGAAGTTGACGTAGGATAGAAAGACTTCTGAATAGCTAAAGATGGAGAATCTTGCCGTTTGGCAGGTCCGTGTTATACAAGGGAGGTTTTATTTTGGCGCTTAAAGATCTTTTTACAAAAAATCAGCCGAAAAAGAAAAAATATGCAACAATTCCAACAGAAATTGCTAAACATGACGTACCTGAAGGGATAATGACAAAGTGCCCTTCATGTAAGAAAATCATGTATACAAAGGAATTAGTGAAAAATGTAAAGGTCTGTTTACATTGCAGCTATCATTTCCAAATGAATGCAAAAGAGCGAATTGACAGTTTTATTGATGAGGGCAGTTTTAAAGAAATCAATGAAAACATGGTGTCTGAAAATCCACTGAATTTCCCTGGCTATCTTGAAAAGCTAGAAAAAGACCGGCAAAAAAGTAAGTTAAACGAGGCCGTTGTCACTGGTATGGGAACAGTAAATGGTCAGAAGATTGTTGTGGCTATTATGGATGCTTCTTTCCGAATGGGAAGTATGGGCTCTGTTGTTGGTGAAAAAATTACTCTTGCGATTGAAAAGGCAGATGAGCTGTCCATTCCGTTCATTATCTTTACTGCATCGGGCGGTGCCAGAATGCAGGAGGGTGCCTTAAGCTTGATGCAAATGGCTAAAACGAGTGTTGCGCTAAAGAGGTTCAGTAATAATGGCGGGTTAATCATATCCATTATGACACATCCAACAACTGGGGGTGTCTCGGCAAGTTTCGCCTCATTGGGCGATTACAACTTCGCAGAGCCTGGAGCACTAATTGCTTTCGCCGGCCGGAGAGTAATTGAACAATCCATTCGTGAAGAATTACCAGAAGATTTTCAAACGGCCGAATTTCTTTTAAAACACGGTCAACTGGATGCGATTATTTCACGTATTGATTTAGTTGAGAAAATCACAAACATTTTAGAAATTCATCAACCAGGTGGTGAGATTGAATGGTAGGGGAATTAGAGTTTGAACGTCCGATTAAGGAATTAAGAAAGAAAATCACTGAATTAAAAGAGTTCACGAAAACAGCAGATGTCGATTTAAGTTCTGAAATTGTAAAATTAGAAGGACGGCTCGAAAAGCTGGAGCAGGAAATTTATGAAAATATTAAGCCGTGGGACCGAGTGCAAATAGCACGTCTTGCGAACAGACCGACAACACTTGATTATATTTCTTACTTATTTGAAGGCTTCTTTGAATGCCACGGAGACCGTAGTTTTGGAGATGATGAGGCCATCGTTGGCGGGGTGGCTAAATTTAAGGGGCTGCCTGTTACCGTAATTGGTCACCAACGGGGAAAAGATACAAAAGAGAATATTCGCCGAAACTTTGGTATGCCCCATCCTGAAGGCTACCGAAAAGCATTGCGTTTGATGAAGCAGGCAGATAAATTTAATCGCCCCATCATTTGTTTTATTGATACAAAAGGAGCTTATCCAGGGAAAGCAGGAGAAGAGCGCGGCCAAAGTGAAGCGATTGCCCGCAATCTTTTTGAAATGGCAGGCCTCAAGGTCCCGGTTATATGTATTGTAATTGGTGAGGGCGGAAGCGGTGGTGCCCTTGCACTAGGTGTCGGCAACCGCATATACATGCTCGAAAACTCGACATATTCCGTTATTTCTCCTGAAGGTGCGGCAGCTATTTTGTGGAAGGATGCGTCCCTCGCCAAAAATGCGGCAGAGACAATGAAAATTACTGCCCCTGACTTAAAAGAGCTTGGCGTCATAGATGATATTATTCCCGAAATCAAAGGTGGAGCCCATAAGGATGTCAAAAAGCAAGCAGAAGGAATTGAAAAGGTGCTTAAAATGTCTCTTCAGCAACTGCTTAAACTATCAGAAGATGAATTAATTGCCGATCGATATAATCGATTCAGGACAATTGGGGAATACACCACTTTGAAGGATTATATTGGCGTAAATTAAAAAATCGTGCCTATTTGGGCGCGATTTTTTATGACTGAGTGTTCACAAAGTATTCATGGAAGTTTCTGAAAAAAGTTGATGATGACGTTTTCAAATCAAAATAAACCGTTTCCAGTTCACTTACTATTCTGTCTATTGATATTACTAATATGAATCGGTTGTTAAGGGCATTTCTTCATGTTATTTTATAAATATTCGAAGGTTTTATGTTTATAATAAAAGGAGTATTTTATCTAAAAGTTAGCTTATCTCATTTACGAACGAAAGTGTACATAAGTTTTCTTAATTCATGATTGAGGTGAAAAGGATGAAAAAAATAGGAGTACTTACAAGCGGCGGAGACTCCCCAGGGATGAATCCGGCCATTCGTGCTGTTGTCCGTAAAGCAATTTTTCATAATGTAGAAATTTATGGTATTTATGGTGGTTATACGGGATTAATTTCTGGGAATATAAAAAAGCTTGAGCTTGGTTCTGTTGGTGATATTATTCATCGAGGAGGAACGATGCTGCATTCGGCAAGATGCCCGGAATTTAAAACAAAGGAAGGTCAGCAAAAAGGGATTGAGCAGCTTAGAGCACATGGAATTGAAGGACTTGTTGTCATTGGCGGCGATGGATCTTACCGCGGGGCAAAAGCATTAACAGAGCAAGGTTTTCCATGTGTAGGTGTACCTGGCACGATTGACAATGATATTCCGGGAACAGAACAAACCATTGGATTTGATACGGCTTTAAATACAGTAATTGACGCAATCGATAAAATCCGTGATACTGCAACATCACATGAAAGAACATTTATCATCGAAGTTATGGGACGTGATGCAGGTGATATAGCATTATGTGCAGGGCTTGCAGGCGGCGCTGAAACGATTTTAATTCCGGAAGAGAACTATGACATGAAAGAAGTGGCAGACAGGCTGCGCAGCGGTCAAGAACGCGGGAAAAAGCATAGTATTATTGTTGTAGCAGAAGGAGTTTGCAGTGGATATGAATTTGCCCGTCTGCTAAAGGAAGAAACCAGCATGGAAACAAGAGTTTCAGTTTTAGGCCATATTCAACGGGGCGGCTCGCCAACTGCTGCTGACAGAGTCCTTGCCAGCAGGTTAGGAGCAAGGGCAGTCGAGCTTTTAATTGAAGGAAAAGGCGGCCGTGCGGTAGGAATTGAAAAAAATCAGCTAGTTGATTACGATATTATTGATGCTCTAGATAAAAAACATAGATTAGATCTTGACCTATTCAAACTATCTAAGGAATTATCAATTTAAGAAATAGCGTTTGTCTTTGCTAAAATGGGAGGAAAAAAGAATGTTACGAAAAACAAAAATTGTTTGTACGATTGGTCCCGCTAGTGAAAGCGTAGAAAAATTAACTCAATTAATCAATTCGGGTATGAACGTTGCCCGCTTGAATTTTTCGCATGGTGATTTTGAAGAACATGGTGCGCGGATTCGAAATATTCGAGAAGCAGCAGAACAAGCCGGAAAAACGGTAGCGATCCTGCTAGATACAAAAGGTCCTGAAATTCGGACAAATAACATGCAAGACGGGGCGATTGAGCTTAAAGCAGGAGAAAATGTGATTGTTTCAATGACTGAAGTCGAAGGAACTACACAAAAATTCTCGGTTACATACCCTGGGTTAATAGACGATGTACATGTAGGCTCAAAAATCCTTCTGGATGATGGTCTAATTGGTCTTGAGGTAACAGAAATAAATAAAGCTGGAAATGAAATTTATACGAAAATTTTAAACAGCGGTACATTGAAAAATAAAAAAGGAGTTAATGTCCCTGGTGTATCTGTTAACCTGCCAGGCATTACAGAGAAGGATACGAAAGATATTCTCTTTGGAATCGAGCAGGGGGTTGATTTCATTGCAGCCTCTTTTGTCCGCCGGGCAAAAGACGTGTTAGAAATCCGTCAGCTTTTAGAAGAAAATAATGCTACGTATATTCATATTATTCCTAAGATTGAAAACCAAGAAGGCGTCGATAACATCGATGAGATCCTTGAAATTTCTGATGGCCTGATGGTTGCCCGCGGAGACCTTGGCGTGGAAATCCCGGCAGAAGAGGTTCCACTTGTACAAAAAATGTTAATTAAAAAGTGTAATGCTCTTGGAAAGCCTGTTATCACTGCAACACAAATGCTTGATTCGATGCAGCGGAACCCTAGACCTACGCGTGCCGAAGCGAGCGATGTGGCCAATGCCATTTTTGATGGTACTGATGCGATAATGCTTTCTGGTGAAACGGCAGCAGGACTTTACCCCATGGAAGCTGTTCAAACGATGCACAATATTGCTTCAAGAGCTGAACAGGCATTGGATCATAAAGAAATTTTATCAGCTCGCAGCAAGGACACTGATCATAATCTAACGGATGCGATTGGTCAATCTGTTGCCCACACAGCTTTAAACTTAGAGGTAAAATCGATTATTACTCCAACAGAAAGCGGTCATACGGCAAGAATGATTTCCAAGTATCGTCCGAAAGCAGCAATTGTTGCTGTAACAGCAAATGATCATGTGTGCCGTCGTTTACAGCTTGTTTGGGGGGTTTACCCACAGCTGGGTAGAATTTGCACCACGACGGATGAAATGCTGGATATTGCTGTCGAAGAAAGTTTAAATAGCGGTATTGTGAAGCATGGTGATTTGGTTGTTATCACTGCAGGAGTTCCTGTTGGTGAAGCAGGCACAACAAATTTAATGAAAATTCATGTTGTTGGTGATATCATTACGAGGGCGCAAGGAATTGGCCGCAGGTCAGCTTTCGGGAAAGTGGTAATTGCCCAGGATGCAAAAGAGGCTTTAGAAAAAGTAAAGCCAGGTTCTATTCTTGTGACAATTGGTTCAGATCGTGAAATGGTGCCGGCGATTGAAAAATGTGCGGCCCTTATTACGCAAGAAGGTGGATTAACCAGCCATGCAGCTGTAGTTGGTCTTAACTTAAGCATTCCTGTCATTGTTGGGGTAGACAATGCTTTAGGATTGTTTAAAGAGGGTCAAGAAATAACAGTGGATGCTACAAGAGGCGTTATTTATAACGGACATGCAAGCGTCCTTTAAAAAAATGTCAGCTTCTTTTTAGAAGCTGACATTTTTTATACCTCTTTTCCTTTGATAAATGCCCATACATCATGGAATACATTTGCACGGTAAAGGGTAGTGATAATGACCAGGGAAACCGGGCCGACAATTAATCCTAAGAAGCCTATTAACTTAAAACCAACAAATAATGCTATAAGTGTTGCCAATGGATCAAGTCCAATATTTGATGAAAGAATCTTTGGTTCCATAATTTGCCGTTGAACGAGGACAATAATATAAAGAACACCTAGGCCTATGGCAAGCCCTGTATTGCCGCTTATAGCTGCATAAGTGATCCATGGAACAAACACAGCACCTGTTCCAAGGTACGGAAGGATGTCAACGATCCCGGTTGCTAACGCTATTGTAATTGCATAATCGACCCTTAAGATCAAAAGACCAATCAGAATGATCACAGTAGTAATTGAAATCAGTGTTGCTTGTGCTTTAATAAAGCCGAATAATGCTTTTTTTAAGTCGACAAAAACGGTTTTGCCACTTCTTTTGGCCTTTTCAGGTAATAATTTTCCCCCCATTGCCGATAAGCGGTACCAATCCTTACTAATAAAAAAGGTTGCCAATAATGAGAAAATAAGGACTGTTGCTGCATTCGGAAACCAAGATATGATATTTGGGATATTACCAAACAGATTTTTTAAAAATGTACCAACCGTTGTTCCGATATTTGTCCCGACATTTTGAATATTCCCGATGATTGTATCCTTTTGGTTGACATCAAGCTTATTAAATACACTTGTTAATTGATTATATAGCGGTATGATTTGAGCAGTAAAATAATCCTCAATATAATCAATTAGAGTGTCAAGATGTTCTGGGACGACTTTTGCCAAATAGGTAGCGCCGGAAACAATCTCTGCGACTAAAAGTGTAACTAACCCAGCAAACAAAGCAATTATTATAACTAGTGCGACGAATACAGCAAGTACTCGCGGCATTTTTACCTTTTTTTCAAGAAAGTTAACAAGCGGGTTAATCATAAAGGCAATAATAAGCCCTATTAGGAATGGATATGTTATTGATGACAAAAAGTAAAATGAGTAGAGTGCCAAAACAACAATACCAATGACGAGTAGAAATCGTATCGTCCGGTATATGTAAGTCGAATTCAAAAACAGACCTCCTTTATAAAAATTAATAGGTTCAGTTTATCATTTTATGAATGAAACTGCATAATTTTCCAATCAGATTTATGTACTTCATTTGAATACGAATAATGAGAGGGGAAAGTTTCATTAAATGAAACGAAAATTGTTATTCCCTCTCTTTTTTAAAAAATATTATAGTAAGATAATTTCCGGAGAGGATGATGAAAAGAATGCCAAGCGAATCAATATTATTTCTGTTACTTTTACTTGTGATTGGCTTGATCGCCAAAAATAGTTCTTTAATGATTGCAATTTCCGTTCTGCTTTTATTGAAAGCCGGGGGAATGGATGCGAAGTCTTTTTCCTTTTTACAATCAAAAGGAATTAATTGGGGAGTCACCGTCATTACAATTGCAGTTTTAGCTCCGATTGCCAGTGGAGAAATAGGGTTTAAAGACTTATCTGGTGCTTTTAAAACACCGTTTGCTTGGGTTGCCCTCATCTCCGGGGTGATTGTGGCCTTGCTTGCAAAAGGTGGAGTTAAGCTCCTTGCGGAGGATCCGCAAATTACTACGGCATTAGTATTAGGGACGATTCTTTCTGTTTCGATTTTTAAAGGGGTGGCAGTTGGACCTTTAATTGGCGCAGGGATTGCTTATACTGCCATGAAAATTTTTGGTTTCTTTAACTAGATTTTTTGTAAAATAATATTTTTTTTGTATTTTTCAACTCCTTTTCGTTCACAAAAATTTGATAATTGTTTATAATAGGCTTGTAAGCGTATCCTTTTTTACATAAACCATATATATATGCTGAATTACTTGTAAAATAATTTTTTTATTGTAAATGAAAAGGCATACACACTGTTTGCTGATATCCCGAGCAATCGCTCAGTCGATGTGGAAAGGAATCGCAAGTCGGCAAGTCTTTTGATTTGAAAAAAGGAGTAATGGGGAAATTTAGAATGTAAAGGAGAGATTTACTATGACAGTAACACGCGGTCTTGAAGGGGTAGTGGCAACAACTTCCTCAATCAGCTCAATTATTGACGACACGCTAACATACGTTGGCTATGACATTGATGATTTAGCTGTAAATGCTAGCTTTGAAGAGGTAATCTATTTATTATGGCATCGCAAATTGCCGAATGCAGAACAGTTAATAGAGTTAAAAAAACAACTTGCTGAAAACTCAGCACTGCCGCCAGAAGTAATCCAGCACTTTAAGATGTATCCTATTCAAAAGGTTCATCCGATGGCAGCACTTCGTTCAGCTGTTTCTCTATTGGGGCTTTATGATGACGAAGCAGATTTAATGGATGAGGAAGCTAATTATCGCAAAGCGGTTCGACTTCAAGCAAAAATGCCTGCAATTGTAACCACCTTTGCACGAGTAAGAAAAGGGCTTGACCCAATCGCCCCACGACAGGATTTAAGCTTTGCAGCAAATTTCTTATACATGTTAACAGGAAAAGAACCAGAAGCAATCGCTGTTGAAGCCATGAATAAGGCACTCGTATTACACGCAGACCATGAATTAAATGCTTCAACCTTTACAGCACGTGTGTGTGTGGCAACATTATCGGATGTTTACTCTGGTGTAACAGCTGCAATTGGCGCATTAAAAGGGCCTTTGCACGGTGGAGCAAATGAGGCAGTTATGAAAATGCTGACTGAAATTGGCACACTTGAAAATGTTGAGCCATATGTACGCGGTAAGCTTGAAAACAAAGAAAAAATCATGGGCTTTGGCCACCGGGTTTATCGGAAAGGTGATCCCCGTGCCAAGCATTTAAAAGAAATGTCCAAAAAGTTAACAGAATTGACTGGTGAACCGCACTGGTACGATATGTCTGTAAAGATTCAAGACATTGTTACAGGTGAAAAGAATTTACCGCCAAATGTGGATTTCTATTCTGCTTCTGTATATCACAGCTTAGGAATTGACCACGACTTAATGACACCAATCTTTGCTGTAAGCCGTGTATCCGGATGGCTGGCACATATTTTAGAGCAATTTGAAAACAATCGTTTAATCCGTCCGCGTGCAGAATACACTGGACCTGGAATGCAAAAATACATTCCAATCGAGCAAAGAGGATAATATTTTACTTTTATCCAAAAAATTGATTCAATAGGGATTGAATGATAAAGGTTAGGGGCTCTGACTCTCTAACCTTTGATTCAGCCATTCGTATGACAAAGGGCTTTTACATAATAGGAGGGAGAACAACTATGCAAGGCGAAAAAATCACGGTAACAAATGGAGTATTAAATGTACCAAACAGTCCCATTATCCCATTTATTGAGGGTGACGGGATCGGACCAGATATTTGGGCAGCTTCTGAAAGAGTTTTAAATGCAGCGGTTGAAAAAGCGTACAATGGTGAACGTAAATTAGTATGGAAAGAAGTTTTAGCTGGGGAAAAGGCATTTAACCAAACGGGTGAATGGCTTCCTTCAGATACACTTGATGTAATCAATGAATACTTGATTGCCATAAAAGGACCTTTAACCACTCCAGTTGGCGGCGGAATTCGTTCCCTGAACGTTGCTTTGCGTCAAGAATTAGACCTGTTTGTTTGCTTACGTCCGGTAAGATGGTTTGAAGGTGTGCCTTCGCCTGTTAAGCGTCCGCAAGACACTGACATGGTCATCTTCCGTGAAAATACTGAAGATATTTATGCTGGTATCGAGTATGAAAAAGGCACTGAAGCAGTTAAAAAGGTCATCAACTTCCTGCAAAACGAAATGGGTGTAAATAAAATCAGATTCCCTGAAACGTCAGGTATCGGTATTAAACCTGTTTCTGAAGAAGGTACAACTCGTCTTGTGCGCGCAGCTATTAACTATGCCATTAAAGAAGGCCGTAAATCCGTTACACTCGTTCATAAAGGAAATATCATGAAATTCACTGAAGGTGCGTTTAAAAACTGGGGTTATGAACTAGCAGAAAAGGAATTTGGCGATAAAGTCTTTACATGGGCTCAATATGATCGAATTAAGGCTGAGCAAGGAACGGACGCTGCCAACAAGGCACAAGCTGATGCAGAAGCTGCTGGAAAAATCATCGTGAAAGATGCCATTGCTGATATTTTCTTACAACAAATCCTAACTCGCCCGCGTGAGTTTGATGTTGTTGCTACAATGAACTTAAACGGCGACTTCATTTCAGATGCACTTGCAGCACAAGTTGGCGGAATCGGAATTGCTCCGGGAGCTAATATCAACTATGAAACTGGACATGCCATTTTTGAGGCAACACATGGTACGGCACCAAAATATGCAGGTCTTGATAAAGTAAACCCTTCATCTGTTATTTTATCAGGTGTGTTAATGCTTGAGCACTTAGGCTGGAATGAAGCAGCTTCAATGGTCATTAAATCAGTAGAAAAAACAATTGCATCTAAAGTTGTAACTTATGATTTCGCTCGTTTAATGGACGGGGCAACAGAAGTAAAAACTTCAGAGTTTGCTGATGAGCTAATTAAAAATATGGAATAAAGCGAAATGCCGACGTGCTTAGGCGCTAAAGCTGGAACACGGTAGACTTGGGCTGTTTGCAGACAGCCCAAGCAATTAATTTTTACATAAAAGGGGAGAGCTTAAAATGTCATTAAAACGTAAAAAGATTTCTGTAATCGGCGGCGGATTCACAGGTGCTACTACTGCATTTTTACTTGCTCAAAAAGAACTTGGAGATGTTGTTTTAGTTGATATTGCTCCAATGGAAAACCCTACAAAAGGTAAAGCATTAGATATGCTTGAAGCTAGTCCAGTTCAAGGCTTTGATGCAAATATTACTGGAACATCTAACTACGAGGATACTCGCGATTCTGATATCGTGGTGATTACAGCAGGCATTGCACGTAAGCCAGGCATGAGCCGTGATGACTTAGTGCAAACAAACCAAAAAGTTATGAAAAGTGTTACACAGGAAATTGTGAAATACTCTCCAAACTGTACAATTGTTGTGTTAACAAATCCTGTTGATGCCATGACTTACACTGTATTCAAAGAATCAGGCTTCCCTAAAAATCGCGTAATCGGTCAATCTGGTGTCCTTGACACTGCTCGTTTTCGGACATTTGTAGCTCAAGAATTAAACCTTTCTGTAAAAGATATTACAGGCTTTGTTCTTGGCGGCCATGGGGACGATATGGTGCCCCTTGTACGCTACTCCTATGCTGGCGGTATTCCGTTAGAAACCTTGATCCCTAAAGATCGCTTAGAAGCAATTGTGGAACGTACGAGAAAAGGCGGCGGCGAGATTGTCAACCTTCTTGGTAACGGAAGTGCTTATTATGCACCTGCAGCTTCTTTAGTTGAAATGTGTGAAGCAATTCTTAAAGACCAACGTCGTGTGTTACCATCCATTGCCTACCTTGAAGGAGAATTTGGCTACGAAGGGATTTACCTTGGTGTCCCAACAATCCTAGGTGCTAATGGCATTGAAAAGGTAATTGAATTAGAGCTTACCGCAGACGAAAAGGCAGCATTAGATAAATCCGCTGAGTCTGTTCGTAATGTAATGCAAGTATTAGCATAATATATATGAGAAATTCGGGGTCATATAGGTGTCCCCGAATTTCTCTATCTTTTATAATGAAATCGTTTTCAATCGAGGTGAAATTTTAATGCTTTTAGGAAAAAAGAGAAAACTAGGCCGAAAAATTGATGAAATCACTGTTGGTGAAAAGTTATCATTAACGGAAAAAATTGAAGACAAAGACCTTCTTTTATATCTAGGATTAACTGATGATGCGAACCCTCTTTATATTCAACATGACTATGCATCACAAACTCCATTTGAAAAGCCAATTGTCCCAAGTATTATGCTTACCGGAATGATTAACTCTGCGATCTCAAAATATTTACCCGGGCCGGGCACCCATATCATAAGTCAAGATATTGAGTTTCCTAAGCCCGTCTATCATTATGGCACCGTCGATTTTTTACTTGAAGTCATTGAAGTGAAGCAAGCTGAGCACACTGTGGTAATGAGTGTAGTAGGGACCAATGAAAAAAATGAGTTAGTAATTAACGGGAAAATCAAGGTTTGCCCGCCGTATCGGCTAGAGGAAATCCATGGGAAGGCTTTGGAGAATTTTTAATATACCTTTTAAAAAGGAATGCATAGACATTCCTTTTTGTAATAATTGGAAGGCGTATGTGTGCTATTGGGTCGATAAGAACGGTTTATAAAGCCCGATGAGGTGGGAAATCAGGAGAACGGTCATAAGAACGGTTTATAAAGCCCGAAGAGGTGGAAAATCCAGGAGAACGGTCGATACCCCCGCACCACTCGTGCACAATATTCGTAGTAATCCTTTTCTGCGGAAACAACAGCTTAATCTCCTTCACATTCCGTAAAACAGCAACCTCAATTCTTTCCACATGCCCACATTCACACACTATAGAGCAGTAGCCCGAACGGAATTATGACTATTTTGTAAACTTGATAAAAAAGTACCAATTTCATCTATCAGCCAATAAAACTAGATAATCCCGTTACCTTAAATATATAATGAAGGTATCTTGTATAGCGGGGGTTATTATGAAAAATAAAGTACTTGTTGTCGATGATGAGCAGTCAATTGTTACCTTACTTCAATATAATTTGGAACAGGCAGGATTTGAGGTTATTACTGCGATGGACGGGAAAGAGGGAAAAAGTTTAGCTGAAACCGAGTCACCTGATATCATCGTGTTAGATCTTATGCTGCCAAAATTAGATGGAATGGAAGTATGTAAACAGCTCCGTCAAAAAAATATCATGGTACCTATTATAATGCTAACAGCAAAAGATGATCAGCTTGATAAAATATTGGGTCTTGAGCTTGGCGCAGACGATTATATGGTCAAGCCATTCAGTCCGAGAGAAGTCATTGCCCGTGTCAAAGCTATATTAAGGAGAACACAGATTCAAACGGAAGGGACAGGAGAAAATGATCAAACAGAAGGGCAAATCGGTATCGGAAAATTAACCATTTACCCTGAAAAATATGAAGCCTACTTTAAAGAAAGTCTTCTTGAATTAACACTAAAAGAATTTGAATTGCTTCTCTACCTTGCACAAAATAAAGGCCGGGTGTTAACACGTGATCAATTACTCAGCTCTGTTTGGAATTATGACTTTGCTGGCGATACTAGAATTGTTGATGTACATATTTCACATCTTCGAGAAAAAATTGAAGAGGATACGAAAAAGCCTGCCTATATTAAAACGATCCGCGGTCTTGGTTACAAACTGGAGGAGCCTAAAGGAGAATGACAAAGTTCCGAACAAGGCTATTAATTGCCCTAATTACGCTGATTATTATTGTATTAGTGGGATTAGGAATATTGCTTGGCCAGTTGTTTAAATATGATTTCTTAGACTCGCTTAATGAACAGATTAAAGTTGAAATATGGTGGATTCTCTCTATTAGTCTTGGGATAATAGTAATAGTCAGCATTGTGATAGGATTAAGGATTACCGTAAGATATACTAAGCCGATTAAAGAGGCTACAGAAGTCGCCATAGAACTCGCTCATGGAAATTACCGCGCCCGAACAACAGTGGGTCGTCTTGATGATACAGGGATGCTGGGTTCGTCGATTAATATGCTGGCAGAAAACCTTCAAGCGCTCACGAAAGCACAGGAAATGCAACAGGATCGCCTAAGTGTTTTGATTGAAAATATGGGTGCCGGGTTAGTTTTAATCGATAGCCGTGGGTTTATAAATCTAATTAATAAAGGCTATATTGATATCTTCCATGTAAACTCGAAAGATTACTTAAATAAACTGTATTATGAAGTCATTGAAAACGAAGAAATCTGTCAGTTAGTTGCGGAGGTATTCCGGTCGGAACAAAAGGCCAGTAAACAATTACTTATTCCATTTTTAATAGAAAGAAGATATTTCGTCGTTTACGGGGTACCGATTATTGGCACAAACAATGTTTGGAAAGGAGTATTGCTCGTATTCCACGACATAACAGAATTAAAAAAACTTGAGCAGATGCGCAAAGATTTTGTTGCAAATGTTTCACACGAGCTAAAAACCCCTGTTACATCGATTAAGGGGTTTACTGAGACCCTTTTGGATGGAGCGATGAATAACCAAGAAACATTAGAAGCGTTCCTTTCAATTATTTTAAAAGAAAGTGATCGGCTTCAAACACTTATTCAAGACTTACTGGATCTTTCCAAAATAGAGCAGCAAGGCTTCCAATTGAACCTGCAGAAGGTTGAGATGCGCTCACTTCTTGAAGAGGTGATGACACTACTTACCGGGAAAGCAGAAGCGAAGAACATACGCCTTGAATTTTATTGCAAGCAGAGTCAGGTGTTTCTAAGGGGGGACACGGACCGCCTAAAACAGGTGTTTATCAACTTAATTGGCAATGCCATTAACTATACACCAGTTGAAGGGGATGTGAAAATTATCCTCCTAGAATGTGAAGAAAATGTTCGGATTCATGTAAAAGATTCTGGTGTTGGAATAATAGAAGAAGAAATTCCTCGAATTTTTGAACGGTTTTATCGAGTTGACCGTGCTAGAAGCCGTCATTCAGGCGGGACAGGTTTGGGTTTAGCGATCGTCAAACATTTAATAGAAGCCCATCATGGGAATATAAGTGTTAGGAGTAAAGTGGGTGAAGGCAGCGAATTTATTATCGAGCTTCATAAGAAATGATTTTTTGGGATGGTGAAGATTATGGGAAAGAAAAAGCTTGTACTGATTGACGGAAATAGTATCGCCTATCGTGCCTTTTTTGCATTACCTTTACTAAATAACGATAAAGGAATCCATACGAATGCGGTATACGGCTTTACAATGATGCTGATGAAAATTTTGGAGGATGAAAAGCCAACGCATATGCTCGTTGCATTCGATGCGGGAAAAACAACCTTTCGTCACAAAACCTTTACAGAATACAAAGGCGGCAGACAAAAAACCCCGCCGGAGTTATCAGAACAATTTCCGTTTATACGTGAATTATTAGATGCTTATGGAATTTCCAGATATGAGCTTGAGAATTACGAGGCAGATGACATAATCGGTACGCTTTCGTTGACAGCTGAAAAGGATGGATATGAAGTAAAGGTGATTTCTGGGGACAAAGATTTAACCCAGCTCTCATCTCCGGCTACAACTGTCGGGATTACCCGTAAAGGGATCACCGATATTGAAGTATATACACCTGAGCATGTGGCGGAAAAATATGGTCTTACCCCAGAGCAAATTATCGATATGAAGGGTTTAATGGGTGATACTTCTGATAATATTCCCGGGGTTCCGGGGGTTGGTGAAAAGACCGCGATTAAGCTGCTAAAAGAGTTTTCAACATTAGAAAATTTGTTACATTCGGTTGATCAAGTCAGTGGGAACAAACTAAAGGAAAAACTAGCTGAATTTAAGGATCAGGCCTTGATGAGCAAAGAACTGGCGACGATTGAGCGGCAGGCACCGGTAGAAGTGGATTTAGAAAAAATTACATATGAGGGTTTCACAAGAGAGAAAATAGTGGCCTTATTTAAAGAATTAGGTTTTCATTCATTATTGGATAAGCTTGGTGAAGATACATCAGTAACCGTGATTCAAGAACTTGAAAAGGTCGATTATGTTACTCCGGCTGAAATTACGGAAGAAATATTTGCTGATCACAATTATTTTTATGTTGAAATGCTTGAAGATAATTATCATTATGCTGAGATCATTGGTTTTTCGCTTGTAAATGAAAAAGGGCAGTATTACTTGCCAACAGAGCAAGCATTACAATCAGCAGCTTTTAAAAAATGGGCAGAAGATGAAGGAAAAAAGAAAATAGTTTATGATGCCAAGCAATCTGAAGTTTCGTTAAGAAGGAGAGATATCCATTTAAAAGGGACCGATTTTGATATATTAATGGCGTCCTATCTCATTAATCCATCCGAAAATATTGAAGACCTTGCGGCGATTGCCAAAAGATATGATATCCACAATATCCAATCAGATGAATCGTTTTATGGCAAAGGAGCCAAACAAACGGTTCCGGAAGCGTCTAAGCTTGCAGAGCATCTTGTTCGAAAGAGTCTAGCCATGTCTGACCTGAAAGATAAACTTGAAGAAGAATTAAGAAAAAATGAACAATATGAATTATTTACAGAACTTGAAATGCCTTTATCACTTATTTTAGCTGATATGGAATCATGCGGCATTAAGGTGGAACGAGAACGCCTCCAGATGATGGGAAAAGAATTGAATGAGCGCCTCGTCGATATTGAAGAGAAAATTTGTGAATTAGCCGGTGAAAAATTTAATATTAACTCACCTAAACAGCTAGGTGTTATTTTATTTGAAAAATTGGGACTGCATTCCTTTAAGAAAACAAAAACAGGTCATTCCACATCAGCAGATGTTTTAGAAAAATTAGCAGAGGATCACGAAATTATTGAGCATATACTCTTATATCGACAACTTGGAAAGCTTCAGTCCACCTATATTGAGGGACTGCTTAAAGTAATTGATCCAAAGTCAGAAAAAGTTCATACGAGGTATCAGCAAACCTTAACAGCAACTGGACGATTAAGTTCAATCGATCCAAACCTGCAAAACATTCCCATCCGTCTGGAAGAAGGAAGGAAGATTCGTCAGGCCTTTGTCCCTTCAGAAAAGGGCTGGGTGATCTTCGCGGCGGACTATTCACAAATTGAGCTGCGGGTGCTTGCGGACATTGCTGGCGATGAAAAACTGATACAGGCCTTTAAGGAAGACCTGGATATTCATACGAAAACAGCCATGGAGGTCTTCCATGTTGATAAAGACGAGGTAACCTCTAACATGAGACGTCATGCCAAGGCAGTCAACTTTGGAATCGTGTACGGCATAAGTGATTATGGCCTTTCCCAATCCTTGGGGATCACAAGAAAGGAAGCTGGTCAATTCATTGAACGGTACCTTAATAGCTATCCTGGCGTAAAGGATTATATGGATGACATTATTCACTCAGCAAGACAAAAAGGGTATGTTTCAACCTTATTGCACCGGAGAAGATACATCCCTGAGATTACGAGCCGTAATTTTAACATTAGAGGCTTTGCGGAAAGAACAGCGATGAACACGCCAATTCAAGGAAGTGCCGCTGATATCATAAAAAAAGCAATGATTGATATGGACGAAGCTTTAAAGGATCAAGGGCTAAAGACACGGCTCTTACTACAGGTACATGATGAATTGATTTTTGAAGCTCCTGAGGATGAAGTAGAGATCCTAAAAAAATTAATCCCGGATGTAATGGAAAATGCGCTGGAATTAAAGGTCCCGTTAAAAGTAGATTACTCCTATGGTCCAACTTGGTTTGATGCAAAATAACTACACTACAAAGGGGTGACACTGGACATGCCTGAGCTTCCGGAGGTTGAGACAGTACGAAGAACGTTAAAGAAATTAGTTCTTAATAAAACAATTGAAAACATATCTGTCTTCTGGCCAAAAATCATTAAAAATCCTGTCGAAATAGAACAATTCATTGATGCTTTAAAAGGGGAAACCATTAATGATGTAGGAAGAAGAGGGAAATTTTTAATTTTCTATACTGAGAATTTCTCATTAGTATCCCACTTGCGGATGGAAGGAAAATATGGGCTCTATCCTAAAGAAGAACCGTTTGATAAACACACCCATGTCATTTTTCACTTTACAGATGATACTGAATTAAGGTATCGGGACGTTCGAAAATTTGGAACGATGCACTTGTACAAGAAAGGCGACGAATTTCTAAAACAGCCGTTGATAGACCTTGGGCCGGAACCCTTTTCGGCGGAATTTACCGAAGAATATTTGGCTGAGAAGTTAAACAAGACAAACAGGAAAGTCAAACCAGCTTTACTTGACCAAAAGCTCTTTGTCGGACTTGGGAATATCTATGTTGATGAGGCGCTTTTTCGAGCGGAAATTCATCCGGAACGTATAGCAAGTACGCTAAATGAAAAGGAAGTTGCCATACTCCACCGAGAAATTGTGGCAACTTTAAGCGAAGCGGTCCAAAAGGGAGGCAGTACGATTCGTTCCTATGTGAATTCTCAAGGGGAGATTGGTATGTTTCAACTCGAATTATTTGCTTACGGACGGAAAGGGGAGGCATGTAAAAAATGCGGAACTCCCCTCGAGAAAATCACTTTGGGGGGCAGAGGCACACATTATTGCCCTGTCTGCCAGAAGCTTTAGATGAAAACGTAAAAAACAATTGAATAACATTGGATGGGCTCCTGCCATATACTATCGTAGTGATTTGGAGGAAGGAGTCAGTACTAATGGTTCAGTTGTTCTCACTTCTCGTATTAGCTTTTGCACTCAGCCTTGACAGCTTCAGTGTCGGGTTTACCTATGGGCTGCGGCAAATGGTAATGCCGATTAAATCAGTACTAATTATTGCAACATGTTCGGCTGTCTCTTTAATGATTGCCGTGTCAATTGGACACGGCTTGGAAAAAGTACTATCGCCGAGTATAACAGCAAGACTAGGAGGTTTCATCCTTATCGCTCTAGGTGCTTGGGTATTGTACCAATTTTTCCGGCCGGAGAAAGAAAAGGAAATAATAAAACATGAAAAGACAATTGTGAATTTTGAAATTCGCTCTTTAGGATTAGCTATTAATATCCTGAAAAAGCCGATGTCTGCTGATTTTGACCAATCAGGTACAATTACAGGGATAGAAGCGTTAATGCTAGGATTAGCCTTATCCTTAGACTCATTTGGAGCAGGGATTGGAGCAGCGATGCTTGGTTTTTCACCTATTTATTTAGCAGTAACGGTTGCGATTATGAGCTCCCTATTTGTTCTATTAGGGATAAAAAGCGGAACTTTCTTTCATAAATTTGAATGGATTCAAAAGTTTGCCTTTTTACCAGGAATCCTATTAATAATCATAGGAATCTGGAAGTTATAATAATGTAGAAAGGAAACGAGCATGTCACTAGTTATCGGTTTAACAGGCGGAATTGCCAGTGGAAAAAGTACAGTTTCAAATATGTTTAAGGTAATGGATATCACAGTTGTCGATGCCGATTTGGAAGCACGCCTGGCGGTGGAAAAAGGGGAACCAGCCTACAATAAAATTATCGCTGAATTTGGCCGTGAAATTTTAACGAAAAATGGCGAAATCGATCGTCCAAAACTCGGCTCGATTATTTTCCATCAAGCAGAAAAAAGGCAGCTCTTAAATGAAATTACTCACCCGGAAGTAAGGAAAAGAATGAGGGAACAAGTTGAACATGCAAAAAAGAACAATGAAGAAGTGGTGGTTCTCGATATCCCTTTATTGTTTGAAAGTAATCTAACGAATATGGTTGATAAAACCATTCTTGTATTTGTGGACAATGAAACACAGCTGCAAAGATTAATCGCAAGAAATAACCTATCAGTAGAAGATGCTGAGGCAAGAATCCGTTCCCAAATGCCCCTATCCGAAAAAGTAATACTGGCGGATGCGGTGATTAATAATAATGGATCAATAGAGGATACAAAAGAACAGTTCATTGACGTTTTAACAAAATGGGGGATTAAACTGGAATGATCGTAAGAGAGAAGGGGGCCCCCTTTCTCTCTTTTTTTGTGAAATTATTTAATAAGTTATCAGAATTAAAAAACATTTAAAAATCCGCCATTTATTCATCACAATCAAACCTAATTATGTTATACTAATTACAACAAAACAAGTTAACAGTATAACATTAATACGGAAGGGGCCGTAAAATGAAGGCGAGAATTGCAATTAATGGTTTTGGAAGAATTGGAAGGATGGTTTTTAGAAAAGCAATCCTTGAAAATAAACTTGAGATTGTAGCCATAAATGCGAGCTATCCGGCAGAAACTTTAGCTCATTTAATTAAATATGACACGAACCATGGACCATTTCAGGGAGATGTCATTCCTTTAGATGATGAATTAATCGTGAATGGAAAAAGAATTAAACTATTAAGTAAGCGTAATCCTGAGGAACTGCCATGGAAAGAGCTTGGGATTGATATTGTGATTGAGGCTACCGGGAAGTTTAATGCCAGGGAAAAAGCAGCTCTTCACTTAGACGCAGGAGCCAAAAAGGTCATTTTGACAGCTCCAGGGAAAAATGAGGATGTTACGATTGTTATGGGTGTTAATGATGACATGCTTGATATTACTAAACATGATATTATTTCCAATGCTTCATGTACAACGAACTGCCTTGCGCCCGTTGCAAAGGTATTGGATGAGAAATTTGGAATTGTAAGCGGATTAATGACGACGATACATGCGTATACCAATGATCAAAAGAATATTGATAATCCACATAAGGATTTACGGCGAGCACGTGCATGTGGACAATCTATTATTCCTACTACAACAGGCGCTGCGAAAGCATTATCCCTTGTTTTACCGCAGTTGAAAGGAAAATTACATGGAATGTCACTCCGAGTACCTACGCCAAACGTATCACTTGTAGACTTAGTAGTGGATCTAAATCAAGATGTGACGGTTGATGACATTAATCATGCGTTTATGGAAGCTTCAAATGGTTCATTAAGAGGTATTGTTGATTTCACGATGGAACCATTAGTATCGGTTGATTTTAATACAAATGAACATTCTGCGATTATTGACGGCCTCTCCACAATGGTAATGGGGACAAGGAAAGTGAAGGTTTTAGCTTGGTATGATAATGAGTGGGGTTATTCATCCCGTGTTGTCGATCTAGCCTTATACGTTGCGGAGCAAATTGTTAATACCTCACAGGTAAAGGTTGGCTAATAACAATATGAATCAAAAAAATGTTGTCAAAAGACAGCATTTTTTTTCTGATTAGGTTGTACCATTAATGGATTTTATGCATAAAATAATTTTGCAATAAGTGTCATTTTCATGCAGATTTATTGGAAATTGCTCAAAACCCATTGTTACACAATTTTCTTTTAAAAAATTTATTTTTGATAGGTTGCAAAATAAATATAAACAAAGTATACTAGTCATCGTGAACTTCTTGAAATTAGGTAGCGATTAATTACTTAAAGGGTTAGGACCTCTTTGGACTAACTTTCCCCCGTGGTAGTTATTTAGATACCGTCAATAACAGGATTTCGAGAAACAATCATTAAAGGTTAAAGGGGGAAAAATGAATATGGAAACAATGGGTCGTCACGTAATCTCTGAACTATGGGGTTGCGATTTTGAAAAATTAAATGATATGGATTTTATTGAATCAACTTTTGTCGAAGCTGCTCTTAAATCTGGTGCGGAAATCCGTGAGGTAGCATTTCATAAATTTGCGCCACAAGGTGTAAGCGGTGTTGTCATTATTTCTGAATCACACCTTACCATTCACAGCTTCCCGGAACATGGTTATGCCAGCATTGATGTGTATACATGCGGTGATTTAAACCCGAATGTGGCTGCTGACTATATTGCAGAAGCATTAAATGCGGAAACACGGGAGAATATTGAAATTCCACGTGGAATGGGTCCTGTCCATGTAAAGCAGGCAAAGGTTCTGTAATCTTAAAAAACAAAAAGCCAAGAGGTGTACCAATTGTACACCTCTTTTTATATTTTTGCAGAAAATGTTGTAAACTAAGATAAAGAATAGATATTTGGAGGGTTTGTATGGCTATTTTTACACGTTTTAAAAAGCAAATCGAAACATCAGATCATAATACGGATGATTCTTTGAAAACGCATTATTATAAGGCGACTTTTAATCAATTATTTCAATCAGTAGAAAAGCTATTCCACGAAGATGCTGATTGCCAAGTGACAACCGTTTCAAAAGAACATGGTGAGATTGCTGTTGAAATCAGCAAACCAATACGATGCTTCCTCATTGTTACCATCGTTTCTGTAAAACCGTTGGAAACAGCAGTTGATTTTAATATTTCATCGGAGAAGTTTTCAATCCTTGGTATTTATCCCGATTTAAAAAAGCGGATTACTTCCTATTACGAGCGAATTGGCCAATTACATAACCTTGTTGGAATAAGAAAAAACTCGTAACACTTCTACTTGTACAAAGGGCTGCTTTTTAATAAGATAATGATAAGGATTTTGTCGGATTTGGAGCTGATTAAATAATGAAATGCCCTTCATGTCAAAATTATGGTACACGTGTGCTTGATTCCCGGCCTGTTGATGAAGGACGTGCAACACGGAGAAGGCGAGAATGTGAAGAATGTGGATATCGCTTTACTACTTTTGAGAAGATTGAAGAGATTCCGTTAATAGTGGTGAAAAAAGAAGGAACAAGGGAAGAATTTAGTCGTGATAAAATACTGCGAGGCTTGATTAAGGCATGTGAAAAGCGGCCTGTAGCCTTAAAGGAATTAGAAGATATCACCCACGGAGTTGAAAAGGACCTTCGCAGTCAGGGGATTTCTGAAATTAAAAGTGAAGCTGTAGGTGAAATGGTGATGGACAGGCTGGCACATGTTGATGAAGTTGCATATGTTAGATTTGCCTCCGTTTACCGCCAATTTAAAGATATTAATGTATTTATAGATGAATTAAAAGAATTAATAAAAAAAGAAAAATCTTAAGGAGCTAATGTTTTTGGCTCTTTTTTATTAGAAAGGCGGAAGTACACTAGCCGCTGGGCACTGGAGCTAGAAAGTTATCTAATTTATAGGGGAAAGGATGGAATGATATGGCTCAGCATTGGCAGGAAATTCTTCCTATTGACCGGTATATTGTAGCGGCCAATGGTCTTCTTCATGAGTATGACCGTAAAGTGCTGACGTTTTTATATCAGCCTTTGATTGGGTCAGCTTGTTTTAGTTTGTATATGACTTTATGGACAGAGCTTGAGGAAAACCGGCTCTGGTCTGAATCCTCCACACACCATCTATTAATGAACTTAATGGAAATGAATTTGAAGGATATATACGAAGCACGATTAAAATTAGAGGGCATTGGTTTATTAAAAACCTTTGTCAAAACGGATGACGAGGAACGTTCCTTTATTTACGAACTGCATCCTCCATTAAATCCAGAGCAATTCTTTTTAGATGGGATGTTAAATATTTACCTGTACCGAAAGATTGGTAAAAACCATTTTGCTCGCCTAAAACGTTTCTTTACTGACCACCGAAAACCGAAGGAAAAAGAATACCAAAATGTGACGAGAGCTTTTCAAGATGTATTTGCTTCAGCCACACCTGGGAGTCTTCAGTATCTTCAAGATGTTTCCGAGGAAATTGAAGAAGCGGGGGAAAATAATCAGTTTATAGGTCGAAACGAAACAGATCCCATTCAAATTGATAGCATTACGTTTGATTTTGAATTGTTAGAAGCAGGTCTAAATGAATCGCTTGTCCCTAAAAAAGCACTGACACCAAAGGTAAAGAGTGTAATTAGCAATCTTGCATTTCTTTATAATATTAACGCCATTGAAATGAAAAATTTCATATTAGGTGCCATTAATCCGAATGATGAAATTGATATTGAAGACTTAAGGAAGGGTGCTCGTGATTGGTATCAATTTGAGAATTACGACCAGCTGCCGAGCCTGATTAACCGGACGCAGCCTGCTGCACTTCACACTCAATTAACTGAGCCGAAAACACAGGAAGAAAAATTAATTCACCATTATGAAACGAACTCACCGCTTACAGTTTTTAAACAGTTTACGGGTGGTGTGGAGCCTTCAAATGCTAATTTGAAAACATTAGAAGAAATTATGATTAAATATAATCTGCCCCCTGGTGTTGTAAATGTATTGATTGAAGTGGCATTAAGAAAATCAGATATGAAGTTTACCTATGCGTTTGTTGAATCAATTGCCAGCCACTGGGCACGAAAGCAAGTAAAAACGGTGAAGGAAGCGATGGTACTCGCAAAAAATAATGAAATTGCTCAAAATGAAAGCAAAAAGTCTGGAAAAAGATCAACCAAAAAGCCAATTCGGACAGAGTTAATTCCTGATTGGTTTGATGAAAGCTCGATTGCAGCGAGTAAAGATCCTTCCTCAGGAAACAACTCCGAAGACGAAGCGAAAAAGCTGGCCATTGAGGAAAAATTAAAGGCTTTTAGGAAGTAGGAAGTGAATCGTATGGAAAAAATAAATAAAACATTACAGCGGCTTGCGTCGAATCCCAATTTTCAAAAACGATACCAAGAGCAAAGCAAGAAAGTCCTGCAAAATCAGGGCATCCAAGCATTCTTAGCAGAGCATCAAAAGGAGATCACGCAGGAAATTATCGAAAAAAGCATGAGTAAACTATACGAGTACACAAACCAAAGCAAGGATTGTGACCGCTGCGAAAGTCTTGATAAATGTATAAACTTTATGAAAGGGTACCACCCTGAATTAGTTTTATCACGAAACTCCATCGATGTTATTTATATGCGGTGCGGAAGAAAAATCATGGCCGATGAGAAGAAGAAAAATGAAAAATTAATCAAAAGTCTATATGTACCAAGAGATATACTGGCGGCAACCTTTGAAGATTTTGAAGGGGACTCTGGACGGCTTGATGCAGGTGATAAGGCAGCAACCTTCTTAATGAACTATGAAGCAGGTAAAAAAGTAAAAGGCCTATATCTATATGGGAAATTCGGGGTTGGTAAATCTTATATATTAGGGGCGATCGCAAATGAGCTGGCAAGAAAACAGATTTCATCGATGATTGTCTACGTTCCGGAATTACTTAGAGAAATGAAAAGCTCCATTGCCGACTCCACGTTAAATGAAAAAATTGAAGCCTTAAAAAAAGAGCCGATCTTAATGCTCGATGATATCGGTGCTGAAGCTGTGTCAAGCTGGACGAGGGATGAGGTTTTAGGGCCGATTTTGCAGTTCCGCATGCTAGAGAGTTTGCCGACCTTTTTTACCTCTAATTTTGATTTTAAAGGGCTTGAGCATCACTTAACATACAGCCAGCGCGGTGAAGAAGAAAAGATGAAAGCAATGAGAATAATGGAGCGAATTCGTTCTTTAAGCGAGCCTGTGCTTGTCGATGGACCGAACCGCAGATAGTTATTTAGGACAACCGAAGATATTGGATGTTTTTTTGTTTACCGATAGAATAGTAACTTTTCTATCAGGCATAAATGCGACTTCGTCTAACGGCTCGCCAATCGGCGAGTCTTTTTTCATTATTATTAATTAATGCAAAAAGCAATGGTCAGCTAACTTCTATTTTAGCCAAGTCCCCCATATATATTTAAAACAGAGAGTTGCTAAAAAGGGGGGATTTGGTTGGCGGAAATCATCTTCCAAAGCAAGCTGGATGCACAAAGATTTTATCACCACTTGCTGAAGTACTTACCATTTAATCACGAAAAAGAATCAATTCTTCTTTTAGAAGATCGACATATAGTGAAAGTTTTAGATGGCTTTATTTCCGTTGAAATATTTGAGCTGCTTAAATCAGCATTTTATGATTTTATTACGAATACGAAACGAAATGACTGGTTTAAAGAGATTTTAAAAAATCGATATTATTATGAGGATTTAGAAGAACAGCAGCAAATTTTGGAGATCATTTATTCAGTGCTTGAAGGAGAAAGAGAGGATCTTGCTGTATTTTTAAAAAAAACAAGTGATGAGCTCAATACAATTAAGGCTGCAGTTGATCATGTTTTTCAGGACAATGTTTCTTTTTCGTTCGACTCTTTTCTTAAATTTCGCTTACGCCCATACCTTCAGATGCTTGAGGGTTACGTAGAAATTGCCATTGATGAATATAAAATGGAGCAGGAATATCAAATGTTTGTGCAAATGCTAAGGGATTTTTTGACGAATCGAGAACCGAAAATGGAAGGCCTCCACTTGCTGTTTGACGAGGAAATAACTTTTTACAATGAGCAATTTGTAGAGATTAAACGAGGGGAATTAACGAAAATGATTGACCGTAAACTATTGGTGAATCACCCTGTATATGTTGACTCCGCATCGATTGCACCGCTTTTATCACTTGCACCAACATCTATTTTTATTTACACAAAAGAACCTGATGAGCCGCTTATTAGGACCATCAAGAATATCTTTGAAGAAAGAGTAACGATTAAGCCGTTTGATGCCCTCTGTGAAACGAAAAAATGGAAAGCGGACCGTCATTCTTCAGAAAACCATGCATAGAAAAATTAAATTATGGCAATAATTAGTTTTGTGTACCTTGATTTTTTTTTAGTAAATCATTATAATAACGTACATAACAGAAAAGCGAAAGCGCCTTGCGCAGTAGCTAGACATAATATCTGTAAAAGTAATGATAAGGATAACAGTATTTCTTTACGGTTTTTAGAGAGGGAGGTCGCCGGCTGAAAGTCTCCTAACACGGAATAAATACTTACCACCTTTAAACTTCAGCAGTGAACACTTTATATGTTATGGAGTTAGTAATTGTTGACGGTCTACAGCCGTTACCTGACCAAAGTCATTTTCGATGTATACATTGAAACTGAAAAATTGGGTGGAACCACGTGTAATCAAAACTCGTCCCTATTCCAGGGACGGGTTTTTTTATTTTTATTAAATTAATAGGAGGAATAATTATGTCAGACGTTGTTAAGATTTCGTTTCCTGATGGTGCAGTAAAGGAGTTCCCGAGAGGAACAACAACGGAAGATATTGCTGCTTCCATCAGCCCGGGCCTTAAGAAAAAAGCGATTGCCGGCAAATGGAACGGTCAAATGTTTGATCTTCGCCGTCCAATCTTAGAAGACGGTTCTATAGAAATCGTTGTACCTGATTCCAGCAATGCCTTAGAGGTATTGCGTCACAGTACTGCACACTTAATGGCACAAGCTGTGAAAAGGCTGTATCCAGGTGTAAATTTTGGTGTAGGGCCCGTCATCGAAGGTGGATTCTATTATGATATGGATATTGAGGAATCGTTAACACCTGATGACCTGCCAAAGATTGAAAAGGAAATGGCGAAAATTGTGAATGAAAACCTTGAAATTATCCGTAAAGAAGTAAGCAGGGATGAGGCTGTTCAGCTTTTTAAAGAAATGGATGACCCATATAAGCTTGAACTAATTGAAGCGATTCCTGATGAGGAAACTGTAACACTTTATCAACAAGGTGAATTTATTGACTTATGTCGCGGCGTCCATGTTCCTTCAACTGGAAAGATTAAAGAATTCAAATTATTAAGTATTGCTGGAGCCTATTGGCGAGGCAATAGTGATAATAAAATGCTGCAGCGTGTGTATGGAACTGCTTTTTTCAAGAAAGAAGATTTAGCAGAGCATCTTCGATTACTTGAAGAAGCGAAAGAACGCGATCACCGTAAAATTGGTAAAGAATTGAGCCTTTTCTCTACTTCCCAATTAGTTGGACAGGGATTACCGCTATGGCTGCCTAAAGGTGCAACCATCCGCCGCATCGTGGAACGCTATATTGTTGATAAAGAAGTCCGCCTGGGTTATGACCATGTTTATACTCCTGTAATGGGTAGTGTTGACCTTTATAAAACTTCCGGTCACTGGGACCATTATCAAGAAGATATGTTCCCAATCATGGACATGGATAATGAGCAATTAGTTCTTCGACCAATGAACTGTCCACATCATATGATGGTGTATAAAAACAGCATTCACAGCTATCGGGAACTGCCAATCCGCATTGCTGAACTTGGTACAATGCACCGTTATGAAATGTCCGGCGCATTATCAGGGTTGCAGCGGGTTCGTGGAATGACATTAAATGATGCCCACATTTTTGTCCGTCCTGACCAAATTAAGGATGAGTTCAAGCGGGTTGTGAACCTCATTTTAGCTGTCTATAAAGACTTTAATCTTAATGATTATTCCTTCCGTCTCTCCTACCGTGATCCGCAAGATACTGAAAAGTATTTTGACGATGATGCCATGTGGGAAAAGGCACAAGGCATGCTTAAAGAAGCGATGGATGACCTTGGTCTTGATTATTATGAAGCAGAAGGAGAAGCAGCATTCTACGGTCCTAAGCTGGACGTTCAAGTAAAGACTGCTCTAGGTAAGGATGAAACTCTTTCTACAGTTCAATTAGATTTCTTGCTTCCAGAGCGATTTGATTTAACTTATGTAGGTGAAGATGGCAAGCAACATCGTCCTGTTGTCATTCACCGTGGTGTCGTATCAACAATGGAGCGATTTGTGGCCTTCTTAATCGAAGAATACAAAGGGGCATTCCCAACTTGGCTGGCTCCAGTTCAGGTACAGGTGATTCCAGTTTCTCCGGGCGCACATTTCGAGTATGCAAAACTAGTACAAGAGCAGTTACAAAATGAAGGCTTCCGCGTTGAATTGGATGGCCGTGATGAAAAAATCGGCTATAAAATCCGTGAAGCCCAAATGCAAAAAATACCATATATGCTCGTGGTTGGCGACAAAGAGGTTGAAGATCAAGCCGTCAACGTTCGCAAATATGGTGAGCAAAACTCAGAAACAAAGTCGTTTGCCAAGTTTCTTGCTTCCATTAAAGCAGAAGTGCAAAAAGGTTAGTTTTTCAAATGGAGAGGTCATCCTCTTCTTTTGTATTTTAAAAAAACTATTGAATAATTTTGTATTTCTTGCTACAATAAATTTCGTTGTCAAAGAAAATAGTCATTTGACATTGCGTCTTTGTTTATGGTATAGTTAATAAGGTAAAAATTGAATACGAGTTTTTGGGAAAAGAAGAAGCACCCGCTTCTCACCTGATTGACGCAAATGCGCAGTTGGCAGGTTTTACGTGAACTTTTTGTTTATTACTTATGTTTCGTAAAGTGTGGGTGAATTCATCCACACTTTTTTATTTGCATACTTAAGAAATGCACGAATAAAAAGTTTTTAATATCTGTCGATTCAACTTGGTGTCAAATCAGATGTTTCTTGACCTAAAGTTGTATTCGTGATAAAACCTTGGAGGTGGCTAACTATTAGCAAAGACATGTTGTTAAATGAGGGCATCCGCGCTCGCGAAGTTCGCTTAATTGACCAAAATGGCGAGCAATTAGGGATTAAAACGAAATTCGAAGCGTTGGAGATTGCCGGACGAGTGAATCTTGATTTGGTACTTGTTGCACCAAATGCAAAGCCTCCGGTAGCCCGGATTATGGACTATGGCAAATTTAAATTCGAGAATCAAAAGAAAGAAAAAGAAGCTCGTAAGAATCAAAAGATCATCACGACTAAAGAAGTTCGACTCAGCCCAACGATTGATGAGCATGACTTTAATACAAAGCTTCGCAATGCCATTAAGTTTTTGGAAAAAGGCGACAAGGTAAAAGCTTCAATCCGTTTTAAGGGCCGGGCGATTACCCATAAAGAAATTGGTCAACGAGTGTTAGACCGTTTTTCCGAAGCGTGCAAGGAAGTTGCAACGATCGAATCACATCCTAAAATGGATGGACGAAGCATGTTCCTAGTTTTAGCACCTAAAATCGACAAGTAATAAGGAGGACAATCACAATGCCAAAAATGAAAACTCACCGCGGCGCTGCAAAGCGTTTCAAGAAAACTGGTTCTGGTCAACTAAAGCGTGACCATGCTTATACAAGCCACTTATTTGCGAACAAATCAACAAAAGCAAAGCGTAAGCTTCGCAAAGCATCACTAGTTTCAAAAGGCGATTTCAAACGCATTCGTCAACTATTAACTTACGTAAAATAATCTCGGATAGATTGATTTATATAGGAGGGAAATTACATGCCACGTGTAAAAGGCGGTACAGTTACGCGCAAGCGTCGTAAAAAAGTTTTAAAATTAGCAAAAGGTTATTACGGTTCAAAACATACATTATATAAAGTTGCTAACCAACAGGTTATGAAATCTTTAATGTATGCTTTCCGCGACCGTCGTCAGAAAAAACGCGACTTCCGCAAACTTTGGATTACTCGTATCAATGCTGCAGCTCGTATGAACGGTCTTTCTTACAGCCGTTTAATGCACGGTTTAAAGCTTTCTGGTATCGAAGTAAACCGCAAAATGCTTGCTGAATTAGCAGTTAGCGATGCTAACGCATTTGCTGAATTAGCAAACGCTGCTAAACAACAAATCAACAAGTAATTTAAATAACAAGCCATTCTCTAATGATGAGGATGGCTTTTTCTCATAGAGGGGGGATGCAGGATATGAAAATATTGTTGGCGGCCATTTTTATTATGAATATTGTGGGCCTTTGGATTATGGGAGAGGATAAGAAACGTGCGAAAAGGCATGAATACAGAATTCGCGAGCGGACGTTGTGGCTTGTGGCACTATTTGGGGGAGCTGTCGGGACAACGGCTGGAATGCAGCTTTTTCGGCACAAAACGAAGCATGTTTCTTTTAAGATTGGCTTTCCGGTTCTTGCGATTGTAGAGTTGTTTTTACTCATCAAGTTTCTACTATAAAAGCCGCTTTATGGCGGCTATTTTTGCAAAAATTCTTTCACGGGGCTTCTCCAATTGAGTTCAGCGTTCGGATAGTGCTCAAGTATTTTTTTATCCATATAAAAAAAATCTTCCTTGACCATCCCTTTTAGGGTTGAGGTATTTTCCGGCCAAATCGAGATGGAGACGACGTCAAAAGTGTTATCTTTAGCACCCATGTATTTTTCGCCGACAAACACAGCACCTTTATAGGTGAGTTGGAAATTTTTTCTTACATCATCATGATCAAGAATTAAAAATCGTTTGTGTTTACGCGCCGCTTCAAGTTTTCTTGACGATTTAAAAAGTAATTTTACCCCTAAGTAAAATAAAAAAACAATGAAAAATAACAATACGAAGCGCAGTAACCAAATCATGGCTAAGCCCCCTACACCTATTTTCCTTTTAATACGATCGGGCAGCAAAAAAGTTTCAATCATTTCACATTTTGCTATAATTTTTCCATAAGGAGTGAGTAGAATGCAACTTAAAAAACTATATCAGATGCAAAAAGCCTTGGATACTCATATTGAAGAAAAACACCAGCTGCTAGATGAGGATTTATTTGAACGGAAGATTCTTGCTTTGCTTGTTGAAATCGGTGAATTGGCGAATGAAACCCGCTGTTTTAAGTTTTGGAGTGTAAAACCGTCTTCAGCCAAAGACGTGATTTTAGAAGAGTTTGTCGATGGGATTCATTTTATTTTGTCACTAGGTCTAGAATGTGGTTTTGATGCGCAGCAGATTGAATTAAATGTCCACGAGTCATCTTTGAATGTAACCGCTCAGTTTCTTCGGATTTATGAACTTATTAGTATTTTTCAGAAGGCAAAAAATTTATTGAGTTATATAGAATTATTTGAAGCCTATCTCCAGATAGCAGAACTATTAGGATTTTCACAGCTAGAAATGGAACAGGCATATTTTCAAAAAAACGAAGTAAATTATCAAAGACAACAGAATAACTATTAGCAGGAAATTGTGAATTCGCAGATTTTTTCTGTATAATAAAAAGCGTAAATACATAAAAGGGGGCTAATAAATGGCAAAACTTGATGAAACCTTAACGATGTTAAAAGATCTAACCGATGCCAAGGGGATTCCTGGCAATGAGCGTGAAGTCCGTGAAGTGATGAAAAAATACATAGAACCATATGCAGATGAATTGACTACTGATGGACTTGGCAGTTTAATTGCGAAAAAGATCGGGAAAGAAGGCGGCCCAAAAGTTATGGTTGCCGGCCATTTAGATGAAGTTGGCTTTATGATCACACAAATCGATGACAAAGGGTTTCTACGATTCCAAACGGTCGGCGGCTGGTGGGGCCAGGTTATGCTCGCACAGCGCGTGACCATTGTTACGAGAAAGGGCGATGTAACAGGTATTATTGGCTCCAAGCCTCCTCATATCCTGTCGGCAGAAGCCCGCAAAAAGCCGGTAGAAATTAAAGACATGTTTATTGATATCGGTGCTTCAAGCCGTGAAGAAGCGGGGGAGTGGGGCGTCCGTCCTGGAGATATGGTGGTGCCATATTTTGAATTTACCGTCATGAATAATGAAAAAATGCTGTTGGCGAAAGCATGGGATAACCGCATTGGCTGTGCAATTGCCATCGATGTATTAAAGAAATTAAAAGATGTAGAGCACCCGAATGAGGTTTATGGTGTTGGGGCAGTTCAAGAAGAAGTTGGATTGCGCGGTGCTAAGACGGCAACATACAAAATCCAACCGGATATCGGATTTGCAGTTGATGTCGGAATTGCCGGCGACACACCTGGAATTTCTGAAAAAGAATCGATGAGCAAAATGGGTAAAGGTCCACAAGTAGTGATTTATGATGCTTCGATAGTGGCCCATAAAGGCTTGCGTGATTTAGTTACGGATACAGCGGATGAATTGAATATTCCATATCAATTCGAATCAATCCCTGGCGGCGGAACGGATGCAGGTTCGATCCATTTGACACATAATGGTGTCCCTGCAATGGCAATTACTATTGCTACTCGTTATATCCATTCACATGCCGCGATGCTTCATCGTGATGATTACGAAAACGCTGTTAAATTAATTGTTGAAGTGATTAAGCGTCTAGACCGCGAAACGGTTGATAAAATTACGTTTGAATAATTTTGGATCCTCGGTTGAAGTTGTGGCCGAGGCTTTTTTAATAAAAAAAACTGCCAATGGCTTTTTTGGCAGCTTAGAGAATTTTTACTTTAATCCGCTTTCAAGGACTGTCAGCATTTCTTTCTTTTCTTCTTCAGACGAATTTTTCCAAATGATTTCAAATAATACTCCGAGACCAGGGAGCATCTTTTCTTCCCCATTTTGAATCGCATCAACAATTGTATCCTCTAATTCTGCCTGCGTGTTGCCAGAAACATTGTGAATAATGGCATTTCTGAGATTTAAATTCATACATGCACACTCCTTTTAATCCTATATTTCTTTAATATGTTTTCTATTTTTGGTTTTATTATGTATTATTGTTATGATTAAATTACATGAGATTTTTAAAAGGAGAACCATTTTGAAACATATAGAATCTGTCAATAATCCTAAGGTAAAACAATGGAAAAAACTTTTAACGAAAAAAGAGCGCGATAAGTCTGGAACATTTTTAATTGAAGGCTTTCATTTAGTGGAAGAGGCGCTAAAACAAGATGAGCAAATTTTAGAAATAATTGTTTCGGAAAAGGTAGGCTTGCCGCCTCGCTGGGATCCTGTAGGAACGCCAGTTACCCATGTTACGGAAGAGATTTCGAATTCTTTATCTGAGACAGAAGCACCACAAGGAATTTATGCCGTTTGCCGCCAAGCAAAACAGGAAGTTCAAGATGCGAAAACCTACCTGCTCATCGATGCTGTCCAGGATCCAGGTAATCTTGGAACGATGATCCGCACAGCCGATGCAGCTGGGATTGATGCCGTCGTTGTCGGCCGTGGCAGTGTTGATCTTTTTAATTCAAAGGTTTTAAGATCCGCGCAGGGAAGTCATTTTCACCTTCCAATTATCAGGGGTGACCTGCATGAATGGATAGACAAACTTCAAGGGAAAAATATTCCTGTATACGGAACAGCACTGGAAGGAGCATCTGCATACACTGAGATTTCAAGTGGAGACTCATTTGCCTTGATTGTAGGTAACGAAGGAAACGGCGTAGGTAAAGACATCCTTGCAAGCACGACTTCCAACCTATATATTCCTATTTACGGCAAAAGCGAGTCGCTTAATGTGGCCGTTGCGACTGGGATCTTGCTCTATTATTTAAAAAAATAGGCGAAACAAGTTTGACCTTTTGAGGAAGAATATTATATAATAATGAACAATATTGAAAATAGCAAAAACGATGATGGAGAAAAGTACCTTGTCTGTCGACCATTTAGGGAGAAAGTGCCGCGACTGAAAGCACTTTTATGATTCGAGACTTGAGAAGTTCACCTCCTGAGTTGGCATCGGGACCATTTCTTGAAAACAGAAATATAAAGATGCACCGGCAGATGCCGTTATCCGAATGAAGCGAACACAATATTTTCATACATATCGTGTTTACAAGGGTGGTACCGCGAATAACAAACCTCGTCCCTTTCCAGGGATGGGGTTTTTTTGCTTTTCTGGTGCCTGACACCCTTTCTACTGCCATTGAATTAATAATGGTGCCTGACACCCTTTCTACTGTCATTGTATTAATAATGGTGCCTGACACCAATCTAACTGATTAAGATTAAGGAGGAATAGACATGCAAGAACGATTAAAGGAATTGCAGGAAGAGGCTATTCAAAAAATTGAACAGTCTGCAAGCTTAAAAGAATTGAATGATATTCGGGTTGCGTATTTAGGTAAAAAAGGTCCAATCACTGAAGTGCTGCGCGGGATGGGCAAGCTGTCCGCTGAAGAGCGCCCAGTTATGGGAGCACTAGCGAATGAAGTTCGTGAAGCGATTGCAGTAAAAATTGAAGAAAAACAAAAGGGATTAGAAGAGGCAGCTGTCCTTGAAAAGCTAGCTTCTGAAAGCATTGATGTGACCCTCCCTGGACGCCCAGTTAAGCAAGGAAACCACCATCCACTAACAAGAATCATTGAAGAAATTGAAGATTTGTTTATTGGGATGGGTTATCAAGTTGCTGAGGGACCAGAGGTTGAGCAGGATTATTATAACTTCGAAGCTCTTAATTTACCGAAGGGCCACCCTGCTCGCGATATGCAGGACTCGTTCTATATTACTGAAGAGATATTGATGCGAACTCACACTTCACCAGTTCAAGCAAGGACAATGGAGAAGCATCATGGTAAGGGACCAATTAAAATTATTTGTCCAGGGAAAGTGTACCGTCGAGATAATGACGATGCGACGCATTCTCATCAATTCATGCAAATCGAGGGACTTGTGGTAGGCGAGAATATCCGCATGAGCGACCTCAAAGGAACGTTAGAAGTTTTTGCAAAAAAAATGTTCGGAGACGACCGTGAAATCCGCTTAAGACCAAGTTTCTTCCCGTTCACAGAGCCGTCTGTTGAAATGGATATATCTTGTAAAATTTGTGGCGGCCATGGCTGCAGCGTTTGTAAGCAAACAGGCTGGATTGAAATTCTTGGAGCAGGTATGGTTCATCCCAACGTCCTTGAGATGGCTGGATATGATTCTAAAAAATACACTGGATTCGCCTTCGGTATGGGCCCAGAGCGAATCGCGATGTTGAAATATGGTGTCGATGACATCAGACACTTCTATACAAATGACGTTAGATTTATAAATCAGTTTTCTAAACACGAGTAAGAATAAAAAAGGAAGCGTCGTGATAAGGGCTTAGACCAAAGACCTTAGGCGCTAAAGCTGGAAAATAAGGAGGATGACGATATGTTAGTTTCATATAAATGGCTCCAAGATTATCTTGATTTATCTGGAGTAACAGCGGCAGAATTAGCTGAAAAAATCACCAAAAGCGGTATCGAAGTTGAAGGAGTAGAATTATTAAACGAAGGTATTAAAGGTGTTGTCGTCGGTCACGTGCTAGAACGTGAGCAGCATCCAAATGCCGATAAATTAAGCAAATGCCTTGTTGATGTTGGGGAGGAGCAGCCAGTCCAAATTATTTGCGGGGCGCCAAATGTGGCACAAGGACAAAAGGTTGCTGTAGCAAAGGTTGGTGCCGTTTTACCAGGTAATTTTAAAATTAAACGGGCAAAGCTTCGCGGAGAAGAATCGAACGGAATGATTTGCTCCCTTACTGAGCTTGGAATGGAAGGAAAAGTTGTTCCAAAAGAATATTCCGAGGGCATTTTTGTTTTTCCAGCAGATGCTGAGGTTGGCGTCGATGCACTTGCCTTACTAAATCGAGACGATGAGGTTCTGGAGCTTAGTTTAACGCCAAATCGGGCTGATTGCTTGAGCATGCTCGGTGTTGCCTATGAAGTGGCAGCGATTCTTGGCAGAGAAGTGAAGTTTCCGGAAACAAGCCTGAAGCCTGTTGCTGAAAAAGCATCTGATTATGTAAAGATTATCGTAGAAGCACAAGACGATAACCCGTTATATGTAGCAAAAATGATTAAAAATGTAAAAATTGGACCGTCACCTCTGTGGATGCAGACTCGATTA
>Ga0213826_1000182_pt1 | contig 57753 bp, 40 predicted proteins | sample MC6MC0899MG_FD_180668 | JGI IMG/M metagenome (GOLD analysis project Ga0213826, IMG submission 180668) | Enriched soil aggregate microbial communities from Iowa State University, Ames, United States - MC6-MC0899-MG | ecosystem: Environmental > Terrestrial > Soil > Unclassified | place: USA: Iowa...
CAATTTTCATAACTAAGCGCTTGTCATATCGGCTACGCTCGTTCTCCCGAACTGCATAATCAATTTGTTCTGTTTTTTTCATACACTTGTAATTTGTGTATAGCTAATTCAGGACAAGTCACGGTTTGACTTTTTGTCAAAATGCTTCAAAATTGATCTCTTTTTCTCGTCTGATTTTAATCAAAATCCGGATTTTGAATATTCTCTTCTTTTACGCCCAGGCTTTATTTTACAGCTTGGAAGTCGTGAATCTTCGATTTCCGATGAAAAGAAGCAAAAATCTTCTCTTTTTTGTCTTGCCGTATCACTAAAACGGTCGACTACGTTTTGTAAGCTAAATCATAAAAACGTCGCTCTGCTCCCTTATGATTTTGCGCTAACCTCAACTTGTCAACACTCGTTTTTACGTCCCAAAAACATTTTACGGTTTGGAAGCCGTGAATTATCATTTCTGATAATGGCGCTTTGATTCGCGTTATAAGTTTATTCCGTTTTCAATCAAAATCCCGATGTTGAACAATCCAAGATTTAATAGCGACATTATTTTTTCAGCGAGTGTCAAATAGGCGAAATTTCTGTAAAAAGAAATGCTGTCCGAGCGCAGCGAGTTTATTTCTTTTAGGAAATAAGACTTTATTTGACCGTTGAAAAAATAGAGTCTTGATCTTTTGTAACTTTTGTATCAAGACAAAAGTTAGAGAAAAGTTTTCAAAAAACTCATCTTCTTAAATCTATCAATCTGGTTTCAATGAACTAAATTTCTCTGTACTTTTCCTGCACGAAAAGTACCAAAAGTGCTTATTGCGGCGATCTTTTAATCGGTCGAAATTCACTTTTGAAGCTACCAGATCGAAACGTCGCTCCGCTCCCCGATCTGCTTATGCTCCATGCAGTGGTTCGACACTCGATCAAAACATCATACCGCTGGGTACGTACACTATTTCTTTTTTCAATCAAAAATCCAATAATCCTATTTGCTACAATTTAAAACTGAGCATTCACAACGGAGTGAGCGTCGATTCGCTGAAAATAGCGCAAAATCAAATGTTGTTTGAAGCTTTGAAAAAGCGAGTTTATTTGATTTCGCTATTGAGGCGCTAATTGACCACGAGTAGTGACGCTCAAGAGTTTTGTTTCTTTTGCGACCAAAAGAAAAGATGTCTGAATCTGGTTTCAATGAACTCATCATTCTTCTTTGATGCACCAAAGAAGCAAAGTGCTTTTTTCTTGATCTTGCCTCAGCTGTAAAACGGTCAAATATATTTTTTGAAAATGAAATCAAATAATCGCTCCCGGTGGTCGTATTTGATTTTTCCATTTTCTGCAAAACGTTGACACTCGTTTTTCAACATGGCGCTTTGATTCTTCTACTTATACTATTCCGTTTTTAATCAAAATTCTTGCACTTTGACTTTAAGCGGTTACCTCATCATTACCTATTAGTATCTTTTTTATAACCTTTTTGAAGCTCCTGCGGTGTACCTAATTATTTTAACATTTGATTTGGAAAATAGAAATAAAGGCAATACTTTTAGAGTTCGAGTAAAAAAGTTAAAATGCCCAATTTATATAGTGCCAAAGCAATGCGGTACTGTATATACGGCGGTGGCTTTTGTGTATAGCGGACTATTACAGGACTACCATACGGTAAAGCTGTTGGTGTATATACCTTTGGTGCAGGAGCAACAAAAAGGAAAAAGTTTAGCACCGCATTAAGGCGGATGGGTTATGGCGGTATGTACAAATTTCGTTCTCATAAATAAGATTTTATGTGGTTATGGAACGATGTTTCTGGAGTATGAAGATTTCTTGCAGAAAAGGCAAGGCGGTTTCACACTTTAGAGCCATGGGCGACCAAACCCGTCTTTAAAACTCGAAAGTTGAAAAGTTACCACCTAAAGCATATGTGAAAACCGCCCATGCCGTATACGAAAGTACAAAACTTTTTAGACATGGAGCGATTTCACGATACTCTCGAAGGTAAAATTGGTCGTTTTGACTCGAGATAACATCGTTTTTAATTTGTCTTTTCAGACTCATTATCAATTCGCTAAAACAAATATACAAATATTCTTAAACTATTCGCTATAGCGAACGGTTTTTTTTTAAAATATTTTTTATGGATAATAAAAATTATAAAATAAATCTCAATAAGAAACTTTGTGAATATATCACAAAGCGATTCTTATCTAGTTTTGACAAATCAAAAGATAAGAATAGTCAAAATAAATATGCAAAGGCAGTTGGTCTCACTTCATCGACAATTGGTAAAATAGCAAAAGAAGAGGGTTATAATATTCCGGTCGCAACAATAGCTCTAATTTTGAGACATGAAAAAGTCGAAATGGAGAAATTCTTCGCAGACTTCACTGAATATTTGAAAAATTGAATATAAATTTCCAATAAAAGAAAAGATTATGGTGACATAATACTAAAATATGACACTATCTTGTTGAATTTTAGAAAAAGCAGTATTAATGTCTTGTATATAGCGGGTTGAAGATGATGTACAATTCATTCATACACCAGTTCTTTTATTACTTTCGACAAATGATAATTTTATAAAAAAACAGTGTTTAACAAAAAACAAAAAAAATGGCCGGAATTAATGACTACAAAATAATTGGCAAGAAAAGTAAAAAGTACTTCGAATTATTATCGACGGAGTTAGACTTTGACTATTCTTCATTAGATGAAAAACAAATCGAAAGGCTTGGATTTTATTTGTTCATTATTGAACATCTATCAAATTACTCCGATATTCTAGATATAGCTGATTTAGTGACCGATACAGATTTTAATTCGTTGTTATATAATGAAAGATTTGATGATTGTGGTATAGATGCAATTATCTTAGATGAAGAAGAGCACCATATTCAATTGTTTAATTTTAAGTATAGAACTAAATTCAATATTGGCAAACAAAGCCTAAATGAAACTATTTTATCTAGCAAATTTATAAATGCCATTATTAACGAAGATTTATCACAATTAGAGGGTAAAACCAAAAAAGGAGCGAAAGAGATTGTTGAAAAATTGAATAGTAATGAAGAATGGAAAATTTCTTTATTTGTTGTAAGTAATGAGGATATTGAGATCACTACAAAAGATCATCATCTTGAACAAATGGAGAAAGTATATGGCCTAGAGGTAATACTAGTTGGATTAGAGCAAATAAGCCAATTTGTTTCATTAAGACCAAATCCAGTTAATGCGGAACTTATTGTTGATAATGATGCAATAATGTCATTTTCCGAAAGCTCAATTTCATCATCGAAATCCTACATTATTAGATTACCATTGTCGGAAATAATTAGAATAACATGTGCAGATAGTAATTTAAGAATGAATTATGGTATTGAAGATCTCGAACCTTTAACGAAGGTAAATATAGACTATTCTGTATTGTTTGATAATGTTAGAGGTTTGGTTGTGAAATCCAAATACAATAAAAATATATCATTTAGTTTAAAAAATGATCCTACAAAATTTTTCATGTACAACAATGGTTTAACACTAACTGCAAATGACATAAAGGCGGAACCAGTTAATGCTAATAAAAAAATACGATTAACAATAGATTCACTTCAGGTGTTGAATGGAGGTCAATCTCTGAGAACAATGCATCAATTTAATAGTGAAGACCACAAACATTTAGAAGATTATCTTTCCAAAAGTGAAGTATTGGTTAGAATTTTTAAAACTTCGAAAGACTCCGATTTGAATAATAAAATTGCAGAATATACAAATAGTCAAAATTCTATTTCAAATGTAGATTTGAAGTCTCTTCGTAGTGAACAGCTACAAATAGAACAATTCTTAGACGCTCACAACATTATATATTCAAGAAAAACTGGAGACACAGGTTTAGATATAACTAAGAAATATTTACACAAAATTAGTATGGAAAGATTTGGTCAAATTTTAATGTCGCTTAGAGGTATGCCCGAAAGAGCAACCAATCAGAAAAAATTTATTTTTGAGAAATACTATGATGAATTGTTCCTTAGTGAAACTTTCAATTTGGAATCTTGTCCAGAAATGATTGTTAACTACTTTCTTGTAAAAAAAGAATATGAAAAATTAAAAGGAAGCATAAATTCAAGTGAACAAAAAGTATTCTATGTCCTTTATATGAGCACAGTGATCGATAAGTCACTTTCTGAAATAATAAATCAATTAGAACATATAATAGAATCATATAAACCGTCGTCAGGAAAAACTTTATCAGAGGCTCGTAAATTGATACAGCTTAACTTTAAAACCTATCTAGATGAACATATAATATCAATAACTTAGCTTTAGATTGCTCAGTCCTTCCGTTCAGTTGACTTTTCTGGAAAAGGTAAAATTAAGATTCACTAAACACTTCAAGAAAATAATGGTAGCATTTCTGAAAATTGATATGTGTTACTAAATTTTCGAAGGATAGAATTTTAAGAATTGTTGCATTTTTAAAATACTGAACTATAATTGAAAAGATAATTATTTTGGACTATTTGGAAGAATAAGAACGGAGTTTTTTTTACAGACTAACGTTGATCTAAATGTACCAATATTAAGCAGAAAAATCATTTTTTAAATATACGATTGAAAAACAAATAATTAAGAAAGCATGCCTCGAATATTTTACACAGCAGAAGGGTATAATGGGAATTATCAAAATGTAAATACTAATCAAGAAGAGCATATCTTATGTCGCAAATTAGATTTGTATCGGTCGATTATAACTGTAGGAAATCCAAGTTTCTTTAATTGGAAAGATATCAAAACACATGGTTTTTTCAGAACTTTATCAAATTCAGTAATTCAAAAAATTTTGTTAGTACAATCTAATATTGAATCTAATCCAAATGGAATATACTTACACCCTATATATAAAACTTATGTAAGTGACCAGAAAAGAATAGTCAGCTATAATTTAGGTATGGCTGTTGCAAAATTATATGCAGAAAGGTTATTAAAAATTCCTAACTTAATACACGTTGAGTCATTAAAAAAAGTTGGAGCAATCACTTTTGTAAATAAAATTGATAAATCACAAGAGCCAGATTTAGTTGGTCGAACTTCAGATGGTGAATGGCATGTTTTTGAAGCTAAAGGAACTTCTTCAAAATATTTAAGTAAGCAAATTATTGAAGCTAAAGAACAAGCAAAACAGGTTGAAGCAATTCATGGTGTGAATCCGGCAACCATATCAGCTTGTGCAACAAGCTTTGGAGAAGATAAAATATTTTCAAAAATTGTTGACCCTGAACCAAAAGAAGGAAAAGAAATTGAAATAGATATTAGTAAATTTTTTGATAATTATTATTACCCTTTTTTTGCAATGCGTGAATTTTCAAATTCTAATTTTAAGTTACAGAGATTTGACAATTTAGAGTTTAATTCAATAGATATTCATACTAATAAATTAAATCTAACAATAGGAATTGAGGTTGAATTATATGAATTATTACAAGAAAAAAACTTTACACTCATTGAAGAATATTATTCTGGAAAGAAAAATATAGATTTAAATCAAGATAATCAAATCTCAATTGGTCTTGACGGATTTATTGTAAAATATTCGAACCATTAAAAACTTCGCCCAATTGAGTAAACTCACTGGGAAATTTTAAGTTAACTATTCGATCTTCTGTTTCTATTATTCATCTCGATAGTAAATAGGTATACTATTTGTTTTATAAACAGGTACTCTAGGTGAATACCTGTTTTTTTTTAAGTAGTACATTAGAAATTAAGTAACTTCTTTTACTTTATCAATTCTCCATTATTTTTAACAAAACTGGTAACTGTTAAACGGTGAACCCCAAGTACGCGACCAATAGCACTGTATGAAACTTTTTTATCCAACAGCTCTTTGATCTTTTTTTCTTGTCCTGTTAATTTAGTTTTTGATGATCTACTTCCTACTGGACGTCCTAAAATAACCCCTTCCGCTTTTTTACGTGCCAAAGCTTCTTTTGTACGTTGTGAGATTAGATTTCTTTCAATTTCGGCAGATAGACCAAATGCAAAGGCTAAAACTTTAGAATTAATATCACTACCTAAGCGATAATTATCTTTTATTGTCCATACCTGTATATCGCGATTCATGCATTCGTTTAAAACCCCCATAATCATAAGCAAATTTCGACCTAGGCGTGATAACTCCGAACAAATAAGAATATCATCCTTTTTCATTTTTTTAAGAAGTTTACCTAACTTCCTATCATCAACTTGTTTTGAACCTGATATTGTTTCTTCAATCCAACGGCTAACTATAATACTTTGTTTTTCACAAAAATTGTTGATTTCAAACCTTTGATTTTCTACTGTTTGTTTATCAGTACTTACTCTAATATATCCGTAAATCATGTTGTATAAAATTTTATACAAAAATGGTTTAAAATAAACACTTATAAGCTAAATAAAACATAGACATTTAATATAACTGTAAAATGAGCATTTACTTTGAACAATTTGCTCACCAAACAGATTTTAAAACCAGCGAAAATTGGGTTGTACTTTCTCCTATTGAAAAACAAATTAAGGAGAAAATAGAAGCAATTGGCACACCTCTTAAAGAATGGGATATAAACATTAATTATGGAATAAAAACAGGCTTTAATGAAGCATTTATAATCACTGGTAAAAGGAGGAAAGAATTAATTGATGAAGACCCAAAAAGTGATGAAATTATACGACCTATTTTACGTGGCAGAGATATAAAAAGATATAGTTATGACTTTGCTGATTTATGGATAATTAACACTCATAATGGCATAAAAGAGAAAGGCTTAAAACGCATAGAAATAGGAGATTATCCAGCAATAAAAAATCATTTAGAGCAGTTTTTACCTCAATTGAAAAAACGTGCTGATAAAGGAGGTACTCCATATAATTTAAGGAACTGTGCTTATATGGAGGATTTTTATAAACAAAAAATGGTTTGGAAGAGAGTTGGTTCCATTTTACGATTCTCATATGATGAAACTGGAGCTTTAGCGCTTGACAGCACTTGCTTTGCGACAGGACATCATATTAAATATCTTGTAACTGTATTAAATTCACGCTTTGGAAAATATTTAATGAAAGATTCTCCTAAAACGGGTACTGGAGATTTACTAATTAGTGTTCAAGCAATTGAACCTTTGCAAATTGCCATTCCTACCAAAGAAGGTTTGGTTGAAATCGAAATGTTATTTGAAAATATATTTTCAACAAATCAAATCGAATTAATTCTGCAATTGGAATCTAGAATCAATTCTATAATATATAGGTTATATGATTTCAACCAAGAAGAAATACAGTTTATTGAGCTCCAATAAACTGTATTTCTTCGTCAGTAAAGCCGTATGAATCATAAATAATCTTATCTATATATATTAGTTGATTATTGTCATAATTTGAAATTGACTTTTTAAGAGATTCTTTAGTTTTTTCAGAGAATATCGGTACTGAGAAGTTCTCAAAAAAGGTATGTTTCATTCTAACTCCTGTTTCTCCTAAACCACCACCTCCATAGAATGTTTTTACAGCATAGAAAAATAATTTAGAATTCATTACTGTTAATAGAACATCTAAATCTTCTCCAGTCATGATACGCGCAGTATCTAAACACATATAAATTCCTTCGTTATCTATAATAAAACTTGGTTCTTGAACCATTTCTTGAAAGATAATTTTTGGTCTAAAGAAATCCTCCCAATAAGCTATCGTATCTTGTGTTTCAAACCACTGGTTATTAGTCTTTTTTCTACTTCCTCTATCGCCAGTTTGTTTTAATCTATCATAACCAAAACTTATAAGATGTTGTTTTACAGCAGGATACTGCTCAATATCTATTTTCAAGCTTGGGAAAGTTGTAATTATATATAAATCAGCAAATTCGTAAGAATAACGCTTAATATCACGTCCCCTAAGTAATGGTCGTATAATTTCAGCAGATTTTGGATCAGAAGCTATAAGTTCATCTTTTTTATTTCCATCAATAATAAATGCTTCGTTATACCCTGTAAGTATGCCTCGATATATATTGATATCCCAATCTTTTAACGGTGTTCCAACAGCTTCAATTTTAGCTTTTATACGTAGCTCTATTTCGCTTAAAACGATCCAGCTATCAGAGGAATCAAAAGAAGAATTATTATGATACTGTTCAAAGTAAATGCTCAAATTATTTAACACCTTTTCTTTGACAATACAAGCCTTAGTTTGTTGTCTATTTTTATCCTTAGCAAACATTAAAATATTGGTATCAACTGTGGCAGAATCAAATATTTGTACTCCGCCAAAATCAATCAGAATTAAAGGATCTGTAAAATCTATAAAATACTTTCGCAAACTTTCTCCGTAAGCAGCTCGCATCCATTTATTAGATGTAATAAAAATTAAATTCCCCTTATCTCTTAAGATGTTATTTCCTAATTCGTAGAATAAGCTGTAAATATCACCCGTGCGTGCAAAAGTTAAATAATTTAATTGTTGTAAGGCATCGCTTGCCTTTCCCATTTTTTGCAATTGTATATAAGGTGGATTTCCAATTATTACATCGAAGCCAATATAACTCCCTTCGTTATCTAAAACTTCGGGAAACTCAAAACGCCATTCAAAAGCATCTTGGTATATTACATTATTTAAAATTTCTTCTTTTTCTTTGGTTATTTTCTCTGCTTTTAGTTTTAACTTTTTTAAGTTATCTTTTTCGACTTTTTTTAATTTCTCGCCAAATAATTCTAAATTATCTAAACGCTGTTTTTCAATTTCATAATCACCGATAGTCTTTGAAACTCGATCTTTAATTTTAGAATCTAAAGTTGTTTTGAAATTAGATTTAATTGTGTCAATAATATCTTGAACTTCTTTCTTTTTTTGTTTGCTGTTGGTTTGTTTATACTCATTTACCGCAATTTTATAATCCTCTATGCTGTAAACAACTTCTTTATTTTTAAAAGCGGCTTTTAAACTGTCTTTCAATCCAAAACGACTGATTAAAGAGTTACCACATTTTATATTAATATCTATATTAGGAAGTGTTTGCAATTCACCTTCCGAAGTATAATAAGCATTTTTCAATAATTCGATCCATAAACGTAATCGACAAATATTTACTGAATTTGGGTTGATATCTACTCCAAACAAACAGTTTTCTATAACGTTCTGTTTTTCATGAAAAAGCGTTTTTTGGATTAATAAACTATTAATATCTTGACGATGATATTCGAATAATTCACCCTCGTTGTAAGAAATATATAGTTCGTCGTTTTCTATAGAAACATCGCACGGAATTCTTTTCCCTTCTTCATTACATAAAATCTTCAACTCACTCTTAATTGAAATGACTTCGTTTAATGCAGAAACTAAGAAATGCCCTGAACCTACAGCTGGATCACATATTTTTAAGCTGTTAATCGTTTGATTGAATTTTTGCAAGTCTTCTTTTTTGAAGAATTGAGAACAAAAATCTTTTACATCTTCAAAAGTTTCAATTGTATTATTGTGTTCTACTTTAAATTTATCAACAACTGCTTTACGAATGGCTTCTTTACACATAAACATAGTTATGTAGCCAGGTGTATAAAAAGAACCATCTTTGTAACCGTTAATTTTTTCAAAGATTAATCCTAGAACCGATGCGTTTATTAATGTTTTATTTTCATGAATATCTTCAATCTCTGTATTTGCATCTGCAGAGAAATCATAAGCATCTAAAAAGCGAAAAATATATTCTAAAGTATTTAGTTTTCCTTTTAATCGTTTTCCGTTGGCATCCTTCAAGATTGTGAAAGAGTGGATCTCCATTTCCTCATCTTTCAAAGCCGTTATATCAAAAGTAAGTTGTTCAATAGCACTATGTTCAAAAAGGCTACTGTTTAAATAAGGAATATGCTTAAACTTGTCTTTGTACTTTGCATGACGTTCATTTACAGGTCGTGCCAGTGCAGAGAAAAACAAGTCATTCAACGCATCATAACCATTTAAAAAATTAAAGTTTAGAAATTTATATTCATTAGATTTATTATAACTTACTAACTGAGATTCTAATAATTTTAAGAAAAGAATTCTGTTAATCCAGTTTATACAAAGTTCTAAACCAACCGAAAATGCTTTATCGTCGTTATTAGAAAATCCTTTAACACGATCTAAATAATTTTTATCTTCTAAGGTAAATATTGCATTCTCTAAAAGTGAAGCGTAATCCCTCTGGTTTAAGGGTTTACGAACAATAACTTTCTTAGAATTTTCCTTTATTTCCTCTAATCCAATTATGTGAAGTAATTCTTTATAAAAAGCATCATTAAGTTTATTGCTATCGTTACCAAAACCATGACTTAATAAATGAACATTAGAAAATAGCTTGTAGATAGCACTTAATTTATTATCACTTAGCTTTTCAATTTCCCCCGCACCTAACTTCAAATGAACATACTTTAGTTTATCCTTAACCTCCTCTATATACTTAAATGCTATTTCCTTATAAAAAAGTTCATTTTTAGAAGAATCTTTAAGACCGTCACGGAAATTACTGTACTCTTTAACCAAACTCGTATTTTTATAAAACAGATTATAAAAATCTTCTGCTTTAAAGAAAAACCATTCTACCCCGTTGGTCACAACCATATGTTTAATATTGTTGTTCTTGTTGTCTATACGTTCACGTAAATAATATAGCAGTAACTCTTGTAAGGCTTTCTTGTTTAAATTTTTTTCTGAAATGAATTCGGCTTTATTACTTGGTCTTTTGGCTTCAATAATTACTCCTACATCACTATTAGCGGTTTCATCCAAATATATAGCCAGATCTATACGGTCTTTAGTATTGATAAGATTTTTTTGATAGAATGTATTTTGCAGAAAGCGCTTAATAGGCTCCTTCAAATGTTCTTCACTTTCATTTCTTTTATCGCTTAAATCAATAGCTTCAATACAATTTAATAATTCTGCTTTGAATTTTTCAATATCGTTGTGTAATGGTTTAAACTTGCGGTATGCCGGATTAAGAGCTTTATCGATAGGAGTTGATAACATTTCAGTGTTTATTATGTAATGGTTAAAAATACTAATTTTAATTTAAAAAATTATATTATTGTGAATTCTCGGCAGTCGATTTTAACATATAAACCCATTTAAAAAATTTGTAATAAACTATTAGAAAATAAATGTACATAATATTTATTTTGAAGTATTCTACACAAAGATTTATGCACGAAAACTATTTAATTTACTTAATGAGACCAAGCTCTTTTCCTATATCTTGATACATTTTTGCTAAAGGTCGCTTGTGTTGATCTTTTTCGAGCGAATAGTTGCCTAAAATCATTCTATCAATCTCTGCTGGATTAAACTTTAAACCTTTGTATGTTCTTAAATAGTCTCTGTACTTTTTTGAGTACTTAATTCTTTGTTTCACAATTAGTTCAAGTGCATGATCATGGTGCAAATCATATAAATCTTTTAAATTAAATATCTTTAAGTTGCTTTCACACTTAGTTATTAATCGAATCCTAACAGCAGATTTACCAACTAGCGGATTAATAATCGAAATATTATCAATACTATGCGTAAATTTAAAATCATCTTGCCTTAATAAATATGGATTTATAAGCTCTTGCGTTCTTGGGTCATTTTTGTGTTTACACCCCTGGCCATTACAAGTTTCACATGAAGGGATAAGGTTAAAAAAGGTGAGCCCTAATAGAGGGTATAAATGTTTTGGATAAAAATGATCAATTTCTGGTTTAACTTTTCTATTTTTTTTAGAGGTATAAATATAGTTCCTATTGCAATAAGGACAAGTATCTATACCAATTCTACGTATAAATTTTGATTTATCAAATTCAGAATTTTCATAACCATTTGATATGAAAATGTTATACAATATCTTATAATCATCACTTTGGTCATCAATGAATGAAATGTTTTGTATATAAAATGTAGCAATGAAGTTATCTAAATCATCTGCTGGTTCAACAATAATTTGTCTCAAGTTTTGGTCTGGATTGTTGTAAAAAGTTTGAAGTAAAACTCTTAATTCAGGGGAACATCTTATCCAAAAAGCAGCTTGACCTCGAGGTCTTTTTTGAATTCCGTCATAATCAAGAACTCTTTTAATATGATGTAATAAAATATTTTTAACATCCAAATAATGACTCTCAGCATAACTACTAATTATTTGTATCGGTACCATATTTCAACTTATTTAATCTTTTTTCTAATTCTTTAATTTCATCATTTTTAAAGTCAGGAAAAGCTTCCAAAAACATGTCGTTCAATTTATCTGACAGATACGGCTCACCTATCTGTCCAATAATTTTCTTTGCGATAATTGGAGAGGTTATCCATTTTTTTTCTGATCTACTACTTTCATCATTAATATATTCTATTACATCTTGAATTTTATTTTTTGAAAAATCTCCAATTAATCCATCTTCAAGAAAGAACGAGTCTGCAAGTAGATCACTAATGTTTGCGCCAAAAGATTTTTTAGTTTTCTCATTTTGATCAAAAAAAATTGCATTCTCTTTTTTCTCTAAATAAACAACATTATAATTTAAAATATCTGATAAAGTTAAGGGGTCATGTGTTGTAAATATTATTTGAACACTTGATCTATATGATTTAAAGTATATATCGAAAAAGAAAAGAATTGACTGAACAAATTGTTTTTTCCATTTTGGATGAAAGCCTAAATCTGCTTCATCAAGTAACACTATATTAGTATTCTTATTCCATTCATAAAATTTGATGTTCTCTAAAGCTTCATGAAATCTTGAAAATAAGTTTAAAAGTGCATTTTCCCCAGAACTCAAAGCTCTTTCTGATGGAAGAAAATTTATAAAGTCTTCAATTTTATTTTCCCTCTTAAAATTAAAATCTGTAAAGTTTTCAATATTACTCTCATAATAATTATTTACTTTATTTAAAAAGTTATTCTGTAACTCTAACAATTCTATTGCTTTATCTTGCTGCAAATAAATAGACTTTTCTTTCCAATTAAAGTGCTTAAGTTTAATATCTGTTTCGTCAATGTAATTGTTTATATTATTAATTAATTTCTCAGTTTCCGCTACAGGTAACAAAGTAAACTTTTCGCTATTTCTATACTTATAGTAATGGTTCTCTAAAAAATATATTAAAGAGTCTTTTGCGGATTTGTTATTAATTTCTTTCTTAAAATCTTTAATATTTATATCAACAAAACCTTCCTCTAAAAACTTATTCTGCTTTTCCATTTGATGTATGAATAAGCAAAGTAAATCCATTAAAAAATAGTTTTTAAAAAGATTTTTTTGAAATTGCCCATCTGTTTCATTTTCTAATTCATTCGCTTCTTGCCTTATCTTACTATATATAAATTGTATAAAATCTCTAAAGGCATAAGGAGTATCATGGAATTTAATTTTATCTAGTTCGTGATCAACTTCAATAATATAACGAGTAAAGGTTAATTTATTTAGGTTATCAGATGGCAAATCGAATACTTCACAAAAATGCTTACCAACTTCGGAATTCTTAAAACTCATCTGTCTAATTTCATTTTTCATTTTTAGTTGCTGTAAAGGTTCAATTTCGGAACTCGATTTTCTTTTCTCAGAAATGTTACGTAAATCACTCTCTACCAAATAATCAAAGCTTATATCAACACCAGCCTTACTATTTTTAAAATCTAGAAAAGGTGAATAATAAAAGGTCGATATTGAATTGTTTATGATGTATTCTTCATAAGAAAAATTATATTTATTCTTTTCTCTTTTACTTGAAATTAGAATTTTATCATTGTCTTCAAAAAAGACCGTGGATATAAAACCATATTGATTATTTAAAGAATTGGTTATAATTTCCAGTAAGGAACTTTTTCCTGCTCCATTTCGCCCAACTACAGCTGAAAGTAATAGGACAGTATCACTATTATAAAAATTAGGAATATAGTCCTCGTTTTCTTTTTTTTCGATAAATCCCTCACTGTTAATTGAAAAAAAATATTTACCTCCAAAATTTACAATTTGTGGTTTTTGAAATAGAAAATGGTTTTGGATATATATTGCAGATAAAATCATTATTTAAAAGTTTTAATTTATTACAAAATTCTTGTTGAATAGATGTATTCAGAAATCAACTTAATCATTTCATTTCTATGTTGCTCTGCTTTTTTCCAATTCCAATCATCATTTTTAAAAATTAATTCTGACTTTAAAGAATCCGCATCTGTCTTGGAATCATATTTGCCTTTTTTCTGTTTATAAGGCATATTGCTATACTCCGAATTCATACCCGGAGATAACAAAACTAAATTTCCAAAATCATCAATCGGATGTTTGCCTTCTAATTGCAATCTATCCAATTCTTCTTCAGAAATATAGTCAATATGTTTGTTTTCTTCTTTTGATTTTTGTGGAAAAATATGTTCTACAGAATTTTTAGCTGTTAACCTGAAATCGTTCCATCGCTCTAAATCTAATTGGTGTGTCTTACAAATCTCATTTCTATTTTTCCATAAAATATACTCTAATTTATAAAAAATATAATTTGGATAATTTGTTCCAGATAGTTGAGTTAAATATTTCTGTGTATCTTCCAAATGATTTAGCTCTTCTTTGAAATCCTGAAAAACAATTTCAAAGGTTCTTTCCTTTAATTTAGAAGTGTTTTTTGTTGAATAAAAAAGTATGTTATCTAAAACCTCGAGTTTTCGTAGTAATTGTTGGGTTGATAATTCTTCCTTCTCTAAAAAGTATAAAAATGGTGTTAACCAATATTGTGTTGTCATTTCTTGTGAATGATAGAGCATCCCCTGAAGCTTGACTAAAGCTCTTAAACTCTCGTCCGTAGTTTCTAATCTTTGAACGCTAATAGTTTCATTGGTGGTGCCATTTTTATTTTTTAATATACTTTTTGATAATTGAATGGATTCTATTCCGTGAAACTCTTCTTTAGCTTCATTATCGTAAATCCATTTAATAACATATTTATCAAACAATACACGTACTCTCCATAGCAACTCAATAAAAGTTTCTGCTTTATCTTGTGTGTCGAAATTTTCTTCTACATTAAAAACCTCCAAGAGTTTTTTATCTATAACTTCTGCAGATAATTCTTTAGAAAAATCGTTTTTTAATTGATAAACTCTTAAAGTATGTAGTAAAAACGCCGGGAAAGGTATGATGCTTCTAAATGATTTGCTCGAATATTCATTTTCGGTTATTTCTTTTTTGGAATTATTTTTTACATCCACACTTGTATCTTTAAGAATATCCAGCAATGATGGGTCTATATTATCTTGAAGTTGTTCACGTTTTAAAACCTGTAAAATATTGACGTTTTCGATTTCAAATTTCGACTTATCAGTTAAATTTTCTTCATAAAAAACCGCGGTATTTCCGTATAAATCTTTCCAATTTAAATCAGCAACATCTTTTAAACTTTTCTCTATATATGTATTCATATCTGAACAAGCATCCCAGATAAGCGCGTAAGTTAAGCGCGTTTCTTTTGGGATTTTTTGCAATAATCTCGATTTTAGTAGCTCGTGATGTTCCAATTGCTTTCCACGATTATTCATAGCCTCAAATACTCTATTCATATCCGATTTATTGGGGATAAAAGTATAGGTTAGATTAATCTGAGTGTATAGAAAACGTGAAAACGCAATAATATCGAATGAATTATTTTTTTGAAATTCTATAAGGAATTCTCTAATCAGAAATCTTCCTTCCACTAAAGGTATTATTTCACTTACTTCACTTTCAGCTCCTTTTATTATTTCACCTTTATCATTTAGAAATTCCTTAAAACTTTCTTTATCCTTTAAAAACTTTTGCGCTTTATCCCTAATAGAGAAATAAATTCTTGGCTCATTTTGAGCTGTGTATGTAAAGTTTTTTAGAGAAGGATTGTATTTTGAGAGTTCATCACAAATCAGCCATAAAGTGGTAAATCTTTGTTGCCCATCAACTAAATCTATTTGTCCCAATGAATTATTGGACAACATTACGCCTCCCAAAAAGAAATCGTAGTTAATATCCTTCAAAAAAGCATTTTTAATATCTTCTAATAAAGTTTTGATTTGGTTTGATTTCCAAACATACAATCTTTGATATATTGGAATATTAAAATGGAGTTGATATTCAACGACACTTTTTAATGTAATTAAACCTGAAGCTATTTTTTTATTGTCTTGATCAGCAAGCGCTGTAAAGTCGTCGTTTTTATCTAGTAAGGCTTCCATTGATCCAGTTTTGTTTTTCTGTAAGTTGATAATTTGTTGTGATATTTTCCAAATAAAATGCTTTTACACATTGATAATAGTTTTGACGGGCAAACGAAAGTTTTGTTTGGGACGCATCATCTAAATGGATTGTAACACTATTTTTTTCTTGTACTTTATATGCAAATCCTTCATAATAACTTTCAGGTACCGCTTTCTTTAAACTATACAAAACTTCGCTTGTTAGATAAGATTGTTGAATAATCTGTAAAATATTGCCATAATCGCGCAGTAAAACAATTGGAGATTGCTCTACAATACTGGATCTATTCATCCTGAATGCTCCCATAAAATGCTCAAACCATTTAGCAAAAATTTCTATATTCTCTTCACCAAATTTGTCATAATACATCACAATAGCCATTTGGTAGAGATTAATGAAATAATCATTATACAATTTATAAATCAAAGAAGTTATCAGATTTATTTCTTCAATTTTCTTCTCTCTAAAGATATAATTGTACAACGATGTGTATTTTTCTGTAAACAGAAAAAAACCAATTCCTTTTTGTATTGGTTGATTTATAGTAAATGGAATATCAATACTTTCAGATCCATATAATCGTATTTTGGAATTGAGTTCAGGTTGCATTTGCTTGTTAAATTTCAAGCTGCTTCCCAAAGTATTATTAAAAGAAGGGTACAATTTTATATCATCTACTGCATCAAAAACAACCGTATTTTTCTGGAATGTATCTAACAATGATTTACGGGAAGCGAACCACAATTTATTCTTAGACCAGAATCGAATGCGCCACAATTGCTTAATGAATAACTCATTTAATGATTTTAAATTGGGTTCATTATGAATTTTGGTATTGTTGAGTGAATTAATATGATCAAATTTTTCAGCAAAAAATCTTAAGTAATTTTCATAATTATTTAATTCTCTCAGATGATATGATTTAAAAAAATCTACCTCATCCAAAGGAACTCCTCTGTTATTTTGGCTATCAAAGAATACAAAGGCATTATCTTCATTTTCTGTAATAATGAACGAAAAAACAAGTTTTTGGATAATCTCATTGAAATGCTCACTGATCAAATTTCCCTTGATACTTTTTAAATAATTTCTATTTTGTTTTATATGATTGGATGATACCTTTGATTTATAATTAAAGTTAAAAGTACCTTTACTCAGAACCGAATTATTTTCGTTCCAAACATAATCCATAATTAATAAAGTCGTTAAACGCTGTTGTCCATCAATCACTTCATACTTACCAGTATTTTTATGAATCATCACTGAACCCATAAAATATTCTATAGCGCCATCATTAAAATTATTTTCTTTAAAAAAATGATCATTCCAATCGTTTAAAAGCTCAGCTATATGTTCCTTGTCCCAAACATAAGGCCTTTGATAATCAGGAATAGTAAGTTTTGTATTAGAGTCAAACAAATCGTGAATACAAATCGTCCCTAAATCAAAAAGTTTTGTAGCATTTTCAACAGTCTCTAAATCCATAGTTTAATTTATATTATTTCCCAATTCTTAACTCTAAAAACTCTTTCATCTAAAGACCTTGTAACAAACTCAAAAGCCTCATCGTTCACCAAAATATACTTTAGCTTTTCTCTGTTTTCTTCTTTGTTCCATTTGGAGATTGTATTTCTAAGTTTCACATTCAAAAAAGAAGGTGCAACATTAAAGGCTTCTCCTTCAAAATCCTCATTTTCTAAATGGATGGTAAAATCTCCTTTTCCTTTTTCGTGCAAGATTCCCAATCTTATAGTGAAATTGGCATTTTGTAGTAATGGATTATTTTGAACTAACTGAATAATCCCATTAATAATGACCAAATCAGAAGCGATGCGATTAGCTGCTTCAAAAATTGTAATATTCTGATAAGGTCCAATTTTTTGCGGATAATTAATATCTTTTCTCTTGAGATAGCGAATCATCTCAAAATAAGTTCCTTCACTTGGTGGCTGTGTAAAAGGATTTTCTTCTAGTAAGTTAAAATATCTTTTCTTGAAATTCAGCAATGTTTCATAGTCAATATTGACTATCTCACTATTATCAAATAAATAAATTACTTTTTTCATAAGTTTTGTTTTCGTTAATTTTCAGGTTTTCGCAAATGATCGTTAATTAATAAAATTACTAACCTCATCCACAATCTTTTCTTTCCATTTTTTAAAAGTATCAGCCGAGGCGATTTCAATAACACTACAACTATACTGAGATAAATCATTATTATCTGTATTTATATACGTACCGCCCAGCCTATTGCTGCTAAGCCCGGGATATATCAATGCTGTTTTTACCGCCTGATAATAGTTGTGGTACACGTACATTTGACGAAGATCGTGTGGAGACGGATTTTTGCCGTTAAGGTTTTTCCATTTAGTATCTAGTACAAACGTTTCATCAGTGGTATGATTTGTTAGTACAATATCGGGTTTCATGGTAGCAGTTGAGCCCCGCGAAGGTTGCCAGAACTTTTTGCTTAGCTGTGACTTAACATGGAAATGCGGCAGTTGCTTTTTTAATAAGGTATATATGAACTGTTCCCACAGCCTGTTCATGTTAAACATTAGTGCCAGTACATTGCGCTTACCTTTGGTAACATCGGGGTGATAATTGAGTAAAATCATTTCGGCAATCTGCAATGCTTTTTTATAGTGTGCATTCTTACGATCGAACACCAACCTATCGAATGTAGCTTCGGTAACAGTGATACCATCTACTTCGGGGAAGTACAACAGTAAGGCGTTGATTTTACTTTTTAACGACTGACTTTGGTTTAACTGCTGTAACAAACACAGTGTTTTATAAAGAATTTGATGTACGGTATGATTAACCGCATATTGGGTATGGCAGACAAAAAACCGTTCTTTATGAACCAGATTATGAGTTAGGTGTTTTGAGAAGACCAACCTGCCTTTGAGGGCAGTTTGATTATTTTCGACCTTTTTGTATCTTTTTATAAGTCCCATGTGCAGGAGATATTCCACTTCTTGTACGAATAATTGAAAATAGACATCGAGCAGCGAATGTTTACGCAGTTGCAATTGTGCTTCGCTGGTATGGTTTACATTAAACTTGTAAACCTGCTGTATCATTTGAATAAGGAAACTGCGCCATACACCTTCACCTTGTGCATCGGCTTTTGGAAGTACCTCAATTAACGTACTGCCCACCTGCAACACACCCACAAATTCGCAAAACTGAACACCTTTGTTTATTAGTTTAAAGTACGGACAATAGGCACTGTGGTACTGCATTAAGGTTTGGTACAACAGCATATCATCCTCATCGTTTGTATTGAAAAGGAGTTTTTGATGTTCGAATACCACTATGTGTTTAGGTGCTGCCATTTAATTCATTAATTGAACGAGTGCCTGTTCAAAATCGGTCAGGTTATTAACAGGTTTAATCTCGTACAGTTCCTGATCGGTATAAGAATCAAAATCTGTCTGCGTAGTGAAGCTCGCGAAACGTACTCCCTTTGATTTTGGCTGTATAAACCCACTGCCCAACACCAGTCCGATTTTTGCATAATCGCCATAAAAATACTCTTGTAATAACGGGATGATATTTTTTTGGAAAGACTGCATTAAAGCTTCTGCATCTTTATTAATAAAGTATGCATGCCCTAGAAGATGGTCACGGTTTAACAAGACCTCGATACGGTCGTTAATGGTTTTTAAAATATCTAATGAACTGTAATTAAATATATTTTGGTAGTTGTCTTGCAACTCTTCGTATTTAGGTGGCATTTCATGGAATACGAAACGGCGGCGCAGTGCGGCATCTAATGCTTCGACACTTTTATCGGCCGTGTTCATGGTACCGATGATGTACAGATTTTTTGGTACACCAAATTTTATTTTACTGTATGGTAGTGTTACCTGAATAACCTCGTCGTTACCGATGCGTTTATCTTCTTCGATGAGGGTGATGAGTTCGCCAAAGATCTGAGATACGTTGCCACGGTTGATTTCATCGATGATTAGGATGTAAGGTTTAACATCATTATTTACTGCAGATTCAAGATTTAAGACATCGAACTGTTCTTTAACCTCATCAAATGACTGATCCTCGTAATCAAAGTAGACTGTTTCTACATCTCCTTTATTTTCAACAACAAAGTCGTACAATTTCTTATAAACAGCAAAAAGTTCACAGTGAATATGCCCTATTAGTGGATGCAGTTCTGCAGCTAAACTTTTAACTTGAGAAGGGTTGATACCTTCTTGAAGTACTTTTTTTAATTTTTGTTTACTAACAGTAAAGATATGGTTTGCTTCTTTGTCTTTAGTTTTATTGTTATCCCACAAATATTTCACTTGTATGGAATTTGAACTTGCCAAAACAAGCATTAATTCAATACCCGTTTTAGTTGTAAAAGTACCCTGACGGACACCTTCCAATGGCTTAATATTTTCCACGAAAGAATCATATAATGTATCAAAATCATCCTTTTCTGGTGTGGCTTGTACAGTACTTTTTACATATTCTGACAATGCCATTTTTACCATATTTTTAAAAATCCCATCTTTTACAGAATATGTTACCTGTTCATTTTTAGTTTGCGGTTTGATACCTTCAATAAAATCTTCGTAACTCATACTTTGATGAAAAGTTACAAACGAAACCTGTCCTTCTTTCATCAACCGCTCATACTCTGCTTTTACAATTTTACGATCTTGATCTAAATTAAAATAAGGATTTGCTATAGCTATTGCTTTGTTGATAGTATTGTATGTTTTACCTGTACCCGGAGGTCCGTAAAGAATTTGGTTAAGAGGTTGTTTATTTTTTTGATTCTTTTCAGCAGGCATAATAGATGATTTAGGCAACACTTTTAAAATATTTTCAAATGGAATTATAAGTTGATCAATTAAACTTTCCCAATCATCAGGAAAATCGTCATAGTCGAACCCAAACTTGTAATTTTCATTGATTCTGTTAACCTCCTCAATAAAATCTCCATTTTTAGATTCCACACATAATCTAAAAAAATCATCTTCACTTTCCTCTTCATTTCCAAAAAAACCTAAGATTACGCTGATAGGATTACTTTGTTTTTCGAGTGTATTAAAACCAATATCTAGATAATCATTTTTCTTATTTGAATAAAAATCTGAATCTGACAATTGAACATTTAATTCGCTTGCCAGCTGATCTTTTAAATAATCCAATTTATTTAAAGTTGAATCCTGTATTTTTTTATTGTTTCGCTCTTGAAGTTCACTTATGGCTACCTTGTCGAAATAAGAAGTTTCTTCAGTATCCTTCGCAACTATTTTAAAGCCCAAATCTCGTAGAGGCTTATTGGTATTTTCGCCTCCACTTAATCGATAGCCATTGTAATCTTTATCATTTTTAAGTTGTGCTGCCCATCTAACTACTTCTTTGGGAGCGAACCGCTGACCTTTGTATTGAAGATCATGTCTGGTTGAGTGTCTTAGCTTAATATTATTCTCAATAATGTAATCAAGTGCACGTTCTATTTCATCTTTAGTGAATTGTTTGGCTAAATCGGGCATTATTTATGTCTTTAAGGTTTTGATTGAGGTATTTAAGAAAAAAGCACTTGGTTCTGAATATACTTTTTTACTTTATCATAATTTAATATGAATTATACTTATTGTGTTTTCAGTAAATATACTAAATGTTAAAAAACAAAGGAAAGAAATGTAAATGAAATTGTGATGAGGAAAGGCACAATTTGGGGGGAATTTTATTTTGGGAAGATGGGAATTAGGGAATGGTGGAGAGTTTGTATTTTAGTAAAAATTAAAATTGTCTGCAATACATGAAAACAGAATCAGATAAAAATGTAATATATATAGAAGAAACAATTATTGCTGATTGTGACTTTAATATATTTTATGATGTTGCAGATATTCTAGCACATGAATTTAATTTATCATTTTCAAATAAGATAAGTGATTTAGAATGTGCTTACTGGGATTTTACCTATAATGATAATGAACTTGTGCTGCATTACAACATTTATCTGGGGATATCAATATATCCGCAACATTTAGGTGCTGCAACAGCGAAGGAAAATTTATCGGTTACAGAAATTTCACACTTACTGCGTGAAAAACTTTCCTGTAGCAAATGGTCGGACTTTGATAATGGAAACACCATTTATACAAAGGGTTCGGAAGGAGGTGAAATTTTAACGGATATAGAACATTGTGAAGGTGCCAGAATAACGCTTGAAAAAAAATCCAATATAGCGTTTGCTATAACCTTTGGAATTTACGGGTTTATGGTTCACACGCATTATGAAGATTGTAGGGAGAATGCCGATAAATATATTGCCCTAACAAAAGACCTGATAAGCAAAACAATACGACTTTATGATGTACCAGAAGATATAAGAGACCAGCAATGGTATACAAAACTTGAAAGTGCTGTTAACAAACTAGCCGGTATGGACGAACCATCAATCCTTGATGAAAAAAAAATACATAGTAAAATACCAATACCCAGACTTCCGTGGTGGAAAAGAATCTTCGACAGAAATTAATACTAACATAAAATTAAGAATACTAATTACAGCACTAAATTACACACCGGAGATGAAGCCGCACTTATACTCGTTTAAATGGAAAAAAGGGAATAAAGAAAAGTTACTGACGAAGTAACTGGTTCTCGACTATCGCTTGAACTGACGGCAGTACGACTACGCTCTCTGAACAAGATTTGTAGTGGTTGAAATATTTGGCTTTGAGATCTCCTTTGTTAGTAATTGATACCTTTCGGTTTCTTCATACTTTTTAAAGATAAAAAGTACCAAAAATCTTTTTTTTGCGGTCAAGCTTTAAACGGTCAAAATCTTGTTTGTTGTCTAACCCATCGGAACGATCGCTTACGCGACCCGATGTGTTTTAACGACAACTGCACCGTTTTGACACTCGCTTAAAGCTTAAATACCGCTTTTTGATTTGTGTGGATTGTATTTATTGTGTTTTTGTTAGGGAATGGAGAATTAGAGAATTGGGAAAAGTTATTATATTCGTAAATAATATAAGTTAAAGTCAATTCCAAGACGATAGTACCAATGATGGGAAAAGACCAAAATACAGCCTTGTTATCAGTTGGAAAAGCAGCTTTGAAAAATGCTGACTGGACAGACTATGCGAATTATTGTTTTGACAGAGAAAAAGGGTTGAGAAAGGAGGCCTTTAAGCACCTTGAAAAATTTATTAAATCAACTGAAGCTTGGACATTTGATAAGAAAATTGACTTTTTGAAATTTATATTTCCGTTTTTTGAGAATGTTCAGGATGCAGACTATGCGTGTTTTCCACAGCCATTAAGTGATAAGTTGGTAAAACCTACTTTAATAAAGTGGTGCGAAAATGAAGACGCAGACAACAATCCGTTTCGTTGGTATGGAAAGTATTACCGAAGTGAAGACCATTTATTTAAAGCATTAGAAATAAACCCAACAGACGACTTAGCAAGGCAGACTCTATTGAGCTGGTGGACTTACAACATTTATTATTCGGTTCATCATTTACCAGAGGGATATATTGGAGAACCACTTGAATACATAAAACTTGGAGAAAAAATAAAAGCAGAAATACAGAAATTATCTACAGCGCAACTAAGAGAATATTGGATGAACGAACTGGAAGAAGATTTAGAGCTTGTAAGAAACTATATTGACTGGAAAACTTCGGGACATTCTGACTTTGAAAAATGGGGAATGGAAAACAAAAAACAAACAGGTTACGGACTTACACGAACTTATTATTATGAAGAATAGTAAAAGTAACGGCAGCGGTACTGCTGTTTTTACATTAATAGCTATGGCTGACTTAGCAGCAGTTCTACAAAAATGCCCTACTAGCATATTAGATTTGTGCTTCGTATATTTGATAAGCCTACGAAAGTTTTTTTATGGCTATTTTAGTAATAGTATGCAGAAATTATCTTTAATAATTCTATTATTTTTCTTTTCATTTAGTTCTGGTGCACAGGAAAGAGAAATTAAAAAAATTGAGCTATCTTTTAGTTGGTTTAAATCTTATGACACCAAATACGTTATTAACTACAATAAGAGTCAGTTTACAGCGGTTTGTTTTGACCGCTTTAACAAAGAATCTTTCCGAAAAAACTATAAGTTCTCAACTAAAGATTTTGAAAAATTCAAAAAGATTATAAATAAAAATATACCCGAAAAAGATGTTCAAAAATCTACCTCAGGCTTGGACGGTGGTGGTTTTAAGCTTACTTATTTTTTTACAGATGGTAAATCAACAAAAATAATTATTAGAAACCCATATAGGGCAGATTCAAAATATAATGCTGAATTTAAGTTTGTTGATGCCTTTTTTGACTTTGCATACTCTGTGATTAAAGATAATGAAGGAATTATTACTCTTGACAACAGTTTTGAGCCATACTTTGATGGAGTACCCATTAGAAAAGTTGGCGAAAAACCAACGGAATATAAAATTTGGGGTACTATGAGTGGTAATGAATCAAACAATAAAAAATTCTTTGATTTTTTATACAACTTACCAAAAGGGGAATGTATTATTGTTGATACTAATGAGAATTTAAGTTGGGCACTAGAGAATGACATTTTAGTTAGATATATTATTCAAAATTCGAATATTAAATTCGCAAACACAGCTCGCTTAAAGTATACAAGAGAAGATTTATATAAAATAAGGTCGGAAATTAAGGCTGCCAAAAAGAATAATGAAAATATATACCATTTCAATAAAAATTTTTCGGGCAGCATTTATTTAGCCGATACCGTACTGATGGATAAATGGCTTGACCAGGATAATTGGGATATATCAATTGATGAACTTAGAATAAACTGCCACTAACAGCCATTTTAGTAAATTTTTAAACTGACATTAGAATGATGGAAAGACTGCTAATAATTGTATTTTCACTATTAACATTTACAACTTACGGACAGAAAAAAATGGATAATAACTATTTTACTTGGGATGACTTTGTTGATGGATTTGGTAAAGAAATGGTTGCTGCCGAAGATGTTTTTTATAATATGGCTAAGAACGGACTTAAATATAACACCATGACAAAAATGGATTTTACTTTTGTTTCAGACAAAAAAGAAAATCTAATAAGCTTGGGTGAATTTCTTAAAACTCACTATCCTTATTCCGTTCAAGAGGCACAAAGATCTGACGAACTTTGGGAAATAAATGGAGAAACAAATGAGTTTCCGATGACAGCAGACAATTTACTATACTGGGCGTTAGATATGTATAAGCGTGGTTATGAATTTGATGCTACATTTGATGCTTATGGCGGACTTGCTGATTCTAAAACTGCAAAATTTCCAATATTAGACGCTGCAAAAGCGGACGTTTATTTTGACAACGGTTTAGAATGTTACAACAAAGGAGATTTAAGCGGGGCGATATTTAACTGGACGTTGGCAATAGAAATTGATTCAAAAGATCCAAATTATTACTACTCAAGAGCAATTGTTAAAAACGAGCTTTACACATGGAAATCTGCGCTGAAAGACTATGACAAGGCAATTGGAATTGCACCAGAATTTGTTAGTGCTTTAATAAATCGTGGCGGACTTAAAGATGACAATGGAGATTATAAAGGTGCAATAGCTGACTATGAAACTGTATTAAAGCTAGACAAATTAGAGGCGGAAGAAAAGCAGCAAGCTTATTTTAATTTAGGAAATACCTATTTTAACCTTAAAGATAAAAAAGCTGCTTGTGAAAATTGGAATAGTGCACTGGAAAACGGTGCAGAATATGCAAAAGAACGAATTAATAATCATTGTAATTAAAACCCAGCTTTAACCAAAAAATTTTCTATTAATGACAACGAAGTTTTATAACATATATCTTGATGGTAAACTGATAGGAACGACTGAACTTGATAAAGCAGATGTGCCGATGGGCGTTGTATTTGGGCTAATAAATTTTACGGACAATAATTTAGACTATAAATTCTTTAAGAAATACTGCTTGGACAATAGTATAGAATTAGCATATGACTACCCAGAAGACAAATTAATAGCAACTAGAACAATTGCGGGTTTGAAAATTACAAACGAAAACGGAATTGAAGTTAAAGGATTAGGAAACCAGATTAGCGGAATGGATGGCGGTGAATTTGAAGTGATTTTAGAAGGAGTAGCTTATCCATTCTTTGAAGAAGAATTTCCGCATCACGTAAAAGCGTACAACGAGCAGTTCCCGGAAAGTTAATAAAATGTCTACAGATTTTTGAAATTATATTAGCGACAGGGAACGACTTTTTAATATATCTATATTGAATAACTAAAAAACAACATATATAAACTAAGACAATAATGACAGTAATAAATTATACAACCGGAGATGCAACCGCCCCTACAACACAAGGAAATAAAATAATTGTACATATCTGCAACGATGTCGGTGGCTGGGGAAAAGGATTTGTTCTGGCTATTTCTAAAAAATGGAAGCAACCGGAGCAAAATTACAGAGAGTGGCACAAATCAAAAGATGGTTTTACACTTGGTGCGGTTCAATTTGTGCAGGTTGAAGGCGATGTATGGGTAGCGAATTTAATAGGACAGCATAAAATAAACAAAGACGAAAACGGCAATGCCCCTATTAGATACGATGCCGTACTAAAAGGACTTGAAAAGGTTGCTGAATTCGCTTCAGAAAAAAATGCTACCGTTCATATGCCCAGAATTGGCTGCGGACTGGCGGGCGGAACTTGGGATAGAATTGAACCTTTAATAGAAGAAGTACTTACAGCAAGTAACGTTGACACCTACGTTTACGATTTTAAATAATACAGCCTGCAAGTTGTTTTGCAGTGAGCTGAATGTCAAAATTCAATATAATTTTTGCTGCGATCTTTATACCAAAGCTATGGCACCTTACCTACAATTTTACACAATAGACCATAAACAATATGAAAGCGAAAATTTTAAATTACTTTATAATCATTGGCCTTTTGGTTTGTTCTTGCGGGCAAATTTCGCATGCAACCTTTGACTCTGACAAATGGAAAAATTCAGATTTAAACGCTGAAGAAAATTGGGATTTAAGATGGAAAATGATGAATGATTTAAGAAAAAACTACACGTTATTGGGGATGAAGAAAAATGATGTAATAGAACTTCTTGGAAAACCTGACAGTGAAACGAATTCAGCATTTAATTACTATTTGGGAATGACAGGGAGAGGAATAAATACCGGAAATTTAACACTAACTTTTAATGGAAAAGCTATTGTTGAAAAAGTAACTGTTAATCAAGGATAAAAAATATGATTTTTTTTTTGATACGCATTTTTGACCGTTTGGTTAAGCAGCTGAGCCAGCTAAATTAAAACTTATACATTATGACAAATATACCTAGGGTGATAGAAAACTTTAATTAAATACACAACATTGGGAAACTCTACAATACTTTTTTTTATATTTTTAACCTGTATGACCAGTTACGGGCAGACAATTACTGAACGACTAATTATGACCGATACAAAGGATTCGGTTTACTTAAATTCCAGTAAAATATCTTTTGACAGAAACGGAAATTACTGTTTTACTATTATAGAGAACGGTGATGAATATTTTATTACACCCAATGATAAAATTGGAGGTTATAAATTTATAGGTTCAACTTACGGAAACGGCGGTGAAATAAACTATACAAACTCATATTCTGACCCTGCAGACAAGCCTTTTTATTACAAAAACGGTAAGGGAACAAAAGTTTATGGAACGGCAATTGGAAAAATTGAAGATTACCAAACAAGCAATACAAGAGAAAATATTGCGATTGTTACCACTTTAAAAGATTCTGTTTTCTATTACATTAATGGCAAAAAAGTTTTGAGCAGTATAAAAGATTCAAAAAAACATTATATAACAGAAGACGATTGGGTTTCTTTCAGCGAAAATGGAAATACAATTTATTTTATAAAACGAGACGACCTGTATTTTCTTTATGTAAATGACCGTTTAATTGAGAGTTCTAAATTCGAATATACACAGTTGGCTATTAACGACAGTGGCACTTATGTTTTTGCAAAGGGCAAAAGACCTGAACAAAAAATTGATACATATGACTATATATTTTTTATTCAATCAATGGATAGCGTTCTTGGACATGTGAGAACCGTTTGGGACTATGAGTTAAAAGAAAATGGAGCTTATTACTATAGCGGAGAGGATAATGGTCCGTATTACATTGCAATTAACGATAAACTTTATAAAAACATAAATAATATTTCAAACATTACACTTCTTGATAAAAATACCTTTATGTACACCTATGCAGAAGAAGGAACAACTAAAATTAATGTGAGTGACAAAATTTACACTCATGACTTTGAGAAAATATTTTACCCCTCTTTAGATACAAAAGGAAATTTTGCCTTTTACGGATTAAAGGACTATTATCTATTTAAATATATTAACGGAAAAAAGGAAGATAAACCAATTTCAGAATATAGTGTTCGCGCAACACCGTTATACATAAGTCCAACAGGATTATCGATTCATTATTTTAAGACCGACGATTTGATTTATGTTTACCAAGATGATAAACTTTTATTTGAACCGATTTCAAAAAAAACCTCTTTCCAAGTTCTTTCACACAAAGAAATATTACCAAACAATTTTGTAAGAGGTAAATCTGAAAACGGGAACTCTTTATTTTATATTGAATTTGATTCAACAGGGTATTTAGTGTTTAACGGTGTTTTTTCTAAGCCAACGATTCCTGTAAAAGCGCGTTCCTATTCAGAAACAGGAAGTATTGGCGAAATTGTAGCGGGAGAATTTAACGACCACGGTTTTTTTGCGATACAGAAAATAGGAAGTTCAAAATACTTACTTAATATAAACAACCAGATTTATAAAGAAATTGATACTGTTGATTTGATTTTTGAAAAAGATTGTTTTTTTAATGGCAAAGAATTGATTTTTTATGGAGTTAAAGGTTTATCTTTTTATCAATTTAAATTAACATTATGAAGAAGCTGTTCCTAATACTATCACTTACAATATATCATTCTGTATTTGCTCAAAAAATGCCGTCGGATTATTTTGAAGAGGCAAGTAAACACTTTGAAAATGATGATTATGACCAAGCACTTGCGGGGTATCAGTATATTGTAGATCATTGTCGTAAAAACGAACTTTATCCGAAGGCTTATTATAATATAGGATTTATTTATTATACGCAAAGAGCCTTTGAAAAAGCAGAACCTATTTTTAAAGCAATTCTTGAAAGCAATTTTAATGAAAAAGAGAATTCAGGTGGTGGTATTATGGAAGACCCCTACACAAATTACAAGCATAGGGCAAGTGAATTTTTAAGTGCTATTTATTACGATAAAAAAATGTATGATGTAGCTTTAGAATATTTTACTTTATCAGACAAATTATATCCGTACCTACACTTTTGTGGAAACGAGTACGCTTTAAATGATATCCATACCGCTTTGAGGTATGCAGACATATATCAAAAGTTAACCAACCCGATAAAGCAATTGAAGCATTGCTGCCGACTGTGTTTATAACTCTTGCTGACAACTCCAAGGTAATTGGTGAGCTAAAAATATTACTTTCAAATAAACAGAATTTAAAGAAAGAACTTGAACAGTCGTTAAACAAAATCTATTCGAAGAAAATTAATGACGACAACAATTCATTCACAAGCTATTATTTTAAGTTTCTGGGAGCTGAGATAGCTGTGCCATACAGTTATGAAGATGATAGCAGCAAATCTGATAAAGAAAAAGCCATTAAAGAAATTAAGCAGACGGACTTTTACAAAATGATTAGCAAACTATAACTAACAAAAAAACTTTTTACAAACTTTGGCAATAGCAGGTCTTTTTTACTTTTTTAATAATTACGAAAAAATGGCATTGGAAATTTTTTTAACGTAGTAACTGGTTATCGACTACAGCTTTACATGTTGGAGACTCCGGAACAAGTCCGGAATGACAGTATATAGTTAGTGAGATTCGGCAGTTAGATGCTTCGGTACTTCGATGGGCTAGCAGACACAAGCTCACTGAACAGGATTTAAAGTGGTAGAAATATTTGGCTTTGAAATCTCCGTTGTTAGTAAATTGATACATTTCGGTTTTTCTCTTCTTTTAAAAGACTAAAAGGTACTGTGTTAATTTCCAAATTAATTTTTAAATTTGTACAAACTATTTAAGGAGAATTATATGTTCATCCTGTTCAGACAGGCGCAACCCTGTTTGCTTTTTATTTTGTTCATAATTTGAATCAAATTCTTCGTTGTTTTTCCAGAGTTGATAAATAAGTATTAATAGTTTTCTTGCTACAGCTGTCACCGCAATTTTTTTCGCAGGTTTTCTATCCTTCAGTTTATCATAAAATTCTTTCATTGGCGGATTATATCGACTTGCACATAATGCAGGCATATACAAACTATGGCGTATAAAACTGTTACCTTTTTTGGATATCTTACTTTTACCCTGTTTCTGGCCTGACTGATTCTGTTGGATGTCTAATCCTGTATAACTTACCAATTGTTTTGAATTGGTTATTAATGAAAATGCATTAGTTTCTGCAACAATACATACTACCGTCATAAAACTAACTCCGGGTATGGTAATTATTTTTTTAATTCTTTCATTAAACACACTATCCGTTTGGACTAACAACCTTATTTCGCTTTCTATTTCTAATGATTGCTCATTTAGTAATTTAATCTGGATCTTTAGTCTTTTTTCAATATTTTCAGGGCATCTATAACTATGACTTCTAGCATGAAGCTGATTTTTTGCCTGAGTTAGTTTGTATTTAATTTCCCGATATTCCCTGCATAAAAATTTTAGGTCGCGGATAATACTTGATGGAACATGCCATAATCTTAATTTTCGTTCAAGACCTAAACGACACAAAACTTCCGAGTCTTTACCATCTGTTTTTGTTTTAACATTTATACTCTTTGCATAATATTTTACCATATTAGGAAGTAGAACACATGCCTTGCAATCATTGTCATTGAGGAAGTAAATTAAATTTTCGTAATAAACCCCAGTGGCCTCCATTACAAAAAAAATTTCATTCGTAATGTTTAAACTTCCTACCCATTTTAATAGTTCTTCAAACCTTGATTCATTATTGGTAAATCTTTTATTCTTTCCAATAATATGATTCTGTTCAGAATCTGTACTACCTAAACAACAGTCTAAGTAATCCTTTGACACATCAATGCCGACACTATGCTTTTCCATAATAAAGTATTTTAAACAAGCTACAGTTCCTATCAATCTTTTCTCGCATTTATCCGGAATATATTTTTGTATTTCCTAAGTACTGTTCAGATTTTTGGAGAAACATAGAGATAGAGAATCTTTCTTTTATCGGTATATTATTTCAAATTACCTGAAGCAAAATATTTCTTCTATCTCATAGCTTTTATTCTCCAATGTAACTGTTATTTATATTTTATCAAACATACGAGAATCAAAAATCTTTTCTTTTTGGTCTTGCCTCGGTCTAAAATCGGTTAAATAATATCTTACAAGCTAACTAATCGAAACGTAGCGAAGCTACCCGATTAGTTTACGCTTGTTTCAACAATTTAACTGTCGATTTGATACCAATAGCGCTTTGATTCGTGTGGATTGTTTCTTAGGAACATCGAACATAATGTTATACACATATATAAACAATTGTTGATTTTGTAAAACAAATTATTAATGAGTATTACCGTTTAAAGTGGTTAGGTTATTAAAATAATATATTCTCACGCAAAACTTCCAAAATAAATCTTTAAAACAGCTTTAAGCATATTTTCACTCTTACTAAAGCAAATGGATTTCCGGTTCAACCTTTTTAAATTCGTACGCAAAGTAAGGTTTGCCCTCTCTATATTGTTAGTTCCAAAACGAACAGTTTTATGAATGCATTGAGTAATAAGGCTTTTATAGTTCTTTAACCCATCGGTAAATACAGCCTGAGGATTTGCGTTAAGCACTTTGTCTACAACTTTCTTTAACGTTAAATTGGTTCTGGCACCAACATTAAAACTTACAATATTTTTAGTTTCTCTTTCAAATGCATAAACAATCCAAATACGCTTGCTCTTACATTTTACAAATGTGCACAATTCATCAATCTCATAACTACATTCAGGTTTTATTATCGGTAAACTGACAGTATGTGAAATAGTAATTATTCTTTTTAAAAGAGTTGTTGCAGATATCTGTAAAATTCTGGCGATACTTCGTATTCCCAAACCTTCAGTAAGCAATAATACAATCTGTTTATTTACATTACAAAAGCAGGCATTATAAGTATAATTCTCTACAATGGTTTTATTACAGTCTTTACATTTATAGCGTTGTTTCTTAGATTTTGAAAATCCGTTTTTAACCAATTTTCCCGAACAGCAAATACATCTATTAATTCCATCAACACATTTGAAACACGAGGTGTTACTATTTACCATTTTTACAGCTTTTAGGTCACTTAAATTAATAAAGACGAACAAATGCTCGCCTTTATTATTATGAAATAAGTCATTTTTTGATTTATAAAACTACGGTTTTTATACGATTTAAATTCTATCAACACTTCTGTTACATTACCTCTACAATATCAATCGTATTCAAATGTGTCTTTACATTGGAACTCATTCGATCTTTCGTTCTACTATGATTTTCTTCACTTTTATACTTCGGTTCAAAGTTATCATACCAACGGTTTTGGTCGTGCAATACAAATTCTAAAAGTTATTTTAAACGACGCCTTTGACAAAAACATTCATAATAATACTTCGTTCAAACACAAAAACTTCAAAGTTCTTACTGAAGAAGTCAACAACATTTATTTAAGTGAAGACGAACTACAACGTATTATTTCTTTGGATCTGTCGTTCAATACTACTATTGAAAACGTTCGTGATTCTTTTATCATTGGTTGTTACACAGGTTTACGGTTCAGTGATATTTCCAAAATAAACAAACAACACATTTGTAACAATACTATTAAAATCAAAACTCAAAAAACCGATCAGTGGATTACGATACCTCTGTTAGAACCAGTTCGTAACATTATGACGTCTTATCGTTTGTCTTCCAACGGTTTTCCTAACGTTTGTTGTAATGACACTACTAACAAATATCTTAAACAAATCGGCGAACTTGCAGGTTTAGATGATGTTGTAATTAAAACCCGAAGTAAAGGAACAACACGCGTTGAACAACGTTTACCAAAATATCAGTTGATTACTACACATACTGCTCGACGTTCGTTTGCTACCAACTTATTTAAAAAAGGAGTTCCAAGTCGTGTTATCATGTTAATTACCGGTCATAAAACCGAAAAATCATTTAACTCTTATGTAAAAATCAATAGCGATGAGAATGCTGAACTACTGCTGTCTTATCTTTCAAACGATAAATTGTTGTAGTTCCTTTTTATTTCAAACAAAAAAGTAGTCATTCCTTTTGTGTGGTCGACTACTTTCTCTTTTATTTCAAATGTGTGTTTTGTTTTCCTCTAAAATCAATACATCGTTTTTTTACCGTACCACACCAATTTTAGTTCGTGGTCTTTTAATTCAAACATCATCTAATCTTCAATTTCCTCGTTGTAATCGTTCACTTTATCTCTTTCAAATATCTTTGTTACAACTTTCTTTTTCTTATACATATAACCCGAAAACAATTCGTTTTTCACTAAAAAATCGTTGTCGTACAATAAAGTCGTCCAACTACTTATACTACTTTCTCCCATATTCAATCGTTCAGATGTATATTGGCGGCTTGCATAATATTCTCTTTTTCCTTTACTCAAAGAATTATACTCTCCCCACAATATCTTTGCGCCTGCATTTAGTTTACTGTTAAAAACTTCAAACGGTAACAGTATCGTTCTTCCTTTGTTTAAATCAATCTGTTGTACCAATTTTTCATTCAATATGTATCCTTTGTCTATTTTATCGATTAACTTTTGTTCTACCAAATTTTTTAGTGTTGTAGATACCGTATTCTCATTCAAACACAAATATTTTGAAATTCGTTTGTTGTTCATCTTCAACTGTCCGTTCTTTTGCATTGATGTATAGATCAATCCCAAAACTATTTTTTCATTAAAAAGTAGTTTCATTCTTAAAACTTCAGACGGAATCAACAGATTATAATTCTTTCCTTTTTCGGTTTCTTCCCAATTTACTATTTTCTGTGGTTGTTCGTGTTCCATACGGTTAACTGTTCAAATGATTTTGTGTTGTTCCTTTCTAAAAAAACTACTTCTTCATCTGATTTTCCACTTCGTTTTTCTACAGTAGTCAATTTTTCCAAATATATAAAAATATCAAATCCTAAACTTCAATTATCTCAATTTTTAAACTTCAATTATCTCAAATCCAAGCCTTATAATTAATAAACCCTAATTAAATAAACCAATTAACAATATTATATTCTTTTAAAAAAAGAATCAAAAACACTAAGCGTGAACTGAAGTTCACCCAAACTACAATTTTCCATCGTTCAAAAGTAAAATCGTTTGAACTAAATAATTGTATTGTCAATCGTTCTAACTACAATAAAATTAATTTGTCTTTTGAATAATTGTTTAACAATCGTTATAGCATCGTTTTCATTAGATACTATCGATTTACAAACTTCAAAAAGTAAAATATTCATTAAAACTTTAAAAAGTAAGTACAACTTTAAAAAATAACATTTGTTTTAGTCTTTTGAATAAAATACAGTTTAATCTGTTCATCAAATCAAACTACAATAAATAGTAAATCGTTTTGAATTTAAACTGTATAACAGTTGTTATAACATCGTTTATTTTAAGTACAATCGTTTTTTATACGTTAATCAATAAAATATTCATCTAATCATATTAAAATCGATACTACGTTAAAAACAACAATAATTTATCTTTAATATTCAAAACGATTAAAGTTGTTTGAATAAACAAATGTAATTTACTTCCTGCGTTTCACTCCGTCAATAAATTATCGTCATTTCAATCGTACAACATTGTTTTTCTTCGGTACAACCAATTTTATTATCAAATTCAATAAAATATACAGTTGTTTGATAAATACTTCGTACAACTTCAATTAATATTCAAACGATTAGAATTCTTTGAATAATCAGTATTTAATACTTCCACTTCGTTTTACCATTAAATTTTCCACTTCCTTTTCCTTTTGAACAAAACAATCGTTTTCCACTTCGTTCCAAAACATTGTTTTCTTCGTTATTTCATTCGTTTATAAAAATCACAATATGCGACTCACATCCGTTCCTCTGTATTGTTCCTTTTATAAACTTTAAATTATAACAGTGTTTTTTACGATTATACCAACTTTTGTAAATTATACGGACACACTTACCTAAACACATTTTAAATTGATTGTACTTTGAATAAAACGGTAGTATTATCGAATTAACGGCTTAAACAACCACATAGTTATTATGTAGATTACTGTACGGTTTGTTTGTAGTTTGTAAATACTTTGTTGTTGGTGTTGTTTGTTTGAGTAACGTTGGTGTACTTTACCACTTTAAAACACACTTACTTACTGCGTCCTTATAAAAGTCGAAACTATTTAATGTGCAACAACAGTAAAGTGTTTTATAATAATACAGCCTCAATACGTTTGTAAAGAGGCTGTGTTATATCTAAAATATACGTTTATTCAAAATCAGGATAAAAAAAACTATACTTACCTGTTTTCACACGTTCTACTATATCATAGGGATTTACAACAATTCCAATTTCTGCGTTTTGGTTTGTTCCTTCCAATTTGCCTATGCGAGTAAATTTATCATCATTAATCCTCCATACATACCAGTGATGAGATATTCTAATTGGTTCTTCTCCAACTTTTGAACCATAATCATTTGTATCTCTAAATAATATTTGATTTATGTCTCCTATTTCTTTAGTATTTCCGATTTTCTCCCATAGATTCATTTTCAAGCCCAATTTTGTAACACAGTGAGCATAAAATTCCACATCATCATTTACAATTTCAGATAAATGAGGTGTTTCGTTCACTGGATACAATTTCCTAAAACTCCTAATTACATCACTGTTCAGTTGGGTAAGATCATTAACAATATATTGAAAATACTTCTTACTATTTTCATCTATCTTAACCGAGAACACGTCTCCTATCTTCGTATTTATTCTCACTTTATTATAAATTTATATTTACTGTATACCATATTTACCCCAATTTACCGGAGCAATTGAATTAATTTTATTTAAAAGTTGTCCGCCGTTTTTTTGTAAGCCGTATCTATTAATTAGAGTTTGTTCCAAAACTCGGGCTTGAGTTTTAGACAATTCTGTAGCACCATCCATTACACGATAATTCAATAATTCTTTACCTGTACCAAATGAATTTAAGTGTTCACCAAATCGAACACTCGCATTTCTTTTGGTAATACCTACATATTTAATATTTCCAGCCGAATCTATACCCTCATAAACTAAATGTTTTCCTTTTTTAGCAACTTGCTTCAATCCTTGTTCAGCAAGTTCCTCGGCTCCTTCTTTAATAACTGTTTTAAGTCCCCCTTTAAGAATAGTACCTCCAACACCCATTGTAGCAGCATCTAAAATTAACGAACCTGCACCAATAGTTACCTGCAAATAGTCGCCGTTTTCAAGACCTTCAACCACATCCCAAGCTCCACCTATAAACGGCGTAAAGTCTGCAACTGTTCTTAATCCTTTTTCTAAATTGCTTTTACCACCTGCTCGAGTCTGCTCAACCACTATCTCTCCGTCAATTGCGTAAGTTCTGTTTATAGCTGCCCCAATTTGTGTTATTATTGAGATACCATCATCAATTTGCCACAAATTAGAATCACTATTGAAACCAATGGTTGCCCCAAACAACTTATGCGTCTTCATATATTCTTCTGCTGCATCGTAACTTTCGAACAACCCCGAAGAGTCACTCCAAAACACAGGATTATTAAATCCATAACGATACGGTGTAAAGTCAGGAGCCAGCTCAGCCATTGGATCTAACACATTAAAACGCCCCAACGCACTGTCGTAATGCCTAAAGTCAGTTTCGGTTACATTTAATGCAAAACTGTCTTCATACTCTTTGTTTAAGAACTTATAAGTTTCGGCTTCTTCGCTGCGGCAACTATTGGCAATATCGTTATACCCTTGGTGCTGTAACCCAAACGGATAATAGTTATTCTCTTCTAATATTTCTGTTGCAGGATTAATTGTTCCGTTACCGTCGCAATCTGCATAGCTTAATCGTACGTTTCCTAAATGATCTTTGTATTGGTAAACGTAAAGATACGAATTTGTTCCGTTTGGTTTTACATATCCTTCGGCATGCGGAAAAAACTGTAATTGTCCGTTTAAATACTGGAAACCATACAGGTAATCGGTGGTTTGTGCCACACCACTGTTTGGCTGTACTGTTTTTTTAACTTTTGTTCCCGTGGCATCGTACGTATAGGTAATTTTTCCTGTGGCAAAAGTAATTTCTACCGGCAGGTTTAAATGGTTGTAGGTTATGTTGGTAATACTTTTGTTTTTGTCGGTTTTTAAATTACCAAAAACATCGTAGGTATAATCAATTCCAACTTTGTTACCATCGTTAAATCCTGCGGGGCTGTTAGTAGCATCGGTTACTGTTTGCAGTTGGTTGGCGGTGTAGGCATAAGTTAAATCGTCTATCTCTACAGGCTGCCCTGCTATACGTTCACCACTGCGGCTCATGGTTATAATATTGCCGTTTTTGTCGTAGTTTACCAATTCTGCATAGGCATTTGTTTTTATAAACTGCATGGTCCATCCGCTTTGATATAACATTTCAGACGAGCCGGCAAGCCTGTTTAAGTGGTCGTAATCAAACCCATATCCTTTGTTTATGCCATCGGTTTTGGTACGCCATAAAATACTGTTAATATTACCGTTGTACAGAGGTTTTCCGTTTTTAATATAATCGGTTTTATCGTAATTTAATTTTAGGTTAAACAGTTTTACTTCTGTATCGGGCGCATACATATCGGCATTATTAACATCGGTTAACCAGCCACGGATGTTGTATTTATAGTCTACTTTTTGCAAGGGACTGGTGGTTGTTCCACCTACTTTTTTTGTTACTAAGGCGCCTAACTCGTCATACACATTTTCTACAATTGTTTTTGCCGTTCCGCCGTTTAGCTGCTGGGTATGGGTTTTTAAACGCTCTCTGTGGTCATAGGTATAATTGTTGGTAACCGTAAGCAGCGAAGCTGCCGCATCTTTTTTCTGCGTGGTGATGGTTTGGGTTGGTATTCCGCGAAATGTTAATACATTATCGGTTTGTATATAACCGTTTAAATAGTTGGTTGTATAAGTACGTACGGGCTGGTACTTGTTGTTATACAGCGTATAAGAAATATCTGCTTTGCGTTCGGCAACAGTAGTTATCACGCGTGTCCAGCTACCGGTTGCCAAACCTTTAACAGCTGCTACCGTTGTTACACCCTGTACGGCAGGCAGTGTTGCCGGTGCGTTAGGAAACTGGTAATCGTCGTAATAATTTACCGTAAGCAGGTTAAATGCTGTTGGGAATTTGGTATTGGTATAACGTGTTGTTACCCCGTCAATGGTGGTGTTGCTGGTGGTTTTTGCCTCGTTATTGTCTGTTTGTGCATACACAGCGGTTTTTATAGCTTGGCGATTTTCGCTGCTTACGGTGTGCCCGCCGTAAAAACCGGTGTACAGCGTACGGCTCTGGTTGTCGTATTTAGTAACAATCCAACCTGATGCTGCGTTTGCATTGAACGGATTGTTTGCCGGACCGGTCATTACAATACGGTCGGCTTTGTCATATACAATATACTCCCACTGTTTTTGAGGCAGTTTCTTTTCTACCAGTCGATTTTTTTCGTCGTACAGGTATTGGTAACATAAGTCGGTTAAATTACTGCCTGCAACAGATCCATTAGCCAATGGCGGTATAACATATGCCAGATTACCGTAAAAGTCGTACGCATAATAGGTATCGTGGGCTTCACCATTATTGTAGGTGCGTTTTAACAACACTTTACCGTCAACACCGGTAAACTCTACGGTAGTATTGTTTAAACCGTCGGCAGCTTTCCAGTTTTCATTTTTTACAGTGGTTTTCTTTAAAGTATTTGCAGGGTAAAAATCATTATCGGCAATGGTACTTGTAAAAAGACCACGACTGCTGTTCCAATCGGTATTTACAAGATACTTTTTAACCTCGTTTGCTGCATTAAATGCATAGTTGTAACGGATTGTATTGCGGTCGTTTTCAGCTAACGCTGTATTAATTAGCCAATCTGGACCGGGAGCTCCGGTCTCCAACACTCTTGAATTAGGCGACGCCTCTAAACGGTTTTCACTATACGGGTTTGTTACATAACTGTTACCGTATATAGGATTAGCATAATAATAATCTAACGTTTGCTGTTTTGCATTAGCTGTATAATTGGAATTGTAAGATGTTGACGTTGCGCCGCCCGGGAACGATGTTACCACCTTTCCTTCAGTTGTAAAAGGCAGGTAATTCTTTGTCTGTCCTACATTTTTTTCATACTCTATATGGGTTACAATATTTTTGTCGCCAACAGGCGAAGCATTTTGTTGCGCCTGCTGTATGGGACGACCAATACCATCGTAGTAGGTAGTGGTTACAAAATTAGTATTTGTAGCAATATTCAATCCCGAAGGATTGCGTCCGTTTTTATAAATAGTTTCTTTGGTATAATTTTCAGTGGTGGTTTGTGCAAACGAAAAAGCACTTACCAACAATATAATCTGTAAATAAATATAACGAATCATAAAAGTGCTTTTTAGTTTTTAATATTGTAACTATATTCTTTTGTTATTAACCCTTCGTGATTAAGTACACGGTATAAACGGTTAAAACTGTCGTACTCATAAGTTTCTTTTCTGCCGTTGGCATCAGTAACTACAACAAGCTGGAAAACGGACACAGAGAGTTATCTGTAGAGGAACTGCAAAAATTAAGTAGGCTTTTTAACCTTACAACCGACCAGATTCTGAATTATGAAAACATAGTTCCTGAAGAAGTTACTTTGGAAGATAAACCCGATTTTGAAAAACTACACCTGATTAACCAATTGGACGAAGAAGATAAACAAACCGTTTTTAAAATCATTGACACCATGCTTACTAAAAAGAAGTTTAAAGACTTCTTTAATAAAAATGTAGCAGCTTTATAAAAACGTATTATACAATAAAAGCCTTGCAAAATTGCAAGGCTTTCTGTTACTTTGTTGGCTAAACTTATCTTATAACAACAATATTCTTTGAAATACGAGTTTCTTCAACTTTCATAGGCAATTCTACATCTTTTCTATTTTTTATTGTATCAAAAATTATCATATCTTTTATAACCCACTCAAGTTGGTAACGACCTTCTTTCTTAAATTGAATGTCTCTTATTGGTACATCAGGTAACTTATACGCATAAGTAGTGTCTGTTGGTATTTTACTAAATTCTCTATTAAGAATATCTAAATTTTTAGGTGGATAATAGATTAGCATAATATATCTTGTTATATCAGCATCGTGCGTATTTAATTTTTTAATGATAGTATCAAATGTTGAAGCATAGGTTATATTTCCTTGATATACTTCATTTATGTGAATTGTATCAGGAAAATCTACTATTGCAACCTCCATTTTATTTTTATTGTAAATATCATTGTTTGAATTAACTTCTTTTTTATCACATGATAAAAAAGAAGTTAATATAAAAGGAATTATTATTTTTATAATCTTCATTATTTAGTATATTTTAATGAATCTTCTCTCATCGCTTTTATAACTGAAGGCCTGTCATGAATATAAATGGTTGAATCGTACTTTGTGCGCGGAACTGAATATTCTTTTTTCTCCCACATATCTGCTTGTTGATATTTTGTTATTTGAATCTTCATAACCTCTCTTTCTGCTTTAGTTACTGTCGTTTCACTTTCCACGGCTGTTCTGTCTGAACTGCTTTCAGGCGTAACTAATCCCGACCTACTGTCAATACCGCTTAAAAACTCATACAATCTTTTCAAGTAATCTTTTCCAAAACGCATTGAACTTCCCGCACCTCGTGAAAACGCGTCTCCGTATTCCATTGAAGCATCAACTGTACCACCACGTTTTCTTGAATTAGGTTTAAATCCCGGATCATCTTTCATTACTCCCCAAACATTAAACATACCACCTGTTTCCATAAACTTCCAAAAACCACCATCACTTTTTTTAGATTGTGAGTTATCATTACTACCACCGCCACCGCCTGCTGACTCGGTAGAATCCATAATCCATTCTCCATCCATTTCATAAACTTTTAAAATTTTATCTCCCAACTGTGTAATCATGCTACTACCAGTATCAATATACCAATGACCATCTCCATCATCATATCCTATTGTCGATCCAAATAATCCGCGGCTTAACTGGTAATAACGAGCCGCAGCTTCTGTTTCAAACAATCCCGAAGCATCACTAAAAAACACCGGGTTATTAAACCCGTAACGGTACGGTGTAAAATCATAAGCTAATTCAGCCATTGGATCTAACACGTTAAACCTTCCTAAAGCACTATCGTAATGCCTAAAGTCTGTTTCGGTTACATTAAGGGCAAAACTGTCTTCGTATTCTTTGTTTAAGAACTTATAAGCTTCGGCTTCTTCACTGCGGCAACTATTAGCAATATCGTTATACCCTTGGTGCTGTAACCCAAACGGATAATAGTTATTCTCTTCTAATATTTCTGTTGCAGGATTAATTGTTCCGTTACCGTCGCAATCTGCATAGCTTAATCGTACGTTTCCTAAATGATCTTTGTATTGGTAAACGTAAAGATACGAATTTGTTCCGTTTGGTTTTACATATCCTTCGGCATGCGGAAAAAACTGTAATTGTCCGTTTAAATACTGGAAACCATACAGGTAATCGGTGGTTTGTGCCACACCACTGTTTGGCTGTACTGTTTTTTTAACTTTTGTTCCCGTGGCATCGTACGTATAGGTAATTTTTCCTGTGGCAAAAGTAATTTCTACCGGCAGGTTTAAATGGTTGTAGGTTATGTTGGTAATACTTTTGTTTTTGTCGGTTTTTAAATTACCAAAAACATCGTAGGTATAATCAATTCCAACTTTGTTACCATCGTTAAATCCTGCGGGGCTGTTAGTAGCATCGGTTACTGTTTGCAGTTGGTTGGCGGTGTAGGCATAAGTTAAATCGTCTATCTCTACAGGCTGCCCTGCTATACGTTCACCACTGCGGCTCATGGTTATAATATTGCCGTTTTTGTCGTAGTTTACCAATTCTGCATAGGCATTTGTTTTTATAAACTGCATGGTCCATCCGCTTTGATATAACATTTCAGACGAGCCGGCAAGCCTGTTTAAGTGGTCGTAATCAAACCCATATCCTTTGTTTATGCCATCGGTTTTGGTACGCCATAAAATACTGTTAATATTACCGTTGTACAGAGGTTTTCCGTTTTTAATATAATCGGTTTTATCGTAATTTAATTTTAGGTTAAACAGTTTTACTTCTGTATCGGGCGCATACATATCGGCATTATTAACATCGGTTAACCAGCCACGGATGTTGTATTTATAGTCTACTTTTTGCAAGGGACTGGTGGTTGTTCCACCTACTTTTTTTGTTACTAAGGCGCCTAACTCGTCATACACATTTTCTACAATTGTTTTTGCCGTTCCGCCGTTTAGCTGCTGGGTATGGGTTTTTAAACGCTCTCTGTGGTCATAGGTATAATTGTTGGTAACCGTAAGCAGCGAAGCTGCCGCATCTTTTTTCTGCGTGGTGATGGTTTGGGTTGGTATTCCGCGAAATGTTAATACATTATCGGTTTGTATATAACCGTTTAAATAGTTGGTTGTATAAGTACGTACGGGCTGGTACTTGTTGTTATACAGCGTATAAGAAATATCTGCTTTGCGTTCGGCAACAGTAGTTATCACGCGTGTCCAGCTACCGGTTGCCAAACCTTTAACAGCTGCTACCGTTGTTACACCCTGTACGGCAGGCAGTGTTGCCGGTGCGTTAGGAAACTGGTAATCGTCGTAATAATTTACCGTAAGCAGGTTAAATGCTGTTGGGAATTTGGTATTGGTATAACGTGTTGTTACCCCGTCAATGGTGGTGTTGCTGGTGGTTTTTGCCTCGTTATTGTCTGTTTGTGCATACACAGCGGTTTTTATAGCTTGGCGATTTTCGCTGCTTACGGTGTGCCCGCCGTAAAAACCGGTGTACAGCGTACGGCTCTGGTTGTCGTATTTAGTAACAATCCAACCTGATGCTGCGTTTGCATTGAACGGATTGTTTGCCGGACCGGTCATTACAATACGGTCGGCTTTGTCATATACAATATACTCCCACTGTTTTTGAGGCAGTTTCTTTTCTACCAGTCGATTTTTTTCGTCGTACAGGTATTGGTAACATAAGTCGGTTAAATTACTGCCTGCAACAGATCCATTAGCCAATGGCGGTATAACATATGCCAGATTACCGTAAAAGTCGTACGCATAATAGGTATCGTGGGCTTCACCATTATTGTAGGTGCGTTTTAACAACACTTTACCGTCAACACCGGTAAACTCTACGGTAGTATTGTTTAAACCGTCGGCAGCTTTCCAGTTTTCATTTTTTACAGTGGTTTTCTTTAAAGTATTTGCAGGGTAAAAATCATTATCGGCAATGGTACTTGTAAAAAGACCACGACTGCTGTTCCAATCGGTATTTACAAGATACTTTTTAACCTCGTTTGCTGCATTAAATGCATAGTTGTAACGGATTGTATTGCGGTCGTTTTCAGCTAACGCTGTATTAATTAGCCAATCTGGACCGGGAGCTCCGGTCTCCAACACTCTTGAATTAGGCGACGCCTCTAAACGGTTTTCACTATACGGGTTTGTTACATAACTGTTACCGTATATAGGATTAGCATAATAATAATCTAACGTTTGCTGTTTTGCATTAGCTGTATAATTGGAATTGTAAGATGTTGACGTTGCGCCGCCCGGGAACGATGTTACCACCTTTCCTTCAGTTGTAAAAGGCAGGTAATTCTTTGTCTGTCCTACATTTTTTTCATACTCTATATGGGTTACAATATTTTTGTCGCCAACAGGCGAAGCATTTTGTTGCGCCTGCTGTATGGGACGACCAATACCATCGTAGTAGGTAGTGGTTACAAAATTAGTATTTGTAGCAATATTCAATCCCGAAGGATTGCGTCCGTTTTTATAAATAGTTTCTTTGGTATAATTTTCAGTGGTGGTTTGTGCAAACGAAAAAGCACTTACCAACAATATAATCTGTAAATAAATATAACGAATCATAAAAGTGCTTTTTAGTTTTTAATATTGTAACTATATTCTTTTGTTATTAACCCTTCGTGATTAAGTACACGGTATAAACGGTTAAAACTGTCGTACTCATAAGTTTCTTTTCTGCCGTTGGCATCAGTAACGCCGCTTATACCAACCAATGGCTGATAGGTATATGTTGTAATAAATCCATTTAGGAAGGAAGCGCGTAAACTGTTTAAAGCGGTTGTAAGGCTTGTTTCACTATAATTTGAACCATTTTGGTTACTGTAATTGGCAATGTTGTTTCGTACGGTTACTGAGATATCAGAATAGGAAACATTTTTAAGTTCGGCTACCAGTTTGGAGTTGCCATAGCCCCAAATTTGTGACACAACCATGCCTTCTTTGGTTTTATATTCCAATATATTTCCATAATCGTCATAACGGGTAATTTCTTTTTCGATTTCTAAAGGCAACGTACTTTTTGCAACCTTAGTACGAAACAGATTGTATGCCTGTGTACTACCATATTGCTGGTATTCAAATACGCTTCGGTTTAAAGGGGTATTGTTTTTAAACTTTTCAACCTGTGTTTGGTAATATGCGTTGCCTAATTTCTGGTACGTATATTTTTCTTCGAAGGTCTGGGTTTCAACATCTGTAATTTTTCTATGCGTAAGGTTTCTCGTTAATGGATCAAAAGTTGATTCGGTAGTACTATTATACCCTTGTGAAGTTCCATTTTCAAACGATTGAGCGGTGCCTTTTTCGTATGTTAAAATGGGTTGAACGTTTCTTTCTGTATCATTAATAACAACTGGAGACTCATCATAAGTACGTTCAAAAGTAATTAACTCTACCAATTGGTTTGCTGTATTGTATTTTTTAATACTCTCAGGCTGTTTAAGTTTAATGGTATTTGGCGGAAAAAGTGAATTAATATGTGTAATATCTGTAAATTTGAATTGCGTTTTTCCTTTTCCAGAAGTTTCAACCGTTACATTTTTATATAATGTAAGATCTGTATAATTATATAATTTATAATCACTTGCTATTGATTCTTCAATATTTGAATTTACAAAATAATAATATTTAGAATATCCACTGCTGGTATTTGGCTGGTTTGGATTCTCATAGCTAAAAAGCTGTTCCTGCACTATATTTTCAGTAGCATTTATAGATGTTGTATTTTCTGAGAAAGTCTTTATCCGCTTAATACGTGCACCTAAAGAATATGCAGAAAACACTAAATCGTTATCATTTTTGTATTTTTTATAATAAGCCCGTACATACTGATAATAACTTTGATATTGAGGTTCTATCTTTAAAAGAAATTTTTCACTGTCATATTTTCGTATAGGCTCTCCAGGGTTACATGTAATTTGACTAATGGTTACCGGATTTAAACCAAGTGAAGGGGTTGAAAAGTATTTCCCTACCTGTAATAGCGGAGTATGATATTGGCCGTTAGGCAGCATTGGTGAAGGTGGAAAAATCTCTACCTGATTAGTTTTATATTCCACATACAACATTTGTTCACGGTCTGTGGTAAAAGGAAAATAATTTGCAAGATCTACTAAATAGCCTCCATATGTACTATTGTAAGTTAAAGGTATTTGTTCAAAAGTGTAATTCGCTGCATTTGCTTCTCTTACTTTCTTTAATGTTTCCTTATAGATAGCACTTCCAACAGTTAAACCGCTAACATCAAAACCTACACTATTGGGTTCATATTCATAAAATGTAATAGCACCTTCAGGACTGATAATCTTTTCTACAGCACCATGATCAAATAAAACCTTATTCGGTGTTAAATCTCTGTATGAACATGCTGTATGAAGAAACCCATAATAGCTATTACTCGGAGTAGGATTCAGATAACGTTTGTAAGAGATTGTATATTTTTTACTCTTTGAATCATCATTATCGAATAGCTGTACTTGAGTAAGCATTACTTTATTGAATGGTTGAAACCCGTTCCACAAACTTAATTCTACTTTTTGATTCCTGTTGCTGGCAGTATCATTATATATAATAGTTCTTTTTGTTATATTAGGCGGGTTTAAAGTTATTGTGCCTTTATCCACAACATTAATGGATGATAAAGCACCTTGACTATAAACATATGTCAACAATTCATGATTATATTTATCAGTTACTTTATTAATGTAAAAATTAGTTTTATCCTTGTAAGTTAAAGGATTAAAAGCTTTATCGTGTTCAGTAAACGAATAACTAAATCCGCTTTTATCTGTTATAGTAAAAGAATTTATACGAAATAAATTACTATTAGTAGTGTAATTCACAGAAACTTCAGCATAATCATTTTTCTCGATTATTACCGGATAAAAGTTTGTTCCTTCTTTTACTATTACAAATTTTCCAGATAACCCAAAAACACTAAAATTGTAAACGGTTTGTCCATCGTAATCCGCTCCTTCATTCAAAGCTCTCGAATACAAAGTTTCATCAAATACATACCATTCGGATCCATTTATACCTTCTTTTACACCTGTAGCGGAAATGCTACCTACAATACTCAAAGACCATGAATCACCAATACCGCTTTTACTTCCAGTAGAAAAATATTTGCTGGTAGATGCATAAAAATTATTTTCTAACTCCAGATCATGGCTAAAAGCACTATTAGTCGTATGAACTGAGAATAGAGGAATTTTAATATCCGGTATACCAGAGTACAAAGCTACCGGAAAGTCCCCATTATTAATTACTCTTTCCTCACTATCTTGTCCGTATCCAATTATCGAAATTATATATACAATAAAAACTAAAAACTTTTTCATATCTAAATATTATTGTTTTTTATGGTGATATGGAATCGATTTTTTATAGATGTTTGCCTTTGCAAACGCTTAACTAATGGCGATTTCATAATTATTTTTTAATGACTTTTACCGAGGTGTTCACCACATCGGTTTTAATATTGATAACATAGGTTCCTGTTGCATATCCTGCTAAATTCACCGCTACCATATCGTGCTTCAACTGTTCGGTGTGTAATAGTCGTCCGTTTAAATCGAAAACGTTTACCACCCCTTCTTTATACTCGTGGTTGATTACAATCTGTGTAAAACCTTCTGTTGGGTTAGGGAAGGCTTCTATTTTAATCTCAGGCTGTTTTACATCGTCTTTCGGTCCCAGTTTTACCACCCAGTAATCATCTCTGCCTTGTGTGGATGTTTTATATTGTGCATTTTTGCCTGTAGAGTTTCCTGCAAACACCAGTCCGCCGTCACGGGTAATGACAGTTTTTCTAAGCAGATCATCTCCGCTGGTTGAAAGCTCCTTCTCCCAAACCTGTTCCCCTTTGTCGTTTACCTGTATGGAAACATAACTTTTTTTGTTTGTCTTGGTATCTGTCTTATAACCCGATAACAATAAGTTTTTGTTAGTCATTACAGCTGTTGATGTTAAAAACTCGCTACCTTCCAAATCAAAAGCATACTGATTTGTTGGTTTAAATCGGCTGTCGGTTTTAATCACAAAGAAATCACTGCCTTTTTCTGATTTTACAGTAAGGTTTCCCGTACCGTTTTCAGAATAGGTATTTCCTGTAATAGTGTATCCTTGCTTATTTTCTGCAATAAGTATTTCATTCAGCTGATCGTCGTTTTCACTTCCTAATACATATTCATTCAGCAGGTTTCCTTTTACATCCAGATCCAAAATCCATAAATCGTAACCTCCGTAATTGTCTTTTTGTTTGGTTCCTGATGCAGAGGAGTTTGATACACCACCGATAATAAAACCGTTTTCGGTTTCAACGATGGTTCTTGGTTCGTCGTTATACATACCACCGAATGTTTTTTCCCATTCTACTTTACCTGATTTATCGGTTTTAATGATCCAGTAATCCAACCCCCCAAATTTGTCTTCTGATTTTTGGTCGTTCTTTCCAGAGTTGGTTGTGCCTGCAATTACATAGCCGCCACCTTTTACCTGTTTGATTTGTACCAATCGGTCGTCACCATCTCCACCATAGCTTTGCTGCCATTCCTGCTCACCACGTGCATTTATCTTAACTATCCAGATATCGTTCTTCCCTTTGTTTTCTGAAAATTTGGAGTCGCTTTTACCTGAATTGGAATAACCGCCTAAAATATAGCCCATATCGGTTGTCGGGTAAATACTCTTTAAGATATCCTGACCTTCACCACCAAAGCTCAACTGCCATTCTTCTTCTCCGTTTTTATCCATCTTCCATAGAAAATAGTCTAAATTGCCCTGGCTTTTTTGGGATTTTAATCCCGATTTGTCAGACAGTGAACTTCCTGCCAACAGAAAGCCGTAATCTAATGTTGGAACCATATCGAAAAGGTATTCCGAATGCTTGCCACCGATTGTTTTTTCCCATACCACTTTTTGGCTGTAACCGCTAAATGCAGAAATACCAAAGAGTAGAAAAAGTAGTTTCTTTTTCATTACAACAATATTTATTTTGATTTTACTAAACTGTATTTTGAAGTATATAAAACAGCCGTAACCGCTTTATTTGTAGTGTAGTTGTGTTTCATTAAGTGTATTTATATGTTTTGGCAAAAGTATAATTATTTGTTAAAAGAGCAATTTTATATTTTTATTTTTTTCTGTAGAAATGAATATTTTTTGATTAGGGAAATTGGACAGTGAGTGACGAGTTAACGTACTGACGGTAATCTTAATCTTTATATTATTAAACAAATTTAGAAACAAAAAAATCACTTAAATTAGTAACCCAGTTGCAAACGACTGCTTATTAGAAAGAATTATGTTAAAAAAAATTTCTGCATTATTACTCATTACCGTATTCAGCTACAGTTTATCTGCCCAAAACTATGAAAGATATAAGGTATTACAAGATACCGTGATAGCCTCTAAAAATCTGGGTTTTACGAAAGGCATTACTGTAACTGTTCCGGTAGAATGGCAAAAGGGAACGAAAAACAAGTTTCCTTTAATTATTGTATTTGACAGACAAAATAAAAGAAGCCACAGCTACATTCTACAAACAATTGATTACCTGACAAGTACGGAGCAAATGCCATCGGCAGTTATTATTAGTGTAGCATCGGAACAACGTTTTAGATATATAGAAACGCAATACAAAGAAGCGGACGTGAACGGTGTTGCAAGTGAGAATGAAAAATTTATTTTTGAAGAGCTGATTCCGTTTGCAAACAAACAATACAACACTTCGGATTTTAGAGTACTGATAGGGCATTCCAGGTACGGTTACTTTACCACGTCGCTTTTTAGTACGAGAACCAAGGATTTGAATGGCGTAATTTCTATGAGTCCGTTCTTTACCCAGAAAAATGTTGACTTAACGGATTCTATACGTAAGATGAATGAAACTTTATATACGTCAAAAAAATACTATCGGTATGGAATTGGTAATGATTTCCCAGAAGATTTCAGTAAGATGGATTCTACTTTACAACAGCTTAAGCTTAATGAATCTTTAGATATTAAAGGGTACAGATTTAAACAAGCCAGTCATGATACTACACCCGGTTTAATAATAAGTGCAGCGCTTTATGAACTATTTGAGCAGTGGTCTGCCATACAGGGAAAATACATTTCAAACAATCAGAAAGAGCTAGATATAAAGACTGCGCTTGATAATGAGATTGTATCGCATTATGGTGCACCGCTTAATTTCTCGATAGGTATTTTAAACGGTAAGGGCTGGTATTTTTACAATGAAAAGGATTATGCGAAGGCGATTAAAGCCTGGGAAATACTGGTAAACAGTTACCCGAATTTTTCCCAAGGATATCTCGCTATGATTAAAGCACAAATTAAATTGAAACAGAATTATGATGCCACGTTAGTTAAATTTAAAAAATCATTGAATAATTCTGAGCTCTATAAGGAAAATGAGAAAGAGGGATTGATGAAGGAATTGAAGGAAATTATTGAATGAGGAAAGGCATAATTTTGATTAATTGTTGATTTGTTGAATCGTTGATTTGTCGAATCGTTTATATGACGGGTGTGGGGTGTTGGATGCTAGATGTTACCGGATGAGTTGTTGATTCGTTGAACTGTTGAATCGTTGAGGTGTGGGTGTAAACTTGATAACTTATGCTTTACTGATTTTTCCCACAGATGCACAGATTAGGACTTGATTCATTTTTTAATCGTTGATTTGTTGAGGTGTTGAATCGTTGAGGGGTTTATATGAGGGGTGTTAGGTGCCAGATGTTGGGTGTGCCTTCGAGGACCTCAGGCACCGTTGGAAGGATGTTATTTACCACAGATTCACAGATTATTATAAAACTACTTTTAATACAATTTACTTTCACAATGTGGTAAAATTTCACGGATGGCTGAATGTTGTACATTCAGTTGTTTACATTATCTACTTTATGAAGATGATTTGTCAGCTTATCTTTTCTTTACTTGTGGGATCCCTTGTCAAGCAAGTGGTAACAGCAATCTGCTATTTTTAGTTTGAATGTATTGGTTCTCGACTATTGCTCGAACTGACGTGACGTTGGAGATATCTCGACTACGCTTGATATGACAGGGATGTAGTGGTAGAAATATCTGGCTTTGATATCTCCGTTGTTAGTGATTGATATATTTCGGTTATCCTCTTCTTTTGAGAGATCAAAAGAAGCAAAAATCTATTCTTTTTGGTCTTGCCTCGGTCTAAAATCGGTTAAATAATGTCTTACAAGCTAACTAATCGAAACGTAGCAAAGCTACCCGATTAGTTTACGCTTGTTTCAACAATTTAACTGTCGATTTGATACCAATGGCGCTTTGAATTCGTGTGGGTTGGTTATTGTGTTTTTTGATTAAGGAGATATTGTTCAACATGATAACTGGTTCTCGACTACCGCTCGAACTGACGGCAGTACGATGCTTCGGTAAGCTCAACTACCACGGGCTCAACTACCACAAATTAACTGAACAAGATTTGGAATGAGAGAGCTATTTGGGTTTTACATGTTACAGATTCGTGAACAAGTCCGGAATGACAGTTAATTGTTGGGGAGATGAGGTAATGAGAAATAAAACTTTTCCTAAATATAAATCTAAGAGAAATATAAAAACATCACTATATTCGGCTAATCTAAAAAAACATCAGCATTCAATGAATATATACAAAACTTTATTATTATTAATTACCGTTCTTATCAGTGCCTTTTGTGCAGCTCAGGAAAACAGCAAACCTTTAACTGTAGGAAAATCTGACGTTTTACATTCGAAAATATTGAAAGAGGATAGGATAATTAACATTTATCTTCCTGAAAATTACCATGAAAGTGACACTGTAAAATATCCTGTAATCTATATTCTTGACGGAGGTATTGAAGAAGATTTTCTGCATATTGCAGGTATTGTAAGGTTTAACACGCAAGACTGGATCGGTCGTTTTCCCCGTTCGATAGTTGTAGGAATTGAAGGAAATACCAGAAGACGCGATTTTACATTTGCTGTTAGCAATACCCATTTTATTGAGAAAGAAGGTTTTTCTAAATCAAGCTTTCCCCAATATGGAGGTTCGGAAAAATATATGGATTTCATTGAAAAGGAATTACAGCCTTATATTGCGAAAACCTATAAAGTACAAGCTAAAAAAACAATAATTGGAGAATCTTTAGCAGGGCTGATTACTACGGAAATACTTTTAAAACGACCAAAGCTGTTTGACGACTATATCATTATAAGTCCAAGTTTATGGTGGGGAGACCAATTACTTTTAAATGATGCAGAAAACCTATTACATAAAAATCTTTCGAAAAAAGTAAATGTATATCTGGGAGTTCCCAATAAAGAAGAAGATATAAAGATGTACAATGAAAGCGAGATGCTGCAAAAGCTATTGAAAAGCAACAAGAACATTAACCTGATTTTTGATTATATGCCCGAAGAGCTTCATTCTACCGTAATTCATCAGTCGGTTTATAATGCATTTAAAAAACTATACCCTAAAACAGCCTATTCAAAATAACGCCATTTAATATTTGGAAGGTTAAAAGAATAAAATACTTTGTTTTATTAAGTTTTTAAACAAGCAACATCTTTCAATTAATTACCTATCGTATTTTTAGAATGTCCGTTTTCGAGTTTTAACTGTTTAATATAATCGAGCGGACTATTATTCATTTCTGTTTTAAACTGACTGCTAAATGCTTTTGCATTAGGGAAACCGTAAATAAAGGAAATCTCTTGAAGCGTTTTTTTTCGGAGGCTTTTGCTGGTTTTAAGATCTGCGACTACTGCTGCTACCCGCAATTTACTTAAATAGTTATTGTAGCCACCTTTATGAGTGTTTAGGAAGTTTGAAAGTGTAGTGCGGTTGGTACCAAACTGTGCAGCTAACTGTTCTAGCGTAATTGTTTTTTTAAACTCTTTTTTTGCTTCAAACAGCTTAAATTCGCGCATTAAACGTTTCTCTGTTGAAGTTAATATTATAGAGTTATCTTGCTCTTTTTGATCGGATACAGTATACTTATTTTTATCTGTATCGTTTTGTAAATCTGCCTTATCTGTGAGATCTTCTTCGGTTACACCGACATTTACTACAGTATCATTCTTAGAAAACTTGCTATTTGGATTAAAATCTGCGGGTACCTTTTTATTTTGAAGTTTACGTACAAAAAAAGCACCTGCGACTATAGAAGCACTTCCAAAAACAACCAGCCATAAGACCACCGGAATTTTATTGTTATTTTTCAACTGTTTCTGTAAAGCAATCTTTTCTGCCTGTAACTGATTTGTTTCGAGCTGGTAATGCAGGACATCAGTAAGATACTGCTGTTCTTTCTCGAACTGCTGGTTTAATGCGATAAGGCTTTCCGTAGCCTGCAGCTGTAATTCTGTCTGCCCGCTATCTTTATAATACATACGTAGATAATCATAAGCCTCGCGCAACTCGTAATTTAAAAATTTCTTATCCTTAAACAATTCATCTATTTTGGTAAAGTATGTTATTGCTTTTTCTTTCTGGTTTTGTTCCCATCTTATTTTTCCCAAATATAGATATATCATATGTATGTTGGTAATATCTTCATTTTTCTGTATTTCGTTCAAAGCACTTTCAAAATAACCTTCTGCCACAGTGTAATCTTTTTGAAGAAAGGCTCCACCACCTTTTATATAGTTAATATAAGCTGCTTCCATTATTCTATCTTGTGGTTTTAGACCAGGCAACATTTTTTCGCTTTCATTAATAACGTTTTTAAGAGCCACAGGTTCATTTAATATCCAGTAACATTTACCTAAGCTGTATAAACTGCTTACATACCCCTGAACATGATTGTAATTGTGAGAAGTTTTATAGTAATTCTTTGCCAATAAAAAATATTGCTTTGCTTTTTCATAGTGCTGTGTATGAAAATAAATATTACCAATTGTAATACGTGCAGCATTTAAATTATAATGATTGTTGGTTTTTTCATTAAATTTTTCTGCTTGGATGGCATAGTCCAGTGCTTCTTTAAAATGTCTGTTTTTATAGTACAACGTGGTGCTGCGGTTATAAAAACGACCTTGTAAACTATCGTTTTTAAGACTTTGAACCAACGGATTCATTTTATGCAGTAATATTACAGCCTGATTAAAGGGTAAGAGATATGTTTTTTTTTCTAGCGCACGATATTCTTCGTAACTATTCTTTTCTGAGTGCGCTTTTTCAATGTAACTGTCTAAATAAAACAGTTTTTTTTCTTTAGCAACGGTATCGGAATCTATCAAGAGCCACAATTTATCATAAGTACCAAATTTTGACTGCGCATAAATAATGGAAGGCAGGGTAAAAATGGTACATAATACAATAACAAATAATATTTTTTTGGGCAAAATCATCAATTCTTATGTGGTTTGTCATAACAAAAATACTAAAAAAAGATTACTTTTAAAACTTACTCAATAATCTGTAAATAAATAACATACAAAAATTAAAATGGTAAATTATACAAAAAAAAACGTTTTGCCTGATGGCAAAAAAGTACATTTTTTTTATTTCTTATTTTTTTGCCAATCACTTTAGCGAAAATCAGCCACATTTGTTAAACAACAAATGCTACCCGGGCAGCACCATTAAAAATCCGAAAACAAATGAGACATTTTTTTTTATGGGCTGTAGCAATTTCAGCTTTATGCAGTTCATGTGAAACTGCCGATGAATCTATTTTTGAAAACCATAAGGCATCTGACGTGAAGTTGGAAAATAAACATCGTGCATTAAGTGATTATGACTTATACACAAGCGTTGTAAGTAGCTTTGATTATAATAAAACACAGTCGCACTACAACAATCAGCTAGAGTTTGAACAGCATGTAAATAATTCCGTACTAAACGGCAGTACTTACGAAGCTATTAACTTTGCCCGTTTAAGTACGTTGGAACATACCGACGCCACTTTTGTAAGCCAGCTTATGTATTCAACCAATACAAAAGCTGCTATTGTTGGAATACTTAATGGAACCTTTATTATAGGTAACCTGACATTAATAACCGATACAGACGAACAAAACTTAATTATGACACTTTATGCTTTACACAATGATGGGAACGGTGACGATGAATGGAAAAATAATAGAACTATTGCGTTTGCGTACGGTGCCCAGCATAACCTTACACAGGCAATACTTTATGCAGGTACAGTAAATTTGGCACAATACAAGAATTAATAAAAAGTACATGATTAGTAAATTAAACACAAAAACGTATAACAATATTTAACTTTTTGTTTCGGAGGCCGGTGGTCCGGAATACCGGTTTACGAAACAGAACCTAACATTGTAATTATTATTACAACAGTTGAACAAAATATATTGTTCATTAAAAGTTTATAAGAAGGAAAAAGATCGCCAATAATTTACCGATCCCGTACATAACACAAAGTTCTATGTGAGGGTTCTTAAAAAGCGTAGGACCTTCCTTTATATGTAGTTTGATATTTTAAATAATTCTCTTTGGAGCTCATTCTAAAATTGATCAGTATGCAGGTAAATTTTTTATTAAACGAAAAAACAATACACAGGGAGATATATAACCATTTATCGGTTTCTGCTAATAGATTTAACACAAAAACTCAGACAGCACCTTTTAAAATTTCTGAAAAATCAGTGCTGCCAGATAAAAAAGAAATTACGGAGACAATTATATTATTAGAGCATATTGTTAAAACACTGGAGAAAAAAGTGCATGATTTAAGAGAATACACCAATTCTTTAAAGACCGTCCCCCCCTCAGCAAGGGTCTGTAGAGAAAGACCATAAAAAAATTATTAAACATCTTATGTTGCTTACCCCAACCACACGTGCGTTGTTAGTTTAACACGTGTGGTTTTATTTAAACATACAGCTTGCTTTAAAACTACATTGTTATTTAACCTATTGGTAAATATGCTTTATGATCGTACAATTACAGTAATTATAACTGACGGAAAGATAATACAACGAACCCCCGGATCATTTCTGGGAATATAATTTAGATGAGTACGGTAAATTTAATCCGAAGACGCGTATCCAACTTATGGATCTTTTAATAATGTATATTTAATATCTGCGTATTGCAAAGAAACCCATGGATTTCCTAATATCTATGCTTATGCAAACATCTCTGTGGCACCTGCCACATTTAACTATTATAAACTTTATAACAAATTAACATGAAAAAATTAATTTTCACCTTGCTAACAGCAACGTTTATATTCATTTCTTGTGATTCAGAATCTGCATTTAATGAAACAGAAAATCAAACTACACAAAACACAACGATGTCTGCTAAAGCTTCACCAGGTTTGGAAAGTTTAAGAAAATCGGCACTTACTGACATAAATCAGGGAGGTACGGTGTATTACAGCGACCAAAGGGGGATTACCTTTACTACAAATACAAAAGGATCTATTGTGATACCTCCCGGTTCTATAGCAACAAAAGATGGTAAACCTATTAACGGAAATATCAAGATTGAATATATTGAGATCTTTAACAGAGCAAAAATGGTTGTAACAAATAAACCAACCGTTGCAAATTTGCCGACAGGACAAAAAGGTTTCCTTGTGACAGGAGGGGAATTCTACTTGGACATAACCTATAATGGTCAGCAGGTTGACGTTGTTACGCCTATAAAAGTTAATATCGACACCAACAACTCTAATGCTAATCCAATAAATATGGCACTTTGGAATGGTGCTATAGATACCAATGGTGATCTAACATGGAAAGGCGCGACTACGAATGATTTAGAGTTTGCTGTAGATGGTGCCGTGTTTGGAGGAAAAGGAGGAACAGGTGTTTATGATGTGCTTATAAAAGATTCTGGTAGCTTTGGCTGGTGTAATATTGACAGACTTATGAGCTGGCCGGGAACTAAGGTAAAACTTAAAGTAACACCGCCTGCCGGTTTTAATCAAAGTAATTCTTCTGTATATCTGGCTGTAGAAGGTGAAGACAATATGCTTGCGCAGTTTGATATGTTTTACAGTGCTACAAATACTTTCGAAGAACACACAGGACTTGTTCCAGTAGGTCTGGACTGTCATATTATTTTTGTAGGTGAACAAAGTGGTAACTACGTATACCATATCATTTCTGGCCCTATTTCCAGTACAGGTACATATACAGTGCCATTGAGCGGACTAACAACAACAACGAATTATGGACAGGTGGAAACAGCCATCTTGGCATTACCTTAAACCAATACTTGATAAAAAAAAGTGTAAAATTTAAATTTCTGATAATTAACACTGTTGTATTAATGAAAGAAATACAAAACGATGACTTTATTAGCTAATTTAAAAGGCGTTCCTGAAATATTAGTGGTATAAGTAAAATATAATTTTGTATTTTTAATGACGGTTAATTAGAGAATATGAGCTTAAGAACCTGCAGGTTTATTGACTTGCAGGTTTTTATTTGCTGCAAAATTGCAGAATTTTAAAAATTTTCATAATTCTGTGGCAAATTGAACAATCTGATTTCTAGCAAATAAAACCTACAATGACGACTTTAAAATAAATCTTCGATTTCAGATAAAAAAAAGCAAAAATTTCTTCCTGCCGCAATCTGCTGCTGTAATAGCTTTACAAATAAAAAAGCGCCCTATTTTGGACTGCACCCAAAAGTTTGGACAGATTAAAAATTAATTATTATAAAAATGAGTTCGATATTGTATCGGACTCAGTTTATTTAAGTTCGATTTTATTCTTACGTTATTGTAATAGTAAATGTAT